>Ga0172372_10000569_pt1 | contig 56788 bp, 36 predicted proteins | sample LakKiv5m_2_FD_114544 | JGI IMG/M metagenome (GOLD analysis project Ga0172372, IMG submission 114544) | Freshwater microbial communities from Kabuno Bay, South-Kivu, Congo - kab_092012_9.5m | ecosystem: Environmental > Aquatic > Freshwater > Lake | place: Democratic Republic of the Congo...
CAAAAAGATGCTTCCTAAAGAAGACCCTATGCCTAAACGAGGCATAAGAAGCTATGATTAATTTAGAAAAGGTTTTTAAAAAAACTTTGTCTAGTTGGGGTCATGATGTTTACATACAAAGAATTATGGCAAACGGAAATTATAAAGATACTTTAGAAAAAGTAACAACAAGAAACATATACGCAGCAGGAAACACCAACGCCCAATTGTCTCAAGAATTAGAAGAAGGAATAGCTGCTAATTCAGAAGTAGTTTATTTCTTTGAATCTTCTGTAAATCCAAAACAGGGTGATAGAATATATGAAAAGCTTCCAAATACCTTTGACCAGCAAACAATCTATACAATAGACGCTTGTTCTCCAAGAAGGGGTAGAGGCGGAAAAATAGTTTTTTGGACTGTTGGAGCAACAAAAGAAAAGACAAAATAAAATGTTAATTGTAAAAAAGAATGATAAAATAAAGATTAATTTTTTATTTGTTGATGCTGGCGAAGTATATGATCCAACAAATAGTTCTACCCCAAATGATGTTACTGTATCAATAATTAGAGGAGACAATAGGTTCTCTTCAATCATATTGAATCCACTTTCATATCTTTTTACTAATGCAACTCCAGATCAAAATATTTATATAGAAAAAAATGCAAATTCAGAGTTTTCATTTCATTACACTGTGCCTGAAAATATATTTCCAGGAATATATACAATAATAGCTAAAACATTTAAAGATGATTTAGAGATCATAATAGAATCTAAATTTGAAGTAAAAGAATCAGCTTATGAGCCATTTCCCACCGTGCCACTTGGCAATAGGTCAACTAGAGTAAATTATAAACCTTCATACGAGGACATAAATTTTTCCAATATGTCTTCAGTTCTTCTTGTTGGGCACGCTGATGGAATTGAAATAAATAGTCCAACAAAAATAAGATCTATCCAACACGCAGTAGATTTACTTAATGGAAATATCAATAGTCCTGTTTTAAGAGGCGTATACGATGCCTACGGTGCAGGAGCAAGAAATATATTCATATGTGCTGCGGCTCCAATGTCTGAATATGTTTCAGATTTAGATCAAAGATTAGTTTCTGGTACATATCTAACAGCAAATTTAGCAACTCCGATTTCTCAAACTTTTTACGAAAAATACTATTCTAGATTACAGCAAACGTATTCAATATTAGAGGACTTGGATTTTATAGACATAATTGTTCCATTAGAAACTTCAATTGTTTCTACTGGAGGCATTGATTTTGTTACTCAACTAGCAAACTACTTAGATGATTTTCATAATAAAACAGGCTATGTTCAGCTTGGAATAATGGGCTCTAGGACTAATGGCATTTCAGTATCTGACATACAATTAATAAAAGACAGTACAGTATTAAAAAATAAGTTAACTCAAAAAAATTCACTAAATCAAATTACATCTGACAAAGGAAGATATGTTGTTCCGGTGTATGGTGAGGCTGTATTTTCTCACCCACAACTAGATACAACTTATGTAAATTCAGTGTCCGCTGCAATTGCAGGAATGCTGTCACAAAATCAATTAAATAAAGGAATGATAAGAAAAAGAATACCAGGAGCTTTATCTCTTTTTGGTGTGAACTTTACTTCAGAAGAAATGGCAGAATTAGAATCCATAGGAATTAATACCATATACAGAAGCAATAAAGCTAGAAGAGCTCAACCATATGAAGTATATTTAACTAACGATTTTACATTGGCAAGCCTAAGTTCCGTACATAGCAAGCTTCCTCAAATAAGGTTAGTTTCATATTTGGCTAGCAGAATAAAAGGATTTGGTTACGATACAATTGGAAAATTTGGATATGACAAAATAACTTCATCAGTTTCAGGCCTGCTTTCAGATTTAAAATCAGACGGAACGATTGTTGATTTTGAATTTAAAGCAAAACCAGATCCAATAGATAAAGGAATAATTATATTGTATATAAATGTTATATCGTCTTTAGGGCTAAAGAAAATTAATCTTTCTTTAGCTGCTGGACCAGGAGCATAATATGGCACAAAGCCCAATAACGTGGCCTAAGTTTGGATCAACAGATTCTTATAGCAAACTAAAGTTTGCTCAACCACTTCAGTCAGAAGGTAACTTAAGTTATTTAGAATTTATATCAGTTGTAAAAAGTTTATGGGAAGAGTCTTTTCCTAATTACCCAATAAAGTCTTCTTCAAGTGGGGATCCAGCATTTACGTGGTTTAATTCAAATTACATAGATCCAGAAACTGGAAACACAACAGGAAGATACGAAGATACAGATGCCATAATTACTTATTCTTTAGAATTAAGAAAAACTCATTCAGTTGAACCAAAGCCAAGAATGAGACAAATAGCCAATAGAGATATTTATATATATGGTCAAAGGTTTCAAAATATTATTAGTTTTACTGCGATGGCTCCAGTAGGCAAAAGATTGGGCTCAAATAAAAATTCAATACAAGACGATCACGACAATGCATATTTAGTCGAATCTTTAATTGAAGCTTTTGAGGACTTTATGCTTGAATATACTCCTATCTTTAAAAAAATCGGTGCCTCAGAATTAACTTATTCCAGAAGACTGTCTGATTCAGAAATAAATAGAGAACAAAAAGACGTTCATAAAAGAACAGTAACCTACATGCTAACTACAGAAAAGACATTTGCCGCAAGAGCAGAAACAGTGGATTCTGTAGCATTGGATGTGAGAACGGCAATGGCTTATGAGCCAGAATTAATAAATCAATCAGCTACTCCAAACTATGAAAATGTAAGCGTAAATATAGTGGATTTACAGCTTTCAGCTACTCCAAATTCATGATAAAATATATAAAAAACAAGGCCTAGCTGTAGCTTCTTGAGTTATTTTTATAAGTTATCTGTTACTATAAAAGAAGACTTACAATGCCCCATATCCTAGTCGGAGGTTTGAAAAGACATGGCTATACCTGGAGTAACCACACTAATTAGAGATCGTTTCTATAGCATCTCTCGCACTGACACGCCAACAGGCCCAAGAATTGTTGTTATTGGAAGAAGAAATACCACAAACAATGCAGGTAGCGTTAGCGACCTAGACGTTGTTCAAGCAACAACTGAAGCCGATGTTATAACAGCCTTCGGCGATTCTTCAGATCTTCACAAGGCTTTTCTTGAGCTTGTAGCTGCTGGAGCAGAAAGAATATTCATGGTTCCACTACCATTGGATACAGCATGGACTCACACTGGAACCTCAGACGTAACGAGCTCCTCATATGGTGGCTCAGTATTTGACGCAGCCTTTGCTGCAGCAGAGACAGTTCTTCCAGATATTATTATCCCTTGGGGCAGGGGTGGCAATAATCTTGACTGGGATGCAACCACTGGCTCGACGCCAAACTCTGATGAGTACGGCTTTCACGCCAATAATACATCAACAGTCGCTCAAAGCTGGGCATATAAAGTAGCCGTAAAAGTAAAAGACATTTCTGAAAATACAAATCCATGTATTGCAGTTATGGGCATCAAGCCATACGATGAAGGTACAAAAGAAATAATGACACCAGCTCAAATAGCTTCTCATTTATCTTTGTCAACTCTTCCAAGTAAAGAAAATGTTTCACTCAAGGAGTTTGGGCCATATGTAGTAGTGGTAGCTACTGAAATAAAGCCAGTTGGCTATAGAAATTCAGCAGGAACAAATATGGGCTATTCAAACGGAGCATCTGCAACAGCAGCTTCAATTTCTCGTTTGAACTCTTATTCGGCAATTACAAATAAGCCACTGTATAATGTAGAGGGCTTGCGCTATGTTCCAACAAGATCACAGCAGCAAACTCTCACAAGTAAAGGCGTAAATTCAGTATTATTGAATTTCAACAAGATTGCTGTTTATGGCGATGGAGTTACATTTGCTGCTGCAAATTCAGATTATATTCGTCTATCAACAAAGAGAATAGTTGATGAGGCCGCAAGCATTGTTCGTCAAGCTTGTCAAAAGTTTGTTGGTGAACCATCAACTGTCCAAATGAGAAACTCAATGGACACTGCTATTTCATCAGCATTAAGAGGTATGCAACTATTAGGTGCCTTGCTGTCCAGTGACTTTAACGTCACATACGTGCCAGCAGAAAATAAGGCGATTGTAGACCTCGTACTAACACCTGCGTTTGAACTAAAGACAATTCAGGTGCAAATAGCCATTAACGTATAATAAAACCGATTGGAGGGTAATTAAATGGCTGGTTCAGCATATGACGGACTTCCTGATAAGAAGTACCTAAATACATACACAACATTCTCAGGTGCAGATATCGTTGCTACATTTGGTGGCATTGAAATCGGAGCACTTTCGGGAATCACATTCTCTGTAACAAGAGAAAAAGCACCGATCTATACAATGGGTTCTCCTAATCCACGTTCTTTTTCAAGAGGTAAGCGTGGTATTGCAGGCTCATTGATTTTTACAGTATTTGATCGTCCAGCCCTTTACACAATGTTGGAGAAAAACTACACCAACAATAAGCCAATGGACTTTTATACAAGAGCACATAATACTCTTCCTGGTGACACAAATGCACTCGGTAGAGGTATTCCTGGCTTACAAAGCGGCAATAATTGGACAAGAGACGTACAGAAAAAAGTTCCATACTACGCAGACCAAATTCCTCCATTTGATATCACAATTACGTTCGTCAATGAATATGGCAACGCAGCTGTTAGATCAATTTATGGAGTTGAGCTTTTGAATGAAGGCTCAGGAGCTTCAATGGATGACATAGTTATCGAAGAAACAATGACTTATGTTGCCAGAGAACTTGGTCCAATGTACACAATAGCAACAACGCAACTTGAAAAAGATGGCAATACCCTGAATGACATAATTTCTGGGGCTTCCGTTAAACTTCCGAATACATCTGGTGTAATTCGTCCGTAGTTCAAGTTACAATTAGTTGTGAGATGGTGCACGTAGGTAGGGGCCTCCGTGCACCATCTTATTTTAATAAGGAAAAAACATGCCTGTTGTAATTAACAAAGCAAATAATATTTCGCAAATAAATCCCAAACAAGGTAATTACAACTTTGAAGACGCATTAAATAATGTATCTTTTTCTGGAACAGATATCGTTGCAACGATGATTCTTCCTCCTATGGGAGAGGCAGACAGTGTTGGCACTTATCTTGAAATAGGTGAGCTTCAAACCGTTTCTTATTCTATTCATAGAGAAAATTCTCCAGTAAGAACTCTTGGCCACTCAAACGTAAGAGGATTTATTAAGGGATCAAGAACTATAGCTGGATCTTTAATTTTTACTGTATTCAATGAGTATTCCTGGTACAAGATAGAAGAATATAAAAATTATCTTTCTAGAAGCAACGGCTTTTTTGCTCCATTAGCAGACATGCTTCCTCCATTTGACATTGTATTTACGTTTTTTAACGAATATGGTAACGCATCTAAAATGAAGATATATGGAGTTACAATAGTAGATGAAGGTCAAACAATGTCAGTTGACGATATTTTAACTGAACAAACCTACACTTTTATGGCCAGGGGAATACAGCCAATAACTCAAATGATTAATGAGAAAGAAATGACAAAACTTGGTAGTGTAGAAGCAGCAAAAGCAGCACAAAGAAATAGAAATATTTTTGGTGATTCGGCTGAAGGAACTCCAATAACAACTCTTTATACTAATTTTATAGAAGAAATATATAGGGTATAAAATGGCTGGAAATAGAAGTTATAGGTTTGATCCATTATCGGAAAAAATAGATTTAGCATGGGCTGGAAACGCTGACTCTAGCGGCAAGAAATTTAGTAACTATTATGATTACTTTTTTAGTGGCGAAGACATAAAAGTATTTATAGATGGATTATTTGATGAAGAAGATGAATTAGATATAGCTTCTTTTTCTTTTATAGTCAAACAAGAAAAACAACCGCTGTATGGTTTTTGGTCATATAACTACGACGCAATGCTTTACGGCACAAGACTTATAACTGGTGAATTTTCTATCTACACTAGATATCCTAGAAGGATGACAGAATTAATAGAAAAAGCAGCGGAAAAAAGATCAGCAAATCCAGATCCAAGACAACAAAACGCAGATGTCAAGTCAACGATGAGACCAGTAAATTTTAGCAATGAAGCAAATATTAATATTAGAAATCTTGAAGATGAAAAAAATGTAAAAAAATATTGGGCATATAGTCAGCTAGACAGAATTACAAATGATCCATTTTCTAAAAATATTATAGACTCACAAAAAAACATATTCAGTGCCCATCCTCCATTTAACTTTATAATTATGCATGGAGCAGAAGAAATATCTTTATCTCCAAAAGATTTCTTAAAATCAGAAGATAAAACAATATCAAATAATTTAGATAGAATGATTATTTCTGATGTTAACGAAAGATTAGTTAGACCTGGCACAGATAAAAATGTAAGTCCAATGAAAACAGTTATACAAGAAATACAATTAATGAGTATGGCAACAAATTATTCTGCTGGGGGTGCTCCTTTAATTGAGAACTATCAATTTATAGCAAGAGACTTTTATTTTAGTGAGGTTGATCTTGGATTTATTAAGAATCAAACCACAACAGTTGAGACTGAAGAACCAATAACTACACAGACTAACTCCGAAGGAGTTTATGAGGCCAGTGTAACTAATGTAATGAATAATTCAGGTAATATTGCAATTTAATGTAAGTCTATTATATGATATAATGTATTTTGTTTATTTAATGTCTTTTAAGGAGAAAAAATGTCAGAAAGAAAAGTGACCGTTACAGCTAATCCAGAATTAGCCGAAGAACTTGGCGTAGATCAAGTTGATACCTATACTACTCAAGAACCATCTGTTCCCGAAGATGCTGGTACAATTGAAGAAAAACAGGGAAAGCAAGTGGAAGATCTTGACGACGCTGAAGAAATATGGGAAGGCGGCCCCACCGCTGGAACAATCAAAACTTGGAAACAAAAGTTTGGAGAAGTTTACGTGACTTCAATAACTTTTGATAAGCATATTGTTTGGAGAGTTTTGAATAGAATTGAATATAAGAATCTAGTTAAAAAAATGGAACAGCTTGTTCAAGCTGGTCAGTTAACTTCAGCCGAGGCCAACATGTGGAACGAAGAAGCAATTGCCAAAATGTGTATTTTATATCCACAGTATGACGATATAGAAATGAATGGAGTGATGGCTGGTATTCCATCGCTAATTTCTCAAGAAGTACTAGAGGCATCGGGATTCGTTGCCCTTGAAGTAAGACAGCTTTAATGCCAAATGGAACCACAACTTCTTTATGAACTAAAAAAGAAATATGGTTCTGTATTTGCAGTAAATCTTAAGGGTCAAGAAGTATTATTTAGAGAACTTACATTTAATGAGTTTGATAAGATAACTGAATATAAAAATTCAGAAGGTGCCTCTTCAACTGATGCAGAAGATTTAATAATATCATCGGCTGTAGTATATCCAGAAGACTTTAATTTTGAAAAATTTCCTCCAGGTCTTATATCTTCTTTGGCCCAACAAATAATTGATTTTTCTGGTTTTTATTCTGCAAAAATAGCTAAACAAGTTCTTGAATTAAAAAGAGAACAAGCTGGTCAAGTAAGAAGTTTAATGAAGGCATTTGTTTTGGCTACTATAAATACATATTCTCCAGAGGATTTAGATTCTATGACATTTTCTCAATTAGCAGAAAGGGTAGCTATTTCAGAAAAGATTATTGAAATTCAACAGGGTATTAATGGTGTTCAACCAACAAACTTGACTCTTCAATTAATTGATCCTGAAGAAGAAGAGCAAAAGCAAAAAATGAGTGCGGCCAGACATAACCTTTCTAAAAAGGTTGGAGAAGCAGTTTACGAAGATCCCATTGCTCAAAAGCTTTGGGGTATGCAATAGTTAGGGAGTAGCTTTGATTAGAGATAGGGGACCACTTCATAACATAGGTTATGGCGTAACTTCTAGGGATCTGCCTTTTAACGAACGGAGAAACCCAAGGTCCATCTCCTGACTCTGGTGCAGTATCTAAAGCCCTTGATAATCATCCAATAGCAAGATTTGTAACGCATACAGCGGCAAGTTTAGTAGTAGCTGGAGTTTTATCTGCTGTTACAAAAAAGGGTGGACTAAAACTAGCTCAAAAATTACAATCATCTGCTGACACGGGAAATAAATTTTCTACAAGTTTAGTTAACAGTGTAGTTGATATCAGAAAGCACTTAGATGAATTACAAGGTGTTAAGAGATATATTGAAGGCGTTAATGATCCGTACGAAAGATTAGTCTACGAAGCTGGTGACAATTTAACTACTGGATATTCTGGAGTTAATAGCGAAATACACAGGTACTCTTTTACTAAAAGAGAACTTGACCAAGCTGGCAGAGGTTTAACTTCAGAGCCACCAGCAGTATATACATGGAAAGATGAAGTACAAAAAAGGTTAGTTAGAGCCGGTAGAAGATTACCATATGAACTTCCTGCACTGTACGCCACTCAAAAAGGTTTGACGAATCCACTATTTGGAGAAAACGAAGATCGCAAAAAAGTAAAATGGTATAATCCAGTAGATGTTATTACTGATTTCGTAAAAACTTCAGCAACCAATATACTAACAATAACTCTTCCATTTGAAGGAATTGGCGCAGGAGCTTCAAGCGCAAGAAGCTCGATTCATTCATTTAGAAATTCAATGGGATCTTTAAGAGATTTAAGTCCAATAAAACAAGAAGTTGGCAGAAAACTTGTAGATTTAAGTGAAGTCTTATCTGAGGTAGGACATGATTTTACTTCTATATCAAATAGATTTTTAAAAGCAGCGGCCCAAACAAGACGGAGCCTTTTCATCGGCAGTCCATACATTTAAACAAGAGCAGCCTCAATTTGTACAATCATTAAGTTCAGCTAGACATGGAGTAGAAAGATCACTTGAATTTTCTAGATCTAAACGTGAATCATTTGTAAAAAAATATTCAAGAGCTTCAAAAGCTTTTTTGTTTGGTAACGCAGCGGCTAGTTCTGATGACCTAAAGTATGGAGCCTTAGACGCAATACCAGCCTTTAGGGGTCTTACATCAGCCGCAAGAAAGGGTTATGATGAATTTAAGCTCTTAGGTAAGGGATATGACGCTCTATCCTCATCCATAAAGATGAATAAGATTCTCGCAGAAGAAAAGTTTTTAGGTGCTGGAAGATCTGAACTTGAAAGAGCAATGCAAAAGATTCAGTCTCAATACTCTAGTAGATTAACTAGATTATCAGGAACCCTTTCTGTTTTAGGGGGAGGTGGACCTGGAGATAAAAATTTTACTCAATCAACATTTTATCAAGGTCAACAACAAACAGCATATAAAGATCTATTAGCTAAAGGCTTGATTTCTAGGGGAATAGATGAAAAACAAGCTGATGATTTTGTTTCCCAGCTTAGAATAAATCTACCTGGTAGGGGAGGAGACGCTACAAACGTAGTATCAATAGGAAGGTCGTCAATCGTAGGTGAGGGTGACGATTATTATTCTCAGCTTTTAGCTAGATATAAAACAGTTAAAGGCGGAAAATCATTTGAGCAATCAATCGTTGCATCAAGTGGTGGAAGTTCTCCTCAAGAATTTATAAAGGAAATAATTGAGGAAGCAAACGGTTCATTCTTAAGTAAGGAATTTAAGTCTACTTTAAAGAATAAAATCGAAAGAGAATGGAATACTTTTTATAGAAAAGACTTAGGTGATATAGCTTCAACTATATTAAAACCATCTAAAGAAAATTTCTATGATTATGTTGGACCATTAAGTTCAGCAAAACAACAATTTCTTCAAAGAAAAACCGCTCAAATACTTGGCATAAAACTTAAAGATGATGAAGGAAGATTAGTTTCTGATCAAGTTATCAGAAAAAGATTAGCAGACAGAGGATTTAATCCAACAAACCATAATGACCTAAAAGATTTCTTAATAGAAAAAAGAAAGATGTCTCTTGGTTTATTTGGTGGTGGAGCAAACCTTTTTGGTCTTAAACCACTATTGGTTGACGAAGCTATACAACAAGGTAGATTTAATTATTTGCCAGCAAACCAACAAAAGATTATTGGAGAATTAGCTGGAAGAATGGCGACAAACGATCCAGTTTCTAAGTCAATTGGTTTTAGTAAATTAGATGGATTATATAAAACAAGGTCCGGTCAAGTTTTAGATTTTAGTTCTATAAAAAGTTCTTTTACAAATACTGCAAGCTTTTTTGCTAGCGAATTTCAAATACCTATTATTAAATTAAATCCAGCAGATTTGTTTGGATATAGATCTTTTGCAGAAATGGCAAGAAGAGGACCGCTTCAGTATACTCCGGGAAGAACTGTTCAACCATTTGGGGAAATGGCAGGTTCTAAAGCTGATTTTCATATTTGGCATAGCACTGGTGGAATGTTTGGTCTAAAAGGTAAAGTTACATCTTACTCAACAAATAATGAATCAGGCGCCGTATTCGGAACTACATTAAAAGGAACATATAGAGCAGTAGCTACAAATAGTACAGAAATGCTTTCCAAGCATGCTAGGTTTGGATCAGGGCTAGACGGAGAAAGAATATATGATGTATCTGGTGATCCTAAATCAAGATTCTTAACAAAATTATTTGGTAATGATGTAGCTGGAAGAAAGAAGGCCCTTGGATTTAAGAGGTCAATGTCAATAGATGCCGAACAACCAAATTCAATATTTGGCTTGCTTAGCAGATTCCAAAAAAGAAATAGAGATATTAATAATCCAAGCGTGTTAGCCAGATTAGTAACTGGAGAAGAAATAGAATACAAAACTGGTTCTACTGTAAAAAAAATAAGACTTCGCTCTGAAGGCGGTAAAATAGGAGTTGTTGACGAAACCGGTGCAGCTGTAGCTGGTATAGAAGAATCTCAAATACTCAGGGCTTATGACGATGTAAGAAGAGCAACGTTTACATATGGTCTTGGCGATAGGTCTATGAGGCAAATGGAAGAAGGGCCATTAGGAAATCTATTATTCCAATTTGGTGGAAAAAGAGTTAGCGAAATATCAACTCCACAACAAGCAATGGAATTTTATGAATCAATAAGATCTTCAATCCCAATAATAAAATCAAGAGCAAGAGCAGCTGGAGTAGAAGAAAGAGTTATAGAACAATCATTTTCTAGGTTAAGAAATATAGCAACTGAAGGAAACCTTAACGCTACATCAGCATTGGCTCAACGTTCTCCAACAATTACTACAAGACTTGATCAATTTAAAAATGAAATTTTTAGATTTGTTTCGCAGTCCAATGCGCTAACTTCTGGAAAAGAAGATGAACTTTTCATCGAAATGCAAAGAGCAATACTAAGCTTGAAAAAAACTTTGCCGCCAGCACAATTCGCAGAGGCACAAGCAGCAGCTTTAGCAACTTTATTTAATACCAATGCATTCGTAACATATAAGAGAGGTCAACCGCTTTATTCTAATGCTAGAGAAGCAGTAGCCAGAATGATTGAAAAGGCTAGTTCAGATACTAGCGTAGGAGAAGCCGCTAAATCATTTTTTTCGGTATATTCTAGTGGTTCTGTAGCAAATATAAATACAAATTTAAGAAGACCTTTTTCGTTATTGTCTGGTCCATTTAAAAAAATATTTGGGACAGCACCATATCAATTAGATGAATTATCAACTGACGTTTTAGGATCTGGTCAAAAAACTACATTTGTTCCAACATTTGGAACTGTTTTTGGCAAGGATCCAATGGGAGCGATCAAGAGCGCAATTGGCCTAACTACATATAATAATCCATCAAATTATTCTGGAGCATCTGTACCAATTTCTCAAAGCGTTGAAAGACTAAATAGATATTTTGGAACTCTAGGAATGCAACTAGATGTAACAAAATTTAAAGGTCCATTAGATCTTTATGCAAGAGGTATGGTTGGTAAAAGAGTTCTTCCAATATATGCAGCTGGCACATCATTTATGACAGTAGATAGAATGATTGGCGGAGCTGTTAATGAAGAAGATAAATATGGAGAAAATGTTTATTCTCCATTTTTTACAACTAAAGCAGCTAGGGCAATAGTAGAAGCTCAGGCTTTAAGTGCTGGACTTACTCCTGGTGGAATGACAGCAGAAGAAAAAAGAGAACAGCTAGTAGAGGGCGAAGTTCCAATTAGGCAGGGTAGGTTCTGGCCTCTTGGCAACACTCCATTTCAAGGTGGAAAAATACAATATTACAGACCATCTTGGTATAGAAAATTGCAGGGTGGAGCAATGTTTACATCTGATACTTATGGAAGTCCAGCAGAAAAGTTTTTGTTCTACAACGATATTTCTCCACTAAGGCCATTTGATCCATATAGATTTGAAAGAGAGCACTATGAAGATAGGCCATATCCAGTAACTGGAGAATATTTCACTGGTCCATTTGGTCCGCTTACTGCTATTGGCAACTTAACAATAGGAAAGATACTAAAGCCTCAGAGAACCATGCATGAAGAAGAGGTAAGGCAAGGTCTTTCTCAATATGTTTCAGCAGGGCAATTTGGAGCCTATAATGCAGCAGCATATTCTTCTAACTTTGGAGGAGTAGGTAGTTTTAGTGGATCAGTTTCTTCTGCAAACGCCAATCCTGGTGGATCAGTTTCTTCGTCAATGATATCAAACCAAATTGGAACATCAAACGCAAACTACGCTGGAGCATCACAATTTCCGCAAAATAGAGCAGCAGGAATAACAAGAGGAACCGTTAGCGCATTAAATCAACCCTTAATGCAAATGTCTTATGGACCGCCCAAACAAAGAGGTGTAATGCAACCTTCGATAATAACTGCGGGCACTCCATATAATCCAAGAAATCCAGCAGTTCAGTTTGGAGAACTTGGCTATAGATCTCAAGAGATGGCCGGTATATACGGTTTCGGATTTGCATCTCTTAGAGAGAAGTTTGGTTTTGGAGAAGGAGACTTTGAGCCAGATAAACCAGTACTTCAGTCAGCAGCAAAAGCATATGGCACATCTAGAGCTTTCTGGGACTTAAATCTTGGTGGCTTAGGTGACGTTCCAATACCCGCTCAAGGAGCTTTAGGTAATATAGAATTTTCAGAAATTGTAAGAAGATTTATTCCTAAAGAAAGAACTGGAATTGACTACTTGAATCCAATAGCAAATCTTATGGGTTCTGAATATCCATTTTTACCCGGAGCAGAGTATTATAATAATTTTAAAACTGGAGATCCATTTACAAAAGTCCAAGAAGGCGAAATACGATTACCTGGAAAAGGCTATGAAAGATTTAATAAACTGTATAGCGACTCTACAGGAAAATATGGAATAATAAATCAATTAGACATTCTTGCAGATGTTGCTCCTTATTCGCAGCAGTTCAAGTCAATAAATAAAATGGCTGACAAAATGGCTTTAAGTCCAGAAGAAAGACTTAAAGTTTCAGAAATAAGACAACAAGTAGAAGATACAACAAGTAGATATAATTTTGTTCCATATGAAAGCCAAAGAGAATCAACACAAATTGGTGGAACTCTTGGAACAGTTCAAAGAATGGGAGAATATATCGCCCATAGAGATACATTATTCAATACAAAATTTTTGAATAGAAGAACAGCAACAGAAGATTGGGAAAGAAGAAACGTTTATGGAGCAACATTTCCAGAATGGCAAAGACCTTTTGAAAGCTTCATCGAACCAACGCTCAATAAAGCAACACAAAGAGATCCAATAACAGCAGCTGTTGGATTAGGCTTAATTGGATCGTTTTTTGGTAGAACTCCAAGAGCTAAATTTCTTGGCTCATTTGCTGGAGCAGTGACTGGCGCAGCAGTTTCTGGAATATCAAAAGTTACTCAAGCAATAAGTGGAGAAAGATATATTCCAGAACAAAGAAAGAAAGAATTAGCACTAGAAGAATATTCGGATATTTTAACATATGTAAAAAATACAAGGTTAGCAGCTATGGCTCAGCAATCTGGTGATATGTCATCAGCAAATCAATTTAGACAGGCCGCTAAAAGAACTATGTACGGAGCTGATTTATATGGAGCCTCTATAGACACGTTATCTTTAGCTGTTCCAAAAAGAAAAAGAGAACACTTTGCTGAAATGATAAATGCTCCAGAAGAAGAAAGAGATAGGATTCTCTCAACAGCAGGAAGGCTTGAAAGAAGAATATATCAGGCAGCGTGGGGTAGAGATGTAGAAAAAAGACCAGATTTAGTAGAGTATTTTAGTAGACATGAACTACCAGATTTAAGCTGGGAAGGTTGGCATCCAAATACTAATATGGATCATGTAAAAATAAAAATAGGTCAGCAAATGGGTCTTGAGATGTCTCAAATGGGTTACTATCCACAACAGATAAAACAAGCAAATCTAGCCAATCCAAGTTATCCAATATTTGGAGATGGACAAGGTAGACAAGACGCTCTTTATAGATTAAGGGCAATTATGGCCGGAGCTGGAATTAGCGGAACCGTTACTCCAGTAATGAATACATCTGGACAAAATCAAATAAGTATTTCTGCAGGAGTTAGATAATGTCATCTATGGGTTTCATGGGCTTTTTTGAAAAAGCAGAAAATAGACTCATTGCAGCTCAGTATGCTATCCGCAATACAGCATTTGGTGGAAAAAATAATGTAGTAAGAGTTGAGCTAGATCCATCAACAGAAAAAGTTAAGTTTATACTTAACGCCACTGGAAGATCTTTTGATACAGTCGAAGAAGCTTTTACAGAAGCTAGCAGAATGATGCTTACACAATTCTCTACTGTAAGACCTGTTTCAGGTAGTATAACTGCTCTTGGAAAACTTGGCGCAAGTGGATCGCTAGAAACTAGAAATCCAACGCAAGTAGCCGCTGTAGGAGAAATATTGCAAAGAATACAACAAAACATAAGAGCATCAGTAAAAGATCCAGCAGCTTTAGCGGCATTAGAGAAAATGGGTTTTTCTAGAGAAGTATTAGAAAAAGAAGAACTTAGTTTAAATCTTGCAACAATAAAAAATCAAAAAAGTATTAAGCCAATTGATTTTTTGGAAGGGCTTAGAAAAAAAGGTCAACCATTTCTTCCTATAATGGATAAAGATGGAGCCACTCTTATGCAATTTAAATTAGGTGAAAAAGTTCTAAGTGAAGCTGAGTCTTATATGTTATTAGCTGCCGCAGGAAATCCGATATTAGACCCAGACAAAGTAACTTCTTTACTACAAAAAGGAGAAGGCTTAGATACATTTATGACTAAACTTGGTAAAAGAATAAGGGCTTTTGTTGGCGACAGAGATTTAACCATGACCTTATCTGATATAAGTTCAATTGATCCAAAAACGGGAATTCCAAAATCTCCAAAATCACTAGTAATTGATGAGGGTTTAGATTTTTTGAAAAAGAGTCTTGGAATGGATAAAGATTCAATAAAACAAAAAGCTATAAGAAACGTAGATGCAGAAGAAATTATAAGAGCATCATTTGAAAGGCAAGGCATAACAGATCTAGCTTTTCTAAAAGACAAATCAGTTATGGACATAGTTGCATCTAGTGAAAATAATAATGAATTAATAGAAAAAATGGAAACTTTATTAGGAAAAGACAGTAATAATTTTAAAGCATTCAAACAATATATGAAAGACGCCGAACAAGAAATAGATGGTTTAGCTGTATTTAATAGAAAATATTTTAATAATGCTTTAGAAAAAATGAGATCAAATATAACTCAATTAGAATCAGATATAACATCAAAAACACTAAGCCCAATTCAGAGACAAAATGCTCAAACTGCTCTTCTAGAATTAAAACAGCAATATGAAATGATTTCTAGAGCAGAAAACTATTATCAAGTAACTGGTAGAGGTTTTACTGGAGAAGGAGCCATTAAAGTAGCTTATGATATAAGATATATGGATAAAGAATTTGATGAATATTATCAAATAATTGGTAGATCAGGCTTAAAAAATGAGTTAGGTTTTATTGCTGATGGAGAAGATTTTATACAAATGAGCGGATTTGGCATACCAAGTTCAAAGGTATATGCAGATCCAGTAACTGCAGCATTTCATCCGGAACTATATACAACTGAAGCAGATTTAGAAAATATAGGAAAATACTCAGCTCAAATAATGCAAGATTTTCAAGAAGCAGTTGAAACAAATACTCTTCCAGAAAAAGTAAAAAATATGTTAAGCAGGACTTTGCTAGAAGATAATTCAGATTTACCAGCGTCTGTTAGAATGTCAAAAGAAAGAAACAGAGAATTTGTAAGAAGAATTTTTGAATTACATCAATCAGGAGTTGGACCTAAAAATTCTCCAGAAATGATGAACTTACTCCACAATGTATTTGCAACAGAAGCATTTAGAATTCAAACTAAAGGAAACGTAGAAAGATACCTACCAGTAATGCCCGATGCTGGAAGATTTGCACTAGCCTCTGAAACAACTGAAGCATTAGGTAGTAAAGAAAAATTATCTAAACCACTTAATAATATAGAAAGAATAGCTTTATCTACAACTGAAAACGCAGAATTAATGAAATTTAGAGTTAGTGGACACAAACTTTTGTTTGGCGCTGGTCAAATACCAGAATTTTTTGAATCATTGGGAGGTTTTGACTTAGACGACAAAGGTATAATTAAGCTTGAAACATTCAAAGATAGCTCTAATAGAAGAAGATTAGCTTTTGCTTTAACGAGGCAGCCTTCTGGTATTGAAGAAGTTATATACGCTAGTGCAAGATTAAACGATGCAGAAACCATTAGAAATATTTTTGGTGAAAATAAACAATTTATGAATTTCTTAGAAAAAGCTTCAGGAGAAGCAGCACGGCGATAATGCAAGAATGTTAAGAGCAATTATAACACAAGAAATACCTGAAGATATGGTGCCATATCTAATGGGCGCTAGTGGCGGTGAACGTAAAGGATTTAAAGCTGTTGATGAATATCTAAAGATGAAAGGAGTAGGTGGAATTGAAGAATTTTTATCTGATGAATTAAAAGTTGAACAAATGATATTGGATGTATATGATTCACAAGGATATTCAGTAAAACAAATGTCAGATCAAACAATTAAAAATCTTGTAGAGCATGGACCATCGGCACTAAGGAATACTAAAGCCCTTAAAACAAGTCAGGTTGTAAAACTACTTCAAGCAGAACGGAGCCTATGGGTTTCAAGACATATCAGATGAAGCTTTATCCATAATAGATAATTACAGATCAGCACTGGGTGACGATTTAACTAATAAAATAAAAGCAGCTTTTGAATCAAAAAATGCAGGTCGAATAAATAAAATATTACAGGATAATTATACAAATCCAGCCGTAAGAGCATTAACTGAAAATACAATCTTTAACAAAATGCTTAAAAGCGCAACAGGAGAAGGTAATTTTCTTGGTGTTTACGTTAATAGATCTATGGTTGTGGGCTCAACTTTAAATCAACTTAATGATTTTATGGATGAAATAGCTGGAATAAGTGGAGCAGCAGATTCTCCAGAAGTTAAAAAACTTTTACAATACAGAATAGGAATGCTTGGACAAGAAACAGCAATTGACTTAGCAATTGGTTCTGGAGAACGTACATTAAAAATAAAAGGACTGGCTGGAGATATGTCTGCAATAGCTTCGGCAATAGAAGGAAGAACAATTACAAACGCCGCAGCCGCCGAAAAAGCAGTATTAAAAGCAATGGGATATACAGCAGACGAGATAGCTGAACGGTCTAACACTAGATATTGTTGGTTCAAAAGCTATACAAAACTTAGGAAAATTTATAGGTGGTACAGCAGCACTATCTAGATCTAGCAAGTATAAAGCGTCTATAGCAGAACAATTGCGTTTGGGTATAGATGAGATACTTTTGTCTGACAGAATAGCAGATTCAGATTTAACTAATTTAATAGCTGGAATTAGAACAGGTTTGAAGGAAATAAGGGAAGCTGGTAGCTTAGCAGGAGAAGAACTAGATAGTTTAGAAAAAGCAATTAACGGTATGGAAGATAACTACGCCGTACAAAGACAAACAATACTTCAATTATTCGGACTAAATGAAAAACATAAATACGCTTCGTTAGCAAAACTTAATGAAAAAGCGGCTAGAACAATGGTTGAGTTTGATATGATGAGAAAGCTGTACCTAAGCGGAATGCAAGCCGATCCAGCTTTGGCTTCTGTTGAGGTTTCTGAAAAAGCAAGAAGAGCAGCTGAATATATAATCGATAGGAATAGAGAAGAATTTGCTTCAATAATTGATACTGATTTATCTAGAATTACAGAAACAGAAAAAGCAAAATTATACGAAAAAAGATTTAGATTAGGAGATATAATAAGAAAAGAAATGGAAGCGGCTTCTAATCAAGCTGGAATAAATATGGAAGAAATGATCAACGCCATAGAAAAATCTTCAGCTGAAAGAAAAGCTGGTTCTCGTGGATTTAGATTTGATCTTGATAGATTGCTCTATATGGATGAAGGAGATGGTCCAGGATTTTTAAAAACCATTTCAGCAGCAAGAGCAAGAAGAATAGCTAGATTTCAATCATCAGATGTTACCGCTTCTATGGCTGGTTTAGTTGATGCTTTTGTAACAAAGAGATCAGAAATAATGTCAGCAATGAAAGCAACAGACTCTATGAGTGAAGAAGAACTTTTTAGAAAAACTTTTGGTGACATAGCAGAATCAGGAGCATTTGCTGAAGAAGAAAAAAAGTTGGCAAGATTTTTGGCCAATAAAGAAATTGACGGTCTTGACGAGGGTGCCACAAGAGAACTAAATAGACAGGCTGCAGTTGTAAGAGCCGCAACAGCAGAAAGGGTTTTAAGTGCAGAAAAAGGAGTTGCTTCAACCTTAACCAGTACAGCAAAAGATCCAGGTATAAAAAGATTTAAAGAAGGGTTACAATTAGCCCTTGATGGAGAAGATTACTCGTCTTTCTTAAAAACAAAATTTACAAGATTTTCAGATTTTATTAAATCTGGAAAATTAAAAGAAGTATTTAATCAAAATAAATTATTTAGAAATTCTGTTTATGCAACAACAGCTTTAGTAGCTGCAAGTTTTGCCTATCAAGCACATAAGGATCATACAGCTGATGCAGTAAAGGGTCCACCACTACTTCCTGGGGGATCAGCATATGAACAAGGTTATCCTCAAAGACTTCCAGATATTCCTCAAATAGGAACAGTATCTTATAATCCTGGAGTTAGTTATAAAGTTAATTTATACGGAAATAGGTCTTCAGTTAGAAACTTTGAAGATATGGCTATGGAGTTCGGAAACTATGATGTAGACACTACTATATATTCAGGAATCCGCCAAGTTGGCGTAGATCCATACCAGCAGCTAGCAAGCTCTTATTAAGGTTTAATTTAAAATGATACTCGGTGCTGATACACAAAATAAAAACTTAAAAGACGCAGCTTCAAGAAGAGTAGATACGTCTCCGAGAACAGAGACATCAAATAAATATTCAGCAACAATAGCATCCAGTAGGACATCTTCAACCGGTTCCAATTCAATAGGCTCAGATTCCACTGCCTATAACAAAAAACCAACTCGTTCTGATCCAGTTAAAGGCTCATTCGAAGGTTATATGCAGGGCTCCGCAACGCACATTCAGGTAAATAATTCTGGATATTTAAATCCATCAATTCAAAAAGCAAGATATAATAAAGTATCGGTAAGTGGAAATGGGGCTTCAAGACAACTTCCATTTACAAAACCTGGAAGATCTAGTATAATGAATAATACTACCAGAATGAGTTTAGGTGATGACTCATCTAGTCGAATTAGAGAAATAGACAAAAGAAACAACACAGTGTAAATATGGAAAATATAAATGATACAGTTATTCAATATTTAGAAAATATTTATTCTAATGTAATTACAAGTAATGATCGGTAAAGTAACAGAAAAAGAAATTATTCCTATTCAAAGGAATCTTAAATCAGATACATTTAAAGGTCAATTAAACGATTGGAAAAACTTTTTAAATAATAATAAAATAGCTGGTTATTGGAATCTTTCTGATTCTCCTAAAAAAATATTTGCCTACGACCAAGAAGATATTCTTCTTATTACCACTTTAAATAATTGTGTAAGTCATTTTGTTTTTAATGACGGCCCAGGGAATTCTTATTTAGATATAAGCGAACTAACTCAAGCAGCTTATCAAAAAGGGCATCCAGATTTATCTCTTAATTCACCTACGTTGATTAGAAAACATTTTTATGATACTTATTTCTTTAATTTTGATGCACTGAAAAAGGATATTGAGGATATAACTTCTTTTACTCTTTTATATATAATAAAACGAGCAATGTTAATAAGAGTAGAAAGTTTTTTAAAACTAAAACTTGAATCTGTAAGTCCAGGATCTTCAATAAAAGAAGTTTTAATAAAATTAGAAAAAACTTATTTAAGTGAAGAATATGAATGGGAATTTAAAGTAACTGATATAGAACAAAGTACCGGATTAAGAGATTTTATAGATAAAGCTATTAATAAAGATCAGATGTCTCCAGCTAGAGCATCTTATGCAATTTCAAATTTATTGGAAAAAGCTTTTGGAGAACCTGATGCAAGAAAACTTACGGATAGACAACAAAGATATTTCTTTGCAGTTTTTAAGGATTCAGATTTAGAAAAGGCATCTCAATTAAGCACCGCAACATATAGTGCTTTGATAAATAAACTTGAACAAAGCGGCCTACTAAAACTTGCAGCTCATGCGGGGTCTGTTCAGCTCTTTGCAAAGGAAAGATTATCTTCTGTAGAAAAATTAAAAAGATCAGCAAGAGAATCGTTGGATCCAGTTAGGGACACAGCATGGCTGACTCAGCTAAACTATGCTATACAAAACGTTTCAAGAGATCCAATAACTCTTGGCATATTAAATGTATATTTTCCAAGTTTGATAAGTTTCTTTTTTGAATCAATAGCTGTAGCTTCAGATTATTCAAATAACGGCAAAGGGGGAGGCGATGAAGATACTATAAATAGCTTAGATGACTTTATGGATTCTTTAGAAAAAGCTTTTGGTAGAACTGTAGATTTTAGTGGTAAAAAAATAAAAGAATCTGTTTTTCAATTGGCGGCAAAATATGAAAATACAGCTAAAAAAATGAAAGCAGTTTTAGAAGCTTCACCATATAGATCTAATAATCTTCCACAGTCTCCAGATATTTTTCACTTAAGATTAGGTGCGTCAAACTTTTTTGTTCCACCTTTAACAATAGACGTAAATACGTATTTTAAATCTGGCAGTTTAACTGGTGGAGCTCTTAGGCAAAAAAGTAGTCCAAAATTTAATTCTGGATTTAAAGAAACTTCAATAAGAATGAAATTATTTTTTCCCAACTATGAAGAAATATGGGGAATATCAATAGATGATGCATCGAAGATTTCTTTAAATGATAATTATCAGATAGATTTTAATACAGATGGATCTAGTGATAAAAAAATAGATAAGTTTCTTTCATCACTTAGAGGCCTGGTCGCAGCATTTAAATACTCTCCGTTTTTGCCAATCAGAAACCATTATCTGAATACTGTTCATGGAATTACTGCAGTTGCTCTTTCTAGTATGTCAATATCAACAGTTCCTAATTTCCCATTCGCATTGGCTGTTGATATAGAGTTATTAAACTTTAACCATAAACCATTCTTGCCGATGATTAACGATTTTAATCAAGCTATACATTGGGGTAAATACAGGCAATACATGGGTAAAGCCGCCGGAGCATTGCATAAGTACGTTAATGGTTCATTTTTAATGAAAGTTTCTGATGATAAAGAGGATGCTGGGTCTGCCTCATCTAGTAAATCAATTCTAAAAGACGGAATAACTGCAGATAGATATGCTAGAGGGATAGACATAGTTTCAACTTCATCATTTGAAAATAATAAGCTTATAACAAACATAGTTAGAGAGTGGATGGATGGAAAAAATATTTCATTTTTTGTTCCAGCAGAAACGCAAACAAAAATATTTCTTCCAGATTCTACAATGTTTAGACAAGATGAAGAAAAATATATTAATGATCACGGTCAGGATACATGGGCTAAAATTCTATTTGGACTTGGAATTGATTTAAATGAATCAGCTGGATATGGAATAAATTTAAGTGGTGTTTACCAATTATCAAGAAATTCAACAGTAAGTCCAAATATTTTCTATCACCTTAGGAATGCAATAGATCTATTAACTTCTGGAATAAATGATAAAACATACGGACAAGCACTTTACTCTTATAATGCAAATATTTTTTCATTAGAAAATACACTAAGTTTAGCTGAAGCAAATTATATATTTGACTATAATGCGACAAACGCTCCAGCTACTCCAAAAAGAAATTTTACTTTTCAAAAAAACAAAATAGGTTCAGACAATGGAATAACAATTAAGCAGGCAAAAGAATATCTAAAAAAGATTTCATCAAGTGTTAGCGGAGTGCTTGATAAGGAAGTTGAAAAACTTACAGAAGAAAAAGCAAAAAAACTTGGATACAAAAAAGACTCTAAGCAATATAATGATTTAAAGGAAAGAGTTAAACAAGAAGTTAAAGATGGATTTAATGTATTAGTTTATAATAGATTTTTCCAATCTGGTCCAATAGAAGCCTTAATGGAAGCAGCAAGGCAAAGAAGCGGCTCATTCTCATTTAGAGAGTGGGAAGTCCCCATGCTTAAAGTTGACTTAGATCCAGCCTATGTAACCGTAACTGGAGTTAGTCTAACTCTTGGAAATAATTTAGCTAAACTACAATTGCAGATGCAAGACGAGCCCACATATCAGCATATAGGCGGAAGAGATACTTACATAAATATCTCAATGAGAATTACTTCGGAAAAAGAACTAAACAAACTTAAAAGAATTTTTGATCACGTAAATGCATTAGCTAGATTAGAGCATTCAACTGGTGTAATTGGTTTTATTGGAATAAAAAATATAATTACAACATTAGCTGGTGTTAAGTATGTAATACCATCTAATTATTCTGTTAACACTGTTCCTAACTATCCACACGTTTATGACGTAAATATTAGTCTATTAGATTTTGATATTTTTCAACAAGAAAGAGAAAAGCTTTCATCCAAACATCAAAAACAATTGATACAAGAATTTGGTTCAAAGAGAAATCCATTTTTAAGAATTAAACAAATGTGGGGAATATTTAATGCCTATCCAGATCTTCCATTAGAACTTAGAGATAAAGAAAACGAAATAGTTGGACATTTAGATCCTGACTTTTACTTTAGAAGTTTTGAAATGTTTGATAAAGATGTAATTTATAACTTTAAAAATAAACCAAAAGAATTAACAATTCCTAAAGACAATAAGAGTATAGGGCAACAAACTAATAGCATGTTAAAAAATGTAGTTGCAAGAAAAATAATTTCATTAGTAGAAACATATGAAAGCAACTTAAATTATTCCGAATATGCCGGTGATAAAAAGCAAGCAGAAAAAGATTTAATAAATGAAGTAGTTTATTATCTAGAGTCAAGTGGCATATCTTATGAGTCATTTCTTGATATGATGAAAGAGGTTACCGGAAATCCACAGTTATTTAATTCTTCTTCTTCAGCAAATATGTCCTACAATATTATTAGAAAAAATAAAAAACTAATAACTGATTCCATAGAGTATATTGGTCCTAATGATGTTTCTGATCAAGAAGCTAAATTTACCAATAATATTATTTCTGCTCCATATCAGGTTGGAGACTTAACAACAGATAATCATAAAATCTTTAATAAGATACAGCAAGCGCTTGAGGGTAAGTTTAGCCTAAAAGACGAAGAGCATGTTAGTTTTGATTTAGATGATCTTGATTTCATGGCAAATATTTCTGTTCTTCCAATTAAAGATAAAAACGAACCAAATAAAATACCCGCAATGCTTAACATAGGTGCTCAAGTGCATTTGGGTTATATAGATAATGAAAAAGACGGAAGATTCTATTTAACAATTGATGGAATCAATGTTAAAAAGAATAGTAATGTGATCGAACTTATTGGAAGAAAGATTTCTGATGATTATTCTGATCCATCAAAAGTAAATACTTCAAGTTCAGTCTACTCGTTAACACCTATGTCAAGCTATAATCAACCATACGCAGCAGATCTTGAATCTCATTGGGAAAAAATGCTTGTAGATACCCAATATAGAGACATATCTGGAAGAATGGTAAGGGCATTTCCAACTTACATGCTGTGGTTGATTGACGAAGGTGGAAACTTTGCTGGAGTAAAATTGTTTGATAATTTTTATGGATTGCAATCAATTATAGATTTTTCTCTAGTTTCTTCAGAAGATTTAGTTGGCGATACTCTTGTTATAAGACTTTCAAATTTATATTCCAAATTATCAAAAAAAGAATCAAGCAGTATATTTAATCCAAATCTAGATAAATTTGGTGACGAAATTCAGCAAGATAATCCGGGTATAACAGAAGGAATATCAGGAGTAATAGATACAACTTTGAATAAAGCTAGAAATATATTAGCCCACATGAAAAATCAATATGTTGTAGATGTAGAAAATATAAGAATTAAACCAGGAATAAGAGTTCACTTAAGGGGTGGCTATGGCTCAAATCCAAATTCTTTACATACTTTGTTTAATGGCACAATAACCGAAGTCGAACAAGGCGAAATAGTAACTATAACCGCTCAGTCAGACGCAATAGAACTGGGCGCAGTTGTTAATTCAACAAATAAAAAAGGCGATAGCGGAAAAATAGATGGAGGAATAAATACTGGTTTATGGCTTTCTGAACCAAGAGATTTAATGGTAAGACTTTTGTCTATGGGAACTTCAAGATTTAGAGAAAGTATAGCCTACGCAAATAGGGGACTAGTTTTTTCTGAAAATAAATTTGGAATAAGACACTTTGGTTCCATAGTTTATGAACCAATGTCAAGAGAAGAAGAAGTTAAGCACTACGCAAGAGTAGAAGCTATAGCAGATGCCCACAAACACGCTGGTCAGCGGAAACTTTGCGGCTACTGGAGGAGCACTATCTGATGCATTCCTGACTGGAACTCCAGAAAATAGGACAGCAGTTTTTTCTTTAATGAATCAGCTTTGGTCTAATTTTTCCGCACAAAGAGACTTTGAAATATTTAAGAGAAATATTTATCCAGGTAACGGAACTGGAATAGCTCAGTTCTTAGGCGGAGATCTAGGAGACGGTTGGACTAGTGTTTCATCTATAACTCCCGGAGAACAACCAAATCAAAGAATGGAATACTTATCAAGATTGACTGATAGAAGCTGGAATTCTTTAGTTAGAAGATCTGATAATCCACAAAATGTAGAAGCAAATCAAGCGTTAGAAGAACTAACTTCTGGTGGAAAATTAGTTCAATCTAGTAGTGGAACGGTTACAAAAAATGTCATTCTTGGAGGGATAACATTAGCTAGTTTTGCAGCTATGCCATTAGTTCCAGTAACCGGATTAGTTGGTGCAACTACTGGAATTAATTTATTGGGAGTTCTTAGTGGAAGAGGTGGAAACAATATTTTCAAAATGCTTGGCCTAACTTCTTCAATTGAGGATGACGACATGCCTGGATTTGATGAAGTATCTTTTAGGGCACAAACCTATATGAGAAGTGTATGGGATTTGTTTAAAATTTGTGCAAGACTGCTTCCAAATTATATCGTTGCAATTAGACCATTTGAGGATAGATCAACCGTTTTCTATGGAAAACCACATTGGCTATACACATCAGGAGTTGTTCCCATAACAACTGGATATCCTAATCAGGATAAAATGTCAGAACTTGGTTTATCAAGTGGTCCTAAAATTATAAAAGAAGACTCTGCTTTAACAGAGATAATGGAAATTATAAATAGGCAATCCAGTCCTTATGCAGACGCAAGTGCATTTTTAAGAAGTACTGAGCCCTTAGATGCTCTTAAGGAATTATCAATTTTGCAAGAGAAAGCCGAATCTTATTTTAAGCCTTCGGGTTTTTTAAGAAATAAAGTTATTAACTTTGATTCAATAAGATCGCAAACTCTAACTGCCCAATTAACAACTGGAAATAATCCGCAAGAAAAAGTTGTAGCTAAACTACCTAAAAATAAAGGAATGGTTACAATAGGTTTTCATCTTCCAATAAAGAAAAATATTAATACATCAAACATTAGAGGGCCATCTGATCGATTAGATAGAATATATAAAGATGAACATCAGCAAATTGCACAACTTCCTCCTAGATATAGATATCCGCTATTTGTTAATAGGGGATTTTTAGGAGAGTATTCATTTCAGTACAACGAACCAGGAAACACGGTAGGAGCAGTACGCTTTAGCGAGGAAGCCGGATCGGCAACAGCAGCAGCTATAGCTGGTTCAACACTCCCCGCAGGATTAAATTGGTTTGGATATAAAATTCTTAACAAGGTTCAATCAAACTACACAAAGCCAATAGAGGGCGCTGCAAGAATAGCGGCTTATAAAAATAATATTTCTATGGTTTATGGGCAAGAATTTTTAGAAAGACTAGAAAAAGACGTAGAATATTTTAACTTAAATAATATTTCTGGATCAGTTGCCGCAGATCCATTAACAAATTCTTATAATTTTTCTTTCTATAGATATGAAGGAGATCAAGAATCTCAATTAATACAAATGCCAGAACCAACAACAAATGATGTCGTAAGTTATAAGGAATGGACAATGCCCGCATCTCCTGAAGATGAACAGTTCTATGTAGCTATGAGATGGCCTTACATACCTCAATCGGACAAAGTTTCAATTGAAAAATTTAAATCAAAATATTTTCAATCTACAGAATTAATAGGAAACGCTCAAAACTATAAATCAGCTCATATTATGATTTATAATCCAGAAAATAATGTAGCTGTAATTTGTAAGCCGGCATACTTTTTATGGGGAGAAACAAAATCTAATTTCATTTCAGAAAGAACCGACACCTCAAATATTCTTGCCCAAGAGATTAGTGAAAAAGTTACTTTGGGCATTGCCTCAGTTGGCTCAGGAAAAGATGAAGATGTTTTTGGTTTAGACGAACAAGAAATATCCGCAGTAGTTTCCCCCGATGCCGCGTTTTTTCTTGGCGTAATAGTTGACACTAATGCTACATACGCAAAAGCTGATGGAACTTTTGTAAACGGACCTGGTTATAACGATCTACCAAAACCAAAAGAATGTTATTTTGCTTTTGTTCCCAATACAATTCCATTAGGTGTAGCCACTAATATCTATGTACCAATTAAAAAATTTAAAGCAAAAGATGATCAAGGTAAAGAATTAGATGACTTTGTTATTGGATTTGGAAACTTTGATGAAACCAATGGATTAACTGCTTCAACTGTAAAGCAAGAGGGAGATGATTCCTTTTATAGAACTAACCCTCAAAATAAGGGCAGGGAATTAGATGCATTTGTTAGGGGTTCAAGAACAAGAAAGACTAGTATTAATGAGTATTCTGCGAATTCCAGTATAGTAGATATTGACTTTGCTAATGGAGGAAACTATAAAGGATTCTTTCAAAAAGCATTTTTAACAAAAGAAAACTCTTCAAATGAAATATTAATTGATCCAGTAAGTAGGCAAGCTGGTCAAGGTTTATTTGATGATGGAAATGGAGCACAAACTGGAAATAATTCAGGATATAGGTTTAATACAAACTTTGCTCCTGTATTTTCAATAGCTGATCCAATATCAATAGAAGCTAGGAAATATTACGATGAAAATTATGATTTAAATACTGGGGTAATTGCAGGCAATGGTAGAACACTGCAAGAAGCAGATGATGTATGGAATCAATTTAGAATTGGTTACCACACTTATGATTCAGTAGAAGCTATATTTGCAAATACCTATGGTTTAGATCCAACAGATGATAATGAATCAGAAGAATTGGTAAATATATTTATAGCAGATCCGACAAAAAGAAACGTATTTAAAAAGTTTTTTGAAAATGGACCAGGCCAATCCGCAAGGGATGAATTTGCAATTCTATTTGGAAATGAAGTAACAGGAAAACAGTCACTAGCAATAGAATTTGCTAGAAAAAATTTGATAGACGCTTCTTATGAAGACGGTGGGTTGGTAGAATACTTTAATGAATTAACAAGAAATAAAATAAAGAAATTTCAAGAAAACTTTTTACTAATAAATGAAGAATTTTTAACAGAACAAATAAATCAAAGTATAGTTTCACAATCGCCCGCAAAAGAAATACTAGAACAAAAAAGCATAAATAGCACTACGATATCTTCTGTTTGGAGCCCGGCAAGCATAAAAACTCCTAGACAACTTTTCTTAACTATGGTTGGTTTGTTTAGACAGGCTATGTGGTCTGATCCATATGCCAGAGCATGGTTGGTTCTTAAGCCATCAAGAAAAGTCGGATTGTTTAGAAGTGAAAATGACGATTGGGATTTTAAGTCTGTAGACAGAATATTTGAAGCATTTATTAATCCAAATAATACTTACGGAAAAGACAAGAAAAAGTTTTTGCAGCTTCTTTATAACAATAGAGGTGAAGGAAGCAGTGCTACAAATATTGTTAGCAAAGCGACCTCCGCCGTAGATAATTTTTGGGACAAGAATGTAGGAGTTATATTTTCTGCAATAGGCAGTGCCTTAACTGGTCTGTTGCAAATGTTTAAATTAAATATGATGCAAACCGGATATGGATTGTCTGAAATAAGCGGAATGTCTAAGCAGGCAAACATACTCAATAAGGCCTTAAATGATTCAATATATTATCAGCTAGGAAGACCTGGTACTTTGCTAAGAGCAGTGGATAATCCCTTTACAAGAGAGTATGGAGAACCAGTTGTAGAAATTAGAGAACCATTTCAAAAGATTCATTATCTAAGTTCTTTCAGTCATATACTTTCAAATCAAATTAAAGAAACTAATTTTAATGTATCAACTGTCATTACAGCTGTTTCTGATGGAAAATATCCAGTAACAGTAGCTTTAGATAAAGGCGCACCAGCAGATAGAATGACAGAAACAACAGTTGAAACAGGAATATATTTTGATAATCCTGTCGGAGACGGATTTTTTGGCTTTCTGCATCCTCTTTTGCATCCATTCGAAATGTCAAGAGGGGTAATTAAAAACGTTACCGGATCTCCAGATGAACTAACCGCTAAAAGAATTGCCCTTTCACACCTAAAGGAAAATATAAAAGATATATATGGTGGAGAATTATTGGTAATTGGTAATCCAGATATAAAACCGCATGACTTAATTTATATAGCCGATGTATATGAAAGAATGTATGGCATGTTTGAAGTGGAACAAGTTATACATCACTTTACTTCTGAGTTAGGATTTGTTACTTCTATTACTCCAAATGCGATAGTAACTGTAAATGATCCAGCTAGATGGTTTATGACATCTTGGATCGATTCTTGGATGAATACACAGGCAATCAGAAATGATACAAGATTGTTCTTAGACGCAATAAGGGCAGATAATTCTGGAGTAACATACAATGGAACAATTTCTATTGATAGATTGGCTGAAAACCTAAACACTCAAATGATGGGTGGAATAAAATATACTCATGGCTCATCTGCTGTAATAAAAGACGTAGTTGCTTCAATGACACATGGATCATTTTCAATGAATCCTCAAATCACAGAAGAAATTAAACAACAAGCTCAAATAAATGGAAACAATGGATTGGTTGGCGTATCAAATATAGTTACTGGAGTTGGAGCTTCTGGTGCAGTTGGCGCAGCTGCGGCTGGAATAGCTGGAGTATCTGGAGTAGCTGCAACCGCTGCTGTAGCCCTACCAGCCGCTGCATTGTTTGGTCAACTTTTATGGAAAGGCTGGCAGTGGGTAAGGGATAATCTACTAGATCAACACGGTGCCTATGTGCAGTATTTAAATAAAAATGGACAACCAATGGATGCAGGCTTGTCTTATAACCAAGGTATGATAGTTGGCAGATATCATTCTAAGGCCCTATTACCGGGAATATTAGGACTAAGAAGAAAAACTCGCACCGCTGATGGATACGCTTATATCAGAGCTGATGATCAACTAAAAGCTTTAGGTTGGACAGAAAAGCAAACCAATGAATTAGTCAGATATATAAGCTATGAAAATGCAATTATACATTCTCAGGTCCTTGATTTATCTGGATTGGGTCCAGAAAAAACAGGATTTGAACCGTTCTTTAAAGTTGTTTGTAGACTAGATACAAATGAAGGACTTCCTCTTGGTAATGATCAAAAATTATCTGGAGTAAAAGACGCAGATACAATAGCAGTAGTTGATGTTTTAAGTGGGGCAAAGTTTACTGTTCGTCTTGATGGAATAAATGCTCCAGAAAAATCGGCTATTACCTATCAATATCCCGCTGCAAAAGAGCGGAGAAAAAGCTACTCCAGATCTTCAGTTAATAAGTAAGCAATCTCCAGGATTTAAAGCAACTAAATTTACTTACGACGCCTTAAAAAATAAAGTATTTCTTTTAAGAATAAAGAAAGCAACAAATGGCTCTTTGGAAGTAGATTTATCTGAAGATACGTTTGCTCCTGGTTCTGAATCAAATAAAGAGTATAATTATCTTAAAGAAAAATTTGGAAGAACTTTAGCAACTATTTTTTATAAAACATCTGATGAAGAACTTTCTAATATAAAATATTCTGTTTTAAATATATTTAAAGAAAATATAAATAATACTTTAGAAATAAATAAAAAATTTAAACAAAGTCTTAAAAGTGAAATTTTAAATAAAGAACAAATATATTTAAAAATTCAAAAAAGTATTTTAAATATAATTGTTGAAAATAATAATCCATCTTCTTTAGATTTCAATTCACTTAAAATAGATTACTCAAAAGATGTTTTAGGAGCAGAAATTCTTTCTACATTAGAACTTAAAAAATTATATTCTTCAATGGTTCAAATAAGTATATTGGATAATTTATATTCAGCGTCTTCAAAATGGCCATTAGTTCTTTGGGATGAATACTATAATGACGGAACTCCATATACATTAAATTGGGAATTGGTAGTAAATAACATGGCGAATGTATTTACTAATGATTTAGTTAATAAGGAATCAGATTCCGTAATAACTGCTCCAGAATCTGCGGCTTTACCACAAAGAATTGGCAAATAAATGTCTCATTATAATTTATCTAATGATAATCTTAAAGATTCAAAAAGTTTCAATAAAGCAATAGTTGACAATATAGTTCCTCAAGGGGGTAAGCCAATAGAGGGAACGTCTTTGGCAGAAAGGGGTTATGTAGGACAAACTTTAACAAGCGTTGACTTAATATCAGCAGCGTCAGGGAACGAATTATTTGGAAGCGCAAGATATGGAAATCTTTTTAGATTAAACATGGCTAGAGAAAACTTAAACAGCCTTGCCAATACTATTTTGGAAAATCAACTTCCCGCATCTGAAGGATCAGATTCAGCTAGCTTGGCTCTTAATGTTCTGACTAGAAGTGGAATGGGAGTGCAAGGTAGCAAGGGATTAGTTGAAAATATAACATCAAGACTAGAAGCAAAATATGGATCAGTTCAGGCTCAATACAATATTGATGGATTACCTCATTCTTATTTTGAATACGGTACTAGTGCCGTTTCTGTGGCTTCAATTGGAAGACCAGTTAATCTTGAAAAGAGCTTATCAAACGATGAAAAATCGTGGAGATTAGAAAGAGCGACACTTCTAGCTCAAAAAATAAGGGCATCCGACTGGGAAAAAAGTGTATTAATTAATGGATTTACTTTTGACATAAGAAATGATAATCTTTCAGCAAGATATGATACTAGCAGTATAGTGCCTGGATCAGAAAATACGTATGAAACAAGAACTGTTTCAAGAGATTTAGTTACTGCTGGCGCACAAAAGGCATATATGTCAGTTTCTTTGGTTGAGTTTTTATTAGCTCTTGTTTCAGAAGAATTTGGACCAGCACTTACTTTGAATTGTCAGTTTGGCGTTCACAGACAAGATGGAAGACAAGATAGTAGACCAAATGTATCTGGGTCTGAAGCAAATACGATAACCGATCACGCATTTGGAAGAGCGGTGGATCTTATGTCAGTATATTCTGCATATGATCAGGTTGAAAGAAAGTACACAAAAAACTTAAATTTGATAACAACAAAAGAAGGACACTTATATCAACTTGATTTATTATTAAGAAAAATGAATGCAATGCCAGAACATTTAATTCCAGATTATATGGCAGTAGGTGCAAAATTTGTTGATGAAGCATACGATTACTATGGTTCATTTAAAGGATCAAAGCTAAAGTCTTTATATCCTAATTTAAAATTTTTAAAAATTAAAAGAGATCAAAGCGGAGCCCACAATAACCATTTCCATATTAGCTTTGCCCCAGAAAGAGGCGGAAGATACTTAGGAAGAAGTGGTTCACTAGATAACGCAACACAATCAATATCTTCTAGAATTAATTCAGTTGTTGATCAATATGACACTGTTTATGTCGCAGTACCAAATGAATCTGGAGGAATAACTTATAAGCCTGCAGTAATTGCAAATCAATATGATCAAGCAGTTGGCGTAATAGGAGTATCATATGTTAATCAAGGAGGAATAACCTATAGACTTCTTAGTCCAAATGAGGTTAATCAATACGATAATGCCTTTGGAAGAAGTGGTGGTGGACAACCAGTCCCAGGAGTTATGAATTCAAATTGGGTTAGATATATTACTACTCCTTATGGTTCTTCTCCTATAAATAATTTATCAAAAAATTATATAAATAATCCAGAACAAATTGCACCAGAAGATATATTCATAGCCTTAAAAACAATTGGTTTATTTACAGACGAAATAGCAGCAATATTTGTGGGATTAGCTAATAGAGAATCGAGTAGAAGACTTTATATTGTTCAAGCAACATTTGGCGCACTAGGACTTTGGCAGATATCTACGATACCAAACGACGGGGGAACAGAAGAAGCGCTGTTGCTGTATCCCGAAAAAGTAAGAACTAATTACTGGAAATTAGCACTCCCAGATTTACCAAACCTGAATTCCGATTCTCAGATATCTGCAGAGATTAAGAAAAGATGTGATCCAAATAATTCAGGAAATGGTATTGACAAATTTGACCAAAGATGCTGGAATTTGATTAATCAAGTAGCTTTGTTAAGAAGTAAATTATTTAGAATTAATAATCTTAAACAAGAAATATCAGACCTACCAGTAGGACCATGGGGAGACAATTACTTGAAATATGGATTTATATCTAGCACAGATGCTTCTTCAATGAATTTTTCTGATGTACTTCAAGTATATCAAAGAATGACAAATAAATCAGAAGGAACATTAAAAGGCTTTATTTTATCTAAGCTTCAATCGCAAAAAAATACAACTAAAGCAGCCATCAACGGCAAATCACCCACTCTTCAAATAGATCCGGATAATGGTAAAACAGTTTTAGAAAACTGGTTTGACGGAAAAAGATATCCAGTAGTTCATTTATAAAAAGGATTAAAAAAATGCAAAGCAACTATCCAAAATTTGACAATAAAATACAGACGCAAATTAATGAATCAAGAATGCGTCAATCAAAAACTAGACCTGGTGTTATAATGTCTTTTGATATTAAAAAAAACGCAGCTTCAGTAATTATAGACGATCAGTTTTCTGGGCAAACAGGAAACATATTACACGATATCCCATGCCCAATAACTAATGGAATCCAAACTGTTGCGCCTGAGCCAGGCACAAGATGCCTAGTAGGCTTTAGGGATGACAATGAAAAAAATGCATATATAATATCAATTTTTGAGGAAGTTGGAATGTCATCTAGTTACATGTATAATTACACCGTTAACACTGGTGTACCTAAGTTTATGTCGAGATAACTATGTCTAATTTATACGATTCAGTAAATCATGTTCAAAAGAATTTTTCTATAGCTGATGAATTAGCAAGAAGAAATCAGTTTTCTAGAAGAGAGGTTGGGCTTAATCATCCCGACAACGACGCATTCATAAGACTTAACGATGATGGGGATATAGAGATCTTTGCTGCTCCAGGAGTCGGAATGGTGATAAGTGCAACGTCTAAATCAATATCACTTTTTGCTAATAAAATTAGATTTTTTTGCTCAGAAGATGGACTAAGATGGAATAATTTTAATTTTAATTATTCAGCTGTTGACTATTCTCAGCCGACTCTAGTAAAAGTTGATCCTAGGTCAATACATACTGCTCAAAATGACGCTCATCACTATTTGGCTAAACTTAAGAATTTAGAGGAATCAGAAGAACAAAAAGCCGTTACTATAAGAGGTGATTATGGCTTTGTTCCTGAAGAGCCTAAAACTAATCAAAACTATAATTCTTTAATTTCATTAAATGGACTAAATGAACAGGAAATAATGTTAGTTCAAAATATACTTCCAGAACACTCTAGAGATTATATAGAGTATTTGGTAGATCTTATAAAAAATGGTACTCCTTTTGCACAAGCAAAAGCTAAAGCTGATGAGATAAAAAATGTCTGACCTATATTTAACAATGTCTGGAGATCTTTTGATTAACGGAAATAAAGATTTATCTATTACCAGATCTTCACTACAAGATGATATACAACAAGTTTATTTAAGATTGATGACTGAACCAAATGACTTTGCAATATATCCTTCTATTGGAACAGATTTGTCTAGATTGTATCGGAATGCCGCAGTCAAAAGAAACCGGCGATTTTGGTAAGAGATTGATAAAAGCAGCACTAGAAAAAGAAGATATATTTAGAGGAAGAAATATACAAATAGACGCAATTCCAACTGGGTCAGATTCAATAAGGTTTGATGTTCATATAATTACCGATACAAATGAACCAGTAGTTTTATCAGTTAGTCAAAGTTTAGGAGCATAAAATGCCTTTGTATGGATCCAAAGAAAAAGAAGAAATATTAACTAGCGTATTAAGTTCTTTGGAAAAAAATGCTGGAATTACTGCCGTATATCCCGGTTCAATAGCAAGAGCCTTTGCTGAAGCCTTTAGTACTGAAATAGCTGACCTTTATGCATCTCTTAATTTTAGCTTAAGGCAGGGTGCCCTTTCCACAGCTTCAGGTAGAAATTTGGATTTAATAGGTGAACTATATGGAGTGGCAAGAAAGCAAATATCTGATGCAGCAGCGATAGAAAGACAATCTTTTAATATAGAATTTTATATACAAAAACCTTATAGTTCAGATATAACAGTACCTAAAGACACTATAATATTAACAAGTGTTGAAAACTTTGCCGTAAGACAATACAGATATAAGCTAAATGATTCTGTTACAATTCCAGTTGGAGCAACTAAGGCTTATGGTCTAGTTGTTCCAGATTTTTCTGACAATACATATGTTGCTCCAAGAGGATCTTTGATATCCCATAATTTCGTTGCTCCACCGGGAGTAGTGTTATTTTGCACAAATACAAAAGAAGTTTATTCAAATATAAATTCGGAATCTGACGATAACTTTAGAAGAAGAATAGTTTCATCAGTAAAAACAAGGGCTACTGGCACAGCAGAGTCTGTCAGGTTTGCTGCCCTTTCAGTTAAAGGCGTAAGAGATGTAAGAATTAGGGAAAGCTCTTATGGTCTTGGTTCTTGCGATATAATAGTTGTGCCAGAAACCCTTTCGGCAATAAAGCAAATGCCAGAAGTTATATTGGCGGCAATCAACTCAGTAAGACCAGCTGGAGTTAGATTCAACGTAAGATTAGCTGAAAAACTATCAATAAATTTAGTGGCAACAATTAGTATAAATTCTTCAGTAGGTACTACTTTAACAGCTGGAATAAAGAATCAAGCTTCATTGTTTGTTAAGAGATATCTTAATTCCCTAACAATAGGAGATACCATTTCTCTATCTGAAATAGAAAGACAAATAAGGCAATCTTCAGACTACATTAGAAATGTGTCAATAAATTCTTTCAATGTTGATGGAAAAGAACTTCCATTATCTGATTTTACTCCATCTAGCGATAAAGTTTATCCTGGAGCAGGAAACATATCCATATATTCTGTTATAATGGGTCAATCTAATTCATAACCAACAGTAGGTTTTAATCAATGAACAAAAATTTTGTTATCACCAATACATATATAGTCCGTGCACCAAATGTATCTCAGGCAAAAAGTTTAATTTTTGATAATGTTGGTAAAGGAGATATTTTAGACGAAGATCTCAATGTCACAGAAATATCTGAAGACGAAATTATTGAATATATAAATGAAAAAGATGGTGCGTACACACAGTCTTCAGTTCTTAGCCTAGAAGATAATGAAACTGAAGATGAAGAGCCATCACTGGGGACTATGGTATCTGATTCAAGAAACGACTTTTTGAGATCAGAAAATAAGAGACTAGCAAAGCTAGTTGAAAAGCATAAAAATGTTCAACACGAAGCAGTAGTAGCCGCATATCAAGCGGCCTTTGATGTATTTTCCAATTTTGAAATGCCAAAAATTAAACAACCTACCTTAAAAAGCCCAAACAAACATAAAACTCCAGAAACAGCAGTGGCTGTATTTGCTGACTGGCAGTTGGGGAAAGTCACTCCGGACTATAACTCAGATGTCTTAGAACAAAGAATAGAACAATATACTGAGAGATTAATTGAAATTACTGAAATCCAAAGAATGGATCATAATGTAGATGATCTTCATGTTTGGCTACTTGGTGATATTGTTGAAGGGGAAGAAATTTTTGCAGGCCAATCTCATTTAATTGATTCAGGTCTTTATAGACAGGTTGGAATTAATGGTCCTAGAATTCTTTCTAAGTTTTTAGCAACAGCTTTAGAAAGCTTTAAGAGAGTACATGTAGTAGGGGTAATAGGAAATCATGGTGCGGTCGGCGGCAAAATGAGAAAGCAGCATGATCCAGAAACTAATATGGATAGATTACTCTATAAGATAATGGAATTAATGTTTGACAAAGAAGAAAGAATAACCTTTAATATACCAGACGGTAGAGGTGAAAGAAATTGGTATGCAGTTGACGCAATAGGTAATTATGGAAGTTTATTAATACATGGAGATCAATTGCCATCACCAACGTCTTATCATGGTTACTATAAAAAGGTAATGGGCTGGAAAGACGGTGCCATTCCAGAGCATTTTGATGATGTGTTCATGGGACATTATCATCAGCAGTTTAAAATGACAATAGGCAGCGGCATGCTCAGAATCTCTGGTTCACCAGAAAGCTATAATACCTATGCTCAAGAATTCTTTTCCTCAATGGGTAGACCTTGTCAGCACTTGATGTATATTCACCCGGAGCATGGAGTAACATCTGAGTATTCAATTTGGTTAGATTAAATTAAAAGGGATCAGAAATGAAAAATTATCTGTTAGGTCTTCGTAGCGGAGACTTCAACAAAAATCGGAAATATATGGGCTTCTGATCCTATTAATTTATATAATAACAAATTTTATAAAAATTTTTCCTACAAAAGATCTGTTACTGGTTTAAATTTAATAGGCGATTACACATTTGTAGGAATAGAACAAACTTCTCCATCATTTGGTGGAAATCACGCAACTCCAATAGACCCCAATGCTGTCTATGTTACGTCTCATGGAGAGGTAATTTATGAAACAGCAACTCCAGAAATATTAAGATTTGTTGATCATTCAGCAAGAATAGACGTAATATCTTTTAAGAGTAAATTTACTAACTACTCTTCGTCTGTAGAGCCAGCATTTTTTCTTCAAATATATGAGTCCGATTCGGAAAATGGACCATGGATGAAATCAGAGTCTTCAAGTAATTCAACTGGAGTTTTTCTTTTCAACAGTAAACAGTATATTAAAATAGAATTAGAAATTATATCTGAAGAAGAAAATCTAGAGGAACTTGGTCTTTTATTATTTATTAATATTTTAATTCATGATCCCATAAGTCCAATAATATCTAATTCATCAAGGAGTATTCTTTCTAATTTTCCAACCTGGACAAACATATATGAGGATTCAATAGAAAAAGCTACTCCAGAATTAGCCACTCCAGTTTCAGTGGGTGGAAAATTTTTAAACTCTTTAATAGGTGATTATTTAGATTCATTTGATTCTGAACTTGATTTAAATTCAATAAATTCTTTTATAGCAACAGCAGACGAAGATGAAATTGATTGGCTATATATTAGTTATAATATTCCAGCTTCAGCAATACAAATACTTGGAGATGGAATATCCTTGGCAAGATCTTTTTCTTTAAATGACTTTTATAAATCTAAAAAAGAAGATTATATATATTTTCATAATTTATCAGACAATCAAATTATTACCTTAAGACATTTTGAAAATCTAACCATAGATGGACAGATATATGATCAAGAGCCAATATTATTCTTTAATATATTTGATGAATTTGGAACTAGAGTTGGTCTAAAAAGATTATATTTAGAAAATAATTTTAATTATAAAAAGAGAATACTTGACGTATATCAAAATATACCATCAACAGATGTAGAGGGGTTAAAGAGAATTTTAAGGAGAGAATTAGATATATGGAGAGCATTTGGATCAACTCCAGATTCAAATTATTTTGGGGCAACTCCAGAAATTATTGAAATATTTGATATAGAATTAAGTACTCCATATGTATCATTTGATCATGTTCCGCAAAAAACGCTAAAAGATTTTATTAAATTTTTAAATGAAAGTTATCCTTCTACATTTGGATACATAAAATGGGAAGATGGCATTTGGGATACAGCTGGATTAAATTTTGAAGGGGTAAACACTTTACCATTTGTCTATGACACTGAAAAAGCTACAGCTGAATATTTTCAACCAGGAGTTGGCGATTTAGAAGATGCACTAGTCATTATAGAAAATGACTCGTATTCCACTGTATCATTTGATGGTTATTTTAAGGCAGATGGTTTCAAGGTTTCATCCTATGAAGATGTATACGCCCCAATAAGATTAGGCTACGAATATTTTGGCGAATACTCTATTGGCCCAATACCAAACCCCGATGCGAATAACCCAAGTTCATCAACACCTTCCGCAAATGGAGGTGTAAATTTAGTTTATGAAATTTACCTAAAGGCACATAATCAGTATGCAACTCCGTCGGTTTTTTATAAGAACTTTTTATATGAAGATAGAGAAGATTTCATAGTTAAAAATTACTATCTGCAAAACAGTCCAGCAAGTCCAGAGTTTAATCTAATAAAAATATTTAACTCAGATGGATTAACAGATCCATCAATAGAATTCCTTGAAAAAACTTATGGCTACTCTTATATAAATTCCGATGCTACTCCAAGTAATTCTTCAATTAACTTAAAAAATGCAGATACAATAAAACTAATCGCAAATGCAAAGTGGAACAGTTTGGTTCAGCAGTACGAAAATGCGACAAACGCTAATTACAGAGTTTCCTTCAATGAACATCCTGCCGGATATCAAGTAAATCCTTCATTTGGAACAGAACTTTCAATAGCTACTCCAAATATAAATTATATAAATTCTAATTTTAAAATTGGATCGACTGTATATGGAACAAGAACCATATTAGGTTACACCGACATTAACGAACAAGAATTTTATATCAATAATGATAACGATATATCATCAATTGATAATAAGGTTATCCCATTAAATACATTAAAGGATAATCTACTTTATCCAATAGGTTCAACTCCTCAAAACTTGATTATAAGAAATACAAAAATAGATCCATATCCATTATATAACTCTAATCAAAATCAGCAATCAGCAACACCTGAACATGGTGGATACTCAATTAATCCATACGATAGTGAAACAGAGTATTTTGTTCCGTCATCTCCAAATATAATAATCAAATCCCATGTATCTCAAGACGGATCTGGATCTGCTTCTTCGTCTAATTACTTTGAAGCATCTACGATAAATTATTCTTCAGGCATAAATTCCGTAGTTATAACAACCGGCTTATCTGCAACACCTTATTATCCATTTAAGAAACCAGTCTGGTCAACAATAGGCGAAGAAGAATTAAAGAGTACTCCAATGATACCTGGTTATCTAGACAGATTAGGAAATGCCTATAGAATAGATGAACAAATAGAGAACTCAGGAAAATCCACAAATCAAAATAATATAGATAGCTTTGTGGATAAATATACTTTGTCCAGTAAATCTTTTGGTATATCTTCAGAGCAGATAGAAAATAATCAATACATAATAACACATATAAATCCAATAAGCCTTAATAACGATGTAGTACTTTCTAGCTCTAAGTCTTCTGTAAAATCAAATACATTTTCTCCAGATACACTAATAGATTTTATTGATGAAGAAACTAAATCAGATAATGGCGAGTTATATTATTCGTATAGTCCGATTTCTGTGGACGCAAAGTCGGCAAATATATATAATAATAAAAATATTAATTTATTTGATACAAAACAACCAAGTCTTAAAACCGGATGGCTTTATTTGCCAGATGAAGACTATTACATTTACGCAAAGCCTATATTAGATGCCTATAATGGTCAGTTATTTGAATTGGATCTATCAAAATATCCAATGCAGGGTGCTCCAATTCTAGTAACATCTTATAACGATTCATCTACTGTAAATTATACAGAAACATTTTTTAATGATTCTTCTACGCCAGGAAACGTAACTTTCTATAATGAAGAAACACTAATTGGCTCTGACGACCTTGCACTATATTTAGCGTATAGCAATATATCAGACATCACACTTGACGATTCTTTTTTGGGCAGAACACTCGTCCAATCTCCACTTAACCCCGAATTGTTGATATGGATTCTTATTGATCAGGACGAAAATTACATATTAGATATGGAAAATATTGATCAATATTATATTTCAATATTTGATATGTATCAAAGCGGAGAAGATTTATACAATTTGTATTCAAATAGATTTCAAATATTCGATTCAGAGACTAATCAGAGTCAAATAGTTCCAGGTAGAGAGTACAAAATAAAATATAAGGTTAATGAAGCATTTTATGCAGAAAGAAATCAAAAAAAGATATATCTATCTTCTACGCCAGATTATTCTTCTTTGTATAATGTTGTTTATGAATCATCGGATTACTTATCTAGCACTCCATCTGGATTGTCAATAAATTCTATAGACAATCCTTTGGACGAGGGTTTTATTTATGTTTCAGATGAAGAGTATGAATTTGATAAGCAGCTGTGTGGATATCTCCCTATAAAATATCCAAAGATCAAGATGATTTAATATATATTTCTATTATTTCTTATGATAAAAATGGCAACCTAAAACCAAATCAAACATTTAGAATTTTTGGTAATGATATTTTGGCCGATGAAGAATATCTCACGACAAATGACAATGGCTTTGGAAAAACCATCATTAGATATGATGGTTCTTCTAATGCCACTTCTGTAACCATTTCTATTCAGGGAGTTTCTTACCCTAGCTATGGAGCTCATCAAAATAGTTCTAGTTCAGAATTTTTTGAAAATTATAGTATAATTTTGACAGAAAATAAAGCATCGGACTACAACTTAAAAGCAGCCGCAGATAAAATAAAGATTCGAGCAAATGGCCTAGATGAAATTAATATAAAAGGATACGTTAGAAACGCCAATACTCCTCCTTCAAGCACTCCGGTTATTTATTGGAGAAAAGCAAGAACAGCTTATGAAGCAATAAACGAAGTAGACTACTCCACAAGCTCAAGCACCCCTGATAGAAATGGACAATCTGGATATGTTAAAACGGACCAAGATGGCAATTTTGAAATTGGCCCCTTCTACGCTCAAAACAGACTGGATCCAGGATTATGGTTTGTAGCAGTTGATACTGAATTAGCCTCAACTCCTTCTGCTACACCAGTTACTATGTATGGTGATGTAGTTTATTGGTTTGAAAATTACGATAATATTCATTACTCAGATGAGCAATTACCCCTACCAAGATTCTACTCTTCAGCTCCTCTTAGCGGAGATGATATAATACTACAATCAAGATTTACATATAGGCATAACGATATGGAGTACGACGCAACTCCATCTGCAACTCCAGATTTAAATTGGACTCCACCAAACTGGTTCCAAATATCAAGATACGATCAGTATCAAATGGGATTGCTTGGAGCTACACCAAATAAAGTTTCGACCTATGATAATCTTTATCCGGACTATGAGGATAATTAAATGAAAGAATTTAAAAACTTAACAAAGAATAAAAAAGAAAAATCAATAAAAGTTGGATCCTCTGTTCCCAATGAAGCAGCTAATTTAGCATTTTATTCTAACGAACAAATTAATCCCAATAGCAATCTTTCTGTAATAGATATATCTTCAGTTATACCAGAAAATAAAGCTTCTACTGTTGGGGGAATAAAAACATTTTTTGCTAATGAGCTGGGTATTTTAGAGGATGAAAATGGAAATACTCTTTTTCCAACTTCAAATATTGTTTTAAGTGATTCTTTTGTGGGCAAAGAATATAAAACAGAAATGCTAAAAGAACAAGAAATAAATAGTTCTGAATTTTTTCATTATTATTATGTAAGTAGATTTTTTACAGCAGCTCCCGCAGGTTATAGTTTTTCTAGATTAAATGAATATTTAAATCCAATAACAATAAAATTTTTAAATATAAAAGTAATTGATTCAAAAAATCAAGAATACATAGATATAAACACTGGAAATAAAAAATATAAAATTTTATTAGAACCATATTTGACTCAAGAAAATTTTGAAGAATCTGATATTCCATACAAGATCATAGTAGGGCTAGATGCATCTAGTCCAATAGATCTTAAGTTAATATACGATAAGGTTGAATGTGATATAGATGGAAAGATAATTAATCAAAACCTTAGGTATTCAGAAACAATAAATGCGACTCCTTATTTTAAGCAAATACCAGAAGAAAGCTATGTAGTAGATAACAGTTTTAATAAAAAAGTCTTTTCTGTTAAAAAATATAATAAAAAATATTCAGATATATTTTCTGGTTACGAAACTTCATCTGGATATAGTGTTTATGTTCCCAAAAAAGCTTTAGCAGATAATAGAACTTTTGAAGTATTTAACTGGAGATTAGTTGCAAGATCAAATCAGTCAATAAATCTAGAACTAGTAGACTACTTTGCCGACATAGAAAATTCAACAAAAATAAAACAAAAAACAGTTAAAGCAGCTGTTTTATATGACTCTAACGATACAACGTCATTATCAAATATTAAGCCATATGTATTTTACAGACTTAATAATTCTCCTTTTAATTTTTCAAAGTTTGTTTTTGAAAATCCTTTAGCTAGTATATCTGAAAAAAATACGGCAAGTTATTGGATTGTAGATATCAACAATATAAATTCATTAAAAGATTTTGATGTAGTTACGTTTTGTCCAACAAAAAAACTTTCTGAAAAAGCTAATGCAATAATTTCAAATTATGTAAAATATGATAATGGCACAGTAATTGTAGATGCATCATCATATCCATCAAACGAGCCATTTGTTGCTTCAGAAATATTTATTAACCCACTTCCCTCTGTGTCTCCGTCTGCATTGCCTCAACATTTTTATAATGAAACAAATAAAATATTAGATGAAAATAAAAATGGTGGTTGGAATATTAATTCTTCAATTTTTGAAACTTTTGAAATTGGAATATATGGATTAAGAAAATCTTCATATAGAACATTAAATTCTTCTATAGGTTCTTCAAAATCTTTTATAAAAGTTGGAACAAGTGAATCAACCGGATCTTCAATTGGGGCACTGTTCGAATTTGCCTCTCAAGGAGACATAATTTCTCAGGGCAATATTGTATTTACTTCATTTGCATTTTTAGAGTATTGCAATTCATTATATGGAATAACCGGAATATCTACAGTTATGGATTCGAATCATTCTTCAGTAGCAGTAGATGAAGCAGACACTAATTTGGTAGCTCCAATAGTGGAGGGTCCGTTTAAGCTTTTATACAATGCAGTCTCATTTGCTATGTACTGTAGGGCCTATGCTGGAACAACTTTGGACACCAGATCTTCTTTATTTAATTACGTTAGTGAATGGAGGTCTTCTTGGGCGATGAATCAAGATGCTCTTTTAGATCAAGAGAAGGAAGAATTTTTTACAAATATTTCTATAAATTCTTCAACTACAAGATATTCTAGAGATCTCACAAAAACATATTCATCTATTGAAGATTTTTATTTAAAGAATATTTATGATCATCTTCCAACCTATCATAGGGATAAAATTTCGTATCTAGATTTGTCTCAAGTTGAATATTTTATTGAAGTAACCAATCCAGACATTATTATAAATAATTCCTTGAAAATAAATGACCCGTTAACAGACTACAATATACCAAGTTCATATAATTTATTTAAGTTAAATAATCGGAAAGCAAAAAACCTATGCTTACACCGATACGTTTTCACCAAAAATAAATATACCTAATGGTTTTGGCCCATATGTAGTTAAGGAAGTGTCATCAATAAAAAGTTCCGAAACAAGATCAATTGGAAATTCTATAAATCCTGTTAATTATTTTGAGACATATCCATTTACATTAGAAACATTTTATTCTTACCAAACTGCAACAGATAAGCCATTATTGTTTTCCGGAAGCTATTCAGCTAATCTTAAACTATACTATAAAGGTGTTGCAGAAGTAGCCGCAAGAAAAAGCACCGGGACCGCAGTAAGAAATTATGAAAAAGTAGTTGGAAGAACTTCTTCTAGTTCAACTACAGGCACGCCGACTAGAGTTCCCGGAGCAAGCTTTACCGCTAACTGCATAAATATATCTTCACTTTCTGATAGATTTAGTCCATCTGGACCAATACCATTGAATAATGGATATATGTGGAGATCATTTGAATATACATACGATATAGATAATGGCAATGGACCAGATACTTATGCTATTGGAGCAAGTGGTTTATATGTCAGATATATACAGGCGGCAATAAAGGCAGGAAAATTTTATTCAGCTGCTGTTGACGGTTCTTTTGGGCCAACAACACTGGCTGGAGTATCAAGCTTTCAATCAGCAATGAAAGCGCATAGGCCAGTCTACAATATTTCTGGAAGAGTAGATAGCGAAACAAAAGCACTACTTGCTTTTGCGATTAAAAACAATTTATTTGGAATGTCTAGTGTCTTAAATCAAACTAATGAAGCATGGATAAATTTTGCTAAAGCAGCAGTTACACAAATTGGAAGTTCATCAGCCACTGCAATTTCAAGAGTTAATCAAACTAATCAATTTAAAAAGATTAGTTATACAGGAGTTGGAGAAAATATAGCTTCCGATTTAGGCTCAACAGTTAATCAAGTAAAAGAATATTTATTTTTTGAAGTTCCAGCAAGATCTGAGGCTGGAGATATTGAAACAGTTCAAAAAATAATTATTAATTTTGGATCAGATCCAGCTTGGAGAAAGCTAAAAGTAGTATCTTGGGGTTATTCAAGTGGTCAATCAGATAAAAACAGTCCCCCAGTAAGTCATTATCAAAACTTAGGCAGTGTTGATCAAGTAGAGCAATCATATAAGCCAAATTGGACAGTAAATCAAAGCCCAGATAGCAATGGAGACGTTGTTTTAGATGTAAATAATAAAATTTCTAATGGAGCAAGATACTTTTATGCCTTCGTGCAAACCAATGCCGGAGAAACTATAGGCGGTAGATATGGAAAAGCTGAGGGATTTAATGTTTCTTCAATAAAAGTAATTGCTCAAGGACTAGCAAATTCCTCCAATGATTCTACTCCAGATAGGGATATTACTGAACCGACTACTGAAACATATATTGTGTTTCCATCTTTAGTAAAACCAGATGACGAAAAATTGGCAGCGTTTTGGTTACAGGGAAACTCTTCTTTATACTATGATGGAAATAATCTAAAATCTACAGCGAGTAATTTTCTTTTGTATACATCATCTGACGATGAGTTTTGGAAATGGGATGGTTCTGATTGGGAAAATCAAGAAGTTGAAGATGATGAAAAAACAGTTAACTTGAATAGCGTAAGCACCACTTTAACATATGATGTCTATGGATATGTAAATGCAGTTGATTCAAATTCATTCAGAAACTTAAACGCAACGCAAAGTATATCTGTTACATACGATACTAATACGATAAAATCAAAAAATTTAACTTTTCAAACATTGAACTATGAATATCTTGGCTCTAACTATACCGAAAACATAAGCACTTTAAGTTTAGCTACTGGAGAAAGAGAAGCTCAACAAGTAAAAGAAGTGACTTTTAATTTAAGTTCTCCATATACAGTTACCCTATCAGATACTTCATCTGTTTCTTTGTCTTCAGTATCCACTGAATCTGGATCTTCATTTGCTAGTCCTCTATCTGCAATATCTATAGCTTATACTGGACAAAATGATACTGATAGAAAAAATCCAAATACATTTACATTGGCTACATCAGCAACTTATTACTCTGGGTCAAACGTTATAGTTACGCCAGCAAAAGAAGTTAGCAATTATTATATGATGACTCCAGCTAAAATAGGAGTACCGAAAAAGGAATCAATAACATCTCTTGATGGGGTAGTTTTAATATGTGATTATAGTGGTAGTCCACTAGGCCTGCCTAAAGCATCTGAAATAACTAGTTACTTTAGCGCGTCTTCTTTAGATGAAGAAAAGGATTCTAGATTCGGGTTTATTTTTGTAAGAAATATTTTAGAGAATAAAGAAGGTTTTATATTTGGATTTTATGATATAAGACAGAAAGAATTCTTAGGGCAAAAAGTAGCCTATGTAGATATATTATCTAGGGGAATCAACAATATATATTTGGCCGTAACTGCAACAGACGCAGATGGAAATTCTCAAAATCAAATTGATTTTATAGGTCCAAAAGTCAGTACAACTTTTATTCCAGCAGATATACCAATAAAAAGAATATGCCCAGTGTATTCTGTTTCATTTAAATCAAGTAGTGCTATTCAAATTGGAAATCTTTCTTCTTTTATAGACAAAAAGGAAGCGTGGCCGCTATCAATAACAACAGGTTCTTTTACTAAAAATATACAAATTCCTCTAAATAATAGATTTACAGATTGGAAATCAAAATACATTGGACAAAAACTAAGAGCAACATACGACACGTCTTCAGCGGTAGGGGTTAATTGGTCCAATATATTTGGAAGAGGATATTATGATGTTCTCAATGAGAAGCCAATATTAATATCCGATAAGCAAATAAAACTAAGGCAAGCTCCATTTTTGGTTTGGCCAGAACCTTCTAGTTATAAATTTTCAAAAGTTAATTTATTTAAACCTCAATTTGAGATTTATACTAAAGAATCGGAAAATGATGATTGGGTTCAGATTAATTTTTCTGAAATTAGAGACTACAATTCTAATTCAGGAGTTATAGAATTTAAAAATAAAATAGTTCCAAACGATGAAAACCTTATAAAAGTAAATTATGTAAGAATAAGTTCGGATCTATTGATCTATCAAATTGAAGGATCGCCAGTTCCATTAAACCCATTCCTTAATTCAGAAAATATTCAATTAAATAAGGCATTATATGTATATATTGTTCCTACTAAAATAGACAAATTTAATTTACTATCTGAAGATAATGCTCAAGTGATGCTTAGCCAAATTCCAGTATCTGAATATACCAATAAGTATCCTTTTGGGTTTACATATAATCAAAATATCTTTAATAAAAATTCAAATCAATATGATCCATTTGCATTACCAATAGGAATTATTTATTTCATTAATAATCCTAAAAAGAAACAAACTACATTATCAGATACAAGACTAAGAGGTGGCGGAGTAAAAGCAAATTATAGTGTATTAGACTTGGATAAGACCTCGTTTGACGCGTTATCGCATTGGGACACTTACCCTCATTACGGTTTATCTTATCCTAAGGGTGGTTTTATTATAATAAAACTTCCAGAAGAAATTAAAAATAATTTCATTGACGTAAATGAAATTTACGATATAATTAGAAAGAACCTAACAGCTGGAATATCATTCCAGATACAAGATTTAAATGGAAAGCCCTGGGAAATATAATGTTTAAAGAACTTCCCGATGTAGTTAATAGTTTTTCTTATGATTCTCAGGTAACCGTGTCTACTCTAATAAGAGATATGAAATTAGATAAGTCTGATTTGTCTAGTTTAATAACTAAAATGGGTTCAATGAGAATAAACTCAAGTTACGCCCCGTCTGCGTTTGAGCAATTTTCTTCGTTGAATAGAGAATTTTTTATAGATATGTTTAGAGATGCAGACATCAGAATGAGAGTCTACTACTCAACCGCAAATACAGTGGGATTAGTTTTAAATTCTATGGTTGATGTAATTAATTCAGAAATAGAAAAAGTTGAAAAAGATCTTAATTTAATGGATAGTTTTATAAATAATTACGAATTTTTATCAGGTAAAGATGATTTATTTAATTCAAATTATATAGAAAATTTCGATAATAATATTAGCGACTATAGATTTGATGGCTATAGTTTTCCTTTAAGTGATAGAGATGGAATTTTATTTGATGAGAATGGCAATGGTTTTGTAGATCAAAAATCTGGATCATTCAAAATAGGAAAAAATATAAATTCAAGAAATGTTTTAGATTTTATAGATGATATAAAAGTTCTAACAAATTATTCAAACTACATAACTACCGACACAGGATTTTATGCGGCTTTAAATGAAAGCAAATCTGACTCCTGGAACGTTACAGTTAAGTCTCCAGTAATACTTAATTCAAAATTGTCAGAATCAAAAAAATATATTAGTTATGATCAATCATTTATAAATGGAGCAGAAACATTTATAGAAATGTCTTTTGCGTTTCCGCAAGAAATAGACTGCATATACATAACTCCTGGACACGGAAATGGTTTGCAACTAATGCAGGTTGTAATTTTTTCAGATAAAACTAATCAAAATCAATTTGTTCAATACAGCGAAGACTATCTTGCGCAAAACGCGATAGATTCTATGGGGAATATAGATCTAACTAGTTCAAATGTAACCCCAATTTTATCTCAACCAAAATTAATAGATTCTACTACTGACATAACTTTTGCCAGAACGAGCGTTAGCAAAATAATATTAATATTTAATCAGCCTATATACTCAAAGAATGAAAAAACAGTATCAGCTACAGAATTAACTGGAAAAGCATTATATGAGATAGCAAAACAAATAAGAAACGCAAAAGTTCTTAGTACAGATGTTATACAAGATAATGTTTATAACCTTTTTCTAAAAAATAATTCAATAAGAGAATTATTTAAAAATAATTATTTTAATGAAAGTTATTATTTTTTCAAATATCCTTATATAAAAGAAAATTTTTTAAGTAAAGACTACAGAAAATCTTACGTAAAAGAAAGTATGGATTTTGATTCATTAAATACAAGATGGAGCACAATGGTTACCAATGTATTCCAAAACTTCTTTATTCATTTGGCGAATGATAACAATGAGTTGTTTGATAGTTCAACATATATTGAGTCTAATTCTCAGTCTAGATCCGTTTACTCTTTTAGGTCGCCTGGTTTAATACCAGAAAAAAATTCAAATTCACTTGGTGAAAATAAATTACAATTTATTGATCCTAAAGCCGTTTCTAGGTCTAATAACTCAACAATAAAAGATCTTTTAGCTTTAGAAAAAATAGATCAATACGAATATGGTTTTTCTATTAAATCTATTTTGTTCGGAACAGTAGAACAAGACAGGTCAAATAAATCCTGTTTTGTAAGTAAAAAGATTCTAACAAATGGGTATCCATTAGCTGTTAAAACTTTTGTGAATAAAGGTAAAAGTAATGTTGATTTAAGTAATTATAATTATGATCTAAAAGATTCTGTATCTTATGAACTTTCTATTTCTAACACTGAAATACCTTCATCTGAACAAGACTGGGTTCCGATTCTTCCGGTTGGAGAAGACCAAATATCTTCAGAAGTTTTGTTCTTTGATCCACAAAGTAGAACAGCAAGCACCAGATTCTATGCCGTAAGAGAAAGTATTTCCTTATATAGAAATGGAATTTTAATTGATCCAAAACAATATTTAATTAAAGAAAATAAAATTATTTTAATATCATATGATGAAAACTCAATATACACCTGCAAATATAAAACAGATTTAAAGCTATATAATTATGATAATATAGATTTTATAAAAAGTAATCTATTTAAAGAATCAACAAAGTCTTACTTTGATACAAGTGGGCAGGGCGAAAGATTTACTTCAACAGACTACTTGGCAAAAGTAACACTAAAAAACATGCCGTATATAAACACAGAGTTTATTAAAACAGCTAAATATAATCCCTATTTTGGAACCGTATTTGCATCGGACTATCAAAATTATAGTCCAGTAAAGGTTCTGCTATCCGATGGTTCATATGCATTAAACTTAACAAACTATACGCCTAGTAGAGAATTACCTTCATTTCCATATTCTTCAGGATATTATTTTATTCAAAACGGAAAAGACATTGTTTTCAATCAAATATTAACCGAACCATTTAGCGTTATATATGAATACTTAACAAACTCCTTAAGATTTAGAGCAATCTTAAGAAAAACAATGCCACAAATATCTTATACCGGATCTTTAGATTCTGTTTTACTAAAGGTAAAAACAAAAAATTATGATCCATATTATGATAAATTAAATAAATCGATTTCAAGGAGGTAATTATGGCACAACTTTCACCATCTACATCTGTATTTGATCAGGTTGCAGTCTCACTATCTTCTCTTCTGGAAAAAATAAACAGCGGTTCTTTTATATCAAAAGAACAAATACTAGAAAATTTTAACAAAATATTAAACGATGCGTATAACGATATGGGTTCAATGACAACAAAAATTGAATTCATATCTAAAGGCGAACCACCATCATCTGCCAAGATGAATAAATTTTTCTCATCATTGAAAAATGATATCAATATATCTGCTAAGCAGCTAGATTATCTTTTGGCAAAAACTATAAGCGTTTTTAATTTATTTACATCTGAAATAGAAAATGAAAAAAAATATACACAAAGAATATTTTCTAAAGCAAAAATACTACAAATGTATTCCCAAAGTCCGGCAGAGGACATAGTTTATATAGGTGACACATTTGATAATCAAGACTACATGGATTTTTCTAAGATGAGCCAAACACAAAATCCATTAGTAAAGAATCGGATATATGACAATTCAATTGAGAGATTCAAGAAAATGGATTCCCTCAACAATAGAAATTGGTCCATCTAATGGAGTCCCAGGAAATAATCATTCCGCAATAAAAAACACGAATTCAATAGAAAACAAAAATTATACTTACGAATTTAAAAATAAAGCGTCTACTTCTAATCCATTAAATATAATTGATTCAAATCCACTATCATTTTTTGAATACGAAGCTTTTAGTGTAGATAAAAATATGTACAGTCAAAATCTATTTTTTACAGAAAACGAATTTTCTTATTTAGTCGACGCCAACTATATTAAAGACTCTCAAAATGGAAGCTTGTACAATTGGTCCAATCATAACACTAAAGAACCACTTATTTTAGATTTTAAAATGACATCTTCAATTGGAGATTTAGCTAATTCGGTAACAATAACCCCATATTTTGGAGCAGCAAAGACTGTAAAGATTACAAATATATATGTTACAGAAAAGTCAGGTACAACAGAAGATGTTTTACTTGCTCCTGTGTATATAGGGGCTTCTTCTGAATCGCTAAATAATACTGAGTATTCAAAGTACTTTATAGATACAGCTACTATTAGATTTAAAGAAAGAAATGTAATAGATATAAGAGTTGTTATGGAACAATCAGATTACGTACAGCAAGAGATACTACACTCTTATTGGGTAACAGATTATGCCGGTGGATCTTCCGACAATAGTCCATTTTTTGGTTCCTCTAGATTTAATCCTGAAAATTTAAGTAAAGATATTTATCAAGAAATAGTTTATGATAAATATGAAATTATTCCAAAAATAAGTAATCCAAACCAGTTTAGTAAACAAGATATTTTGTCTAAAAAAGTATCTGTTTCATTAAGAAAAAAAGCAGCCTCTTCAACAGTTGAAACTTATTCTGTTCCAATAAGACTTGAACATGAGGTTTTAGTTGCAAAGAAAATGTCTATAGGAATCAGAGACGTTACTGTTGAATACTTATCGTTTGATGACAGCGCTGTGTGTATATCCCTTCCATATAACTTTGATAAATCTGTTGAGTCATTAATGATAGGAATAGATAGCGATGTCGCTAATTTTTCTAAGTCAATACAATTAATTAATTCTTATGTGTCTGTTGATGAGGGTAAAAATTGGAAGCCAATAAATGCATCTCAGTTTGGCTTCAACACCGCTGGATCAACTATTAACCCAGAAATACTTGCCTTTAATCAAAACGTACCAACAGGATACAAGCTTCCTGGCGTAGAGTACTATAATTATCCAGAAGTTCCTAAAGATATAAAAAATATAATAGTAAAAATAGAATTAAAAAAAGACAAAGTCAATAACATTGTGCCAACTGTATATGCATATACTATAGCTGCAAAGGTAAAAACAATATGAACATTGCTACTGTTCAAAAAAGAAGATTTCTAAATAATATATATAGATTATTTTATTCCTCTGGTTCTCAACCAGACGAAAGACAGGTAAGAGCTTCTTTTAATGAGTACTTTGGAATAAACATTCCGGGATTTCCAATCAATGTTAATTATGAGCAGTTAAGATCTACATCCCAAACAGATGTTGACTTATTAAATGAAATTATGGCAAACACAGTTTTTAATGTTGATATTTTGTATGAAACAATTCTTGAAAATAATGAAGAACTTTTTTCTACTATAACTGCTCTTAACAAAAAACTAGAAAGCCTTAAAAAGAAAAGATTAGAACTAGAAACAAAAATAGATGATTTATTATTTATTAATAATAACACAGATGGATACTTTTATTCATTCACTGAAAACTTTGCTGCAGCTAATAAACTAGATCTAGCTTTAACTGATTCAGCTTTTTTTGATCCAAATTTAAAAAATGTTACAATATCAAAACTTAGATCAGAACAATTTAATGTAATTACATTAGACAACTTAAGAAACATAATTCCAGAATTTATTCTGTCAATTAACGGTCAACCTGTTAATCAATCTATAGATAGCACTAATTTTTCTAATATATTTGATGGTCTAAACGATACATATTGGAGTTATTCAACTGCTCTAACTAAGCCGCAATCAGTATCTTTAACAATAAGAATACCAATAAATTCTTTTTCTGTAGTTTCAAAAATAGATGGAGTAGTTTATACCTCTTCTCCGACTAATGTAATTATGAGAGCAATATATTCTGATACGTCCAAGCAAAACGAAATAAAATCTAAGAGTTCAAGAAATGATTATGATTCATTTTCATTCTCTATACCTTCAGATATTTATAACTATGTTGAATTAGTTTTGCAAAAAAATGAACCAGATTACATCTTAGAAAATACAAATAGTCCATATGTATATAAGTTTGGTTTAAGGGAACTAATTATAGGATCTAGATACTATGCCAGATCTGGAGTACTAGTATCTTCTCCGATATCTTTGCCAGTAGAAAAAAATACAAGCCTAATAATAGACGCGGTTTCATTGGAAGTTAAAGAGCAAATAGTTTCCGGTACATCAATTAATTATTTTGTTGCTCCAGATAATCCATTGGCTGAAAATATATCTGATTTTTCCTGGATACCTATAACACCGAAGGGCTCAGAAAATACTGGTTATCCTTCAGTGGTAAATCTTGATGGATCTTTTAGAAAAAATATTTACATCAAAAATAATCCAGATCAAAATGACTTAAAATATATACCACTTGTATCAGACACTAAAAATTTTAACGAGTTAAATCCAACAACAAAAATATATACAGATAAAAAAATACATAGAATAGCATCCCTAGATAGTGAGCAACAATATTTGAATCCAGTTTTAATAGCCAACGTATCTTCTATAAAGCATAGTTATTTGGTAATTGATGACGCAAATTTAGAAAATTTTGTGTATAAAAATTTAGAATTTTGGAACAATACCTTTAGGGATAAGCCCGCGTATCTTTTGTCGTCTACAATAAAAGAACAGCTTGGATCTATTAGTCCAGGAGTGAACTCTTACTCATCTGGATATATAGAAATGTCAATGTTAAGACAGGGTGCGGTAAATATTGTCCATACAATTACAAAGTCTTCTTCAGAGTTTAATTTAGCCGTTTATTTAAATGGAATATTAATAGCAGACTTACCAAAAGGAACCCTGAGTAAGGCTGTTCAATGGGACTTTATAGCGGGGATAAACAATATAGTTGTAACTTACGATAAAAATTATTCTGGTCAAATATACTTTTCCTTAATGGAAGGCCTAAATATATCTAGATATGGAACAGTATTTTCGGATATTTTTAATTATTTAGACCCACTAGAATTTCAAAACAAAGTCACAGAAGACAGTTACTATTTTACGATAGATACCGTATTTGGAAGAAAAGAGATATTAGCTTCTAGGTATATGTCTGGTGATTCTAATTTTATTTTTACCGCAAAAAACCCTTCCGCAGTAGGAGCAGTTCGATATAGAGCTGATTTGAATAGACATGACAATCCTTATTCAACTCCAGTTTTAGAATCAATAAAAGTAAAGTTTAAACATTCAGGAATATAACCCCATGCCAAAAACATATTTTGATCAATCAGAAAAAAACAACTTAATTGAACCTATGTTTTCAAGAAACAGACAAACATACAGGGGAACTAGATCAAGTTCAAAAGAAAATTTAGAAATCAATTCTTTGTTAATAGATTTTAATAGATTAAATAATCAGTCTTCTTCTTTGGAAGATCAACTTAATGAAGTATGTAATGATTTAGTTTATGATATATATAGTTTAACGGAGTCTGAAAATAAAAATGATGGCAAAAATTATGAAATCACTGAAGTTATTCATATGATAGATGATAAATCTGGAACATATGGAGATACAGAGGAGCCAATGTTCCTAGAAACAATTAGCAAGCTTACAGGAAAAATACAAAGAATAAAAAACAAATTAATTAGATTGGAAAATAATATTTAATATGTCAGACACAATTAACACACAAAAAAGATCGTCTCAATACAGAGGTCCAGTAGATAGTGCGGATTTTAATCTTAGGATTGAAGAAAACTATAAAGATTTAGTTCATCTCTATAATAGAATAAATGTTATAGATTCAAAATTAGCTCAATCTTTCGAAAGAGTAATCAAGGACCAATTGTTTTTATCATCAATAATTCAAGATTTATCTGACAGAATCTCTGCACTAGAGGATGCTAACAACAAAATATCCATTCACTCATTTTCGCAGTTGGATTATGCAAACTTTATAGGAACAAGCTTTGCAGTTACATCAACAGAACTACTTTCTTTTGATTCATTTTACAACACAATCACACTACCAAAGGTTACTGGATCTTCTACGTCTAAGTTAAAGTTTTTTAATTCATCTGTTGGACAAATAGTTCCAGATTTTTTCAAAACATTTATTCAAAATAGTTTTGTTGGAGTAGATACTCCTGGAAATGTTGTCAGCACTACACCAACATATAATTCAATACTAGATGATCCAAATAAAGTTTGGAGAAGAAACATTATTGCCAACGAAGCTTCTCCAGCTGGAGCTCAGATGATGTTTTACGTAAAAATTCCAGTTGAATTTACAGGTTCAACAAGAACAAATTGCATAAAAATGAATCCATATCCAGTCTACTCTGTTGATATATCCACTATAGAATATACAACAGTAGAAAATCCAACTCTAACAGAATCAGACGGATGGATACCATTAAACTCCGCTGGATTATTTAATAACGTTCAACACGCAATAGGAAAGGTTCCTCCTGGAGGTTGGTCAACTTCTGGTTCAGATACCATATATAATTCTGGTCCATTAGCATTTTATTTTTCCGATAAAACTATAACTGCTATTAGAGTCAAAATGAACCAAAGAAATTATTTTAAAGAATTAGACAAATACATATATACATATGGCTTATCTGATTTGGATATAAGATATGATAAGTTTTTATCAACCGGTAAAACCATAATTAAATTTACCCCCCCACAAGGTCAATTAATAGAAGAGGTAACTGACGTTGAGCCTTTTATTTATAATATCCCATTAAGCCAAATGTCCAATGCCTTTAGCTATAGGGTAATATACGAAGATGCAGGAAACTACTCTTTGTCAAATCCTGGTGCCTCCTCGCAAGTATGGATAGAAGTAACCTTAAATATACTAGAAGATGGCACGGCTCCTGTACTTTCAGACTTAGTAATAAGCTATAACTAATTACTATATAGTTACCAAATACCTTAAACACCAAGGAGAATAAATAATGGCAACTTTCTACGTTGGCCCAAGACCAGTTCTTAGAGGCCGCAATACGGCTGATATGGTCAATTCTTTTAAGGGCACAGCAGGCACATACTCATTTTACCCATTGTTCGCCCCTGGCCTTTTAACTGGGGCCCCAGACAATCACTATGTTCCTGGAACAGGTAGGCACCCAGGTAATGTATTGCTTTCGCAAATCTTTAATGGCACTACGCTTTATATCCATCCATTGTCAGGTACATTTGCCAACGGCGTTGGCTACGCCGGTGGAAGATTAGGCCAATGGAATTTAAGGGCTTATCTGGAGCGTTTAGCGCCGGTTACGGACACGCCTCCGATAAGACTAGATC
>Ga0172372_10000572_pt1 | contig 56515 bp, 46 predicted proteins | sample LakKiv5m_2_FD_114544 | JGI IMG/M metagenome (GOLD analysis project Ga0172372, IMG submission 114544) | Freshwater microbial communities from Kabuno Bay, South-Kivu, Congo - kab_092012_9.5m | ecosystem: Environmental > Aquatic > Freshwater > Lake | place: Democratic Republic of the Congo...
CCTTTAGCTACTATTGGTGTTTTCCTTTTGTGGTTCGGATGGTTCGGGTTCAACGGAGGTTCGGTTCTTTCTGCCAATCCTATGGCTGTTTCCCTGGTTTTTGTGACTACGAGCCTGGCTGCGTCAGCCGGTGCTGTAACAGCCCTTTTTACTTCCTACTTTTTATTTAAATCTTATGATTTATCTATGGTGCTTAACGGGGTATTAGGGGGTTTGGTTGGAATAACCGCTGGTGCAGATCAGATGTCACCTATGGATGCCATCGCCATTGGTGGTATAGCTGGTATCATAATCCCATTTTCTGTTGTGTTTTTTGATAAAATTAAGATAGACGATCCGGTTGGCGCTACTTCCGTACACATGATTTGCGGAGTCTGGGGTACGCTGGCTGTTGGAATCTTTGGCGTTAAGGGTGGATTGGGTCAGCTTGGTATTCAATTCATGGGTGTAGCAGCAGTAGGATTATTCTCTTTTATTACTGCATTTGTTATCATGTATGTATTGAAAATAACCACAGGTATCAGGGTTTCTGAAGAAGAAGAAATAAAAGGACTGGATGTATGTGAACACGAAATGTCCGCTTATGCTGATTCACCGGCAGAGCAGATGGCTGGTTACAAAATGTAATAAATAAAGACACCTGGTCGGCAAACCAGGTGTCGAAAACAGAAAAACGGCTTCCCATTTTCCTTAATTAAGCAAAGCAAATATACATAGATTCCTTCTAAAATTCATTAGTGGAATGTAAGGTATGGATGTAGGGAAGCCGGTGATAATAATCAACCCTTTTTTAATCCATTAATTAAATTTTTCACTATGAGTAAGTTCAACTTATTTAGAGGTATCGTTATATGCCTTTTATTTGCAGTTATTTTTGTAAACAACGCATTGTCACAAGGAACAGCAACGGCTGCTCCTGAAGAAGCAAAAGAAGAAGAAAAAACTTCGGAAGCTCCATTTGAAATATCGGGTTATGTAGATGGATACTATCTGGGTAGTTTTAATAATGCACCTTTTCCAACAAGTTTTACACCTGAAAATAAATCTTTTTCCCTGGGAATGGCCAACATTGTGCTATCCAAAACTGGGAAAGTTGGTTTTGTAGCCGATCTGGCCATTGGTCCAAGAGCTGAAATGGCTAATGGATATGCAGGTACAGCCCTTTCCTACATTAAGCAATTATATGTGACTTATTCGCCTTCAGATGCTTTGACCTTCACTATGGGAAACTTTAGTACCCATGTAGGCTATGAACTCATTGATTCCAAAAGTAATATCAACTATACGGTTTCTTACATGTTCAGCAATGGGCCCTTTTTTCACACTGGTATCAAGGCTAATTATGCTCTGTCTGATAAATTTGGTCTTATGTTGGGTGTTTTCAATGATACGGACACCAAAATTGATGTTGTTTCAGGAAAACATATTGGTGGCCAATTATCCTATGTTGATGGAAAACTAAGTGCTTATCTCAATTATATCGGTGGAAAATCAGCTGATGCCTTTGAAAAAGATCCGGAGGAATTTACCAACCAATTTGATCTGACAGCTACTTATGCAGTCTCTGAAAAGGTCGGTCTGGGTTTCAATGGTACTAAAAAGGTAGTGAAACCAGTTGCAAGAAATGCAACTTCCTGGACAGGTCTCGCCCTCTACAGTAAGTTTATGCTAAGTGAGGCTTTCACCCTTGGATTAAGAGGTGAGAGAATCATTGATAATGACGGCCTAATTACGGGCGTAGAAGATAATGGTATTACTGCATTTACAGTTTCAGGTAATTTCCATATTGGTAACTTAACGCTCATTCCCGAATTTCGAATCGACTCCGGTTTAAAATCAGATACTTTTACAAGTCTGGATGCTACAAGCCTGAAATCTACTTCCGGTCTTCTGATGGCAGTTGTTTACACTTTTTAAACTGGAATTTATTCATTAAATCCTATAAAAAATGGCAAAGTCAAAACTAGAGTACATTTGGTTAGATGGGTATAAACCCATGCAGAGTCTTCGCAGTAAGACTAAAATTGTAGATGATTTTTCTGGAAATCTCGAGGATTGCCCGATGTGGTCCTTCGACGGCAGCTCAACGGAACAGGCACCGGGTAATTCATCTGATTGTTTATTAAAACCAGTAGCTGTTTATCCGGATCCTGCCAGACATAACGGGTATCTGGTAATGACAGAGGTGTTGACAGCTGATGGAAAACCTCATCCTTCTAATGGTCGTGCTTTAATCAATGATGACGATAATGACTTTTGGTTTGGTTTCGAACAGGAATACTTCTTATTTGATCCGGAAACGAATAAACCACTTGGCTTTCCGGCTAATGGTTTCCCGGCGCCCCAGGGTCCTTATTATTGCTCCGTAGGCGCAAAAAATGCTTTCGGAAGAGAGGTTATTGAAGAACATTTAGACATTTGTCTGGATGCAGGCTTGAATGTGGAAGGAATCAATGCAGAAGTAGCTGCCGGTCAATGGGAATTTCAGATATTCGCTAAAGGTGCCAAAGAGGCGGGTGACCAGATTTGGGCAGCCCGTTATTTATTGGAAAGAACAGCGGAAGCTCATGGTGTTTATGTCAACTGGCATTGTAAACCATTAGGTGACCTCGACTGGAATGGTTCTGGAATGCATGCAAATTTCTCAAATACTACGCTTCGAACCTGCGGGGACGAAGCTACCTATAAGAAAATTTTAGAAGCCTTCCGCCCAAGAGTTCAGGAACATATTGATGTTTACGGTCCGGATAATCATCTTAGATTAACAGGAAAACACGAAACTGCTTCTATCAACGATTTTAGTTACGGTGTTTCTGACAGAGGAGCATCCATAAGAATTCCGGTGGCAACTGTCGAAAGAGGCTGGAAAGGATATCTGGAAGACCGTCGTCCGAATTCTGCAGCAGATCCTTATAAAGTAGCTGCTGTCATAATTAAGACGGTTAAATCTGCGCTATAGTTTTGACGTGTACATATCAGCTTTAAGCCCGCTACAGTTTTGTTGCGGGCTTCTTTTATTTATATTTGTGTGAAAATTAGATACATGCTACCAGCTTCTTTTGATCATGATGTGTTATCCAGGTTTTTACGTTATGTGAAAATAAATACCCAGTCTGATCCTTTTTCAACTTCTTTTCCTTCTACTTTATGTCAAAAAGATTTAAGTCGTCTTCTGGTGGAAGAATTGCTGGAAATAGGCCTTTTAGATGCCCATTTAGATGAATTTGGTTATGTTTATGCTACATTACCCTCAAATATTGATAAAATTGTACCTGTTATATGCTTTTGCGCGCATGTCGATACTTCTCCGGACGCTCCTGGTGAAAATGTGGTTCCTGTTGTACATGCAAATTATCATGGGGGCAAGCTTATTTTTCCTGATAATCCTTCTTTATTTATTTCTCCTGAAAATGAACCGGATCTTTCAGATCAAATTGGAAATGACATCATTACAGCCAGTGGGTTAACCTTGCTTGGGGCCGATAATAAGGCTGGGGTAGCCGCTATTATGAATGCCATTAATATTTTAGTCTCTAATCCTTCCATTCCCCACGGAACAATAAAAGTTTTGTTTACACCCGATGAGGAAATTGGGAAAGGAGTAAATTTTGTAAACCTGGAGAAACTAGGGGCCGACTTTGCCTATACTATTGACGGGGAAAGAAAAGGTACCATCGAAGATGAAACTTTTTCTGCCGATAGTGTGGAAATTATTTTTAAAGGGGTTTCAGCTCATCCCGGATTTGCCTTTGGAAAAATGCAAAACAGTATTAAAATGGCCGGAATGTTCCTGGATTTATTGCCAAAAGATAAGCTTAGTCCGGAAACAACAAAAGAAAAAGAGGGTTTTGTACATCCGGTACACATCGCCGGAAAATCTGAATCAACAACGGTACAGTTGATCGTTAGGGATTTTGAATTAAATGGATTACTTGAAAAGGAAAATGTTATTCAAAACCTGGTCAACAAGGTATTGGAAAGTTTTCCGGATTCATCAGCAGAAATAACGATAACAGAACAATACAGGAATATGAAAGAGGTTTTGAAAAAATATCCGTTTATCACAGATTATGCCGTAAAAGCAATTAAAAATATTGGCATAAATCCAGTAAAATCATATATCAGAGGCGGAACGGATGGTGCAAGACTTTCTTTTATGGGTCTTCCCTGTCCAAATCTATTTGCGGGGGAACACGCTTTCCATTCATTAAAAGAATGGGTTTCTGTACAGGATATGGAGAAATCATCAGAAATGATTATTCATTTGGCCGCAATTTGGGCTAATCACGAAAATTAATTGTAATTTTGATAAAAACCATTATTTATGAAAAATATAATCTTACTATGGAGCTGGTTTTTCTTTTTGATTTCATTTTTAAGCTGTACGTCAATCGAAAAACTGGTAGAAACGGGTCAATATGATAAAGCGATTTATTATGCGACGAATAAGCTATCAGGGGCAAAAGTGAATAAAGTGGAATATGTTAAAGGTCTTGAAACCGCTTTTAAGAAAGCTACTGACAAGGATATGGCTTTTATAGAAAAACTAAAAAATGAGGGCAAGCCGGAATCCTGGGAGACTATCCTAACTATTTATGAAACCATCTCATACAGACAAGAACAAATTAGACCACTGCTTCCCCTCACCGACGAAAATGGTAAGAAGGCAAATTTCCTTTTTGTAAATACCAATGACCTTGAAAAGGAGGCAAAAGAACAAACGATTCAGTTTCTATACAATACAGCAAAGGAATTATTAGAGGAAGCAAAAAATACCAAAGATAGGATTCCGGCCAGGAAAGCGTATGATGCCTTACTCAGGTTGAAAAACTATGCCAGCAGATTCCTGGATGTTCCCCAGCTGGAAAGGGAAGCAAGAGAATTGGGAATAACCAAAATTTTGGTCAATATCCAGAATTATTCTCAGGCAGTGCTTCCGGCAGGTCTTGAAGATGAAATATTAAGACTCGGTTTCAGAGATCTCGATAAGGAATGGCAAAAATTTGACGCCTATCCGGAAAAAAACAGGGAATACGATCTTGGGATTACCCTTATCCTATCAAATGTGCAGGTTAGTCCTGGTGCAGTAAGTGAAAAATCATACAGTGAGAAAAAGGAAATTCCGGATGGATTTCAATATCTGCTGGATGAAAAGGGAAATGTTAAAAAAGATACAGCTGGTAATGACATTAAATTACCTAAAAATAAAATCATAGAAGCCCAGATTGTAGAAGTTTTTCAGACCAAATCTGCTGCTTTATCAGGTCGGCTTGAAGTCATCGATTTATACACGAAAGGTGTTAAGGAAAGCAGAGATATAAATACGGTGGCAGTTTTTGAAAACAGGGCTGCTTCATTTAAAGGGGATGAAAGGGCTTTGACCGAGGATACAAAAAAACGATTAGGAAACAGACCTGCCGTTTTTCCAACAGATGCAGCGTTGCTTTTAGAGGCTTCCAGGAAATTAAGACCACTTGTTATTTCTGAATTAAGAAAGATTAGAATTGATTAAATATATATGTTAATGTCTGTTGAAAACCATCAAACCCTGCAATGCCCATTTTGTAAAAGTGAAAAAACAAAGATTGCTTTTTTTCTGAAAGATCATTCCGTTTCTAAAGAAACCTTTAGTCTTTTTGATTGTAATGATTGTGGTTTAAGATTTACAAATCCAATTCCTGATGCTTCGGCCATAGGTAAATATTACCAGAGCGAAGACTATATCTCACATTCAAACACAAAGAAAGGTATCGTTAATACCCTCTATCATGCAGCCAGGGATTTTATGATTCAACAAAAAATAAACTGGATTAAATCGTTTACGACAAATAAAAAATTAATGGATATTGGGTGTGGAACCGGTCATTTTTTGAATGCCTTGAAACAAAAAGGTTTTGAAGTTAAAGGTGTTGAAGTGGATGATGGAGCCCGGAATTTTGCTATAACTGAATTCGGATTACAGGTGGTTACACCAGATGTATTCCTTTCTGAAACACCTGCTGACAATGTCGGTGTTATAACGCTATGGCATGTTCTTGAACACATTCATCAACCAGTTGATTTTTTTAGAAAAATCAATGAGTCTCTTACTCAAGATGGTATTTTGATGATTGCAGTTCCCAATTTTACAAGTGCTGATGCAAGTTATTATGGTGACTTTTGGGCTGCTTATGATGTTCCCAGGCATCTTTGGCACTTCTCTCCGGCTTTTATTGAAAAATGGGTGAAATCGCAGGGATTCAAACTTATTGCTAAAAAATCATTGATACTGGATCCGTTTTATGTCAGCTTATTAAGTGAAAAGTATAAAAATAAGGGCAAGGGGAGTTTTCTTTCCGGCATTTTGCTGGGCATTTATTCTACCCTGGTGAGTGGGTTAAACCAATCAAAAGCTAGTTCATTGGTTTATGTTATGGAAAAGATGTAGGTACCCGGTTTATATATTATCCTTTATCGCTTTTATAACACCAGGCCGCTCTTTTTCTCAGGATTTTCAATGGTGGGCCGATAATGTGAAATGGGATGGGGTTACCCACTGGAGAAATTATATTATTTATTCTCCCGCTATGTTGGGTCCAAATGCTTTACCTATACCAACTTTGATGGAAGGAAAAACAGATACCAGCCTGTCTGTTGGTTCGTCTTCCCGCTTACAGCGTGCAACAGGTGACTTCACTTATGCGCAGTCCTTTTTTTTAACCTATCCTACAAATAATAAAAATATTAGTTTTGATATCTTTTGGATACCAAGAGAAATGTATCGGACAAGTCACGAATGGAAAACAATTCGGAAAGTTCATTTTCCAGCATATTATGAAAGACATGCCATGACGGATATTATTTTTAATACGGTCTTTCAATTGAGTAAGGAAGAATCAAAATGGATGGATATCACTTTCAGATCTACTTTTCGATTTGCAACATCTACCCATGTAAATGCTGCAAGAGGAACGGATGCTCCTGGTTATTCCTTTGATTTAACAGCTGGAAAATCATTATCCACAAGGTTAAGAATCATGGGAATGCTTGGTTTTTATGTTTGGCAAACAAACAGGGATGATTATCTTCAAAATGATGCTTTTTTATTTGGTATCGGAGCCAGATATGTTATAAATAAGTGGAGTTTTACGCCACAATACCGTGGTTACTGGGGGTATATAGGAGATGGAGATGATCAAGCGGTCGTTTCATTTAAAATTAATTATGCCTGCCCTTCCTGGCAATTTTTTACCTCTGCTTCTATGGGACTGGAAGATAATTTTTACAATTCACTGGAATGTGGGGTGATACATTTGTTAAAACACAAATTTTAGTTAATTTGTGGAACAATAAATGGAAAGTATGGGCATGGATATTTTAATTCAACGGAGAAAGGTATTAATGGAACAGGTAGGCGATGGCCTTATTTTCTTTCCGGGAAACAGGGAAAGTCCAATGAATTATCCGGATAATACCTATCCATTCAGACAGGATAGTAATTTTCTTTATTATATTGGCATTGACAGGCCTGATCTTTCAGCAGTGCTGGATACGAACTCAGGTGAAACTATTTTATTTGGAGATAATTTTACGCTCGATCAGATTGTTTGGCTTGGTGCTTTGCCTACCTTAGAAACACTGGCCGAAAAGGTAGGTATCTTTCTGGTGAAACCTACTTCCTATCTGCCTGCCAGTTTATCAGAAGCCTTAGCAAAAGGTAGAAATATCCATATACTGCCACCATACAGAGCTGAGAATACTATTTTTATAAATAATTGTGTCCATAAATCAGATAAAACTTTCCAGGATCTGATTTCAGAGAAATTAATTCGACATGTAGTAGCACAAAGATCTGTTAAAGACGCTGACGAAATTCAGGAATTAACTGATGCCATCAATATATCTGGTAAGATGCATGTGGCTGCAATGAAGGCTGCAAAGGCTGGAATGTATGAATATGAACTGGCTGGCTTGGTGGAAGGTATTTCAGTTCAACATGGAGGCAGGATTTCTTATCCGGTTATTTTGACAACTCAAGGTCAGACCCTCCATAATCATAGCTATACCGGACAATTAAAAGAGGGTGAACTCGTATTAGGGGATTTTGGATCAGAATCAAAACGGCATTATGCGGGTGATATTACCAGAACTTTTCCGGTATCCGAAACATTTTCCCAAAAACAAAAGGATATTTATCAAATCGTACTGGATACAGAAATAAATGCGATTAATCAGATAAAACCAGGGATTACTTACAAAGAAATTCATTTAAAAGCAGCATTGCATATTACCGAAGGTCTCATTCAACTGGGACTGATGAAGGGAAATCCTCAGGATGCCGTACATGCTGGAGCACATGCCTTATTTTTTCCTCATGGCCTGGGACACATGCTTGGATTGGATGTTCATGATATGGAAGATTTAGGAGAACATTTTGTTGGTTATGATGATAAAGTATCCAGAAGTACCCAGTTTGGTTTACGTTCCCTCAGGCTAGGAAAAGAATTGAAGGAGGGATATGTTTTAACCGTTGAACCGGGTATCTATTTTATTCCTCAGCTCATTGATAAATGGAAAAATGATAAATATTGTACTGATTTTATTTGTTATGATAAATTATCAGGATACAGAGATTTTACAGGTGTCAGGATAGAAGATAATGTTTTAGTGGAAAGCAGTGGCTCATGTATTTTAGGGGATCCAATTCCAAAAACAATGTTAGAGGTGGAATCGCTGAGGCGTTCTTAGTTTAATTTTAAAATGAAGTTATGAGTACTCTTGAAAACGTGGATCACAGCAGATCCGCTTATTGGAAAACGAATATTAGAATTTTAGCTATTTTATTAATTATCTGGTTTACCACTTCTTTTTTGTTAGGTATTGTATTTGTAAAGGATTTGAATCAGGTACGAATAGGTGGCTTTAAATTAGGTTTCTGGTTTGCACAACAAGGCGCTATTTATGTTTTTATACTACTCATTTTTTATTATGTGTGGAGAATGAATAAATTGGACAAAGAATTCGATGTTGATGAATGATTTATTCGGAACCTTTCTCTTTTTCACCCGTTTAAATTTTTGAAATGGATATTTTAACCTGTACATATATTATTGTAGGTTTAACATTTTTACTCTATATTGGTATAGCTATCAAAACCAGAGCTTCAAGTACTAAAGAGTTTTATATTGCCGGTGGAGGTGTTTCCCCATTAGCAAACGGAATTGCAACAGCAGCTGACTGGATGTCCGCAGCCTCTTTCATTTCTATGGCTGGATTAATTTCTTTTATGGGGTATGACGGTAGTGTTTATTTAATGGGCTGGACAGGTGGTTATGTTCTGCTTGCCTTATTACTGGCACCTTATTTGAGGAAATTTGGAAAATACACCGTTCCTGATTTTGTTGGTGACAGGTATTATTCTCAAACAGCCAGATTAGTAGCAGTTGTTGCTGCTATCTTTATTTCATTCACTTATGTGGCGGGACAAATGAGAGGGGTTGGTATTGTATTTTCAAGATTTTTAGAGGTTGATATAAATACGGGTGTCATTATTGGGATGATTATTGTAGTTTTTTACGCCGTTTTGGGGGGAATGAAAGGAATTACTTATACTCAGGTAGCACAATATTGCGTGCTCATTTTTGCCTATATGGTTCCTGCTATTTTTATCAGTTTGCAACTTACAGGAAATCCAATTCCACAACTTGGCTTTGGTAGTACTTTAGCTGATGGTACTTATTTATTAGACAAGGTAGATGGTTTACTCACCGAATTAGGATTTATGGCCTATACTTCAGGGAGTAAGGATATGATAGATGTATTTTTTATAACGGCAGCCTTGATGGTTGGAACCGCAGGTTTACCTCACGTAATAGTTAGGTTTTTTACAGTTCCAAAAGTAAAAGATGCCAGGAAATCAGCAGGTTATGCCTTATTATTCATTGCTATATTATACACCACAGCACCAGCTGTTGGCGTTTTTGGCATTTATAATATGATTACAAATATCAATGGTAAAAATATGGATGCTCTTCCCGCCTGGGTCCAGAATTGGCAAAAAACCGGACTTATTAAAATGGAGGACAAAAATAAGGATGGTTTAATTCTTTATCAGAAAGATCAGCAAAAAAATGAATTAATCATCGATAAGGATATCATGGTGTTGGCTAATCCGGAAATTGCAGGTTTACCCAACTGGGTTGTAGCCCTGGTGGCAGCAGGTGGTCTCGCTGCAGCACTTTCCACCGCAGCTGGATTACTTTTGGTTATATCTACTGCGATAAGCAGGGATTTGCTTAAAAATGCACTTGCACCTGATATTTCAGAGAAAAAAGAACTATTGTTTGCCCGTTTTTCCGCCATATTTGCTGTAGTTGTTGCTGGATACTTTGGCGTTAATCCTCCAGGATTTGTTGCTGAGGTTGTTGCCTTTGCCTTCGGGTTAGCTGCTGCTTCTTTTTTCCCGATTATTATAATGGGTATTTTTTCCAAAAGGATGAATAAGGAAGGTGCCATTGCCGGAATGATTATAGGGTTGTTATTTACCTTGGGATACCTTATTTATTTCAAATTTTTGAATCCATCTTTAAATAATAAAGAAAACTGGTGGTTTGGTATTTCATCTGAGGGAATTGGAACATTAGGTATGATTCTTAATTTTATGGTATCTATTCTAATTAGCAGGTTCACACCACCACCTCCAAAACATATTCAACAACTGGTTGAGGAAATTAGAATTCCAAGAGGTGCTTCCTCCGCAATTGTACATTAATTTAAATTCATTTAGCAATGGATATCTATATAATTTTATTCCACTTTTTAAGTTGATTCAATGTAGCTTTCATATCCTTTGGAAGTGGTGCTTCCCATTCCATTTTAATTTGCCGGGCAGGATGCACTAAGCCGATTTTTGAAGCGTGTAAAGATAATCTTTGCAATAGAGGTCTTTCTTCTTCCTCTGCGTTTAAGATGGAGTGATATTTAAAACCTTTAATATCTTTGGTAAAAATAGCTTCTCGTTTTCCATAGACATCATCAACCAGTAAAGGATGATTGATGTACTTAAAATGTACCCGAATTTGATGGGTTCTTCCCGTTTCTATGTTAACCTCTACAAATGAGCCAAGTTTAAATTTTTCAAGTACCTTATAATGGGTGACTGCCTCTTTACCCACTTTTCCTGCGATCATTTTACCCTCCTGATAAGGGTGTGGCGCAATGTGTGCTGTAATAGTGCCTGTTTCCTGGTTTAAATGTCCCTCAACAAAAGCATAATAATATTTATCTACCGTATGATTGGAAAATTGGTCATTCAAATGTTTATGTGCTTTTGCGTTTCGGGCAAAACATAAAATACCGCTTGTTTCCCTGTCAATCCTGTGAACCACAAAAATTTCTCCAGGAAAGTAACTTTTCAATAAAATAGATAAATTCTCCTTAGAGGTATCAAACCTGTCAGGAATACTTAACATTCCAGATGATTTATTAATTACAATTAAATCCTCATCACTGTATAGGATTTCAAATTTTGTTTTCATCCTGAATTATTTCCTTAAACGTTTTTTTATTAAACAGGTAATAATCCAACACAATTAATCCTGAATATCTGCCGGTTTTGGTATTTCTCTCGTTCGTTCTCATAGCTCTAACCAGATTATTCCCTTCAAAACGTTGTTTGATCACTCTTCTAAAATTTTTATAAAAAGACAAATGAGCTTTTAAAATAGATATTAAAAAATGATGATCTTTGGTTACCAGATATAAAATGGCTGCAAATCCGTCCAGAATGAATCTTACTGGAATTTTCCAGAATAATTGGTTAATAGGTTCATTCTTCATTAAAGTATATAATGAATTCCTGAAATTTAGATATACCTTTTTGGGTGAATCGTAATCCAGGGTTCCACCACCAACGTGGTAGATACTGGATGCCGGAACTACCATTATTTTAAATCCAGCCCTTTTTACCCGCCAGCATAAATCAATTTCTTCCATGTGTGCAAAATAGGCTGAATCAAATCCACCAATAGCTTTAAAAATAGGGGCACGAATCATTAATGCTGCGCCACTGGCCCAGAATATTTCAGCACTTTGATTATATTGACCTGAATCTGTTTCCAGTTGTCCCAGCACTCTTCCTTTACAAAAGGGATATCCAAGAACATCAATCCACCCCCCGGCACCTCCGGCATATTCAAATTTATTTTTTGAATTAAAAGAAAGAATTTTAGGCTGACAAACAGCAATACTAAAATCTGACTCCATTTTATTTAGTAATGGTACCATCCAGTTTTCGGTAACCGCTACATCAGAATTTAGCAGGATAAAATAATCTGTTTCAATTTGCTTAAGGGCTTCATTATATCCACCAGCATACCCGGTATTTTTAGGCAAAGCCAATATTTCAACCTCATCGTTGAAATTTTCCCTCAAAAATAGGATGGAATCATCAGTTGAAAAATTGTCAGCAATGATAATTCTTGCGTTTTCAATTTTGTATCTGATTACTTCTGGAAGGAATTTAGACAGCCATTCTTTTCCATTATAATTTAGTATAACAATAGCAACTTCAGGCTTAATGATCTTAGGTTTTATTTTTTCTTCTTGCGATAATACAGCTTTTGCATGTACTTTATCGTCTGAGATGATTTCTGTCAGCCTGTCTAAAGATTGAAGCTGTTTATCGGACCTCAAAAAATCAACAAGGGAAATACCAATTTCCCGATCGTAAATATCTTTATCAAAATCAAAAATATTAACCTCAATGCGTAAAGATAATCTGGCATCTATGGTAGGTCTGTTACCTATGTATAACATACCTTCGTATTGTTCATTTTCAATATGAACCCAAACGGCATAAATACCCAAAGATGGAATTAATTTATGTTTATCGGTAATTTGAAGATTGGCTGTCGGGAATCCTATTTTTTTACCCACTTTATCTCCATGAACAACCTTACCTGTCAATAAATAATAATCATGCAATAATAAAGTCGATTGTTTTATATCTCCTTGAAGTAATGCCTTCCTTATTTTAGTTGAACTAACCGCAATATCTTCGATTTCCTGCTTCTCAATTTCAACAACTTCATAACCAAATTTTTGTCCGTGCCATTTTAAAAAATGGATATCTCCCTGTCGGCTTAGGCCGAATCTGTGATCATATCCGATGACAATATACCTTGGATGAAAATGTTTGACTAAAAACATTTCAATGTATTCATCTGCACTGAGCTGGGCAAATTCGACGGTAAATGGAACAATTACAAGATGATCAACCTCTGATTTTTCAAGTAAACTTATTTTTTCATCCAAAGTGGACAATAACTGGAAATCATCTCCCGGGAAAACAATCTGTCTAGGATGTGGATGAAAAGTGATTAAAACACTCTCACCCCCCGTACTTTTCGCAAGACGATTTACTTTATTAATAAGTTTTTTATGTCCCAGATGGACACCATCAAACGATCCAATCGTCAATACCGCCTGTTTAAAAGCGGGTAAATTATTTATATCCCTGTGTATTCTCATATTGTCACAAAGGTAAGTCTTAAAACTGATTTTTATATCAAGTTGTTTTATAAATTAGTACCTTTGACAAAGTTAAAAATCCTTCATGGATATACAGAAAATAACATCAATACTAAAAAATGTACTCCATCCAACCTCGGGAAGAGACATCGTAACTGCCGATTTAGTCAGTCAGATGAGGATAGAGGAAAATAATGTTTTTTTTAATCTTCATGTATTTGGCTTAAATAGTACTGAAAAATCGACCCTTCATTTTAATTGTGTGCAAGCCATTCAACATGAATTTCCCTCCCTTAACGTACATGCGCATTTAGTAAATGATAAGCTGGCAATTCCTTTGCCGGGAAACAATCTGCTGCCTCAGATTAAACATATTATCGCCGTCGGTTCAGGGAAAGGGGGAGTTGGAAAATCAACTGTTTCTGTTAATCTTGCGCTTGCGCTTAAAAAAGAAGGATATAAAACAGGAATTTTAGATGCTGATTTGTATGGACCGTCCATTCCAACAATGCTGGGGTTGTCAGGTAAAAGACCCGAGGTAGAAACGGTTAATAATCAACCTAAAATCAAACCGCTGCTGGCTTTTGGTATGCCTGTTATTTCAATGGGATTTATCATTGAACCAGAACAGGCTGTCGTCATGAGGGGTCCAAGATTGTCAGGTATCATTAAACAATTTTTTATGGATACCATCTGGCCAGACCTCGATTTTTTAATTGTTGATTTACCCCCGGGTACTGGTGATGTTCAACTCAGCCTGGTTCAAACGGTGCAGTTGACTGGTGCCGTTATCGTAACCACACCTCAGGAAGTTGCAGTTGTAGATGCTGTTAAAGCGCTCAATATGTTTCAGCTACCTTCCGTAAATGTTCCTATAATAGGGGTTGTTGAGAATATGTCCTGGTTTACCCCTGCAGAAAATCCGGATCGAAAATATTATTTGTTTGGACAAGGGGGAGGCCAGAAACTTGCCGCCTACGGTAATACAAAAGTATTGGGTCAGGTACCATTAATTCAGGGAATCAGAGAAGGTGGTGATAATGGCAGTCCTGCATTTTTAAATTATCAATCTGATATTATCCAGCCTGTTTTTACTGAAATGGCAAATGTAATGGTTCATATTATTAACGAAAATTCTCATACTTAAGAGATTATGTCATCAATGTCAAAAGAATCACTTTATCCTTTAATCGAAAATGCGTTGGAAAGTATTAGGCCTCACCTTCGTGTGGATGGTGGTGATGTAGCGTTTATTGAATTAACGGATGATTTTATCGTAAAAATTAAATGGTTGGGTGCATGTGAAAATTGTTCCATGTCCTTCATAACCATGAGAGCAGGATTAGAAGATGCGATTAAGGGAAAAATTCCACAAATCATCGGTGTGGAGGCCATTAATGGTATAAAAAATTAACTCCAGCTCCAAATGAATCGAAACGATTTAATTAAACATATACGCGATAAAAAATCTTACTTGTGTGTAGGTCTTGACCCGGAAATGAATCAACTACCTCTGGGCTTATCAAAAAATCCGGCAGGTTTGTTAAGTTTTGTTAAAAAAATAATAGATTGTACCAAAGATTATTGTGTGGCTTTTAAACCTAATCTGGCCTTTTATGAAGCATTAGGTCCTGTCGGGTGGGATATGCTGTATGAAACGATAAATTATATTCCATCCTCTCATTTTATCATTGCTGATGCTAAAAGAGGTGATATCGGTAATACCTCTGGTAGGTATGCACAGGCTGTTTTTAATGAACTAAAAGCGGATGCCATAACTGTTGCTCCTTATATGGGCAGTGATTCTGTAATCCCATTTTACGCATATACTGAAAAATGGGTAATTATTTTAGGCCTAACGTCTAATCCGGGTAGTATGGATTTTCAAATGCTAACGCTTGATTCTGGTGAAAAATTATATCAAAAAGTTATCAGGGCAGCAAAAAACTGGGGAAATTCCTCCAATACGATGTTTGTAGTTGGTGCTACACACCCAAATGAACTGGCAGAAATTCGTCAGATTATACCGGATCATTTTTTACTTATTCCAGGGGTAGGGGCTCAGGGAGGAAATTTACATGAGATCTCGGCCGTTGGCTTAAATAGCGAGGTTGGATTACTTGTGAATGTAGGCAGGACTATTTTAAATGCATCAAAAGGCCATGATTTTGAGAAAGCTGCTGCCGATGAAGCACGAAAAATACAAATTGAAATGCATAAATATTTGGAAACTTATACCTGATTTTTATTTAATTGGAATTATTTCCAGTTTGTTTTTCGCCATATATTTGCTGATAATATTGCTTATTTCCCCATTCTCAGGTGACTTTTTTATAAAATTTTCCCATTGATAAATGGAATCTTGTAGAAAATCTGCTTCAATATATGTGTAGCCATAATACTGACCATTTTGAATAGCAATCAAACATTTTTCATCCTTCTTTCGACCTTCATCAACAATTATAAAGTTTCCATCCAGACTCTTTTTTAATTTTAATTTTGCCAATGCCGCCCTTTCATTATAACTGGCTGCCTCCTCTACAAAGCAACAGGCACCAAAACACTGTTTTATTTTATACCTGAAACAAGGATTTCCAAAAAGTAAATCGCCCTCCATTAAATGATCACATAATTGGTATTCCTGTCTGATTGCCATTAATCTGTTTTTTGAAACGGTAATTTTATGGTATTCCGATAAAATTTCTATGTTTTTAGTCTTCTTCAGGTCTTTCTTTTGTTTTACCTCAAAGCATAGATATCCTTTTTTATTAAGGTAACATATTAACACAAAAGGATAAGATTTTGCCCTTTGAGCTTTATTAATTTCAGGCATGATTAATTTTATCTGATAGGATTCAAGGATGAGGGAGGCTAATTCAGAACCTGTTTCCTCGAAATCTATTTCATAAACCAATCGTTGTAATGTAGCCGCTTTTTCGGTGTAGTCCGAGAAATGGGATGCAACTCGTTTTTGAATATTTTTGCTTTTACCTACATAAATAATGTCCCCATTTTCATTTTTAAAATAATAAACACCACAGGTATCTGGTAAGGATTGAATGTCTTTAAGAGATAAATTATTAGGTAATTTACTTTCTTTTATACCCAGGTTAACAAGGTTATCAATAACTTCTGCAGCATTAGCTTCATGGAAAATTTTTTCCAACAATCTTGCCGTTGTTATTGCGTCTCCCATTGCCCTATGCCTGTCGGGATTGGAAATCATCAGATTTTCAGAAATTGAGGATAAACCATAACTGGGTAAAGAAGGAAATATTTTTTTAGTTAATTGTATGGTGCATAATTGCTTACGCGTAAATGTATATCCCAGATCACTAAAAGCACTCTTAATAAAAGAATAATCAAACCGAACATTATGTGCAACAAAAATAGTGTCTTCTGTAATTTCAATCAGCTCTTTTGCAATTTCAAAAAATTTTGGTGCTTCAGCTACCATAGATTGCGTAATACCTGTAAGTTCTGTGATTCCTGAAGGTATATATGTCTCCGGATTAATGAGTGATTCCCATGATTTTATAACTTTCAGACCATTATGTATGACTACTGCAATTTCTATAATTTTATTATTGTTCGCATTACCCCCGGTTGTCTCTAAATCTATCACCGCAAAAAGCATTTCATTGGGTTTTTTAGGTTGATTTTTAAATAAAAAATGATATCTTACTTTCGTGTAAGCTTAAAAGCTAAATATGTATGAAAAATAACTTTAAATTAGTTACGCTAAGTATTTTTTTTATTTTATTTTTTGTTTCGACTATTTTTAGTCAGCAAATTAAATTGCAGACAGGTGCTGAAAGGACCGCTTTTTATTTACCATCTTTAAAAGGGAAAAATATTGGATTAGTGGTGAACCAGACCAGTATGATTGGATCCGTTCACTTGGTTGATTCTTTATTAGTTCTGGGTGTAAATGTAAAAAAGATATTCGCTCCTGAACATGGATTTAGAGGAAATGCGGATGCCGGAGAAAAAATTTCAGATTCAAAAGACCCTAAAACGGGTATTCAGATAATTAGTATTTATGGGTCAAAAAAGGCACCTGATAAAGTAGATTTTGTCGGAATTGATTTGCTTATTTTTGATATTCAGGATGTAGGTACCAGATTTTACACCTATATTTCAACCTTACATTATGTCATGATTTCCTGTGCTGATAATAAGATTCCCTTGATGATATTTGACAGACCGAATCCTAATGGTCATTTCGTGGATGGACCAGTTTTGGATATAGCCTATCAATCGTTTGTAGGTATGCATCCTATTCCCGTAGTACATGGAATGACGATTGGGGAATATGCCAAAATGATTGCTGGTGAGAAATGGATGGGCGAAAATAAGGTGATTGACCTTCAGGTTATTTCTTGTTTGAATTACAAACATACAGATGATTACAATCTGCCTGTTCCTCCATCTCCTAATTTACCAAATATGAGATCTATCTATTTGTATCCGTCAATTTGCTATTTTGAAGGGACTCAGATTAGTTTGGGTAGAGGAACAAATAAACAATTTCAGGTATTGGGTGCCCCACTGTTGAATGCCGGTGATTTTTATTTTACTCCGGAACCTAAACCAGGTGCCATGACGCCTCCGCAACTGGGAAAACGATGTAGAGGTATTGATTTATCTGGTTTGGATATCAACCAGTTAAAGGGTAAAAAATCAATAGATCTAAGTTACCTGATTCAGATGTACAAAGATTATCCGGACAAGGATTCTTTTTTTCTGTCCGGGTTATTTTTTGATAAACTCGCTGGCAGTTCTGCTTTAAGAGAAATGATTCAGGCTGGCTACACAGAAAAACAGATAAAAGAAACCTGGCAACCTGGATTAAATGCATTTAAAAAAATAAGGGAAAAATATCTGCTTTATGCAGATTGAATCAGGTTTTACTTTGTGCCAATTTTTCAACTGCCTGAATAAATACATCTAAATCCCGGGTTGTAGTATAAACATTTGGTGTAACTCTGACACTATCTATATTTTCCCATACAATGGATACGGTATGAACTTTGTATTTAGTAAGTAATTCTGAGGAAATAGCATGGGTTTCCATATTTGCAATCTTAAAATTGGCAATAGCACAGGAAAATGAAGGATCTAAAGGCGTATGGATACTTACTCCTTTTATTTTTATAAGTTTATTGCACCAATATTGTTTTAGGTACTCTAGGCGCTTTTGTTTTAATTCACTTCCTATCATATAATGAAAATCAATAGCCTGACCAATTGCCTGTTCAATGGCAAATGAGCGTGTACCTAAATTTTCAAATTTCCTGATATCTGAAGAAAGAGGATCCGCTGCAGCCATTAATGGGTACAGGGAACTGATTTTATCTTGTTTTACATAAAGCAGGCCGCTCCCAAATGGCGCACATAACCATTTATGTAAACTAGTCCCGTAAAAATCACCTTCAAGTGATGGAATTTTATAGTTGACATGTGCAAAACTATGTGCGCCATCAATGATGGAAAGAATCCCTCTGGAACGAGCCTCTTTGGCAATTTCAGATGTTGGAATAATCTGACCACACCAGTTTATCAAATGCGTAATATGAACCACTTTGGTTTTAGAAGTAAACGCACTGGTATATGTTTGAAAAAGGTATTCCTCATCTGTAGTCGGCAGATTCAGAGAAATCCATTTTAAAACGATACCTTCTCTCTTTTCCCTTTGTTTCCATGCATTTATCATATTAGGATAATCCTGTTTTGATAAAACTACCTCATCACCTGATTTCAATGTGATGCCAAATATTATATTTTCAAGAGCTTCTGATGAATTCCTCATAATAGCCAGATTTTCAGGGGAACAACCCCCTAATTCAGCTAATTTCTTTCTCAGTGGCTCTCTACCGTCATCCAATGTTCGCCACATATAGAAAGAGGGTGTTTCATTACTTAGTTTATTGTATCTTTCTACGGCGTCCTGTACAACCTTGGGTTGAGGTGAAACACCTCCATTATTAAGGTTGATTAAGGTTGGAGAAACAGTAAAAGCCATTTTTACCTGATACCAGAAAGATTCATCCATAACCAGGTCATCATCTGATTTATTATTTTTAGAAATTAAAATAGAATCGAAGGAAAAACGCTGTTTTTGAAAAGCGGACAGAAAAGATAAACTGCCGGCTGCGCTAACATTCATTAAGAATTTTCGTCTTGTTGACATATCGTTGGTTTCTTTTAAAAATCATGTAATTAAAATTAATAAAAATTCACAGATAGTCAACTGTATGGGTTTAAATTATGTTTGTATTTGTATATTCGTAAGAAAAAATACTAAGATGAACGATACCCAGATTTCTACTTTGCCGGTTAACCTGACTGAAGGAGCACTAAAGCAATTACGAAAAATTAAGATTGAACAGCATATTTCAGATAATCATGGGCTTAGAATAGGTGTTAAGGGTGGGGGTTGTTCCGGCTTCTCCTATATACTCGGTTTTGACACCCAAAAAGAAAATGATGAGGTATATGAGTATGAGGGACTTAAAGTTTTAATGCAAAAGGCACATGCTATTTATTTAATAGGAATGGAAATTGACTGGTTGGATGGACTTCAGAACAGAGGCTTTAGTTTCAATAATCCAAATGCTAAAGAAACCTGTGGTTGCGGAACTTCTTTTTCAGCATAATTCCATATATCTCTGCCAATAAATTGACATAATATCATTAATTTGGTTATATTTAGATTCTTTTTTAAAAAAGTGAAAATTTATAATTTATGTGGAATAAAATAACTATTTTATTTGTCATTTCTTTGTTTGTTCATCAATTATCAGCACAAGGGTCTCATTTTGTCGTTATTGATGCACCTTCTACTGTAGCGGGAAGTTATAAATCATGGATTGCTAACTTTGGTGCAACCTATTGTAATACAGAAACACCTATCAAGGGTGAATTAGCTTTTGTTTCAGGCCCTTCCGGCAGTACGCTCGGATGCCAGGTTGATAATAATCTGACTGGTAAAATTGCAGTTATTGACAGAGGAACCTGTCCTTTCTCTGATAAGGCACTTAATGCTCAATTAAAAGGAGCCATTGCTGTCATTATCTTTAATAATGCTGCTGGTGAAATATTTCCAATGGCTTCCTCCGCATCCGGTGCAGATGTTAAAATTCCAGTTCTTAATATGACGCTGGCGGATGGAAATAAAATTCGATCTCTGATTTCAGCAGGGGGATTAAATGTAACGATTAAACGATTCGATTCTCCAACCAAAGTTGCGCCAGGCGTCGTTTGGGGAGGAAATCCAGGAGAAGGAGATTTCAGATGTGGTCTTAATAACTGGAAAGTAAGGACGCTTTCCTGTTCGGGTGGGTCAAATGTTAATCTCAGCTGGAGGTTTTCACCCAATGGTGCTATGAATGGCAGCTGTGGAGGTGTTACTTATTTTCCCTCTCCTTCCAGTTTTGATGGAGCAATGGTTTTTGAATCTGACTTTTATGATAGCAATTCTAGTAATACAGGTTGTGGAACAAATGCTGGTCAGGGACCATGTGTCGCTCCACAAATTGCAGAGTTGATTTCACCTGAAATAACATTAACTAATACTACAGCTCCAGCTTATAGTGTTGAATTTCATCAATATACCAGACAATTCCGAAGTAATTATTTTGTAGCCTGGTCAACAAATAAGGGCGTAACCTGGGATAGTGTGGCTATCAATACAGATATAACGACAAATAATGCCAATGAAAAAACCTTATTGAGAGTTCCAATGAGAAAAACAGGTGGGGCAAAAAGTTTAATTATAAAATTCAGATATGAGGCTAATTATTATTACTGGGGTATTGATGATGTTAAAATCGTAGAACAGGAATCTTACAATCTACAGGTAAATACCTTTTTTGCAGTTCCTCAAAATGCAGCAACTCCTAAAGATTTTGTCGAACCAATTAACTTTTTGGCAGACGTTGAAAACAAAGGTGCAGCTAACCAGTTTAAAGTTCCTTTAGAAGTGACTATTCTGGATAATGGATTTAAAGAGGTATTCAAAGCTAAAAATGTTTATGATACGCTTCCTGCAAATGCAGTAGTTGAAAATAAGCTTTTTACACAGACCTTTACCCCTGCTGTTAAAGGTGTTTATTTAGGGTACTATGAAATTTTATCCGATAAAGTAGATGCTGATTCTTCCGATAATGCCAGAGAATTTTTGTTCACTGTAACAGATACTACGTTTTCCAAAGAGTTGGGTCCCAATCGTACAATTCGGCCGGCAGATGCCAGCTGGACATCCGGAGAGCCCCATTCCTGGGCATTTGGAAATTATTATTATGTGCCTAAAGGGAATAATAAATATATAAAAAGTGTTTCTTTTATGATGGGAAATGCAACCCAATTAAAAGATCAGGCTGTCGTATTAAATATTTATAAATGGAAAGATGCCAATGCCAATGGTAATGCAGAACCTGCTGAGCGGGTTAGTTTAGGAACCTTGTTTTATATCATAGGAGGTAAAGAACAACCAGATTCTTTGATTACGGTGCCTTTAAACAAAGAAAATGGACTTGAACCAATTAAACTGGAAGATAATACCGAATATTTAGTCATGCTGGAATATTATGCTTCCGGAACTGCCAATTTTGATATGACGGTTAGTGACGAAATTGATTATGGCGGTATGATAACGGCCTCCATTTTAAAACAAAAACCTCGATTTGGCGCTTTAATTGGGATTGCGGGTGACCTGACTAAAGAAACTTATTCTTATGTTGGATTTGGTGGTAATGTTTTTGGCATTGTTCCCGTCGTCAGACTAAATGTATCTAACCTAATTTCAACCAGTGTTGAAGAATTAAATACACTTACAGAACAATTTACGGTATTTCCAAATCCAGCGTCCGATTTTGTTTATTTGCAGTTTGCAAATGATCAGAAAAATATAAATCTTAAATTCATTGATGCAAATGGAAGAATATTTTTACAAAAATCGATTGATTATATCCGTGAAATGAATCCATTGATGCTAACCTTACCTAAGGTTGCTCCGGGTTTTTATTTTATTCAGGCAATAAGCAATGAGGGAATAGGCATAAAACCTCTGATAATAAAATAATCTGGCAAAGGTTAAAAAAAGAGGATGTCTTTTCAGGCATCCTCTTTTTTTTGTTACATGTTTGAAATTAGCGCATCACCAAATTCAGAGCATTTTAATAAAGTTGCTCCTTCCATTAAGCGATGAAAATCATAAGTAACCTGTTTATTGGCAATGGTTTTCTCCATAGTTGAGAGAATCATATCCGCTGCTTCCTTCCAGCCCATATATCTTAACATCATCTCTCCGGATAAAATAACAGAACTTGGATTAACTTTATCCAGTCCGGCATATTTTGGTGCAGTTCCATGAGTTGCTTCGAAGATGGCTTTGCCGTTAATATAATTTATATTTGCACCTGGGGCTATTCCAATACCTCCAACTTCCGCTGCCAGCGCATCAGAAATATAATCTCCGTTTAAATTCAGGGTAGCAATTACTGAATATTCAGCCGGGCGAAGCAGGATTTGCTGCAAGAAAGCATCTGCAATGACATCTTTTACAATGATAAGACCTTTTGCTTCTGCGTCACTTTGCGCTTTATCTGCAGCTGCTTTTCCTTCTTTAGCCAGGATTTTATCGTATTGAACCCAGGTAAACACCTTGTCACCAAATTCTCTCTCCGCCAGTTCATAACCCCAATCTTTAAATTTACCTTCTGTAAATTTCATGATGTTACCTTTATGAACTAAGGTTACTGAAGGTTTATGGTTATCAATGGCAAATTCAATAGCCGCACGAACTAATCTTTCTGTTCCCTCTACAGATACAGGTTTGATACCTAAAGAAACCGTTTCCGGGAACCTGATTTTATTTACACCCATTTCCTCTATCAGGAATTTTTTTAATTTTTCCAATTCGGGTGTACCATGTAAATATTCGATACCAGCATAGATGTCCTCTGTATTTTCCCTGAAAATGACCATATCAACAAGATGAGGCTCTTTTACAGGGGAAGGGACACCTGTAAAATACTGAACAGGTCTGACGCATGCATATAAATCCAATTGTTGCCTTAAGGCTACATTCAAAGAACGAATGCCACCACCTACTGGCGTGGTTAATGGACCTTTTATAGCAACCATGTATTCGTCAATATTTGTAATAGTGTCATCCGGCAACCAATTACCAGTTAAATTAAAGGCTTTCTCACCAGCCAAAACCTCCAGCCAGTGAATTTTTCTTGTCCCATTATAAGCCTTTTGAACCGCTGCATCAATAACGCGAACGGAAGCTGCCCAAATATCTGCTCCTGTACCATCTCCTTCAATAAAAGGAATGATAGGGTCGTTTGGAACGGTAAGTTTACCGTTTACCATACTTATTTTTGATCCTGACATAATCACATGTTTTGTTGGGCGCAAAAGTAAATAAAAATATGGAAAAATAGGGTAATTTAGTGGCGGTAAGTAAAGAAATAATCAATGAATAATCCAATGCTGAATCCAGATCCGTTAATGTTGAGTAAGGATGAAAAAACACTGGAAAAAGCGCTGAGGCCCAAAGCATTAAGTGATTTTAACGGGCAGCCGGATATAGTGGAAAATTTGCTTGTTTTTATAGAAGCAGCAAAATTAAGGGGTGAAGCGCTGGATCATGTTTTATTGCACGGTCCTCCGGGATTAGGTAAAACTACTTTATCTCATATTATCTCAAATGAATTGCAATGCGGTCTAAAAATGACCTCAGGTCCTGTGCTTGAAAGACCTGGAGATTTAGCTGGTATACTTACTAATCTGGAGCCAAATGATGTGTTATTCATCGACGAAATTCACAGGTTAAATACCGTTGTCGAGGAATATCTATATTCTGCCATGGAAGATTACAGAATCGACATCATGATCGATTCTGGTCCGAGTGCACGAAGTATCCAGCTTTCTCTGAATCCATTTACCCTTGTTGGCGCCACAACCAGAATGGGCCTGCTGACTTCTCCGATGAGAGCCAGGTTTGGAATCAATTTTCATCTTGATTATTACGATGTAGAAACCTTAATTAAAATTCTTTTCCGGTCTGCTGATTTGTTAAATCTGCCTATGACCCCTGACGGAGCTGCAGAAATTGCCAGGCGAAGTCGGGGTACACCCCGAATAGCCAATGCATTACTCAGGAGAATTAGAGATTTCGCCTCTGTAAAAGGTAATGGAACCATTGATCTGGAAATTGCCAATTTCGGTCTCCAGGCTTTAAAAGTAGATAAATGCGGTCTGGATGAAATGGATAACAGGATTTTAAATACCATAATCAATAAGTTTAAAGGTGGTCCTGTAGGTTTAACCACACTGGCCACTGCAGTGGGTGAAGAAGCAGGAACACTTGAGGAAGTTCACGAACCGTTTTTAATTATGCAGGGTTTTATTCAAAGAACGCCCCGGGGTAGAGAGGCAACTCAAAGAGCTTACAATCATCTTTCAATTCCTTTCAAAGCCTCAACGCCCGGATTGTTTGATATCCAATAGGTGAATATTATTTTAATTTATAAATTATTAGTATTCATAAACTTATTATTTATATTTAAAAATATAGGTATTATTTTCAGACTTCATAGTGAGGCATTCGAATTTTTTTAGCATTTTTACAACCCTTTTGAATCAAAGTTATTTGGGTATATTTAATCCTTCATTTTATCTTTTTTTCTAAAGTACCTTTTGTTTATTTGCAATTTTGGGGGCATGCAAAAAGATCATACTGAAGTCTGGGAAAAATGTCTGCGGAATATTCGCTTGAATGTGAATAACCAAAGCTATAAAACTTGGTTTGAACCCATTAGACCAGTCAGATTAGATGATAAGGTTTTTACCCTCCTTGTTCCTAATAAATTCTTTTATGAGTGGCTCGAGGAACATTATATTGGTCTTTTAAAGTCAACCATACGTCAGGAAGTTGGTGAAAAAGTAAGATTGGAGTATCAGATTCTTGTTAATGATGCTCAGACCCAAAATCAAAATCAACCAGCAAAATCTATAGAAAATAAAGAGTCACCTGATTTTTCCAGTTCTCAGGATATTAAGAATCCGTTTGTCATTCCTGGTATTAAAAAGTGGAGGGTTGATGCACAATTAAATACAAATTTTACTTTTGGAAACTATATCGAAGGTGATTGTAACAGGTTGGCTCGTTCGGCTGGATTAGCTATTTCAAAAAAACCAGGTCAAACGTCATTCAATCCGCTTGTCCTATATGGTGATGTTGGATTAGGAAAAACGCACCTCGCCCATGCAATCGGAAATGAAGTTCAACAAAAGTTTCCGTCAAAAGTAGTGCTTTATGTTACCTCTGATAGTTTTACAAATCAGCTGATACAATCTATCAGAAATGGTGGGGTTAATGATTTTGTAAATTTTTATCAACATATCGATTTGTTGATTGTAGATGATATTCAGTTTTTAGCAAATAAACATAAAACCCAGGAGATTTTTTTCCATATTTTTAATCAATTACATCAGGGTGGAAAACAAATAGTACTAACCTCCGATCGCCCACCGAGGGATTTAGATGGTATGGAGGAAAGACTAATTTCACGATTTAAATGGGGTCTTTCAGCTGATTTACAGGCACCTGATTTAGAAACCAGAATGGCTATTCTGGAACATAAAATGTTAATGGAGGGTGTAGGTATTCCTCAAAATGTCATTGAATTTATATGTTATAATATTAAAAATAATATCAGGGAGTTAGAAGGGGTTCTTAATTTATTGATGGCTCAGGCATCCCTGAATAGAAGAGAAATTGACGTAGATCTCGCAAGAGAGGTAATCAAAAATTTTGTTACTGAAATCAATAAAGAGATTACTGTTGAAAATATTCAGAAACTTGTTGCTGATCATCTTCAAATACCAGTTGAAACACTTTTTGGTAAAACCAGGAAGCGTTCTATTGTTATAGCCAGACAATTATCTATGTATCTTGCTAAAACAATGACAGACAGATCATTGAAAAATATAGGTGAGGTTTTTGGTGGAAGAGATCATAGTACGGTTATTTATTCTATAAAAACGGTTCAGGATTTGATGGAAACAGATACATATTTTAAAGAAACCGTGCTCGAACTGGAGAAAAAAATTAAGAATTCCTTAAGGGAAACATAAAGTTTTTTTTGAGAATAGTAGATGAATAGTTTGGCTGATAAATAAACTTTTCATACTTTTGCATCGCTAAGAAAATGACGTTTAGTTCTCACTCAAATAACAGTCGGTGGAGTGGGTGAGCGGTTTAAACCACCAGTTTGCTAAACTGACGTACTGGTAACGGTACCGAGGGTTCGAATCCCTCCTCCACCGCCGGGATTTTCGGGGCGTAGCGCAGCCCGGTAGCGCACCTGCTTTGGGAGCAGGGGGTCCCAGGTTCAAATCCTGGTGCCCCGACCATTTAAATACCTACAAATGCTGTAGGTATTTTTTTTTGTTTTAAAAAATCATATTTTTTTCAGATTAAGATAAAAATACACTGTAATCTATTCTACTTTTAAACAGTCCAGCTATTAGGTGCTAACAATTAATTTTTAATATTATATATTTTAGTTACCTTTTCAACCATATCAATAGGAGTCAAAAATTTAATCCATTAGACTCATATTGAACTTACCCGTTTCTTTTTTTCTGCCAGGAATATCCCAGTTTCCCTCATAATTGACTGTCTTTGGAATATATTTGTTTTTATCAATAATTTTTAAATCTACCAATACATTTATATTGAATGAAAAAAATGGTCCGGGATAAACAACTTCGTATTTTCTCCCCATAACTTGAAAATCTTTTTTTGAAAAAAAAGTTTCCATAAATTTAATGACCGTTTTACCTGATTTTTTATCTTGAAATTCATCTTTTACCTTAATAGTAAAAACATAACAAGGGGTTCCATCCTTAAAATTCCTTGATGAAATACTGTATTGATAAAATTTCCTCATTCTATCACTAAACAAAGCGGTTTTGTTTCCAATTAAAGGAATATTTGCCTTCTCACCTGGCTGAAAAATAAATTGCTTTAATTCACTGTAATAAAATTCGATGATTCCTTCATTTTTTTTGCTGGACTCCATATCTGAATCTGTATTACAAATTTTTCCACCAGGTAAAAATACTTTCTCGTATAATTTTGAGGTCAGGTATTTTCTATCTCCGTTCTTTTTTTGGTAGTTTCCCGATTCTTCTTTTAAAAGGTATTTAATGACCCTACAATTACCTTCCTCAACTAATTGGGATTTTGCTCTGTAATAATCAGTTAACTTCCCTTTCTCATTGAAGAATTCCTGATTATGACTGGCTTTGTGCGTTATTATTCGTAAGTTTTTGAAAGCTTGATAAAAGCTGTTATCAGATATTACCAGTTCTATAAAATTATCAACATCAAATCCCATTTTTTTAGCTGTTATCGTCATGGAATCCAGCCAAACGGCTTCCAGTAAGCCATCATAGGAATCCTTTTGTCCGTTTAATGGATTTGAAAAATACCCAATGAGTATTAGACATAAAATGGATAAAGATTTTAATTTCACTTACATCTCATTTAAAAATTATGGCATAAAAAGAATGGAATGTACATCCTTTTGACTTTTCTAAGGTAAATTTACAAAGTTGAAAATTAAAAGGATGGAAAATATTGCAATTGTAGGGAGTGGTACCATGGGTAATGGTATTGCTCAGGTTTTTGCCACGGAAGGTTATATGGTCCAATTAATAGATGTTTCTCCTGATGCACTCAGATTGGCAGAAATGAATATTAATAAAAATCTGGATAGATTCATTTCCAAAGGAAAACTTTCTTTAGAGAATAAACCAGCAGTCATTAAAAACATTCAATTTTCCACTGATTTAAAGGAGGGTGTAAAGAATGTTTCTCTGGTTATTGAGGCAATCTCAGAAAATATACTACTTAAAGAAAATTTATTTCGTCAATTAAGTGATTTTACCCCTGAATCCTGCTATTTAGCATCAAATACCTCCTCTATTTCTATCACTACGTTAGCTTCCTTTACCAATAAGCCTGAAAAAGTGATTGGCTTGCATTTTATGAATCCAGTGCCTGTCATGCCCTTAATTGAAATTATTCCCGGTCTGTTAACTGCTGAATCTGTCGTTCAAAAAATGACTGATATTGCTGAAAGTTTACATAAAACGCCATTAGTAGTAGCTGATTTTCCTGGTTTTATTTCTAATAGAATTTTAATGCCAATGATTAATGAGGCCATCCTGTCTTTACAAGAGGGTATTGCCGGTGTAAATGAAATTGATCAGATCATGAAATTAGGCATGGCACATCCTATGGGACCATTACAACTGGCCGATTATATAGGCCTGGATGTTTGCTTTTCCATTTTAAATGTGTTAAAAGACGGATTTGGAAATCCTAAGTATTCTCCTGCCGTTTTATTGGCTAATATGGTTAAAGCAGGAAAACTGGGACTTAAATCCGGGGAAGGCTTCTATCAATATGATGGTTCAAAAAAAATAAACGGGGTTTCTGCCATGTTTAAAAATTAATATTCAAGTTTATGGCATTTATAGAATTTGAAAACAGATTAAAGAAAAGATGTAAACACAGGATAAAATGGGCTAAAGCTAATGCTGTATTTTGCTATCGGGTTTATGACAAAGATTTACCGGATTTTCCTTTTGTCATTGATAAATTTGAAGATTATATTGTCGCTGCCATAGATGTAATGGAAGGGGGTAAGGAATTAAATAAAGATTGGTTACTGGATGTTAAACAAATTATTGCAAATGTCATGGATATCGGGTTAACTAATATTTCCATAAAATTAAGATTTCCACAAAAGGGAAATAAACAATATACCAAATTAGATTATTCAGGTTCTCTGATTCCCGTTCAGGAATCAGGTTTGCTCTTTTTAATAAATCCATTTGATTATTTAGATACAGGACTGTTTCTGGACCAGCGGATTACCAGACAATGGATAAAAAAAGAAGCAAAAAATAAACGCGTTTTAAATTTATTTGCTTACACCGGTTCATTTAGTGTTTATGCCGCAGCTGGTGATGCTTCAAAAGTAACGACGGTTGATATGTCCAATACCTATCTTCAATGGGCTGAAAAAAATATGCATCTCAATGGATTTAAATCGGCAAAAAAATATGAATATATCCGGGAAGATGTTTTAGACTGGATTTCCACAGGCACAGCCTCGTCTTATGATTTGGTTATCCTTGACCCCCCAACCTTTAGTAATAGTAAGAAAATGTTGTTGACGTGGGATGTTCAAAGGGATCATGCAAAACTTATAAATAGTATAAGAAACTTGTTAACTCCGGGAGGTATTCTCTTTTTTTCAAACAATTATCAAAAATTCAAATTAAATGAAAATGAAATTGTTGGATTTGATTCAATCGAAGAGGTGACCCACAAAACGATTCCAGAAGATTTTGAAAGAAGAAAACCTCATTTCTGTTTTAAATTAAAAAATAAAGGTTGATGATACATCCAGCCAGCATCCAGGAGGTTCTTGAAAAATGTCAGATTGATGATGTTGTTAAAGATTTTGTAACGCTCCATAGACGGGGGGCCAATCTGATTGGCTTGTGCCCTTTTCACAATGAAAAGACACCGTCTTTTTCTGTTTCCCCCTCAAAAAATATCTACAAATGTTTTGGTTGTGGAAAGGGTGGGGATAGTTTGAATTTTGTAATGGAACTGGAAAATCTTTCTTTTCCTGATGCAATCAGATATTTAGCCCAGAAATATAAAGTTACACTCGATGAAACAGTTTCAAGTGATGCACAAAAGGAGGAACAAAAACATCTTGAGTCTCTGTTTTTAATTAATGAATTTGCACTTAAATTTTACACCAGACAACTTTGGGATTCAGAAAGAGGCAGAAATATTGGGTTAACCTATTTTAAACACAGAGAATTCAGAGAAGAAATTATTCACGATTTCAAATTGGGCTTTGCTCCTGAATCAGGAAATGCATTTACTGCTGAGGCACTGAATATGGGATATCCCTTAGCATATCTCCAGCAATTAGGACTAACTAATAATCAGGGATATGATTTTTTTAGAGGCAGGGTTATATTTCCTGTTTTTAATATGTCTGGAAAAGTCATTGCTTTTGCTGGCAGATTATTGATAAATGATGCAAAAGCCCCAAAATATATAAATTCACCTGAGACAGAAATTTATTTGAAAAGTAAAATTTTGTTTGGGATGAATTTTGCCAGAAAGGCTATTCAGAAAGAGGATGAATGTATTTTAACTGAGGGATATACAGATGTTATATCTTTACATCAGGCAGGTATTCAGCATGTGGTTGCATCGTCCGGTACCTCCCTAACAAGAGATCAAATACGGATAATTAAGAGGTTAACGGAAAATGTGTTAATCTTATTTGATGGTGACAATGCAGGTATTAATGCTGCAATCAGAGGGCTGGGATTAACGCTGGAAGAAGATTTAAATGTTAAATTAGTAACCCTACCAGAGGGAGAAGATCCTGATTCATTTCTTAAGAAAGTTGGTTCAGGGGATTTTAAATTGTATTTGAAAAACAACAGCAAAAATCTGGTTGAATTTGAAATGTCTCATTTATTAAGGTCTGCGGGTAATGATCCAAACAAAAGGGCATCTGTACTTTCTCAAATAGCTGTTACTATAAGTAAGGTGCGCAATCCTTTGAAAAGGGATGCCTTTGTAAAAAATTGCAAAGATCTGCTGCAAATGGATGAAGGGGCCATTATTTTTGAAATAAACAGGCATTTAAAAAAAGATTTAGATAAATCCTCCACAGAAGTCTCAACAGCAGATGTTGAACCAATTATTGAATCTGAACATCTATCGGTAAATACCCTGAGTCTTGGAGACGAACATCAGGAAAGAGATATCGTCAGAATTCTTATAATAGCTGGAAATGAATATATGGATGAGGCAAAGGAGTTGAAAGTTGGTCAATTTATAATTCATCATATTAAAGATATTATGGATGGTTTTGAGCATCCTCTTTACAAACAGTTGATTCAATTATTTGTTAACAAGGAACTCGCAGGTGAACCATTTCCAGACGCTTCTTTTTTTATGAATCACGAAATAGCTGAATTCAAAAAACTAGCTATATCCTTCCTCATTTCACCTTACCAATTTAGTGAAAACTGGGAAAAGAAATGGGATATTTTCTTGTCTCAAAAATTACCAGAAGAAAATTTCATTAAGGATGCAATGCTTTCTTTAAAACGATTCAGGTTTAGAAAAATTACGAAATTGCTCAAAGAAAACCACCTTATTTTAAAAAACTTAAACCCCTTAGAAAACGAAGCATTATTTTCCGATTACATGAAACTTCATTTACGATTAAAGGAGGAGCAATCTATACTGGCAAAAGAAACGGGAACCGTGGTAGTGGGTTAAGCATTTCTATTGATACAATTTAAATCCTCAAAGGCAAGTTTTAAACGACTTACAAAAGTTTTTTCCCCTTCTCTTAACCAAACCCTGGGGTCATAAAATTTCTTGTTTGGTTTATCCGTACCTGCTGGATTTCCTATCTGACCCTGTAAATAACCTCTGTTTTTTGCTTCGAATTGACGAATACCATCCCAGAATGCCCATTGCATATCAGTGTCAATATTCATTTTAACTGCTCCATAATGTATGGCTTCTCTAATTTCCTCTCGGCTTGAACCTGATCCACCATGAAAAACGAAATTGACCGGATTAGCAGAGGTTTTAAATTTTTCCTGAATGAATTGTTGAGAATTTAATAAAATTTTGGGTTGTAACTGTACATTTCCAGGTTTATAAACACCATGTACATTACCAAAAGCTGCAGCAATTGTAAATTGATTACTTATCGCTTTAAGATTTTCATAAGCATAGGAAACTTCTTCTGGTTGGGTATATAATTTGGCATTATCCACATCAGAATTATCGACACCGTCTTCTTCTCCACCTGTTACGCCCAATTCAATCTCAAGGGTCATCCCCATAGGGGACATACGCTTAAAGTATTCTACACAAATATGAATATTCTCTTCGAGTGATTCCTCTGATAAATCCAGCATGTGAGAACTGAATAATGGATTTCCAGTTAAAGCAACTTGTTTTTCACTGGCTAATAGTAATCCATCAATCCAGGGAAGTAAATTCTTTGCACAATGATCTGTGTGTAAAATAACGGATACCCCGTAATGTTCTGCAAGGGCATGTACATGATATGCACCAGAAATACCACCTGCAATGGCTGCTTTTTGCCCCTCATTACTTAATCCTTTTCCTGCGTAAAAAGCAGCACCACCATTTGAAAATTGAATGATTACAGGCGAATTTACAGCACTTGCTGTTTCTAAAACAGCATTTATGGTACTTGTATTGATTACATTTACAGCAGGTAAAGCAAAATCATTTTCATTTGCATAATTCAGTAAATCTGTAACTTCTTCTCCAAAAAGAACGCCCGGACGAAATTTTGTACTTGCTTTTGTTGACATAAAAAAAGGATTTGAAAACCAGGCATTGGTTTTCTATTTATAATTAAAATAACGCGGCAAATATAATAACCTTTTAAAAAAGGACTATTTATTTTTATGATTTATGATATACCGTTTTCAACTAAATATCTTTCCGCATCCAAAGCAGCCATACATCCTGTTCCTGCAGCGGTAATGGCTTGCCTGTACACTTTATCAGCTGCATCTCCGGAAACAAATACCCCCGGTATTTCTGTTTTTGAACTGCCTGCCTGAGGAATAAGGTATCCTGATGAATCCATTTTGAGCCATTTTTCAAAAATCGTCGTATTGGGCTGATGGCCTATTGCCACGAAAAAACCTTTTACTGGAATAATATTCTCAGATCCATTTTCATTATTTTTTACCCTAATAGCTTCTGTTTCATTTTCACCCAAAATTTCAACCGTTTCTGTATTCCAGTGAATGGTTATATTAGGCGTATTTTTTACTCTTTCCTGCATTATTTTCGAGGCTCTCATTTCGTTTCTCCTGACAATCAAGTGAACTTTGGGACATAATTTTGCCAGATAGGAAGCTTCTTCAGCCGCAGTATCACCTGCACCTACTACAGCAACATCCATACCTCTAAAGAAAAATCCATCACAAACAGCACAGGCTGAAACCCCTTTGTTCATTAATCTTTTTTCGGAATCTAAACCTAACCATTTGGCACTTGCACCTGTGGATATAATAACTGTGTTTGTTTCAATAATATTTCCACCTTCCGTTTTCAGTATATGTACAGGACCGGTAAGGTTAACCTCAGTAATTAATTCATATCTGATTTCAGTTCCAAATCGTTCTGCCTGTTTACGAAAATCCTCCATCATTTCAGGCCCCATAATTCCTGCCGGATAACCAGGAAAATTTTCAACATCGGTTGTTATCATCAATTGGCCACCCGGTTCTTTTCCGGTGAATAATAGGGGATTCAGACCTGCACGAGCTGCATAAATGGCCGCTGTATAGCCAGCTGGACCCGAACCAATAATGACACATTTGTGTTTTTCTGAAACTGACATATTTGAATAATTTTTATTCCAAAGTCACAAAAAGTGATACCTTTAAATTTGTTACTTTAGCAATTGATTAATTAATCATTAAATACCTACCTACATGAAAAAAAGTTTTATTGTACTTTGTTTTTTTTGTGTTTACGTCCTGGCAATGAGAGGACAGCAAGTATCTCTTCCAGCAGATACCCAGGTTTTAACCTTAGGTTCGGTTGTCATTAAGGGTAAAACTGTTCCTTATAAAGCAACTACGGGTACACAACCTGTATGGGATGCATCAGGAAAAGCTATAGCCTCTTTGTTTTATACCTATTATGAACGCACAGATATAAAGGATCAGGCTCCCAGGCCTCTAATCATTTCTTTTAATGGTGGTCCGGGATCAGCCTCTGTATGGATGCATGTTGCTTATACGGGTCCGAAAGTTTTAAATATAGACTCGGAAGGATATCCTGTGCAACCTTATGGGATTCAGGATAACCCATACTCCGTTCTGGATGTTGCAGATATCGTTTTTATTGATCCGGTGAATACCGGCTATTCCAGAATTTTGGACAAAGAGGTAAAACCAGCCGTGTTTTTTGGGGTAAATGCCGATATCAAATATCTGGCAGAATGGATTAATACCTTTGTTACCAGAAAAAACAGATGGTCATCACCTAAATTTTTGATTGGTGAAAGTTATGGGACAACAAGAGTGTCAGGTCTGGCACTGGAATTACAAAATAGTCAGTGGATGTATTTAAATGGGGTCATTCTGGTGTCTCCCACAGATCTTGGCATTCTGAGAGATGGCCCAGTGGATGCAGCCAACCGCCTGCCGTATTTTGCTGCTACAGCCTGGTTTCACAAATTACTTAAACCTGAATATCAGGAAAAAGATTTAACTGCGTTTTTGCCGGAAGTCGAAAAATATACCATTGATGTCCTTTTACCAGCCTTGGCCATGGGTGGGTTTTTACCGGAAAATAAGAAGATGGAAGTGGCGGGAAAATATGCTGAATATTCCGGTTTATCAATAGAAAGTGTTCTTCAAAATAACCTGGATGTATCTACTTCATTTTTCTGGAAAGACCTGAGAAGAGAACATGGAGGATTCACAGTAGGCCGGTTGGATAGCAGATATTTAGGTATTGACAGACAATTAGCTGGCGATTCACCTGACTATAATTCAGAATTAACTTCCTGGTTGCATTCCTTTACCCCAGCTATAAATCATTATATAAGCAATACCCTGAATTTTAAAACTGATCTAAAATATAATATGTTCGGTCCTGTTCATCCATGGGATAGAACTGGTGATAAAACAGGTGAAAATCTAAGACAGGCAATGGCTCAGAATCCATACCTTAATGTAATGGTTCAATCTGGTTATTATGATGGTGCCTGTACCTATTTTGATGCTAAGTACTCCCTGTGGAATATGGATCCTTCAGGTCGTTTAAAAAATCGAATGCGTTTTGAAGGTTATCGTAGTGGTCACATGATGTATTTAAGAAGAGAAGATCTTGAAAAATCGAATGAGGATTTAAGGGACTTTATCATGAAATCATTACCTGCAAAAGGTGTACCAGCAAAGTATTAAGCATATATTGTCTTATGACTTTGGGGTTTAATATCTTAAATTACCACAATATGTTCTACCACGCAGGCCTCCTTTTAATTCAGCTTGGATTGTTTTTGAGTTTTGTCGGAAAGAGAAAATCAACGCGTATTATTTTCTGGATTGTTTCTCTTTCAGGCATTGCTTTTCATCTATACGGTCTGGTTTTAGACACTTTTAGTTTAATCGATCAGTTATTTTTTATCAGCCGGGATTTTCTAACCATAAGTATCTCTTCCTTTTTATTATATCTGGCTTATAAATGGGGAAAATTCGTTTTTCCTGCCTTTTTGTTCCTTGTGTTAAGCATCCTTTTTATTCACTTTTACTTTCCGGGAAAACATAGTTTAAAAGCGCTTCACCTCGATAAGAATGCAGAAATTTTATTATGGGTGAATGGCAAAAAGTTCAATAATAACCAGGCTTTTAAAGTTAAAGGAATAAGTAAAATAACCCCTGCTTTTCAGCCAAAAGCTAAAAATATTACAGAACTTGATGAATATCTTAAAGTTGACATAAAAGTAAATTCCTATGCTGAATGGAGGGAAATGTTGAAGCAGTTAAGAAATCTTTATGGTGTCAAATATTTGGAAGCCAATGTATTATATTCTTTAAACTTGCCTGATAATAATAATAATGACAATGCGGATAAGTTTCCCCTGATTACTGGAGATCCTTTATCTGGCAATCAATGGGCTTTACGTAAACTCGATATTTTGGGCTTAAAAGAAAGGTTGATTTCTAAAAAAATAAACGTACAAAAAAAGGGATTACTGGCCATTCTTGATACAGGAATTGATAAAAATCATGAAGATATTGCAGGACACTTCAAATCTGTATCTGAAGGTTCTGATGCTGACCCTAAAGGTCATGGTACACATTGTGCAGGTATTGCTTCTGCAGTAACTGGAAATCAAAAAGGAATCGCTTCCCTGAATGTAACAGATGCATTATTTGATATAACAAGTATAAGGGTACTGAATGCTGCCGGATATGGAACAAAAGAATCTATTGTGGATGGAATTATAGAAGCAACCGATAAGGGGGCTACTGTAATTTCTTTGTCTTTGGGTGGTCCCGGTAATCCATTGCACCAGCGGGTTTACAAAAAAGCAGTGGCTTACGCTGCTGCAAAAGGTACAGTCATTGTCGTTGCAGCTGGCAATAGTAATCGAAATGCAAGGGAATTTTCACCTGCCAATGTAAAAGGGGTTATCACTGTGTCAGCCGTAGATGAGAATTTATCAAAAGCTTCTTTCTCAAATAAAGTAATGGATATAAAAATGGCTGTTTCTGCACCTGGCGTCAACATCCTTTCAACCTTACCAGATAATAATTATGGATTATTGAGCGGAACTTCAATGGCTACACCCTATACAGCATCCATTGTTACCATTCTGAAGGTTTTGAATCCTTCCCTGAATACAAAGGAAATATTTACAATACTTGAAAGAACGGGTCTGGAAACCAGGAATACCAAAGAAACAGGAAAATTTATTCAGCCAGCAAAGGCTTTAGAAAATATTTTAAAAATAAAGTAAATCGAAGGTAGCATTATTTTGATAGTATTACTATCTTTGTGTCAAGTAATGGTTTAATTTTGCGATGTATATTAGGGAACCTCTCTTGCGAAAACAAGAGGGGTTCTTTTTTATCTTCTGATTCTACCTGCTGGCCCCAGATTGGGCATGCCCATGGTTGGATTTTTTGAGATTTTCTGCATCATTTTCCTCATCTGGTCAAATTGTTTGATGAATGCATTTATATCGGCTATACTCTGACCGCATCCCATAGCAATTCTATTTTTTCTACTTGTATTAATCAGGTCAGGATTCATTCTTTCCTTTGGCGTCATAGACTGAATAACGGCTTCTACTTTTTTAAAGGCACCGTCATTAATATCAATATCTTTTGCCAGCTTACCCATACCGGGAATCATATTCATTACATTTTTAAGATCTCCCATTTTCTTAATTTGTTGAATCTGACCCATAAAATCATTGAAATCAAATTGATTTTTTCTGATTCTGGCTTCTATTCTTTTGGCTTCCTTCTCGTCAAATTGCTCTTGGGCTTTTTCTACAAAACTAACGATATCACCCATTCCAAGAATTCTCTGGGCCATTCTATCTGGATAGAACTGGTCCAGTGCCTCCATCTTTTCTCCGTTACTGGAGAATTTAATTGGTTTTCCAACCTGATATTTAATGGATAGTGCGGCGCCCCCTCTGGTGTCTCCATCCAGTTTAGTAAGGACTACACCATCGAATTGAAGCGTTTGGTTGAACGCTTCCGCGGTGTTTACGGCGTCTTGTCCCGTCATAGCGTCAACGACAAATAAAGTTTCCTGAGGAAGGATTGCCTTTTTGACAGCAGCAATCTCTTTCATCATTTCTTCATCTATAGCCAGACGACCGGCGGTATCCACAATTACAGTATCCAGTTTTTCTTTTTTCGCAAATTCAATGGCTCTTAATGCAATATTTACCGGATTTTTAGATTCCAGATCGGAAAAAACAGGCACATTTATTTGCTCGCCCAACACAGTAAGTTGTTGAATGGCAGCTGGCCTGTAAACATCACATGCTACCAGAAGAGGCGTTTTTTTCTTTTTATTTTTGAGGAAAAAGGCCAGTTTTCCTGAAAAAGTTGTTTTACCGGATCCCTGAAGTCCTGCAATTAAAATAACTGTAGGATTACTAGTAAGATTAATACCTTCTGTTTGGCCACCCATTAGGGCGGTCAGCTCATCCTGAACAATTTTAACGAGCAATTGTCCCGGACTAACTGATTTAAGTACATTTTCGCTTCCTAAAGCCTTATCTTTTACCTTATCCGTAAATTCCTTGGCAATTTTGTAGTTTACGTCAGCAGCTACGAGCGCCCTTCGTATCTCTTTTATGGATTGCGCAATATTAATTTCGGTTAACCGGTTTTCACCTTTCAATAATTTGAAAGCACCCTCCAGTTTATCACTTAAACTTTGAAACATATTTTTTGACTTTATCTAAGGCGCAAATATAACATTTGATTTGGACATATCCATGAATGGCTGCTTGATACATTCTTAAATAAACCTTCCAAATGAATTCCCTATTTAACCTCAAAATTGTACATTTGTGCGACTTTATTTTAGGCTTAAACAAATTAACAGGCTGTAATGGATAGAAATACACAATTGGGTCTTCTTTTAATCTTTGGATTATTTGTTCTCTGGCAAGTGGTTACCTCGCCGTCTCAGGAGGAATTGATCAAGCAACAGAAGATGGAAGATTCTATCATGCTTGCCCGGAAATCAAAAGAGGTTATTAGGGAAAAAATTAAAATTCAATCAACTGATTATCAAAAAAATAATTCAGAATTAACAGCTGAAAGGTTAAATAAATTCGGCGATTTTTCCAATGCCGCAGCAGGAAAAGCCTCTGTTTTTGTATTGGAAAATGATTTGTTAAAGGTCACTTTTAGTACAAAAGGAGGAAGTATAAAAGAAGTATTGATAAAAAATCATTATAGAATTGTTCAGAATTCAGAAAGAAAAGATATCAGGAAGCCTTTGCTGTTAATGGCTGATGAAAGAGATAAATTTTATTATTCCTTACCTGTAAAATCAGTTCCAGGGGGTGAAATTTATACAAAGGATTTAATATTCGAGGGTTCACTTAACGGAAATACTATTCGCTTTAAAGCGGTTGCTAATAATGGTGGTTATTTTGAACAAATCTATACTTTAAATGCTGATAATTATCTATTTAATTACGCCATTAAAACAGAAAATCTGGATAACATACTGGATTCAGATAAGAAATCTATTAAACTTCGATGGGTTAATTATCTTGGAAAACTCGAAAAAGCGGTTAGTTACGAAAAAAATTATTCTGCCATTTACTATAAACCTGGGGTGGATAAGCCGGAACATTGTTCTTGTACCAGTTCTGACACAGAAAATAAAATGAATACACCTGTAAAGTGGGTATCCTTTACACAGCAGTTTTTTAATGTCAGTCTTCTAGCTGAAGATAACTTTAAAGGGGCTAAAATGGTTACCACCTTTCTGGATGATGCAGATAAAGCATTGAAAAAAATGGACGCAGAGATTGAAATTCCTCTGAATAAATCTGATAATGCTTTCAAAATGAATTTTTATGTCGGACCAAATGAGTTTGACAGGTTATATGCATTAGGGAATAATTTAGAGGATATTATCGCTTTTGGTTCTTCCTTCTTCGGAACTATTAACCGCTGGATCATTCGACCAGTTTTTAACTGGATTTCTCTTTTTTTTAACAATAAAGGAATTGTTATTTTGATTCTAACCTTTCTTGTGAAATTATCATTATTCTACCTCACATATAGAATGATTTATTCACAAAGCAAAATGACAGCGCTTAAACCACAGATAGACAAGCTGAAGGAGAAGTATAAAGATGACAGCTCAACGATCCAGATGGAATCTATGAAGCTTTATCGCGAATTTGGTGTGAATCCTTTGGGAAGTTGTTTACCCATGCTACTTCAGATGCCAATCTGGTTTGCCCTTTACCGATTTTTTCCGGCAGCAATTGAGTTCCGTCAGGCGCCATTCTTGTGGGCTAATGATTTATCTTCCTACGATGAATGGATACAATTACCATTTGCTATTCCATTAGGTTTCGGCAGTCACATTAGTTTATTCACCATACTTTGGGCTATTTCTACACTGGCGTTTACTTTTTACAATTCAAAAAACATGGATTTTTCTGCAAATCCTGCCATGAAATGGATGCAGTATGTTATGCCTGTAATGTTTTTAGGATTCTTTAATAGTTATGCATCCGGTTTAACCGCTTATTTGTTATTCAGCAATGTGCTTAATATTGGTCAAACAATGGCTACAAAGGCTTTCTTAATTGATGAGGGTAAAATTCTGGCTCAAATGGAAGAGCATAAGAAAAAACCTAAAAAGAAAGGAGGCTTTCAAGACAGACTCCAAAAAGTGCTGGATGAACAGCGCAAAATTGCTGAACAACAAAAAAATGCCAAATCACAACCTAAAAAGAAATAAACCAGGTTTAACTTAAATATGCTTCTGCCGAATTATTTTCATTGAACATCACTTCAATATTATCATGTAGGGTCGTGGCCAGCGATAATCCCACGTAGTCAACATGGATTGGAAAAAGTTTATGTTTTCTGTCAATTAATGCTGCGATCTCAATCTTGGATGGTAATATTTCCAGAAAAGGTTTGCAAGCGTAGAATAATGTTCTGCCGGTATTGGCTACATCATCAAACAGTATGATGTTGCTTCCATGAAGAGCATTAATGTCTGTAGAAATATGTACAGGCTTATTCAAAGGATCGGCAGGATTTAATTTAACGGAAATGAAATTTATTTTTATACTGCATATTTTTTGAAGTTCCTCCGCTATTGAAAGTGCAAACCATTGTCCTTTCTGATTTATACCAGCAAAATAGATTTCATTATCATCTATATGTTTACTATAAATTTCGATTGCCAGTCTTTTTAATTTTCTGGCTACCTGACATGAACTTAAAATTTTCATTTGATCTGAATTTTGATGAATCCTGAATTAAAAGTCTAATGTAAAACAATTACCTTTAAAGAAAAAAGGAACTATTATGGTTGAACAAATAATTTTTTCCATTCTTTTCTTGTTATCTTTTGGGTTTGCTGTAAAAAATGTAAGAACTATATACCAAAATATCAAACTTGGAAAAGAATGGACGCCTGTAAGTACTTTTTCTGAAAGATGGAAAAATGTGGTCATTATTGCTTTAGGTCAAAAAAAGATGTTTAAGAAATGGTTGCCTGCTATTTTTCATTTATTTATTTATGTTGCCTTTATATTTACCCAAATTGAATTAATTGAAATCCTCCTCGATGGATTTACAGGATCTCATCGGCTATTTTTACCTATACTTGGGTCATTTTATATTTTTTTAATTAATTTTATTGAATTCTTGTCTGTTTTGGCTCTGATAGCAACCATTATTTTTTTGGCAAGAAGGAATTTAATTCAATTGCCACGACTTCAGAGTAGTGATTTAAATGGATGGCCTAAAAAAGATGCCAATATAATTTTGCTTTTGGAAATTATGCTGGTCCTATTTATTTTCTTGATGAATAGTGCCGATGTTACGCTTCATCAGAAATCCTATCATTTTCACCTGAGTGGTTTTTTGGTTCCTTATTTACAGCATTTTAATACCCCATCTTTACAGGTATTGGAAAGAATAGGGTGGTGGGGACACATTCTTGTTGTTTTTGGATTCTTAACCTATCTGTCCTACTCCAAACATTTACATATTGTTTTTGCTTTTATAAATACTTATTTTGCGAATACACAGCCCAGGGGTAAAATTGAAAATATGCCGGCCATTACAGAAGAGGTAAAATCAATGCTGGGAATATCAGAGGGTACAGGTAATGCTGGTTCTATATCTGATTTTGGTAGTAATGATGTTTTTAATCTGTCCTGGAAAAATTTACTGGATGCTTATACCTGTACTGAGTGTGGCAGATGCACGGAGGTTTGTCCTGCAAATTTAACGGGTAAAAAATTATCTCCAAGGAAAATTATGATGGATATCAGAGACAGGGCAGATGATGTGGGTAAGAAATTAGATATGGGCAGTGATGCTTTTTGCATCGATAAAAATGCTCCGCTTTCTCCAGCCAATTTTAACGATGGCTTATCATTATTCTCCGTTATCTCGCCGGAAGAATTACACGCCTGTACGACTTGCAATGCATGTGTAGAGGCGTGTCCTGTTTTGATAAACCCACTTGAACCAATTATAAAAATGAGGCGTTATGAAATTTTGACAATGTCTTCAGGGCCAGCGGACTGGGTTCCGCTATTCAATAGTCTTGAAAATAACCAGGCTGCCTGGTCTTTATCAGTAGATAGATCCGCCTGGACAAATGATTTAAGTAATTAAAAATATATCCTTAATTTTATAATATGTCCTATAAAGTTCCTGTTTGTTCCGATTTATACAATGAAGGTATCGCACCTGAAGTGCTGTTCTGGGTCGGTTGTGCCGGTAGTTTTGATGCAAGGGCACAGAGCGTAACAAAGGCATTTTCTACAATTCTAAATAAAATTGGCGTGTCTTTCGCTATTCTTGGTGATGAAGAAAAATGTACTGGTGATCCAGCCAGAAGAGCTGGCAATGAGTTTTTGTTTCAGATGTTGGCCCTACAAAACATACAAACACTAAATCAGTATGAGATTAAAAAAATTGTTACAGCCTGTCCGCATTGCTTTAATACACTAAAAAATGAATATCCCGAATTGGGTGGGAGTTATGAGGTTATTCATCATACCACTTTTTTAAACGATTTGATTTCAAATGGAAAATTAAAATTACAGGGTGGTGGGTCATTTACAGGAAAAAAAATAACATATCATGATTCCTGTTACCTGGGTAGAATCAATAGTATTTATGAAGCCCCTCGGGAAATTCTGGAAGCATTGGATGCAGACCTTGTAGAACTTAAAAGATGTAAAACTAATGGTCTGTGTTGTGGAGCTGGTGGAGCCCAGATGTGGAAAGAAGATGAACCCGGTACCGGTAGAATCAATCAGGCAAGAGCTGATGAAATTAAATTGTCGGGAGCAGAAATAGTGGCTGCAAATTGTCCTTTTTGTATAACGATGCTTCAGGATGGTTTACAACATACAGAAAATGAGCATAATATAATGGTTTTAGATTTATCAGAACTTATTGTTCAACAGATTAAAGAATAGGCTTATGGTAACTGAATTAATCAACAATCTGAAATCGCTTGATTTTAGTCCAGCTTCCAAAGTATGGATTTATACCTCAGATAAAACATTCAATGAGGCAGAAGAAAATGCAATCTATAATGATCTGGAAAAGTTTTGTTCCAATTGGGAAAGTCATGGAAGGCAGTTGGCCGCAAAAAGTTTTATCCTATATGCCCGATTAATTGTTCTTGTGGTAGATGACTCATTTTTTTCAATTAGTGGATGTGCTATGGATAAATCAGTTGCTTTTATAAAAAAATTAGAAATGGATTATAACATTTCTCTTTTCGATCGGTTACTACAGACAGCTTATTATCATGAACAATGGATTACTTATCCAACTGTAATATGGTCAGAAAAACTAAAGTCATCAGAGATTAATTCAAATACATGGTTTATTGACACAATGGTGAATAATCTGCATGATGCTCAACATAACCTGGAAAAAAAATTAGGCGACTTTTGGCTAAAAAGAATTATATAATACAGTGTTCGTCGGCTTTTTAATTAAATTGAGCTATTTTACATAACTACTTTTTAAGTTATGTTGTTAATTCAAAATAATTTAAATAATCATGCTGAATAGAGTTAAAAATTGGTTCGGAATAGAAGGGGTTAAAATGGATATTTTGCTCCCTGATGTAATTAAGTCTGAAGATGGATTGTTTTCGGGCATTCTTGTCTTTAATTCACTAACCCATCAGGAAGTATTGAGCGTAAATATTAAAATGGTCGAGCGATATGGCAGAGGCAGAGGTTCTGATAGGTTAGTAGATGAATATATCCTGGGTGAATTACAAATTGAGAAATCTATTTTAGTTTCACCTGAAAATGAAACGGAAATGTCCTTTGCCTTTTCTTTCAAATATATTCCTTCACCTATTGATGAATTTGCAAAAAAAAATCTGGTCTTCAAAGGAATAGCTAGTCTGGCAAAAAAAGCAAATAAGGTAAATGCGGAATTTAGAATTGAAGCCGAAGCAAAAGTAAAAGGTACCGCTTTGAATCCATTTGTTCAGAAATTCTTTCAGCTAACTGGTGCCTGATTTTTTTTATTTTTTTCAAGTATTAACCACTCCCTTTCTTTTTTTACCTCTTTTATCCTGTGCCAGGTTTTATGTCTTATAAGAATTATATCTAGCACATTTTTAGCCTCACTTTTACTTCCAATCCACTTCATTATTTCAAAAGATTTCCATAAAAACAAAGGACTATTTTCATTAAGAGGAAATAGCAGTGAATGGATTTTTGCCATGTTCACTAATTGCTCACAAAAATGTAAAGCGTTTTCCTCAGGAAACTTTTTTATGATCTTATCAACATATTGATTAAAATAAATGATTTTTTTTGATTCATTCCAGGTCCCATTTGTGATACCTTCAATCCATAAAGCTGTTTCTTCCTGATTTAAATATGTTCCGTAGAAATAAATGGTAAGCTGTAATACCTCTTTATCCTGAACAATTCCGGGATATTTTTTTATGGCATATAATATTAATTTATAAGTAAGATCTTCATTTTTTAGTTCTATGGATGTTATGATAGATTTTTTTAATATTTCATAATTTTTCAGGGTGTCTTCTGGAAATCGTTGGATATAAGCCAATTGATTGTCCAGCTCATCAGATAAAACTACTTCCTTATTTTCTGTTTGACACGAAGAAAATAAAGTAAATAGGAAATAAATTAGCGAAAAATCAAATAAAGTAGATAATTTCAAATTTATATACATTTAAAATGTTCTTGAAAATACATGAAACATTTGATTATTGTTTGTGTTAAGAGTTAAAATTATAATATTATGCCTGAAATTTCACTTTTCTGGTTTAGAAGGGATTTGAGAATTACAGATAATCACGGTCTATTTCAGGCTTTGAATGCTGGATTACCTGTATTGCCCATTTTTATATTTGATCAGCATATTCTGGAAAAATTAGTGGATAATTCTGATGCACGGGTAACTTTTATTTATGATCAAATAGTCCATCTAAAAAATTTAATAGCATCTAAGGGAGGCAGTTTCCTGGTTGAATATGGTGATCCAACAGAAATCATAGATCGTATTACAAATCACTTTAAGATAAAAAAACTATTTACTAATAAAGATTACGAATCTTATGCTATACAGCGAGATCAAAAAATAAAAAGCCTGCTTGCAAAAAAGAATATTTCTTTTCATTCTTTTAAGGACCATGTAATATTTGAAGAAAGAGAATTATTATCTATAACGGCAGGAACACCTTACACTATTTTTACTCCTTACAGCAAATTATGGAAGGAAAAACTCAAAATTTCACTTGAAAGAGAGGAAAATTCTGTCCTTAGAAAGTTTGATTCGGAAATACTTTTAACTGGCCATTTATTTTCTTCCCCTGAGATTAATACATTTCCATCGTTGGAATCCATGCATTTTAACAGATCATCTAAGCATATTCCCTCTGCTGCTATTAATGTAGATATAGTTGAAAAATATACCCTGCAAAGAGATTTTCCATCAGTGAATGGCACAAGTAAATTGGGAGTGCATCTCAGATTTGGGACAATTGGCATCAGGGAAATAGCCAGGCGTATTTATACTGTAAATGAAACATTCTTAAATGAATTAATCTGGAGGGATTTTTACGCTCAGATACTGGCTAATTTTCCACATGTTGAAAATCAAAGTTTTAGAAGTAATTATGATTTAATCCAATGGCGTAATAATCCGGATGATTTTGAAAAATGGAAATTAGGCCAGACTGGTTTTCCACTGGTTGATGCAGGAATGAGAGAATTAAATGAGACTGGTTTCATGCATAACAGAGTAAGAATGTTAACAGCAAGTTTTCTTACAAAAAATCTGCTGATAGACTGGCGCTGGGGAGAAAGATATTTTGCTGAGAAATTATTAGATTTTGATTTGGCGAGTAATAATGGCGGCTGGCAATGGGCCGCAGGATCAGGGACAGATGCTGCACCTTATTTTCGTATTTTTAGCCCTGAAGCTCAGGCACTTAAATTTGATCCCCAATATAAGTATATAAAAAAATGGGTTCCTGAATATGGAAGTATCCATTATGTAAAACCAATGATTGATACAAAAAAATCTAAGGATTTATGTTTAGCCGCATACCAGTCTGCGCTGAAGCATAGTGAATAAGCTTTTGATGAATACTAAGAATTTGAGGAATTAATAATGTTTTGTTATCATTAGTAATTATAAAATCTGCTAAAGTCTGCTTTTTACTCTCCGGCCATTGCTGATTAATCCTGGATTTGATTTCATCGTGGGTTAAACCATCTCTTTCTCTTACTCTTTCAATTCGAATCTCTTCTGGAGCTGAAACTAAAATGTTAAAATCTAATTCCTTATAAATTCCCGTCTCAAATAATATGGCAGATTCTCTAATGAAATAGGGAAGCGTTTCAGGTAAATTATTACGCCATAAATTCGCATCTTTTTTAACTGCAGGGTGAACGATTGCATTTAATCCGGATAAAAGGGTCAAATTATTAAAAACTTTTTGTGCAATATATCTTCGGTTTATTTTTCCCTTTTCATTGTAACTTTCATTTCCTAAAAGGTTTTTAATTTCATTTTTCAATGACTCATTTTCTTCCATCAATCTTTTAGCATGGTTATCTGAATTATAAATGGGAATATTCAACCTAGAAAAAATCTGGCAAACCAGCGTTTTTCCACTTCCCATTCCACCTGTTATACCGATTGAAAGCATTTTTTTTAATAATATAAAAATCTTAATTTTGAAATAAAAATAAATGGCCAAATTTAGAAGGAATCACGAGCCAACAAACCAATTTAACAATAAATTAATTATTTTTATTGTATTGTTTTTATTTCTGGGGGCTGCCATGATTTATTTATATCAATTAATTGTTTAAATAAATTTCTATGACATCTTTATCCAGCGTAAATCTTTTCCAAACATTTAAAGTACCCAGCGTAATTTTTTTTCCATTTGATAACCTTTTGTCTGTTTTAATGATTCTTAATTCATCCCACAAATTTGTATCTAAATAACTTTGAATTAATTTTCCTCCCCCCTCTACCAATAAACTACCAATATTCCTGGAATATAAAATAGAGGATAATTCTTTAAGATCTAAATTACCTTGTTTATCTGATTTAACAGGAATATCATTTTCAAACAATTTCTGAGAAGTAATTCTGGTAGCGACTTCAGGTTCATTAAACATTAGCAGATTACCTGGCAGAGAATGGTTTTTATCCAATACAAACTTGATGGGATTCTGGCCTGGAAAAAACCTGGTATCCAATCTGGGATTGTCAATCTGAGCGGTTTTGGTGCCAACCAGAATAGCATCAACATCTCCTCTCCATTTATGGGTGAGCCTGGAAGTGACAGGAGAACTTAACCAGGTATTTACAGATTGGTTTGCAGCATAAAATCCATCCTGTGAAACAGCTAATTTTAAAATCGTATAAGGTCTTTTTTGTGTAACAAAAACACTTCTTTGTTTAACCAGTAAATTTCCTTTTTCGCTCAATACATCGTTTAATACTGGAATACCTTTATCTTCAATTATCCTGACGCCGTTTCCATTTACTTCAGGTGAAACATCCAAACTGGAAATAACCACATTTTTTACCATTTTTTCAATAATCAGGTCGGTACAAGGGGGCGTTTTTCCAAAAACATTACATGGTTCAAGGGAAACATATAAAGTAGCCTGTTTTATCCTCGATAAATGTTCAGATTTAACACTTAAAAAAGTATTTACCTCAGCATGTGCTTTACCATATTCAGCATGGAATCCTTCACCTATAATTTCATTATTTTCTACCAAAACTGAACCCACCATTGGATTTGGTGATACTTTTTTTCCTCCATTTCTCGCTATTTCTATACACCTTAAAATAAAATGCGCGTGAGTATATTGTTTCATTAAAAAATTGATTTATATATAGTTCTGTTAAAAATAATTTTAGTTAATTTCGAATCATTATTATTTATTACCCAAATCAAAACCGAAAAGGGTAGGGGCTAATAAAATAAAATTGCTTTGAAGGCTTATTTTTAGGAATGATATTTTATAACTATGGGCTTAAATGAACACCAGGTCAAAATTAAAAATGCTGATGATTTCGTCATTTTAGATAATCAAGGTTTCGAATATATCACTAAAAATAATGATATGATTCTGCTAAATCTTGTAAATAACCTTAGGTTACATTCAAGCGGTTGTGTATTTTTTCAAAAAACCATTAAAGTATCTCATTCAAAGTATAAAACTACTACCATTTATCTACATAAATTATTGGCAGAAACCTTTAAAATCAATGAGAAGACTAAAATAAACAATTTAGTTGGATTTGTCAATGGGAATAAACTGGATTGCAGATTAAACAATTTAATTTTTAGGAGTAGGGCAGTGGCAAGCAGAAATAGAAAAACAAGTAGTAGTACTGGTTATACGGGTGTTTATAAGGAACATAATAAATATCGTTCTGTTATTTCAATTAACGGAAAATCAAAGCACCTTGGCATGTTTAAAACGGCCGAAGATGCAGCAAAGGCATTTAATGAAATGTCTAAAACATTATATGGCGAAGAAGGAAAGCAAAACAAATTAGATTAAAAAAAGCTAATTTTTTTTGGTGGCTCTTATCATTTCCCTCTTTCCTGGAGGACCCGGAAGGGATTCCAGCATAAACCCAATCTTTTTAAGGGTTCTTTTAACCTCTCCTTTAGCACAATACGTTACCAGATGACCACCATTTTCCATGGCAGCATAAATTTTTTCGAATATAAAGTTCGACCATAATTCAGGCTGAGATTCCGGTGAAAAGGCATCAAAATATACGATATTAAAAAAGTTTTGAGGCAGAGGTTCACTCAAAATATCTTTAAAATATTTTTTCAACTCAAAAAAATTATCCACTTTTAATTGATAATCCCAGCCCGAGGTTAAAATTTTGTTCGCTACTTCAGTTGGAATATGTAATAATTCCCTGTAAGTGCATGCGTTTAATATATTTTCAGGTAGTGGAAATATATCAAAAGAGTGATAATCAATATTTATATTGGTTTTTTCTTTAGTATTTAGCCAGGTTAACAAAACATTTAAACCTGTTCCAAACCCAACTTCTAAAATTTTTATCCGATCAGTAATTTTTAGCATCGGAAGAAGCCCTGACCCTATGAAAACATAGTTCGATTCCTGAATAGCACCGTACCTGGAATGATAAGTAACCCCATGATCTCTGGAAAATAAAGTGTAAGACCCATCCTGAGTCAATACCAGTTCAGGCAAGGAAATTGACTCCATAGGAAATTTATCAGAATATTTGGGAGATATATGTTAACAGATTTGTCACAAAAAGAGAAAGGTTGAAATTTGTCGGACAACCATAACCTCTGTTACAGGAGAACGAAATTAGGATAAATCCAAAAGCTATTATGTATGGCTTATTTAAGCTTTTTTTCATCTTTTGCATAAGGTAAAATTTTGTTGATTTTATTTAATTAACGATATAGCAAAATTAATATTTTATAGCATAATCCATTCAATAGAATTTGTTATTTTTGCGGACAAAAAAGATAGTTTTTTAAAACAATCAGAAAATGAACAGAGAACTTGCACTGCGTGATGCTTTAAGAGAAGCCATTTTAGAAGAAATGAGGCTGGATGAAAATGTATTTCTTATGGGTGAGGAAGTTGCAGAATACGATGGCGCTTATAAGGTGAGTAAAGGATTATTAGACGAATTTGGAGCTAAAAGAGTTATTGATACGCCTATTGCTGAACTTGGATTCGCGGGTATTGGCGTTGGCGCGGCTATGAATGGTTTGAGACCAATTATTGAATTCATGACCTGGAATTTTGCCATTTTAGCTTTTGACCAGATTGTAAATAATGCAGCTAAGACGCTTTCACAATCTGCCGGACAGTTTAGCTGTCCCATCGTTTTTAGAGGTCCGTCGGGTGCCGCTGGTCAGTTAGCTCAACAACATTCCCAGACCTTCGAAAGCTGGATGGCGAATGTACCAGGACTCAAAGTTATTTCATGTGTTGACCCAGCAGATGCAAAAGGACTCTTAAAATCAGCCATCAGAGATAACGATCCTGTATGTTTTATGGAGTCTGAATTGTTATACGGATTTAAAGGCCCCGTACCTGAAGGTGATTATACTGTTCCAATTGGTGTTGCCGCAGTTCGTCGAGAAGGTACTGATGTGACACTGGTTTCATACAATAAAATGATTCTGGTTGCTCTGGAAGCAGCTGAAGAACTTGCAAAAGAGGGTATTTCAGCTGAAGTTATTGACTTGAGGACTATTCGTCCTTTAGATTATCATACCCTGGTCCAATCATTGAAGAAAACGAACAGAATGGTTGTAATTGATGAGTCATGGCCATTTGCTGGTGTTTCTTCGGAAGTAACCTATCAAATGCAGCGATATGCTTTTGATTATCTTGATGCACCTGTTGTCAGAATAAATGCGGCAGATACTTCTCTTCCCTATGCAGCACCTCTGGTTGATGCTTATATGCCAAATGCTGATAAGGTTATTAAAGCAGTAAAAGAGGTCATGTACGTAAAATAATTACCATAAAAACTTCAATTTTTTTTAAAAAAGGTGTATTTTAATCCTTCATTGGTTAAAATACGCCTTTTATGTTATCTAAATCACTGTTTTTTCTGGTAAGTTTTTGTGTCCTGGCTTCATCCGTAAATATTGACGCTCAAAACGCAATACCACTCAATAACTCATTCTCTTTCAGATCTCTTGGTCCAAGCAGAGGAGGCCGGGTAACTACCGTAACAGGTCATCCTGATTTACCAGGTATTTTCTTTTTTGGATCTACTGGCGGCGGTGTGTGGAAATCGGTCGATTTTGGTCAAAACTGGTTTCCGGTGTCAGATAAATATTTTAAAAGTCCATCTGTTGGAGCTATACGTATGGCTCCTTCCAATACGGAAATCGTTTATGCAGGTACAGGATCAGATGGCATTAGAAGTAATGTTATTGCAGGAAAGGGTGTTTATAAATCTGTTGACCAGGGTGCAACATGGACTTTTACAGGTCTTGAAAAAACGGCTCACATTGGTGCCTTGGAAATAAATCCTTCTAATGCTGAAATAGTTTATGTGGCAGCAATTGGAAACGCATTCGCTCCAAATGAAGAAAGAGGAATTTATAAAACGGAAGATGGAGGAAAGCACTGGAAAAAAATATTATACCTGAATGATTCTATTGGTTTTAGTGACCTTGAATTACATCCCTCAAATTCAAATATAATATACGCTGGTTCCTGGCGTGTTGACAGAAAACCTTGGACAATAATTTCCGGATCCAAAGATGGTGGTATTTATAGGTCTATTGATGCAGGTAATACCTGGATAAAACTGGATGTTGGTTTACCAGATGGTTTCATTGGTAAAATAGACCTGGCTACTTCTCCCGCTTCACCAGATAGGGTATATGCCCTAATTGAAGCTGATAATGGTATGGGGGGCGTTTATTTATCAGAAAATAAAGGAGATAAATGGATGAAAATCAGTTCTTTTTCTCCTCTTTTAGACAGGCCATTCTATTACTGTAATATAGATGTCCATCCAGTAAATCCCGATTGGTTGTTGGTTAATGCTACTTCATTCTGGTCTTCGAAAGATTTAGGGAAAACCTGGTCTTCATTGAATACGCCACATGGTGATAATCATGATATCTGGATAAATCCAAAACAACCTGATATCTGGATTCAATCAAATGATGGTGGAGCCAATGTAACCAGGAATGCTGGTCAAACATGGTCTCCCCAAGATAATCAATCTACAGCTGAACTTTATCAGGTTGATATAGATGACCAGTTTCCATATTGGTTGTATGCTGGTCAGCAAGATAATACGACTATTGCATTGCCTGTATTGCCTCCTTATAATGCGTTAAACAGAACAGACAATTTTTGGATTGAAGTGGGTGGTTGTGAAACCGGACCAGCTGTTCCAGTTCCTGGAAATCCTGATTTGGTCTATGCCAATTGTAAAGGTAGATTTGGTGTTTTTAACAAAAAGACAGGGCAGGAAATGCAGTATTATATTGGTGCTTCTAATATATATGGCCATGAGCCTGATAAACTTACCTATAGATTTCAAAGGGTTACGCCCATAGAGGTTTCACCTTTTGATCCTAATACAGTTTATTACGGATCTCAGTATTTACACAAAACAATAGATGGTGGAAAATCCTGGGCCCGTATTTCACCCGATTTAACAGCCAGGACTCCGGAAACACAGGTTATTTCCGGAGGACCCATTACCAGAGACGTAACTGGAGAAGAATATTATAGTACCCTCTATGATATTGCTGTATCCCCCTTGGAAAAAGGATTAATTTATACCGGATCAAATGATGGGCCAATCTATTTGACAAGAGATGAAGGTAAAACATGGAAAAATATTACCCCGGCTTCCCTGGCTCCTGGTGGAAGAATCGATTGTATAGAGCCGTCAGTTCATCAAAAAGGTAAAGCTTATTTTACCGTACTCAGATATCAACTTGGTGATTGGAAGCCATATATCTATAAAACAAATGATTACGGAAATACATGGAAATTATTGACGAATGGCGAAAATGGCATTCCACTGGATTATCCGGTTAGAGTAGTAAGGGAGGATCCTGAAATTCCGGGTATTTTATATGCTGGTACAGAATACGGTCTCTTCCTCTCCTTGAATGATGGCGTATCCTGGTTCCCTTTCCAGTTAAACCTACCTGTAACGCCTGTTTCAGATGTAAAAATTAAACAAAATGATCTGGTCTTATCTACTATGGGACGAGGATTTTATGTTTTTGATCATCTTCAATCAATTAGATCATGGAAAAAAATGGAAAATGTTACTGAATTTACATTTTTAAAGCCCGATTCACAATATAGAATGCGTTATCAGCCAAGTTCGCCGGGTGAACTGACGAAATATCCTTCACCTTCCGTATTTTTTGAATATTATTTGCCTAACCAGAAAGATACCATTTTAACGCTTAAAATAACAGATGAAAAAGGAAGATTAGTGAGAGCCTTTTCAAGCGCAGATGAAAAAATACCTGAAGATAATACAGCTTCTAAAGTGGATATGGCTACAGGTTTTCAAACTAAGGGATTTAAAGCTGATTTAAAAATAGAAAAAGGAATGCATCGCTTTTCATGGGATATGAGATATACCGGACTTGGTGCAAATGGAAAAAATGGAATCCTGGCTGCCCCCGGAAATTACCTGATTGAATTTACGTATGGCCAAAAAACCTATGCCCAGTATTTTCAATTGTTAATAGATCCAAGATTACCGGAGAATAAAATTTCTGATGAGGTCTTGAAACAACAGGTAGAATTAATTCTACAAATCAGAGACTTGGAATGGCAGGCAAAAGAATTAGCATCCCGGATAAAAAAATCTCTTGCCTCTTTAGATAAAGACTCAAAGGCTTATGTTTTTTGCATGGAACTTGAGAGGAATTTAATTACCTCCCGGTCAGTGGCATATAGTCAACCTATGTTAATTGATCAAATTTCATATTTAAGGGAAATGTTGAATACTGCAGATCAGATTCCAGGTAAAGATGCTTATGACAGATATAAATCATTAAAGTCAGAAGTTGAAATTCTGGTTGCTAAATGGGGTGCCAAATCAAATATCCCCGGTTTCACCGATTAGAATAAATGGTGCCCAATAGTAAGGCATTTTATTTATCATGCTCATTTTGGTTAATTGAAGGGCTTTATTTTTGGGGTATCCTTTGGAAAGATAATGATAGAAAATATCCATGAACTGTGCAGTACTCTTGTCATCTACCTGCCATAGACTGGTAACAACAGATGTTGCGCCGGCATTTAAAAACGCCTGTGCTATACTATTCATTCCCTGTGAAGGGGTATAATGACCAATGGAAGACTGGCAGGCGGATAAAACGACTAAATTTGCCCTGATGTTTAAATTACTTATTTCGCTGGCATAAAGTATAGATGGTTCCTTTTTATCGCTTTTTTCGCTAAAAATAAGTGCGCCACCTTCATCTGAATTTAAATTGGGATCACCATGCGTGGCAATATGTATCCATCGGTAAAGAGGTGCTTCTTTTTTGAAACGATTTGCACTCGCCTCATTTTTTGTAAATTTACTGGTGGGTAAATATTCACTTATTTTTTCAATTTCAGATTCACTATACTTTAAATTTGCATATCCTCTGGTATCTTTTTGAAAATCAGGAGAAAAGGCCAAGACTTTTTGTTTAAGGATTCCACTGGGTTTGTCTATTTTATCATGAGTCATAAAATGGTACGAAATGGCGTATTTTTCAATGAGCCTTTTATCATTATTTTTTGGATTGACAAGAATTTCAAAGGGCAATACAGAAAGTATATGATCTGGAGAAAATACGATACGTTCCGTTTCAGAAGGAATTTCAGGTATAATGAGTATGCTTAATTTTTGTACCAGGTTTTGATATATATCTTTATAATTTACTTTAGATTTTTCTCCTGCCTGTGGCATTTCTCTTATTGCATTTCTTATTGAAAGGATAGCCTTTTCCATAGAAATATCTACGTCCTTTATTAGGACATCTTTTTTACCATTGTATTCAGTCCATATATATATTTTATCCCGCGTAACGCTATATCTTATAAAAAGGGAATGGCGCATCATTCGCGGGAATTTATTTTTTTTATATGGATAATAAAATGAATGTAAAAGCGCTGTTTTATCGTTTGATAAGGATTGGAAAAAACATGCTAAAATGGATGATTTAAATTCATTTGAGATTCTGTCTCTTTTTAAAATTGGCACGGCTGACTGGAGCGAGTCAATCCACAAATAGATATTATTCGCCATTTTTGAAGCCATTAAATGTTTATTTTCCTTCAAAAGAATTTGGATTTCTATTAACTCATAGTGTAATCTGTTTTGGAAATAATGAATATCATTTTTAACAGGTAAAAGATGTATTAATTCAATAGCCTGATTTTTTATGTATCTGGATGCTTTGATTTCATTTAGTTTTTCATAAAAGGCCGCTATTTGTAATTTTACTTCTATTTGCTTTAAAGGAGTTTCAAAACTTATCCGGGATTCAATCTTAATTATTTTAGTTAATCCTATTTTAGCTTCTTTATATTTTTTCTGATTAATGGAGATTGACGTTTTAAGTAAAAGGTACCCTAATTGATGTATTTCTTCTTCTATATTTCCCATTTTATTTAAATAAAACAACCCTTTGGCTGTATCCCTGAATGGAGGCATCAAATATAAATGGGCGAGCGTTAAATACCTGTTCCCATTTTCGATGGAAGGGGTTCCTAAAATAGAGTCATGAAGAAACTGGGATTGTTCATAATGTTTTAATGCAGATTCGACGTCAAACTTTTTTAAATGATAAAGACCGAAATTATCCTCTAAATTTGATATAGCTAACTGGTTGACAGGATTATTCTTTAGATAGTATTTTTTCGCCAGCACCAAATGTTTGTAAGCCAGTTCGAGTTTATTCTGCTTCAGATAAGATGTTGAAAAATTTGTGTGAACCTCTCCTAATTCATTGTTCGAAGTATTTTCGATGCCTTTTCTAATGTCCAGGGCCTTCTTATAATAGGATATTGCTATCGATTCCTGATTCAGATTACTATAAGCATTACCCAGGTTATTTGCTAACTGGGCTTTTCTTAACGAATGAAAATTAAATAGGGGATATGCCAGATTATAAAAGTAAACAGCCTTTTTAAATTGTTTTAAAGACATGTAATTATTTGCTTTGGCCAAATAAATATTTCCAGCATTTTCTTCTTTACAGTCAATGGTCAGATTATTTAATAAGGATAAGGAAGTGTTAAAATCATTTAACAAATAATAATTATTGCTTAAGTTTAACGTGTATTTGGTATATTCTTTACAATATTTATAATTATTTTTTACTATAGTAATGGCTTTCGAAAAATAAATTTCCGCAACTTTAAAGGAGGAAAATTTTTGAAATAACAGACCAAGATTATTGATAGATTTTGATAATTCAGGATGATTATCTCCGAAAAAATGTAATTTATCCTGGTAAGCTAACTGATGATAAAATAAAGCACTATCC
>Ga0172372_10000573_pt1 | contig 56482 bp, 53 predicted proteins | sample LakKiv5m_2_FD_114544 | JGI IMG/M metagenome (GOLD analysis project Ga0172372, IMG submission 114544) | Freshwater microbial communities from Kabuno Bay, South-Kivu, Congo - kab_092012_9.5m | ecosystem: Environmental > Aquatic > Freshwater > Lake | place: Democratic Republic of the Congo...
AGCGTTCATCTCATTTGCAACAATTGAAGCAAGGGTTGTTTTCCCAAGTCCTGGAGGGCCATAAAAAAGGCAGTGAGTCAGTACATCTTTTCTTTGTTTACAAGCCTCAATGACGATCCTTAATTTTTTTTTTAAAGAATCTTGACCCACAAAATCATGAATTAATGCAGGACGAAGTTTATTTTCGTAAATATCATCCACTTCTTTAAAAGAGGATTGAGTGTATGAGTTTTTCATTAATGGGCTCCTTAAGAAAAAATCTAGCAAGAAATCTATTTCAAACGCTATATCTATCTTTTGTCTTCAATAATTTTTTATTTAGGGAGTTTTACTATGAGCCTTCAATCTGATCGATGGATAAAAAAAATGGCGATAGAAAATAAAATGATAGAGCCGTTTGAACCTAAACAAGTAAAACAAGTAGATGGAAAAAAGGTGATAAGTTACGGACTTTCAAGTTACGGATATGATCTTAGAGTTGGCAGAAAATTTAAGCTTTTTACAAATATCTATACTTCGATGGTAGATCCTAAAAACTTTAAGGATGACTCATTTGTTGATATGGAAGGAGATTATTGCATTATTCCTCCTAATTCTTTTGCTCTTGCGGTAAGTGTTGAGTATTTTAGAATACCAAGAGATGTTTTGACGATATGTATTGGAAAATCGACCTACGCAAGATGTGGTATCATTGTAAACGTCACACCATTTGAGCCAGAGTGGGAGGGATACGTAACCCTTGAGATTTCAAATACAACCCCTCTGCCGGCGAAAATTTATGCAAATGAAGGATTAGCTCAAGTGCTTTTTTATAAAGGTGAGGCAGTTTGTGAAACTTCTTATGCAGATCGTTTGGGTAAATATATGAAGCAAGTGGATATTACTCTTCCAATAGCTTGATTTTTTTGTTTTTAATTTGATATTTAAAAAGTTAGTTCTTATTAATTAATAATATTATAAAATGTCTGGAATAAAAAATAAAAAAATGACTTTAAAAAGGCGTTTATGGGATCACTCCAAGCGCTCTTGGTATATTTATTTGTTTTTGCTTAGTTTATATCTTATTGGGGCCCCAACGATTAAATCCAAAAATAATGAAGTGGCCAAGCTTTCAAATGTTGTAAAAACACTTGAGCACCAAAAGGCGATAACGCTCGCACTAAAAGAGAATTTAGTTCAGGAAATTGAAAGTCAAAAAGATCCCCAGTGGGTTGAGAAAATTTTGATCAAGAAGCTTGGAGTTGTTCCACAGGGACAACTCAAAGTTCGTTTCAAAAAAGAGGGTGATAGTTCTTTATCGTATTTAGAGCAGCTTGATTAAAAATTTAATGATTTAGTTAACAAAAGATGTTTATCCTATTAATTTTTCTTTTGATTCTGTTGATAATTTCTTCTGCTTTTCTTTCTGCTACAGAAACCGCTTTTTTTTCTCTCTCTACAATGAAGGTCAAATCATTTGAGGAGGGAGCAGATCCCAGGGGAAAGCTAGTTGCTAGGCTCCTTTCTAGACCAAGAAGTCTTTTAGTTACAATCATTATGGTGAATATTATTCTTGGAATATTAATCCAAAACGTAGTCGCTAATATATTTGGTAATCTTGCTGGATGGCTTTTGAATGTTGGAGTTCCGCTTGTACTTACCCTTGTCTTTGGAGAGGTGATTCCTAAATCTTTATCAATAGTTCATAATGATAAAGTTGCTCTTTTCATGGCTAAAACAATAGATAGAGTAGAAAAAATTTTAGCTCCCATTAGAATTTTAATCACCTGGATTACAACTGGGATCTCTCATCTAGTCTTCTTCTTTTTAAGGAAGGAGAGTGAAGTCTCTTTAGATGAGCTTAAAGTAGCGCTAAAAACATCGAAAAAATTTGGGTTTTTGAACCTTGAGGAGGCAAAGCTTGCAAGAGGTTATCTAAATCTTGATGATGATCTAATTAAAGAGATTATGACGCCAAGGCAAGATATCATAGCTTTTGATATTAATGATGAAATTTCGTGGTTAAAAGATCTTTTTATTACCCAAGAGTGCAGCAGAATCCCTGTTTATAATAAGAATCTAGAAAATATTGTTGGAATTATTTGGAGTGGGGTTTTCTTTCTCCATCAAGAGCAAATTAAAGAGGGTCCTGATTTAGAAAAATTTGTTCGCAAACCCTATTTTGTTCCTGAATCAACTCCTGCTAAAATTTTAATGTCTCAATTCTATGAAAAAGATGAAGTGATGGCCATTGTTGTTGATGAGTATGGCTCAATAAGCGGTCTTGTTACCCTTGAAGATTTAGTGGAAGTTGTAGTTGGCCAGATTATAGATAGGCGTGATGAAAAGGTGCTTTATACAAAAGCTGGTGAGGATGTTGTTATTGCTTCAGGAAAAATGGAGCTTGCTGATTTTGAAGAGATTTTTGATGTTCACCTAGATAGTGAAAACAACATGGCGACAATTGGTGGATGGCTCACAGAACGTTTAGGGGATATTCCAAAAGAAGGGAGTAAATATTACTGCGATGAATTTTTATTTCATATCCTCTCCTCTGACCAAAAAAGAATAAGAAGGGTTTATATAAGAAAATTAGATCAAGCTGAAATAAAAAAAATAAGTAGAGATTAACAGATGGAAACAGGTAGTTGGCGCTTTTTTTTATTTCTTATCATCCTCTCACTCATTGTGGAAGGTTTTTTTTCGATGATGGAGATGGCTTGCGTCTCTTTTAATAAGGTGAGACTTCATTACTATGTCACCAAAGGAAATCATAAAGCAAAATGGATTAGCTTTTTGCTAAGCAGACCCACCAGGCTTTTCGGTACAACGCTTATTGGGGTTAATATAGCCTTAGAGTTTGGATCTGAGTGCGCCAGAAGATTTTATATGTCTTTGGGTTTGAGCCCTGATTGGGCTCCAATTTCTCAGATTCTTCTTGTGATTTTATTTGCAGAGCTTTCTCCTTTATTTGCTGCAAGAAGATACCCTGAGCATGTAGCCATGCTGGGTATCCCATTTATTTACTTTTTTTCTAAGTTAATGACTCCTTTTGTTTTTGCTCTTAATGCAATTTGCCACTTTGTTAATTGGCTTTTTAAAATTCCAACTAAACAAGGGATGTATCTAATTACAAGAGAAGAGCTTCAGAAAGCAATTGAAGAAAGAGATGAAGTTGTTGCGTCTACAGATCAAGGAGATTTCGATGCGGTTGTTTCTAATATTTTTTCTTTGAAGAATAAAACGGCTAAAGATTTAATGAAACCGATCGAAAAAAATATTCTATTACCTTCAAGCTGTCTAGTTGAGCACGTTCATGAAGCTTTAAACTCAGAGTATTTCCCCTATCTTCCTGTCTATCACATCTCCAAGCAAAATATTGTTGCAATTATCTATTCTAGAGATTTACTTAAAGCAGCGCCAAAAGAGCAAGTTAGAAAGTTTTCTAAGCAACCCTGGTTCATCCTTGAAAAAAATTCAGTGTTGCAAATTCTTAAGCAGTTTAGAAAAAATAATCAAAGCGTGGCTATTGTATTGAATCAATCAGGACTTGCAACAGGGATTTTAACTCTTGATATGATTGTAGAAGAGATTTTTGGTTCGAAAAATCATAAAAGACCCTCTCTTCAAAAGGTGACTGATAAAGATCAAGTGATTATTGAAAAATCGTTCCCTGGATTTATAAAAATTAAAGATATTAATAAAAAACTTAATATCGATCTTCCTCTTGATATGGGAGAGACACTCGAGGAGATGATGACAAATGAAATCGGACATAAAATTTCAGAAGGGGATCTCATCAGAGTGAGAGAATATGAGCTTTCAGTAGAAGAATCAGGTCTTTTGAAAACAACCAAAATTTGTGTGAAAACAGTGTTTTGAGCTAAAGAGCTTTAAGCTTTGCAGCAAGATCAATGACGATTTCTGCAGCATTTTTTGCCTCTTCCATGGTGTTGTTTCTGCAAAATGAAAATCTAATGGAGGATTTAGCCACTTTTCTTGAAAGTCCCATGTTAAGAAGAATTCTTGAGGGCTCAATTGCTCCAGAAGAGCAAGCAGACCCCATGCTAGCGCAAACTCCATTTCGATCAAGCATTAACAAAAGCGTTTCGCCATCCACACCATCAAAATAAAGGTTTGAGGTGTTACAAATCCTATCACCCCCCCCATTGACCTGCACATCTGCAATCTTTTCAATCAAAGATGTTTCGAAATAATCCCTCAAATATTTCATGTGATTTGTAGCATCTGGAAGTGCTGAGTTAAGTATTGAGATCGCCTCAGAAAATCCAACTATTGCTTCGAGATTTTCTGTTCCAGCTCTAAACCCAAATTCTTGGTGCCCGCCTCTAAGTAAGGGCTCCCATTTATACTCTGAGGATAAATAAGCTAGGCCTACGCCTCTGGGCCCATGAAGCTTATGAGAAGAAAAACCCATTCCAGAGATCCCTGAGGGGATTGTAAAGTTCTCTTTTCCAAGAAGAGCTACACCATCTATAATAAGAGGAGCTCCGTGCTTTCTTGCAAGAGCTGCAATTTTTTCTAAGTGGATCCTTGCTCCCGTTTCGCTATAGACTGCTGAAAAGACCATTAACGAGATCTCTTTTGTCATCATAGATTCAATCGCATCTATCGTTGGGGCCCCTTCTTTTCCAACAGGTACATATGAAACGCTGTATCCATTTTTTTTAAGATGATCTAAAGTACTATGAATGCATGAGTGTTCAACATTTGTCGATAAAATGGTCCCTTTTTTAGGGAAGAGACCATGAATTAAAAAAGAGAGGCTTTCTGTTCCACCAGAAGTGAAAATGATTTGATGCTCTTTTACCTTTAAATAACTAGCAACTTTTTCTCTTGCTGAGCAGAGCAGAGATTTCGCATGCCTGCCGAAGGAGTGGACACTTGAGGGATTAAGTGGATTGGTATAAAGAGGAGATATAATCGGAAGGATCTTTGGGTCTAAAGCGGTTGTGGCGTTATTATCTAGATATATTCTTGAAGCCATTATTCAATACGGGTAATTAAAACAGTTATGTTATCGCAACTTTTCTTTTCTTTTGCTTTATTAATTAAATCAAATGTCTGCTCTTTGATTGTGCGATCGGAAGAGAGTATACTATAAATTTCCTCATCTGTCACGAAATCTGATAGTCCATCGGAGCACATCATAAATAGATCATTTTTTAAAGTCGAATGGATCGAAATATCAGGTAGGATTTTTTTGAATGCTCCTATTGCTTTTGTTAAAACATTTTTATAACGAATCCCTTCTTTAATAGCTTTTTCAAGGAGACCTTGTTCGATTAATTTGTTTTTTAAAGTGTGATCAGAGGTTAAAAGCTCTAAGTTGCTATTTCTTAACCTATAGATACGACTGTCTCCGACATGGGAGCATATTGTCTTATCTTCAAAAAAAAGAAGAGCAGATAAAGTAGTGCCCATTCCTTGATAGGATTTGTTTTCAAGGCCAAGCTGATAAATGCGCTCGTTTGAGTCTATAATAAATGTTTCAAGGAGATTTTTTAAGTTATCAAGGGTGATTTTTTGAGAATGATGTTTGAGAAGTTTATCGATGCAACTTGAGAGATAGACCACCGTTTCTTGAGCCGCGATCTCTCCTGCATTATGCCCCCCCATTCCGTCTGCAAGCAGGAAAAGATTATGTTGAAGTAGCTGAAGATAAACATCTTCATTATTTTTTCTAACTAAACCTACGTCTGAATGACCAAAGCTTGAAACTTTTACAGAGTTCAAAAAAGGATCCTACATTTCTTTAGATTTTTTTATTAAATAGCATGTTGATTAATTGTTATTCAACATACGATTTTTAGAAAAATAAAATTCCAATTGAGCTGATTAAATTAAATGTTGAATGAAGAATGATAGATGAAGTAAGAGATCTTGTTTTTTCGTAAATGAAACAAAGATATAAAGAGAAAGAAAACAAACTCAAAATAAGAGGGATATTGCTTGTTTTTTGAGAAAGGGAAAAATGCATAAATGCAAAAAGTAAAGAGGTGAGAATCATGCTAAATTTCACTCCTAATTTTTTTCTTAAATAATTTTGCATACACCCTCGAAAAATAAATTCTTCTATTAATGGAGCAAATATTACAATCAAAAATAAAGCAATCGATAGGTTGAATATAGAGGATGAGGAGCTTTTTAAAAAACTTACAGCGACTTGATCTACTTCTTCTGCTTTAAATGCCCATTTGTTGAAAAGTTCTCCAATTAAACTTGCTACAATTACAGATGGATAAGCAATTAGCCATGTAAGAAATCCAATCAAAACATCATAAGAGTAACTTGAGCCTAATCGCTTATCTTTCCAAATTAATCGCAATGAAGGGAGGTTTTTTGTGACTATTAAAAATAAAAAAATAGTGCCATTCACAAAGATATTAATCATCTGAGCCAAAATCATTTGATTTTTTGCGTCATTAAAAAAATCTGTAAAAGTAGAGAGGGTTTTAAGGGTTGAAAAAAATAGAGCTGGGGTCAGGATAAAAAAATTTAAAACATAAACAAAAATACAAAGAGCTGTTTCTTTAAAAGTAATAGATCTTTGATCTTTTAATTCTTTTTTTAAATTAAAAAAGCCTCGATTATAAAGGCAAAAGTTAACTACCAGCCCGATTAATGAAAAAAAACAAAGAACTAAAAAAGAATTTTGAGACTCTTGAGCTATTTGAGTTAAGAACATTATTTGGTCTTAGCTAAAATTAAGTAGTTTTCAATCCTTGAGGCGATCTCTTTTGCAAACTGAGAGTGAGCGAAGCCCATTGGAGAAATGCTATATGTTTTTTTTCCCCAAATTGCGCTGTCGTACTCAAGCTTTGCAAATTGTTTTGGAACAAGATGATTTTGCTCCACCATCTCTTGCAAAATAATGACAGGAGCTTCTCCTCTTAAATCATAAATTCTAATTCTCATACAAAGATCGAGCTGATGAGAAGGAGAGAGTTTTTCAAAAAAACCAGACTGTTCTTGTTTTGGGTGAACGTTATGTTCAGCAAGCTCTAAAAAGACAACAAATTCTGTTTTTGGGAACTTCATCTTAAGATTTGAAAAGTGGACATTTAAAGATTTATTTTCATCCTGAAGATTCATAAATGCAACAGATTCTTTCTCAATAGGAGGCGAAATTGAGAAGTCAGAGTAGGGCTCAGCAACAAATACATTAGATTTTTTTAGAAGTCTGTTTTTAATAATTTCAGTTAAGTCCTCAGATAGACTCCAAGGGAGTTTGATCTCTTGTGGATCATACACAGGGGTTAAAGTCACTATAGCTTTTGCCCTTCCATCATCATGAAATCGGCTAGACGCGATCTGATGTTTGCTAGAGGTGCAGCTAAATGTTAAACAAGCAAGAAGAGAGGAGAGAATAATTTTTTTCATGTTTAATAACCTTCAAAAAGATTAAAAATGTAAAATTTTGTTTTAAAAAATTAGACTAACAAATTTTAAAGTTTCTTTTCCACTATTCTTCCCAAATTATGACCTGTTTTGTTTGTCTCCATAAAAACCTTTGAATTTATTAGGTTTAGTATTGAATCTTATAAAGTGAGTTGCTAATATCTGATAAAACTATAAATAGGTTTTTTCGACCTTGGATTCTCTTTTTATGATTACAAAGTTTGAGAAACTTAGAATTAAATCCTGAAGGAGGAGTTACATGTCACTTGAAAATGCGAAGGCAAATCTTAAAGAATTCGGAAAAGAGTTGAATCTTGAAGGACTAACTTTTGATGAAAATTTTACCTGTATTTTAGGAATAGATAATACTTTTTCTCTTCACTTAACTTACGAGCCAAACTCAGATCGTCTATATCTTTATTCCCCAATCCTTGATGGTCTTCCAAAAGATGAAAAAATCAAGCTAAAGCTTTATGAATCCCTACTTGAAGATTCTATGCTTGGAGGAAAAATGGCTGGTGGCGGTGTTGGTGTTGCTGTCAAAGAAGAACTTATTTTAATGCATACTGTGCTTGAAATGGGCTCTGGAGCAGACACATCAGCGCTAAGAAGGTTCGCTCCATTATTTGTTAAGTGCGTTGAAGATTGGAGAGAAAGAGCCGTTAAGATTCTTGAAGGAAGAGACGATGGTTCAACAAAAGATCCAACTGCAATCCACAAAGGACCCCCATCTAAACCAGGTGATCAGTTTATTAAGATTTAATTTCTACAATAAAAAAGGCCAAATTAAAAAGTTGGCCTTTTTTTATGCCAATTTTTTTTCTAGCTCTTCAAGCCTTAAGACAACCTTAGCTTCTTTATTTTTAATTCCCTGAGTGATTTGTTTTACACTTGAAATCACAGTAGAATGATCTCTTGAAAATAGTTTTCCAATTTTAAGATAGGGCATCTTTAGTCTGTTTCTTAGAAGATACATTGTAAGTTGACGAGGAAAAACGATTTCCTTAGTTTGTGATTTTCCAAGAATTGTTTCTTTATTCATTTCAAAAGACTCTGAGACCGCAGATAGGATTCCATCTGGAGAGAGCTCTTGCTTTACACTTGAGTGAAAAGAGCTAAGAATTTTTTTTGCATCATCAACGGATAAAAATGAAGTTTTTCTAGTGTGGTTATCTAGGTGGAGTTTATAGTAAAGAGTTTCAAGAGCCTTAGCAAGTTGAGAGGGATTGTGATAGGTGCAAAGAAGATATTCTTTAATTTCTTTATTAATCCCAAGATTTAGGTGATTAATACGCTTTAGCATAAAAAGAGAAAGCTTTTCCTTAGGAAGGGGTGTCAGATTTAAAAGAATTCCCCACTCAAAGCGACTAATAAGTCTAGGTTCTATTTTTTCAAGCTTTTTTGGTGGCAAATTACTTGCTAAAACAAGTTGCTTCCCAGAGGTGTGGTAGGTGTTAAAGGTGTGAAAAAACTCCTCTTGAGTTGCAGATTTGTTAGCAAGCTGTTCGATATTATCAACAATTAGCATATCTGCGTCTCTATAAGTCTTTCTAAATTCAGCCATTTGTCCAATTCTCATAGCTTTAATCATATGCTCTGTAAATGTTTCTGCTTTTACGTATAAAACATTGATGTTTTGTTTTTGCATAGCAAGAGCTGTAGCATTAAGAAGGTGGGTTTTTCCAGACCCCTCCTCTCCGTAGACGAATATAGGATTGTAACTACCCACTTTAGAGGAGTCTTGGTTGAAGGTTTGAGTGTTAAGATCAAATCCAACAAGCTCTGAAAAAATTTGGAAAGTCAAAAAGTTTTCTTTATACAGAATAAAATGTTCAAAAGTTAGATTTGGGTCTAAAGAGTCTAAAGAAAAATGAAGTTTTTGCTGCGGCTCTAATTCTTTGACAACCTTTTCATCAATCGGAGTTTGAACTGAGACTTTAATTTTGATCGGACGATCATTGGGGTTTTTGAGAGCTTTTTCTGCTAAAGCCCTCACATGCTCTTCAAACCAAAGAAATTGAAAGGAATCTTGCGCAACAAGATAGAGGTTTCCTGCGTCAAATTTTGATACAGTGAGGGATCTTAGCCATTTATCAATGGTCTCTTTTCCAAAGTCGTTTTCAAGAGTCTCTAGAAAGCGATCCCACATTTGCATAAGAATTATAATTTATCCTTTTTCTATTTTTTTTTAAACAGAGTGCATCTGCCTGAAGTTAAATACTGCTGAAGAATCCCAAGAAGTGTTGAGAATATCCAGTAGATGTTCAAGCCAGATGGGAAATTGTAAAATAGCACTGTAAAGACAGATGTAGTCACTATGTTTACCGTTCTTCCTTGTTTGATCGATTCAGCAGTTGCATTCTTGTTTGGATTTAAAATGGATGCTAATTTAGTTTGCAGGAACATCAGTCCTCCTAAAATAAATGGAAGCAGGTGAAACTGATTTCCAATAAATGGAATAGAGTAACCCCAGCTAAACAAAACATCAGGTGCAGTTAAGTTGTCAATCCATCCAGGAATAAAGCTCACTCCTCTTAATGGGAAGGAGGATCTGAGTAAATCAAGCATTCCAATTAAAAATGGAAATTGGATGAAAATTGGTAAAAACATGGAAAGAGGATTGTAGTTATTCTCTTTGTAAAGCTGAATAATCTCAAGATTTGCTCTTTGCGGATCTTGAGGATATCTTTTTTTAATTGCTTCAACTTTGGGGTTTAGCTCTTGCATTTTGGCCATCGATTTTGTAGACCAATTTGTAAGAGGGAACAATATGACTTTCAAAACAACTGTTAGCATAAAAAGTGCAAAAACCCAAGAGTGAGTGAAGCTGTAAAAAAATTGCATCACAACAAGTAGGAATTTAGCAAAAGGTTCAGAAATAAAAGAGAACCATCCATGGTAGCTAATTGCCTCCGAAAAATTTGGATTATTATCAGGTGTTACAGCGGCAAAAGAGGCGTCAACGCTTGTAAGTAAGTTGTTATCAAAAGGGCCTGCAAAAATTCTAAAATCTACATTTTTGCTTGAAGCCCTTAAAGGAATTTTTATCGAGTATCCGGGAAAGTCTTTATAGTTTTTACTCTCAATTGAAAGTCTAGAGGGATCTACGCTTCCGCTTACTACTGATGTTTCTAGAGCATTTGTCTCTTGATTGAGAGGGTTTACAATAATCCCAAAAAATCCATTTGAATTTGCTACCCAAAGAGGTTGAATATCAGAAATCATCTTGACACTTTTTGGAAGCTTTAACTTTTCTACGACTAGCTTTTTCTTTTTTTGGTAGAGATACTTAAGTTCAGGTGACGGAGCGCTTGAAATGATTTCAGCTTCAGGAACCCCCGTCGATACAAGAAGATCTCTTACTTCCCCGTCCACTGAGATATTAAGTAGAATTGAATATGGGATGTAACCATTTTGATCTTTTGCGAATTGATATTTTTTCGTAATCTTTTTTCCAAAAGAACTTGTTTGGAATGTGATGGAGTCTTTTGTCAAAGAGCTCATTTCATAAACTGCTTCAGAAAGTCCTTTATTCTCATCGGATAGAAGGGCTAATCCATAAAATTCAGCCGAGACGTTTTTTAAATATTTATCATCAGACTCTTTAATCCCTCTTCTAAGAAGGGGATAATAACCTCCTTCCTTAGGAGATTGTAGTCCATTTGAATTAGCGATTGTAAAGTTGCTTAATGGAAACTGAGCGTTAGGGTTGTTTTTCGTTGCTAGCTGCTGGTCGATTTCGATCGGATAAATTAGGCTTTTAGCATTTGATTCAGATTTAAATGGAAGATTAATTTCTTTTAAAGCCCCCCCGACATTTGAGAAAACAAGTTGTTGATATTCGTTTTCTATTACAAAAAGTTTTTCGTTTTTGTATGTTGGTGCAGCGATTAAAGCTACGGGTGCTTCGGTCGTGGTTGTTTGCGGCTTTGTTTTAGAGGAGTCGAATAGCCAATTATTAATAAAGAACATGCTTACTGTGAAAAACAGCAGAAGGATAAAACTTTTTCTGTCCATAAGTGCTTGAAAAACGATTGTACGTGGTTAAAAGTTTAAAAAAAATATTACTTTCATTGAATGGTAACAGAATAAAAGAATTTCAAAAAGATAAAATCCTTTTATTCTGCGTTTATAGAGCTTTATTCTTCTGCGGAAGATTTACTATCTAAATAGGAGAGGAATTCTTCGAAATATTCAGTTTTTCTGACCTTTTCAAGCCAATCATCTTCTAAAAGCTCATCTGTTGTTGGAAGAGCTTCAAAGGCTTCAGCTTTCTTTAAAAAGTAAATAGATTTGCTATAGTCTCCTAGAAGAGAATATAGGCATGCTAGATGATAAAAAGCATGAATGTTTCCAAGCTTTGCAGCTTGCATCATTTTAAATTCCGATTCTCGGAAGTAGAAATTTTTATTGTTATTGTCTTCTAAAAAGTCACCATAAGAAGCTAGCGTAATAGCATAATCAAGAAGGATTTGATCGTTTTCTTCCTCTTTTTTATAAGCAAGCTTATAGTGATATAGCGCTTTTTGATAAATGAGGGGTTCTCCCGATATTTCAGCGTAGTGAGTGTAGACAAGAGCTAGGTTGTAGTGGATTTTAGGGTGCTCAGGGTCGACCACTAGAACCTGGTTTAGAAGCTCAAGAGCCTGAACGTAAAGATTTTGATCATCATGAAACCCAGCTAAATGATCAAGAGAGATCCCGTAGTAAAAGAGCCACTCTGGATGGAGATAGATCGAGTCTTTTTGAAGATTTAATGCCCCTTCAAACTGTTCTGCAGCTCTTTTGTAAACTTCTTGCTGATCTATAGTTTCTGCGTACTTGAAAAGAGAGTATCCGTAATCAAAGTGATATACGCTACAGCTTTGTAGAGTAAGTGCTTTTTGATAAAATCTGTGAGCTTTTTCAAAGTTAGCCCCTTCATCGTCATCAATTAATGCAGCCTTTGTGTAAGAGTAGCCAAGAGCATGCCAAAGCTTATGAAGGGTTCTATCTAAAGAAAGACCTTCTTGGAATTTCTCAACTGCCTGATAAAAATAATCTAAATCATTAAAATAACATCCGAGGCAATAAAGAGAGTATCCAAAGGCGTGAAGGAGCTCTGGATTTGGAGCTTTCTCCATTAAATCATAAATTTTATTTTGAGCTTCGTGGATTAAAGAGACCTTATCTGTCAGTAAACCAACAGCCGATTGAGCCTCAACCCAAATTGCAACAACAAGCTCATGATTATCTTCAATTCTTAACGCTTTTTGACATTTTTCTATAGCAGAGTGAAGTCTTTTCACATCTTTGATAAGCTTTCCTGAATTTTTTAAAAGAGACGCCCACTCAAGCCATAGTGAGAAACTTTTAGAGTTGAGCTGAGCTGCAGTCACAAAGCATTCGTTTGCTTGTGTGAAATGGTCTTCATCATGAGAGAAGTTATATAAAGAAGCTAGAGCTTTTCCTAAATGAAACCAGCTTTCAAAAGAAGAAATAGAAAGAGAAACAGCATTTTTAAAGCAATGAATTCCTTGATTGAAATAGCGAACATCGTTGAGATGAGATCCTACATCTAAGCTGCTGTGGCCGTACTCATACCAAAACTCTTTTGGAAGATCTTCTTGATGTTTTAAAGCTTTTTCAAATCCTTGAATTGAGTTAATCATATCAGAGGGTTCTTTGCTTTTTTGAGCAATTAATCTCCATGTAGCGCCGTAATTCCAATAAAGATCTGCAAGAATGTCACTTGGTTGCCCACGAGAGATTGCTAGAGCTTGTTTATACTTGGATTCTGCCTCTAAAAGGTAGTGATATTCTTTTGTGATTTTAGCCAGTGAAAATAAAGCATTTCCATATGCGTGCCACCCTTCAAAAAAAGAAGGAAGTAGCTTCACTGCAGATTTAAATCTTTTTGCTGCAAGAAGAAGGGTTTTTTCGTTTCCTTTTTGGGTGCTAAACTCAAGTAAAGCAAGTCCTTGCTCATAGTAGAGCTTGAAGTTGTTTGGATCAAGTTGCAAAGCTAAATCGAAAAATTGAATTCCTGAGGAATCTCCATGCAAAAGTCTTAGTTCACCTTGCTTGAAAAATGATTCTCCAACCTTTTTGTTTTCTTGAATAAGCTTTTGCGCTTCATTTGGAAATAGCGATTTGTCAAGATCAAATTTTAATCTTAGATTGTTAGGTGCTTCACAGTGCTGTTTTCGCTCAAAATCTGATAGAGATGGGTTTTCCATTGCAGGCCTATTTTATAAGAAAAGTGATGTTAGCAGATTATAAAAAAGGGGGTTTTTTTCTACAATCAGGTGAATTTTTTTAATTCATATAATTAAAAAAATAAGAGATCTAAAAAAACTCTTATCTGTTTAAAATAATAAGTTTATGGCATTTTTATCTTAATAAAAAATTTAAATTTTTATCTTCAAAAGAATTAATAATAGGTGAGCAGATGATAGAGTTCAAGAGGGTAATAAAAATGAAAGAAACTGATGCAACAGGAGCTGTTTATTTTACAGCTCTTCCATCGATTGCTTTAGAGCTCTTTGAGGATTGGCTGGCATTAAACGTTGAAAATGTAAAAGATTATTTGAAGAAAGAGGGGGTTTTGCTCCCTATTGTAAATCTATCGGCAAGCTACTTAAATCCGATTTTTTGGTCAGATGAAATCTTTGTGAAAGTCAATTTAGATAAAATTGGGTGTAGCTCATTTTCTTATAAGGCGATCTTTTATAGCCTTAAAGAAAAACGACTCGCTGATGTTTCTATTACTCATGTGTGCGTTGATGCCTTATCAGCTAGATCAAGACCAATTTCGACCTCACTTAGAGAGCTGTTAGAAAAAGCATACAATTCTAGCTGAGATTTGATTTGATAAGAGAGCTTTGCTGAGTTTTCCTCCTCAAGATTGTTTGGCCAATTAAGGTAGATTTTAGGTCTTTTATAATTGGGAAGTTTCTTTTCGAGGGTAGACTTAATTTCTTGAAACAAAAGAGTTCCCCTTTTTTTTATGATTGCAATGATTTTATAATCAAAATCTGGATCTGTTTCAAATGTGATATAGCATCTGTTCACTCCCTGAATTGATTCAATGACATCTTCAATTTCCTCAGGATACACATTTTCCCCTCCCAAAATCTTCATTCTATCTTTTCTGCCAGAAATAAAAAGCTCACAATTTGCAGAGAAATAACCCAAATCTTTTGTGTGAAAATTTTTATTTCTTAGTAAGATTTTTTTCTCTTTTGCATCATAATATCCTAAAAACAAAGAAGCTCCATTGACCGCAATTTCTCCATTTTCAATAATTTTAATCACAGAATTTTTAAAAGGGATTCCGCTTGAGTTTAAATCTAAGTTTGGATTTAGCCTGATACATGTTAAGGCAGAGGCGGACTCAGTCATTCCGTAGGATTTAAAAATAGGGAGTTTTTTATCAAGAGCTTCCTTTAAAAGGACATTTGAGAGTTGGCTGCCGCCAAGTAAAATCCCTTTAAGAGAAGCGGGGGAGAAAAATTGAGCTTCTCCCAACCATCTTTTTAGCTGAGTTGAAACAAGAGAAAGATGAGTTATTTTATTTTCTTCTAAAAAAGAGGAGAAATGTTTTTGTTGCTTTTTTAAAATCAAACTCGACCCAGAATAAATGACTCTATATAAGATTGAAAGTCCCGAGACGTGGTTAAGAGGGAGATTGAGAAGATATCTTGATTTGTTTGATAGGGCAAGATTTGATACTAAATTTTTAGCGCTTTTTAAATGATTTTTAAAAGAAAGAGCTACAATTTTTGATTGGCCACTTGTCCCTGAAGTTTCAAGAAAGCTTGCGGCCTGGCATGGACCTCGTTTCTGTTTTTTGATCGATTTGTTTTTTTTAGTTTTCTCGATTTGATCAGGTGAAATAAAATAAAATTCTCCAAAACCTCTTTTTTTTTCTTCTATTAGTTCTATCGGCTCTTTTGGGTTGATAAGGAAAACCCCAATGTTATTGATTACAGCAGATAAATAGATGAGTATGACATCAAGGTTGCTATGAGCGATGATTGAGATCTTATTAAAATTTGAGGGAATATGATTTAAGAGGTGTTTTTCAACTTTTATAATCTCCTTCCAAAGTTGTAGGTATGTTAAAGTTGTTTCATCAGACTCAATCGCTAAAGAATTGAGATGAACAAGAAAGAATTTATAAAATTGAAATTTTCTGAGCATCGTAGTGAGTAAGGACGCTAAAATTTAAATCGGTCATTTTTGGCACAACTACTTTTTCTTCCTCAAAATAAAGAGGATTTAAGGATGTGTCTGTTGAAAAGAGTTTAAAGGTATCTATGCCCATCGTATAATTTTTTTTCGTCATTTTAGGGAGATAAAACATTTGCCCAAGTCCAATTGAGCTTTCATAAGAGCTTGAGAGTGATATTTCACAATTTTTGCTTTTTAATGTCTTTCTCAGAGCTTTATTAAATACTCGCTTAATATCCATGGTAGGTTTGATCTCAACGGATTTCAAAGAGCATAGATCAAAAAGAAAATTAAATTCGTTTTCTCTTAAGGTTTGATCAAGAGCTAAAGGGTGCTCTCTAAATAGCTCTAGCTCTTTGAGATCAAATGGATTTTTTGTTGGATCTTCTAGTAAATAAAATGTGCCAAGTGGAAATGCCTCATAAAACATGAAAGCTTCATCCTTAGAAAGAGACTGACTAAAATCTAAATGCCATTTAATTTTTTTATTATAAAATTTTTCTGCTTTTAAAATTTCTTTAAAAAGCTGAATTGAGCAAGCACCACCGTAAGATCCAAGTTTTATTTTAATTGTTTCATCTTCTTGAGAGCTTTTTATGAGGTTAGTGACACTTTTAACTAACGAGTTTTGATCGTAGTTTATGTCTAGATATTTTCTTGTTTTTGTTTTCAGTTGTTTGCTTTCTGATTGTTTTAGAGACTCCAAAAAGCAATAAATAGAAAACAAAGTGGAATTTGAGTAAAAAGGAAGCAGTGAATCAAAACATCTAAAGTCTTTGATTTCGTTAAAAAAGTTAGATAGTTCGATTTTAACTTGAAGCACTGTCTCTTTACTAAAACCTGGTAGAGGAGCTGCTTCAAAGCAAAAAAATGAGTTGTTTCTTAAATAGGAAAAAACGAGTCCTTCTCTTTTTTTCATAGACTGATTTTTAACAAGGATCGGTTTTTGAAAATCTATTGAATACTCATAAAAGTTAATCGATAAATCCATATTTTAATCCAAAGGTGCTAATCAAAACTAAAGCTATAAAAAAGAGGATAAAAACAGCAATTAATTTTGCTGTTTTGATAAAGCATTCTTGAATTTTGATTTCATAATCTGAGCTGAAAACGTTTTTTATTATTGGAATATATGCAAAAAAAAGAGGACTGATGATAAAGGTGAGCCTGCAGGATGGAAAATAAAAGCTTAGATAGCAAGTAATAACAAAGGGAGAGATAATTGATGCGAGGTAATAAAATTTACCAAATAAGACTCCAAATCTTACCACAACTGTTTTTTTATGAACTTTTTTATCCTGGTAGTAGTCTCTAATGTTGTTAAGAACTAAAGGACCAAGTCCTAAAGTTCCTGGAATTAAAGAGGCTATCAATATAGGCTTTGAAATCGTGCTACAAAGTAGATAATAAGTAGTAAGAGTTGCGACTGGTCCATAAAAAACTAAAACAAATAAATCTCCAAGGCCATAGTAAGCAAGAGGAAAAGGGGGAGATGTATAAAGAAGGCTAAACAAAATACATGCGCTGCCAATATAAAAAATTGGAGTTCCTCCTATTTTTACAAGATATAGTGTGCATAAAAAGCCGATAAGAAAAAAAAGAAGGAAAGCTCTTTTCATTTCCTTTAATGAAATCAGATTCAACTGAATCATTTTTTTTGATCCTTTTCTCTCAGAGGTGTCAGCCCCTTTTAAAAAATCAAAATAATCATTGGAGTAGTTAGTCGCAATTTGAATTGACAAAGCGCCTATCATACAAACAATCAGTGTAAAAATTTCAAAGCTCGCATCAGCTGCAGCAAAGGCTGCTGCAGTAAGTATTGGAGATAAACCAATAAAGAGGGTCTTTGGACGCGCAGCGTAGACCCAATGATTAATTGCCATGGTTAGGGCCTTTTTGGAAATCTCGCAAAATTTGGCATTCTTTTTTCTAAGAAAGCGCTATGACCTTCTTGCGCTTCTTCACTCATGTAGTAAAGAAGGGTTGCGTTCCCTGCGAGCTCTTGTAAACCTGATTGACCATCGCAATCCGCATTAAAAGCTGATTTTAAGCAGCGAATCGCCATAGGTGAGTGCTTTAGTATTTGTTTGCACCAATCAATTGTTGTAGATTCAAGTTCTTTAAGAGGGACGACGCAGTTGATAAGACCAAAATCTAAGGCTTCTTTAGCTGAATATTGTTTACATAGATACCAAAACTCTTTAGCTTTTTTTTGTCCTACGATTCTCGCAAGAAAAGCAGCTCCAAAGCCACCATCAAAAGAGCCAACTTTGGGTCCGGTTTGCCCAAAAACTGCATTGTCAGCGGCGATTGTTAAATCACAAACAACATGAAGAACATGACCTCCACCTACTGCGTATCCAGCAACCATTGCAATTACTGGTTTAGGGCAAGAGCGGATTTGTTTTTGGAAATCAAGAACATTTAGTCTATGAATTCCATCATCATCGACATATCCGGCTTCTCCACGAATCTTTTGATCTCCTCCGGAGCAAAAAGCTTTATCCCCTTGACCTGTTAAGATGACAACCCCAATCGAGCTATCATTTCTTGCATCATAAAGAGCATGCATCATCTCTTCGACAGTTTGAGGTCTAAAGGCGTTATGAACATGAGCTCTATTGATAGTAATTTTAGCAATCCCTTCATGTTTATGGTAAAGGATATCTTCATATTGATAGTAAGACTTCCAAGCAAAGTTACTCATAACACCTCTACAGTTAAATTTTTTTGTATTATAAGAGAGCTATTTTAATTTTCCACTTAAAACTTTCATCAAATCATCGATCAAAATTCTTTCTTGCTTCATAGAATCTCTTTCTCTCAATGTCACTGTTTCATTCTCAAGAGTGTCATAATCGATTGTAATACAAAAAGGTGTTCCTAGCTCATCTTGTCTTCTATAACGCTTCCCAATTGCCCCAGATTCATCGTACTCGCAGTCCCATATCTCTTTGAGCTCTTCATAAATTTCTTTAGCTTTTTCAGATAACCCTTCTTTTTTCATCAAAGGAAAGATAGCAACTTTTACAGGAGCGATTTTTGGATTTAAATGAAGAACAGTTCTTGTTTCTCCATTTTCAAGAACCTCTTCCTCATAAGCATCACAAAGAAGAGCAAGAAGGGTTCTTTCCACACCAAAAGTTGGCTCAATCACATGAGGGATAAATCGCTCTTTTGTTTCTTGGTCAATATATTCAAGGTTCTGAGAAGAAAATTCAGAGTGTTTTGTTAAATCAAAATTTGTTCTATAAGCTAACCCATAAAGCTCACTTCTTCCAAAAGGAAAATCATAGACAAGATCTACAGTTCTTTTTGAGTAATGAGAAAGTTGCTCTTTTGGGTGCTCTTTTTCATGAACTTTTGAGCGATTTAGCCCAATTAATTCACACCATGCGTGCATTTGGTTTAGCCAATGTTCGAAAATTTCTTCCCAAGTAGACTCTTTGATGAAATATTCGATTTCCATTTGTTCGAATTCAATGACTCTAAAGATGAAATTTCCAGGAGTAATTTCGTTTCTAAACGCTTTTCCAATTTGTGCAACACCAAATGGGATTTTGACTCTCATTGTGTCAATAATATTTTTATAATCTAAAAAAATCGCTTGAGCTGTCTCAGGACGAAGATATGCAACATCTGCATCTGCTGCAGTTTTACTCATTGGAGTTTGAAACATCAAATTAAAATTTCTAGCGCTTGTAAAATCATGTTTGCCACATTTTGGGCATTTGATAAGTTCTTTTTGGATCAAAGTTGTCATTTCATCTAAAGTCATTCCATCAGCACTTTGAGATGTCGCATCTTCAATTAAATGATCGCAGCGAAATCTTCCTTTGCACGATCTACAATCAATTAAAGCGTCGTTAAATCCATCTAGATGGCCAGATGCTTTCCATGCTTTGGGATGAAGAAGGATCGGACCATCAAGACCAACCATATCTTTTCTTTTTTGAACGAAAGTCTTCCACCATAGATCTTTAATATTTTTTTTGAGTTGAGCTCCATAGGGGCCAAAAGAGTAAGTGTTAGCAAATCCGCCATAAATTTCAGAGCCTGGATAGATAAAACCTCTTCTTTTACAAAGAGCAATAATTGGTTTAAGTGAGTCAATGTTTTGCATATACATCCTTGATTTGTCTATCGATTTTAAGGGTCACATGTTTTATAAGTCCAGCTCTTCTTCTCTCTAATTTTCATTTTTTTTTAGAGGATTTGAAAAAAAATTTAGAAGATAATTTGCGCATATTTCAGGGTTTTCTAAAATAAGAGCGTGGGTTGCGCCCTTAATTAACACCACCTTAGCACTTATGTTTTTGTAAAGCTTTCGATATTTGGTATCTTCTTCTCCAGCTAAAAAAAGATATTTATTTTTTGATCTAAGAATATGCCCCCAAAAAGGGCGTTGAGATCCCATGCTAAAACAAATAAGGGCTTTTTTTATCTGATCAAAATCATTGGACCCTCTTTTTTTGATTAACTCTTCTGAGTCAAGGGAGCTAAACATAGGTGTATTATACCATTGTTTAAGAAAATCAGAAGGGGAGTCAGAGATTTCTTTCCTTAAAATAAGATCCTCTTTTTTTCTTTTTTTTCTTTTTTTTGGATCGAGCCCAGGGTGCGAGCTTACAATCATGAGTTGTTTAAATAAAAATGGGTACCTGTAATCTAGCTCTAGAGCAAGTCTTCCGCCTAGTGAATATCCGAGGCATCCAATGCATCGATGTTTCGAAATAATTTTTTTAATTTTTTTTAAAAAATAGGACTTTAAAAAAGGAGAAAAAGAAGTAGATTTCCCGTGACCTGGAAGATCTACTATTAAGTAACAAAAGCTCGAGGGTAAATACCGAATCATTAACTTAAAATCCTCACAACTTCCTAAAAACCCGTGAAGTAAAAGAATTTTTTGTAAATTAGGATCGCCAATTAGCTGATAAAAGAGCATTAGATAAGAAGTGATTGAAGTCTTTTAGAACTTGATTATTTATCTCTTTGTTAATTTTAAGCTCTAAGATTTTTAGACCATGCTTCATAAGAGAGAGAGTAAATTGTTTAAACAAAAGATCTAAATTTTCAAAAGAGTCATACTCAATGTTGAAAAGAGATTTAACACCTTGGAAGCAGTGAGAGTGGGGCAGAATGAAATTTTGTAAGCAGAAGGAGGGGTTTTTTGAAACAGGAAGAGACGAAAAAATATTGCCCCCAAAATTGTTTAAAATAATCAAGGTGACAGGAGTTTTGAGCTCATCTGCTTTATAAAATGAGGTTAAATCATGAAATGAGGTTAGGTCCCCAAGAAAAATGACCATAGGTTTTTTGCACGCTTTGGCAATCGAGAGAGCAGTTGAGATGTTTCCATCAATTCCTGAAAGACCACGGTTCCCATAAATGATAGATGGAAAATGATTAGGTTCAAAAAAATCTAAAGCATTTCGAATCACTGTGCTATTACCTACAAAAAAGGTAAAAAAAGAAAAATTGAAATCTTTAAATCTATAAAAAAAATGTAGTTCAGATAAAGCATCAGAGCAACTGAAGAACTCTTCTTTTAAACTTTTAACAGTAAGCTCTAACTCTTTCCATTTAGAAACATACAAGGAGCTTTTTTGATCGATTTTAGGAACTAAAGAAGAAAACAGCTCTTTTGTATCTACTTCTGCAAAATCAGTAATAAGATGATCTGAATCTACAATTTTTCCTGAGTCAGAAAGGTGAATAAACAGTTGAGGTTTAGAGTTTTTAATAAACTCTGCTAGACTCTTTGAAACCATTGCATCGCCTATTTGAAGGATGCAATCTATTGGTTGCTGTAGGTCACTAGAAGAGATAAACTTTGATAAAAGATTATAAGAGAAAATTTCATTTTCAAACCTGTTTGGTCTTTCATTTAAAATATCTAAAAAAATTGGCCAGCAAAGTTTTTTAGAAAGAGCATCTATTAAATAGAAATTGTCTTGGTTAATACCCCCCTCTCCAACCAGTAAAATTCCGCAGCTTTTATTGTTTAGAATTCCAGCTAAAGAATCAATCTCTATTTGGTGGAGGGTTTTTTTAGAGTAATACCGCCTAATCTTAGGAGAGAGGGTATAATTAGAAAACTTTGGAGCTGCAGTTGTTTCAAACGGCTCTTTAAACATGCAATTTATATGAACAGGGAGTTTTTTTTCTAAAGCTTGCTGGACAAAGCGAGAAGTAAATGATCTAATAGAGGGTTCGGTTCTTGAGCTGTCATACCCAACAAAATTAGACTCATAACAAATAAAGTTTTTAAACATTCCAGTTTGATGAGTTGTTTGATTAGCTCCACAATCTTGAAGGTCATAGGGGCGATCTGCAGTCAAAATAATCAAAGGAGTTTTGGATTCAAAGGCTTCCATGATGGCCGGAAGTAAATTTCCGCAGGCGGTTCCTGATGTCACTATAATCGCTGCAGGTTTTTTTAATGCTTTACAGTATCCAAGAGCATGAAACCCGAGAGCTCTTTCATCAAAATGAATAAATGTTTCAACCTGTGGGTGAAGTGAGAGTGCATAGATAAGTGGAGTGGTTCTTGAACCAGGCGCAAAACAAAAATAATCCACACCGTTTGCTACAAGTTCTTGGATAAGTATGTGGCAATTTTGCATTTTGTTTTAGGGTGTTTTACAAGCTATTTTTAAAATGTGAGAAATTTTCAATTCCAATTCCTCCCATTCTTTTGATGCAACAGAGCCTTTTACAATCCCTGCCCCTGAAAAAAGGGTGAGATTTTGTTTTTTTATGAATGCCGATCTTATTGCAACAATTAATGAAGTTGAGTTAGGAGAAATCCATCCCATAGGGGAGGAGTAAAGCCCCCTTACAAAGGGCTCTGTCTGATCTACAAAATCACAAGCCAAGTTTTGAGGGTATCCACCGATTGCAGGAGTTGGATGAAGCTCTTGAATTAACCTCTTATCATCTACACCCGGTTTAAGATCGCCTTTGAATTTTCTATAAAGATGAAATAAAGTAGAAGTTTCTGTAATTGTTTTGTGGCTTTTACATGAATATTTAAAGCATAGTTTTTTAAGTTTTTCTAAAAGAAAGCGTGAAACGAAATTAAATTCACGATTAGCTTTTTCACAACTTTTTAGGCTTTGAATTACCTCTTTGTTTTCTTCTTCAGTGCCTCCTTTACCACTACTTCCCGCTACAGCCTCAGTAAAGAATTTTTCTTTTTTTCTCTTATAAAAGATTTCAGGAGAAGCTCCGATAAATCCTGTATCTTTATTTGTAAGATAGGCGAAAACTGTCGAGTTTTTAGAGGTGTTTAGAAGTTCTTTTGTTAGAAAAAGAGGGGATTTAGGCTTTTCAAAGCTAAAATAGGAAGCTCTTGCAAGGACAACTTTTTTAAGATCAGTTGTTTCGAAAGCTGCTTGTGTGCGTTCAATGTTATCGCACCAGCATCCAAAATTTGGGATATCAATTCTTTGGAGAAGAGAACATTTATCTTCATCATTTAAGTTGATAAAATTATCAAATTTCTCAAGAAGCTCTTTTAGTTCTTCTAGTTGCTCAGATTCTTGGAAATGAAAATACAAAAATCCAACACCCTCTTTGTTAATTTGAATCTGAATTTTTGGGAGAAAGCAACAGCAATCAGAAAATTCACTCCAAACGGAATGTTTTGATTTTGAAAACAAAGTATGCAAAAAGTTCGTCGTGGTAAAAAAGCGTGGACCATTTTTAGGGCCCTCAACAGCTGTAAGAGAGGGGAGAGAGGAAAGCTTTATTAAAGCACCAAGGCAAATTGTTGTGCTGGCTGAAAATTTTTCACGCCATACTATTTTCGGAAAAATCGATTTTTCTTCTAGCCAATTAAGAGGGTCTTTAAGAGAAATTTTCACTTTTATTCTGTGAATTTCTACTCTTTTTTTTTCTATAAGATAAACAAAGGTCGTTTTTTTCAGAGGTTTCTTCTTTGTTTTTGGTTTTTTTTCACTCATAGATCTTTATATCCTACGTATAAATTAACAATCCCGAAGGTGAGTGGATGAAAGCCAACTTTCTGAAATCCATGGGACTTTAAAAGATTGCAAAAGTTTTTTCCGCATGGAAAGGTCTCTATTGTTTCGTTTAAATAGGTGTAAGCTTTAATGTTTTTAGATAAAAGGCCCCCTATTTTGGGAAGGCAGTATCTGAGATAGAAAAGATAAAGCTTTTTAAAAATCTTATTGGTGGGAAGTGAAAACTCTAAAAAAACAGCCGCCCCCTGGGGTTTTAACACTCTAAAGATTTCATCAAAGCAATTTGATAAAGCGTGAATATTTCTTATCCCAAATGACATTGTGACAAAATCAAAGGTGCCACTCTCAAAATTCAAAGCAGATGCGGATCCATGCTTAAACTCTACACTAGATTCTAAATTAAGTTTTTCTGCTTTATTTTTTGCAATCTCAAGCATGTTTTCTGCTAAATCCACTCCAGTGATTTTTACGTTTTTATGTGTTTTCAGAATTGAAAATGCTTGATCTCCAGTTCCTGTTGCTAAATCTAGGATTTCATAAGGGAACTTTAAGGGGATATATTGGTTAACTGCTTTCCTCCAAAGCTTATGAAGACCAAAAGAGAGGATGGTGTTGACTCTATCATAGCTTTTTGAAATTTGATTGAACATGATATAGATTGAATCTTTAGAAAAGATATTATTAGAACTCATAGACCTTATTTTGCTTTGTGTATAGATGGCTGTTTTTAGCAAAAGAGCTTTCTTTAAGGCAACAGAGAAGTTGATTTTTTAAGATTTTATGAATTTTTTTTTAGAAATGGATAAGGAGTAGAGGCTCCCCCTTATCCATAATTGTGAAAATTAAGAATGTCTTTTTCTATCGACTTCTTTTAGCATACGCTTTCTTAATCTAATGGATTGCGGTGTTACTTCAATTAGTTCATCATCTTGAATGAAGTCAATCGCTTGCTCAAGAGTAAAACGCCTTGGAGGCGTTAGCATAATGTTTTCATCAGATCCTGATGCTCTAATGTTTGTTAGCTGTTTTTCTCTTGTGATATTAACGATTAAGTCATTATCTCTGCTGTGCTCACCAACAATCATTCCCTCGTAAACTTCTTGAGTTGGAACAACGAAAATAGTCCCTCTATCTTGAAGGTTAAAAATAGCATAAGGGGTCGCTTTCCCTTGAGATTGAGCAATTAACACTCCTCTTGGTCTTCCAGGAATTGTTCCTTTCCATGGGCTATATTCATGGAAAATAGAAGTTAAAATCCCTTCCCCTTTAGTCATTGTTAAAAAGTCGTTACGATACCCCATAAGTCCACGAGTAGGAATTAAAAACTCCATAGCTGTAATGCCGTGCTCGTTTGTGCTTAAGCTCTTCATTTCCCCTTTGCGCTTGGAAAGTTCTTCGATGATTGATCCAGAAAATTCCTCAGGTACTTCTAAGTGAGCGCACTCAATCGGCTCATGTTTTGTGCCATCGATAGTTTTAAGAATAACTTGAGGTTTTGAAATTGTAAACTCGTAGCTTTCTCTTCTCATAGCTTCGATTAAAATAGCAAGGTGAAGTTCTCCTCTTCCGCATACTCGGATCGCATCTTCTTTTCCTTCCACTTCCTCGATTTTTAAAGAAATATTGGCTTTTTTCTCTTTCATCAATCTTTCTTTAATTTTATTCATCGTGACATGCTTCCCTTCTTTTCCAACAAAGGGGCCGTTGTTAACCATGATTTCAACAGAAACGGTAGGATCTGTTAATGCAATCGAAGGAAGGCGAACGATGTTTTCTTTTTTACAGATTGTATCTCCGATCATAATATCTGGAGCTCCAGAGATGCTGATAATATCTCCAACGTAGGCTTCGTCCACTTCTACTTTTTTAAGTCCAAGATAGTTTTCAATTCTTGTTACTTTATACTCTTTTGGATGGCCACTATGATCTACTACAACAAAAGGCTCGAATTTCTTAATTTTACCTTCAAGAATTCTTCCTGTAGCTTGTCTTCCTACGTACTCGTTATACGATAAGCTACAAGCTTGCATTAGGAAAGGTAGTTCTTCACTTCCAGCTGGAGCTGGAACTTTGTCAATAATCATCTCAAAAAGAGGTCTCATATCGACTTTTGGATCACTAAGCTCTTTCATTGCAAAGCCACCGATTCCTGATGCATAGCAGAAAGGGAAATCTAGCTGCTCATCATTTGCTCCAAGCTCAACAAAAAGATCAAAAGTATTGTTAAGAGCGTGATCTGGGTTTGCGTGAGGTTTGTCGATTTTGTTTAAAACAACAATCGGCTTTAATTTCATTTTTAAAGCTTGAGATAAAACAAATCTTGTTTGGGGTTTTGGACCTTCTTGAGCATCGATCAAAAGAAGTACTCCGTTTACCATTCCAAGAATTCTTTCAACTTCTCCAGAAAAGTCTGCATGTCCTGGAGTGTCGATAATATTGATTTTATATTCATCAAAATAAAGGCAGGTGTGTTTTGCAAAAATTGTAATTCCACGCTCTTTTTCCTGATCGTAGCTATCCATCGCTCTTTCTGGGACGATCTCGTTTTCTCTAAAGACATTGCTCTGTTTAAGCAAGCTGTCGAGCATTGTTGTTTTTCCGTGGTCGATGTGAGCGATAATCGCAATATTTCTAATTTTTTCTGGTGGGTATTTATTTGTCATAATTTTCTATTTTGAAGTTGTTTTTTTCTAAAGAGTATATATACAAAACGTTACAGAGTCAATGAGACAAAATTTAAGAATTTATGAAAATTACTCTACAATCCTTGTAAAGCTTGTTTCAAAAAAAATAAATATTTCTAAACTGATAAAAAAAAATTTAGTAAAAAAATATTTTAAAAAACAAACTTAATGACTTATTATTGAGTTTTATTAATTTTCTGGCTAAACTACACGGCCTATCTAAACTTTGTTATAGAGTATGTTAATAATTAGAATTTAATCCTTAAGTTGTAATCCTCCTTCGTAACAGTAAGGCGGGTAAGGGAGGTTCCAGATGACAAATAGTTATCAAGAGAGCGATCTTTTAGAACAAGAATCCTTGCAACCCCAATCCCAGGACTTTAAAACTCGGCAACTGGATCAATTATTAGCAGAACGAATTGATAAAGCATTTCACAAAGAAACTTCACAAATTTGTTTTGAAAATTTAGCGAAGATTGCAGAAGAACATTCTCCAATTGATTTAGCTTATGCAGCTTCAATGCTTCCAACAAGTTTGCGTCCAATTTTGTTTCAAAATTTTCTCTCGCTAGATCGAAAAATTGATTTTTTAATTAATACTGATAACTGCACAAAAACTGCTATTTTTAGATACATCACCGACCAAGAGATAAAAGTAATTCTAGAAGAAGCTCCTGCAGCTGATGTCGTTGATCTTTTAGATACAATTTCTGAAAAAAAATATAGAAAGATATTAGAGATTATCGATCCGAATAAAGCAGAAGCGATCAAAGAGTTAAAAGCACATTCAAGAAATAGTGCAGGTCGCTTGATGACAAGCGAATTTTTTGCATTCAAACCTAACAAAACTGTTGGGCAGGCGTGCGAAATTATCAAAAATAATCCGGGTGTTGAATTCACAAGACGAGTTTTTGTTGTCGATGAGCACGATATATTAACAGGAGTGATCACAGCTCGGCACTTAATAGTTAATGGGGATCAAGTTAAATTGAAAGAGGTGATGAGACCTGCTGTTCATGTTGTCAAACCAGAGACAACAAGAGAAGAGGTGATCGATACATTTCAAAGGTATAAAATTTCTGGCCTTCCAGTCGTGGATGATACCGGTGTTCTTCTGGGGGTGATTTCTCAAGATGATGTGATTGAGGCCATGGAAGATATCTCCGATGCAACAATTGCATGTATGGCAGGAACTGGGGAAAAAGTGAGCGAATCAGAGCCTTTTTTCAAAAGGTTTTTATGTAGAGCCCCTTGGCTTTTTGTGACACTGCTTGCTGGTCTTTTAAACATGTCTATTATGAATGTTTTCCAAAACACTGAGGGGATTTTCTTAACTTTTGTGTTCTTTTTCGTTCCTCTTGTCACTGGGATGTCTGGTAATATTGGACTGCAGTGTAGTACGATTCTAGTAAGAAATATGGCCCTTGGTCTTTTGTCAAAAGATACTCAAAAAGAGATCATTATAAAGGAGACAATTCTGGGTCTTTTCACAGGTGGTGCCTTTGGAGTTTTATCAGGATTTTTAGTCTTTCTATTAAATCTTCATGGTCTTGTTGTAACTTCAATTTCTGCAGTTGCACTTGGTGTGATCGTTTCAGTTGGAGTCTTTGGAGCCTGTATTAGCGGAACATTGCTTGGTGTTTTATCTCCAATGTTCTTTTCTCGTATCGGAATTGATCCTGCTGTCTCAGCGGGTCCGATCGTCACAGCGTTTAATGATTTTCTTTCGATGACGATATACTTCTTAATCGCTCTTGGACTTAGTAATTTACTCCTTTAAATTACTTTTGTTTCATTCTTTTTTTTTATTCACATGCTTTTAATGAGAAACCTTGTTATTTATCGAAAAACTTGCTATTTTGGAATGTAGTCTCTATATTCTGTTTTTTCTAATTTATTGACATAAATTAAAGGCAAATAGGTGAAAAATCGTGAGTTACAAAATCGCAAGAGTGCCTAAAAATTATCAAGGATTAGAACCTACAGGTAGACAAATAAAAGATCTTCTGGGCCCGATTTTAGAAGAGATGCACCAAGTAGTTCAGCATTGTCCAAATCAACTTATTGAGGCTTGGCCTACAATTGTTGGAGAAAAGGTTGCTGCAATGACAAAAGCGGTTTCGATTGAGGGAGGAATTTTCCTTGTCAAAGTACAAAATTCAACCTTATATAGTTTACTCTCTCAACATGAAAAACCAAAATTACTTAAAATAATACAAGAAACATTCCCGACTCTAAAAATAAGAAATATCCTTTTTAGAATCGGATAGTTAACTAGAAACACAAGAGACATAGGTATGGATACAATGTCAGAGAAACAAGAATATGATGCAAGTTCGATAACCGTCTTGGAAGGTCTTCAAGCAGTTCGTGAAAGACCTGGGATGTATATTGGGGATACTCACTCAAATGGGTTACATCAGCTAGTGTATGAGGTCGTAGATAATTGTATCGATGAAGCAATGGCTGGATATTGTACAAGAATTGAAGTTGTCCTCCATGAAAACGGATCGGTCTCAGTGGAAGACAATGGACGTGGTATTCCGGTTGGAAAGCATGAAAAAGAGTCTATAAAACAAGGTCGAGATGTCTCCGCGCTTGAGGTCGTAATGACAATTTTGCATGCTGGTGGAAAATTCGATAAAAACACATATAAAGTCTCTGGGGGGTTGCATGGAGTTGGGGTCTCTTGCGTTAACGCGCTCTCAAAAATTCTGCATGTTGAAGTTTATTCCGATAAAAAAATTCATACAATAGAGTTTTCTAGAGGAAAAGTGATCCATCCTCTAAAACTTGAAGGGACAACAGATAAAAGAGGAACAAAAGTCACTTTTACAGCAGATGAAAAAATATTTTCGATAGTAGAGTATGACTACAACATTTTGCTTAAGCGCTTAAGAGAGCTTGCTTTCCTAAATCGAGGCGTTGAGATCTTACTAAGAGATAAAAGAACCTCAGAACATGATGATGTCGTATTTAAATATGAGGGGGGATTGTCTTCATTTGTTTCTTATCTAAATGAAAACAAAGTCGTTTTGTTTGAGAAACCAATTTATATTAAAGGTGGAAAAGAGCTTCACGATGGACCAGTAGAATTTGAAATAGCAATGCAGTGGAATGACACTTACTCTGAGTCAATTCATTCTTATGTCAATAACATTGCAACAAGGCAGGGGGGAACTCACTTAACAGGATTTTCTACAGCGTTAACAAGAGTGTTGAATCAATATTCTAAAAACAATCAGATTTTAAAAGGGGATAAAGTCAACTTTACAGGAGATGACTTAAGAGAAGGCCTCACAGCTGTTTTATCTGTAAAGGTTCCAAATCCTCAGTTTGAAGGACAAACAAAACAAAAGCTTGGAAATAGTGATGTCGGCTCTGTTGTTCAAACGGTTGTTGGTGAAGAGTTTGCAACATACCTGCAAGAGAATCCAAGTATCGCAAAAATCATTATTGAAAAAGCAGCGCTTGCTGCCCTTGCCAGAGAAGCAGCAAGAAAAGCAAGAGAGCTTACTTTAAGAAAATCAGCTCTTGATGGGGGAAGACTTCCAGGAAAACTCACTGATTGCCAAGAAAGAGATCCAAAACTGTGTGAGATTTATATCGTTGAGGGAGACTCTGCGGGTGGTTCTGCTAAATCAGGAAGAGATAGAAGATTTCAGGCAATTCTTCCAATTAGAGGTAAAATTTTAAACGTAGAAAAGTCAAGACTTGAAAAAGTATTAAAAAACGAAGAAATTGGAACGATGATTTCTGCATTCGGTTGCGGAATCGGACAAGATAATTTCAATCTTGAAAAACTTAGATACCATAAAATTATTATCATGACCGACGCTGATGTTGACGGATCACACATTAGAACACTTCTGCTGACATTTTTTTATCGCCATATGCCAGCTTTGATTGAAAATAATTTTATTTATATTGCTCAGCCCCCTCTTTATAGGGTTACAAGAAAAAAATCTTCTAGATATATCCACTCTGAAAAAGAGATGGATAGCTATCTTCTAAAGCTTGGAATTAGTGACGTTGCAGCTAGAATGGCATCTCAAGATCAAATTCTTGATAAAGATCTGTTTGAAAAGTTCCTTGAAGCAATTCTTGAGATAGAGGTTTTGATTTCTGCAGTTGAGAGAAAAGGAGTTCCTTTCAGAGAGTTTTTAGAAGCTAAAACAGAAGAAGGAAAATATCCTCAATTTTTAGTTCACATGTCAGATGGGATGAGATTTGCATACTCTAAAGATGAATTTGCTGATTTGAAAGCTAAAGATGAAGAAAAGCAAAAACAACTTCATGATGAGGCTCTTCAATCAATTCCTGAAAAGGAAAGAACGCCTGAGATGCTTGAGTTTAGAGTTAAACCTCTTCCATTTCTTGAAATATTTGAAGAAGCAAAACTTCAATTATTTAGAAAAAAACTCTCTGAGTTCAACGTGACTTTTGAGCAATATTTAGTTGCTGAAGGAAAGATTTTAGATATTATCGATGAAAACCAAACAGAAATTTCATTCTATACTTTAAAAGAAGTGATTGAATTTTTAAGAGAGAATGGAAGAAAAGGATTAATCATTCAACGGTATAAGGGACTTGGAGAGATGAACGCCGATCAGCTCTGGGAGACAACAATGGATCCTACAGTAAGAACCCTTATCCAAGTGTCTCTAGCTGATGCCGTTGCTGCCGATCACATGTTTACAATGCTGATGGGAGAAGAAGTGAAGCCAAGAAGAATGTTTATTGAAACACACGCTCTTTCAGTTAAAAACCTCGATATTTAAAGGAGAAAATAAGTCATGTCATACACAGTAGGTGAAAAAATTCTTCCTCGTAATGTTGAAGAGGAAATGAAGGAGAGTTATCTTCGCTATTCAATGTCTGTCATTATATCAAGAGCTCTTCCAGATGTGAGAGATGGTTTGAAGCCATCACAAAGAAGAATTCTTTATGCGATGCGTCAGCTAAACCTATCCCCAGGCAGTAAACACCGTAAGTGCGCTAAGATCTGCGGAGACACCTCAGGAGATTTCCACCCACACGGGGAAAGCGTTATTTATCCAACTTTAGCAAGGCTTGCCCAATATTGGGTGATGAGATATCCCCTAATCGATGGCCAAGGAAACTTTGGTTCAGTAGATGGAGATCCACCAGCTGCGATGCGTTACACAGAAGCTAGGCTGACAAAGCCTTCTATGGGGCTGATGGAAGATCTTGATAAGGAAACGGTGGATTTTGCTCCTAACTATGATGAGACAAAAAAAGAACCTCTTGTTCTACCAGCTAAATTTCCAAATCTTTTATGCAATGGTTCCTCAGGAATCGCAGTTGGTATGGCAACAAACATTCCACCTCATAATCTAAATGAACTTGTTGCAGCCACTCTTCTTTTAATTGATGACCCAAAAACGACAATCGAGCAAATCATGGAAGTGATGCCAGCTCCTGATTTTCCCACAGGGGGGGTCATTTGTGGTTATAGAGGAGTTAAAGAGGCTTATCATACTGGTAAAGGGAAAATTTGTTTAAGAGGTCTGATTCATATTGAAGACACAGAATCCTCAGAAAAAGTAAAAGTTGTCATAGATGAAATTCCCTATGGAGTTAATAAAGCCAAATTAATCGAAAGAGTTGCTGAGTTAATCACTGATAAGACAATGACTGGTGTATCAGATGTTAGAGATGAGTCAGATAAAGATGGTATGCGAGTTGTTCTTGATCTAAAGCGCAACGAAATTCCTGATGTCATTATCAATCAGCTCTATAAATACACAGATATGCAAGTTACATTTGGCTGCATCATGTTAGCGCTTGATAAAGGACTTCCAAGAACAATGACAATTAAGCAAATGATTAGCGCTTGGATTGATCATAGAATTGAAGTTGTTCGTAGAAGAACGCGCTTTGAGCTAATGAAAGCGGAAGCTAGAGCTCACGTTTTAGAAGGATATTTAAAAGCTCTTGATAATTTAGATGAAGTTGTAAAACTCATCAGATCTTCAGATAGTCGCGATGTTGCAAAAACTCAGCTTATGACTATCTTTGGAATGAGTGAAAGACAAGCTAATGCTGTTTTAGATTTAAGACTCTATCAATTAACAGGACTTGAAAGAGAAAAAATAGAAGAAGAATATAAGGATCTCCTTGAAAAGATTCAGCACTATAGAGCGATTTTAGCAAGCGAAAAAATGGTTAGAGATATCATTAAAGAAGAACTTGTTGAAATCCAAAAAGGGGAGAAATCTGATAGAAAAACAAGAATCGTAGCTGCCGAATCTGAGCTTCAGATGGAAGATTTAATACCAGATGAGCCATGTTTAATCGCAATCTCATCAGATGATTATATCAAGCGAATGCCAATTGACTCCTTCAAAGAGCAAAAAAGGGGTGGGCAAGGGGTGATTGGAATGGACATGAAGAAGGAATCGGATGCTCTAAAAGATATCTATGTGGCCTCAGCTCATGACAATTTGATTATCTTCACAAGCTTTGGAAGGTGCTATTGGATTAAAGTATGGCAAATTTCAGAAGCTGGAAGAAGATCAAAAGGAAAACCAATTGTTCAGTTCCTAGAAGGAATCAATCAAGGTGAAAAGATTGCAGCTGTTTTAAAAGTGAAATCTTTTGATCAAAAAGGATTTATCCTTCTTGCAACTAAAAACGGCGTAGTGAAGAAAACTGATCTTGAATCATTTAGCGCTCCTCGTAAGAAAGGTGTGTACGCAATCAATATTGATGAAGGTGATGAAGTAATTGCCGCTAAGCTAATTAAAGAGAGCGAGCAAATCATGCTATTTACTAAAAACGGAATGGCTGTAAGGTTTGATCAATCTCAAGTTAGAGAAGTGGGTAGAGTAGCAAGGGGAGTCAGAGGAGTGACTCTTAAAGGAGAAAATGACGCTGTTGTTTCTTGCGTTGTAGCAAATGGTGATGAAACGATTTTAATCGTATGCGAAAACGGATATGGAAAGAGATCGAAAGTGGAAGACTTTAGGCAAACCAATAGAGGTGGAGTTGGAGTCCGATCGATCATCACAAGTGAAAGAAACGGATCTGTGATTTCAGCAAACGTTGTTTCTGATGAAGATGGAGTTTTGATGATGTCCAATCAAGGTCAAACACTTCGAATTAGTATGAAAGACGTTCGCGTTATGGGAAGATCGACTCAAGGCGTTAGACTTGTGAATTTAAAAGAAGATGACATTTTAGTCGCTGTACAACGAATAGAAAATACTGAGTCTGATGAGCCTAAGCAAACAGAAGAACAATAAAATCTCTACATCGGGGTTTTTCCTCACTTTTGAAGGTGGAGAGGGTAGTGGAAAATCTACCCTCTTAAAACATTTAGAGAAAAAACTCTCTGGATTAGAGTTTACAACTCTTGCAACAAGAGCCCCAGGAGGGACCTCTGTTGGGAACTTAATTCGAGAGATTCTTCTTCATAAAAAAAGTATTGATCTTTCAAAAAATGCAGAGCTTTTTTTGTTTTTAGCAGATAGATCTCAGCATGTCTATGAAGTCATAGCTCCTTCTTTAAGAGAGGGCTGTGTTGTTCTTTGCGATCGATTCAATGATTCTACAATTGCATATCAAGTTGGTGCAAGAAATGGAGATCTTACATTCATTGAAAAAGCTCTAAATTTTGCAACAAATGGGGTCATCCCAGATTTGACATTTTACTTAGATATTGATCCCTCTAAGGGACTACTGCGAGCTAAAAAAGCGATCGCTCAGGAGGGAAAGGCAGAGTATGATAGACTCGAAAATGAAAAATTAGAGTTTCATTCAAGAGTCAGAGATGGCTATTTAATGCTTTGTGAAAAATTTCCAGAAAGAATATATAAAATCGATGCAACATTATCTATTCCAGAAGTTGTAGATCATGCATGGAAGATACTTTCATCCCACTTAGGTGTTAACTGATGTTTGAAGCCCTTTACGGAAACGAGCAAAATAAAAAGCTTCTTTCCTCCTTTATCATCAATAAAAAAATTCCAAACTCGATCCTTTTTTATGGAGAACAAGGAGTTGGTAAGCTTTCTTTTGCAAAAGAATTTGCAAATCTTGTAGTAGGATCTAACAAAGATTCTCATCCTGATATTCGGGTTTATAAACTTGAAGAAGGACAGTTAAATCATCCTATTCAAACAATTCGTCAAATCAAAGAGGAAGTTTATTTACCTTCATTTTCATCAAATAAAAAAGTTTTCATCATTCAAGATGCTAATAAAATTCAGCCGGCTGCAGCAAATGCTCTTTTAAAAACACTAGAAGAGCCATCAGATCAAGGATGTATTATACTAATTTCTTCTTCTGTTTCAGAGCTTTTACCAACGATTTCATCAAGATGTACGAAAATCTTTTTTAGTCCCCTTTCTGAGCTTGATATTGAGAGTTTTTTGGTAAAAGAAAAAAATATCTCACCTCTGTTTGCTAAAGAAATCGCTCAAAAATCTTTTGGAAATTTGAATGAAGCGCTCTCCTTTCTTGAAACTCTAACACTCAATTGGAAGCAAGAGCTTGAGACCTTAGTTCTTAATTTTCCTGTTTTGCCCTATGAGCAGGTGCAAAAGAAAATTCAATTACTTGATTCTCATTTAGAGAAAAATGGGGAGTCTTTGTTTTCAAGTTATTGTGATCATTTATTTAGGATTTTAAAAGATATTTTTTTTGCTCAACAAAATATCTCCTCCAATCGCTTTTGCTTTCATTCTGATCTAAAACAAATGAATGAGCTCTCCTCTCAAATTCATTTGAGTTTTGATCAGATGGTTGAATGTTTTGAACAGCTAAAGTTTTCCCAAGTGGTTCATGTTAAGTTTAAAACTTCTTTTGAAGCATTTTTATTCAAGCTCTTTGCTCATTGATTGAGTTTTTTTTTCAGCTCGCTCTGAGTTGAATTCCTCTATGATTGCTTTTTTAATTTTTTCACATGAGCTAAAGATTAAAAGTATCGATATCATAAGGATCTTGGCTCTTAATTTGATTTCTTTAGTTTTTATGGATTTCTCTAAATTATTTAAAGGCATCTTTTTCTCTTTTCCATTTTTAAAGTGATTAGACCAATGTTGTGGATTAATCCTGTATTTAGTATACAATTTGTTACTTTTCAATCTTATATTCACATGAGGATTCCCATGACTTTTATAAAACCTAAACTCCCCTATGATCTAGGAGCGCTATCTCCATTTGTATCAGAAGAGCAAATGGATTATCACTATAATAAGCACCACGAGGCGTATTTTAAGAACTTAAATAGGCTTGTAGATGGAAAGCCTGAGTGCGAAATGTCTCTTGAAGATTTAATGGTGAAATCAAGCGGAGGAGTCTTTAACAACGCAGCTCAAGCTTGGAATCACACCTTTTTTTGGGAGTGCATGTCTCCGTTTGGAGGAGGCTCTCCAAAATCCTCAGTAATGCAAGCAATCGAAAGAGATTTTGGTGATCTAGATGCATTTAAAAAAGAGCTTTCTCAAAAGGCTGCAACACTCTTTGGTTCAGGATGGGCTTGGGTTGCAAAAGATACAACTGGAAAATTAGAAATTCTTCCACTTAGCAATGCAGATACTCCAATCAAGCATGGAAAAAAAGCGATTTTAACAATTGATGTATGGGAGCATGCATATTACATCGATTATAGAAATGAAAGACCAAAATTTATTGAAAAATTCTTTGATGTGATCAATTGGGATTTTGTCGAGAAATGCTACAAAAGCTAAGACTTATTTTTTCATAAATTTAATTAGATCTAAAAACGAAAGTTTTTTTTCTAAGAAAAGAGCAAGGCCCTCTTGCTCTTTTCTTTTTTGATCAGGAAATTTTTCTAAATAAAAATGTTTTTGAATAATCTTTTCTAAATAAGGACTCGCGCTGTAGTTTTTTTTCAAAAATCGATTAAATTTTATGAGTTCTTTAAAAAGCTCATTTCGATGTTTAAAAAGAGTATCAAAAGAAGCTAACTTCTTAAAGCTGACGGTAAAGATTTTAAACCATTGATGGCAAAGGGGGAACTTTTCCTTAGAGAGTGATAACAAAGAATAATAAAAAGATAAGTTATGCTCTAATGGATCATAAAAAAAGGGTTTTTTTAAAGAGACAGCCTCGGAAAAAGAGGAGTTTCCTCGGATTCCAACAGGTGGTGAACTTTCATTGATTAGGTGAACAAAATCGTCATGTGAAAGAGGATCTAAAAGATAGATTTTAATTTTTTTTCCTTCTTTTGCAAAACATAGATTGCACAACTTATTCTCAAAATATAACTCAATGCTTTCTACAAAGCTATTTTTCAGCTCTTTTTCCATTTGTTTGCAAATTCTAAGAAAAGGTCTTAGATCAAGAGTTAAGAAAATAAGTTCTTTTGACCGCTCATAAAGAGATAAAACAGTAAAAAAATAACAAATATAAGCATCTTCGTTGTAAAGATAAGAAAAAAAGATGGTTTTATATACTCTTTCACCTGCATTAAAAAGAGAGAAGAGTAGGGTGTTTTCAAATTTATATTTAGGCGTAATTGTTATTTTTTCAAATAGCAGGCCGTATTCAAGAAAGTGGAGTCCTAAGGCTTTGCGATTTGAATGAGGTCCATAATTGCACGATTGAATAAATCCATACTCGCCGATTCTCTCGATTGAAACAGGATAAAGCTCCTTTACTTTGTCCCAAAAGGGAAGGGGGGTTGGGATTTCTATCACTAAAGAGCTTTTTTTTAGTGTTTCATTGAAGGATTGATCACTTAATGCTATAAATGCATCTTCTTCGCACTTTATTTCATAAACTAAGTCTGATGGCAAAAAGGGGAAATATGAATCTGATTTTTTTGGAGTAAATAAAATAGATTGTACCTTAAGAGAGGGAAATTTTTCTTGAATTAGCTGCTTGATGCATTTGTGGGCAAAATAATCTCCAAATCCTCCTTTTAAAATAGAGGTAAAAATAGTAATTACACCTTGTTGATTTTTCAAATCATAATCATAAATAGAGAGAAGATGTTTTTCACAAATCAATTTGCAAAGTGCTTTTAAATCCGTAAATCCCTCTTTTATAGATAAATAATTGGAGTCTAATTTGCTACAATTTCTTGGAAGTCCTTGATCAAAATAGGGACAGAGAGAAAAAGGAGATGCAAGATGTTTAAAAGCTTTTTTGGGAAAAAACTCCTTGAGTTTTTTTTCAAAAAGAAGATGAGAAAAAATCTCGTTTACATCATTTGAGTTCATTGATTAAAGAGAAAAATCTCTCATAAAATTTATCTGAATCGACATCAACGCATACCTCAACTTCATATCCTGTGTCATCTGGAACAATTTGAGCAAATCCAAGTCCCTCTGTTTCAATAATTTTTATCTTTTGTGTTTCATAAGTCATAATCGTTGGATCACTCACGCTAAATACAAGAACAATATCCCAAAAGGTCGTGAATTTTCGTTTGTGCTCTTCTTTTGCTAAACCTTCTTTCAAAACCTGATAAATAAAATTGTTATTCTCATTTTTGTAATGATTAAACACATCTTCCGTCAAATTTACAAGAGCACATATTTCAATCGGAACTATTTTCACTGGAATTTTTAGCTCGAGAATCGCATTTGCTGAGCATGGATCTACATAGATGTCATATTTTGAGGATTCAAGGAAATTTGGATTAAAAGGGAGAACAATTCTTTTTTTAGTATGAATGCTTGCAGTTGAAATAACAATTTCATCAATTCTTTCTTTTAGTGAGGGATCTTTTTTTAGAGCTCTTGCAATATTATTTAAAGATCCAACGCAAATCAAAGAGACTTTTTGATTAGATCCGTTCACTTCTTTTATAATTAAATCTTCTCCTGAAATTGGCTCAGGTTGATAGGGGCTTGGTGGTAGATATAAATTGTCTGTTGATTCAACAAAAGGTGCTGCAGAGGATTCTTTTTTTGGAGGGCAGATAGGGATTGCTCTTTCCGATGAAACTGGAACTTGAGGCTTATTTGCAGCCATTAGAACTTTTTTTGCGTTGACTGCAGCATCCTCATAATAATGAAAGTAGGCGCCAGAAGGGGTCACTGCGATAAGATTTAAATTGGGATCAACAGCAGTGATATATACTCCGATTAAATCATAAATATCTAAAAATCCATCGTAGATCACATTTGAAATTTTATTTCCATTATCATTTGTTTTAGAGTCACAGGAGGTAAGCAAGATCAAACAAGATAGTAAATAAATCGTTAAACTTCTCAATTTAACAAGAGTTTTAAAAAACATAAGAGCTCTATTTTTCTTCTATTATCTTTTTTCTATATGCAAAAAATGATAATTAAAAAAGTGTTTTTTTATTTACAAATTAGAGGTATAAAAAATCATGAGTTTTAGAGCAGATCTAAGGTTTTAAAGCTTTGAGAGGGTTAGAGTTTCTATTGGGAAATCCAATGACTTTTTCATAGCATTTTAGTAAATGATTTACACCATTCATTGCGCGGTGGGGTTGGTTTTCTGGTTCAATGCCGAATTTCGCTGCAATTTTGTCTTTAGTAAAGCCTGTTTCCCAAGGGAGCTTTTCTCCTTTTTCACTTTGCATCAAAAATCCCCAGTACATCGATGCTAGATCTAACCAATGATAAGGGAGATAAAGCTGTTCTTGCTCTTTAATATCTAAAATTTGAGAGAAAAAAGCTCTATCAAAAGAGGGATTTTGGCAGATGAAGACGGCTTTACCCCTAATAAGAGAGTGTTTTTTAATTAAATTAATTATATCTTGGCGAATTTCCCCAAAGCTCTTGCCCGAATGGGTGTTTTCCTTTTTGATACCATTGACTTTTAGACTAATTGGATCGCTCAGAGACCACTCTTGATCTGAGATGTTAGCAAAGGTTTGGTAGGTGTCTAGGATTTTTCCATTTGTTAAGTCTATGATTTTGATTGCGATTTCAAGAATTTTATGGATTTTTGGGTCCAATCCATTAGTTTCTGTATCAAGGAAAATACCAAACATAATTTTAGTTACCGATCAAAATTGCATGAACCATTTAGTAAATCTCATCATCGAGTAGATTTGAGATTATTAAAGGATTATATTTTTTAATCTGAAATAGATTCAATTGTTTTTCTTTTTCAATTAGATCACACCTCTTTCGCTCTCCAAAAAAAAAATATAGGCTAATTTTTCTTAAAAAAGAGTAAAAAAATATTTAATTTGATGGCGTTATAGGGATAAATTCGATTTTCTGGTATAGTTTCTAGCCAAATTAATTCTTGAGATAAGATATGAGTATACCACAAAAAAAACTTAGAGAAGCTGTTTTTTATGCTCTTTTTTCTAAAGATTTTTATTCTGATTTAGAATGGGAAGAGATCGTTCCAATCATCATGGAGCAACTTGAAATGAGTAAAAAAAATGTGAAAGACGCAGTTTTTAGAGCAACCCTTGTGCATGAGAAGAAGGAATTAATCGATGAAATTCTAAAAAAACAAGTTCAATCCTATGAACTTGAAAGAGTTTGCTTTGTCGAGAGAAATATTTTAAGGCTTGCAACCTATGAGATCTTATTTGATAATCAGATTCCAGAGGTGGTTGCCATTGCTGAGGGTATTAGGCTCTGCAAAAAATTCAGCACTCCCGAGAGCGCTGGATTTATTAACGGGGTCTTAGATGGAATCTACAAAAGTCACTCCCATCTCCAACCCCTAACGCATGGAACTTAGACAAAATACTTCGCTAAAAAATTATACAACACTTGGAATCGGTGGAAGCGCTCTTTATCTAATCGAAGTAAGCTCGGTTGATCAGATGAAAGAGGCTATATTCTTTGCAAAAGAGAAAAGCCTTCCTTATCTTGTTCTTGGGAAAGGCTCTAACACGTTGTTTCACGATCGAGGTTATCTAGGGGTTGTAATTTTAAACAAAATTACAACAATTAAGTGGAACCGAAATTTTGTGACAGCTGGAGCAGGATATTCTTTTTCGTTACTAGGGGTTCAGTCTGCAAAAAAAGCTCTAAGTGGTCTTGAATTTGCATCCGGAATTCCAGCAAGTGTTGGAGGCGCTGTGTTTATGAATGCAGGGGCAAACGGTCAAGAAACTTTCGATTCGCTGGTAAGTGTTGGATTTCTTAATGATTCACTTGATTATAAAGAGGTTAAAAAAGAAGAAATCGACTACGGTTATCGTTATAGCTCATTTCAAGAAACAAAAGGAGCGATTGTTTCTGCGACTTTTTGTTTAAAAGAGGAAGAAAGAGCAAGAAATAGGCAGCTTGAAATCATAGAATATAGAAAAAATACACAGCCCTATGATAAAAAATCAGCAGGCTGCGTGTTTCGCAATCCTTCTGAAAAAAGCGCTGGAGCTCTTATTGATTCCCTTGGTTTAAAAGGGGTCGAAATTGGGGGAGCATGCGTCTCTATGAAGCATGCAAATTTTTTAATAAACAATAATCAGGCATCAGCAGAAGATTTCTTAGCTCTAATAAAAAAGATTAAACAGCTTGTTCATCAAAGAGCTGGAGTTGAATTAGAAGTTGAGATTAGACAAATCCCTTTTGAAGGATAAAGACTTATGGAATTTAGAGCTGATATGCACTCTCACACTAATTGCTCTGATGGGATGATTTCCCCGCTTGAGCTAATCGAGCTTGCAAAGTCCCAGGGCCTTAGCGCTCTTTCTATTACAGACCACGACTCGATTCAAGCCTACACTCAAGAGAGCTTTGCGAAAGCTTCTTCAATCGGCTTACATCTTTGTACGGGCGTTGAGTTTTCCTGTCAGATTAAAGGAGTTAATATCCATATACTCGGATACGATTTTGATATAGAAAATAAAGAGATCCAAGAGCTTTGTGCCAAACACAAAACAAGGAGATTTGAGAGGAATCGAAAGATTCTCTATAAGCTTCGCACTCAAGGGATTTTGATCGAGGAAAGAGAGCTTGAAGAGTTTAAAATGGATGGAGTGATAGGACGCCCTCACATTGCGGCTTTAATGGTCAAAAAGGGAATAGTTTCCTCGGTTAAAGAAGCCTTCAACAAATATCTTGGAGATGGTAAATGCTGTTTTGATCCAGGGGTTTGTTTTTCGATTGTAGACACAATAAAAGTCATTCATAAAGCAGGTGGTAAGGCGTTTATAGCGCATCCTCATTTGATCAAGAGAAGTAAAATCCTTAAAGAAGTTTTAACTCTTCCTTTTGATGGAATTGAGTGTTTTTATGGGATTTTTTCTAGAAGAGATAACAATAAATGGCTTGAGATTGCAAAAGATAAAAATTGGCTAATTTGTGGAGGCTCAGACTTTCACGGCGATTCTAAACCTCAAAATAGAATGGGATCTTCTTGGATTGATCAGGAAAATTTTTTTAAGATCTACGAAAAAAACAAACATGGAACCTTTTAATCAATTTTTAGAAGAGATTTTCTCAAAAAAAAATAGCTTTAAAGAGACCCCTGGAAAGATTTCCTCTCTTGATCTTGCAAAAAAGCTAGATGAAACTTTTTCCTCTCTTTCAAAAAAGCTTAAGTTTATTCATGTGACTGGAACAAATGGGAAAGGATCTGTCTGTTTTCAAATAGCGAGCTCTTTAGCTGCATCTGGTTTGAATGTAGGTCTTTTTACCTCACCTCATCTTCTTTGCCCAACTGAAAGAATAGCCTTTTTTCCAAGATGGAGCAAACAACCCACCTTTATATCAAAAGAAGAGTTTTTAAATCTTGGTCAGATTGTGTTAAAAGCTTGCTCTGATCGTGACATTCCTATCGTCTTTTTTAATCTTTTATTTCAGATGGCACTTTGCTTTTTCTTTCATCAAAAAGTTGATTTAGCGGTGATCGAGGTTGGAATCGGAGGGAGATTTGATACAACAAATATCATTACTCCAATTTTATCTGTGATTACGTCGATTGATTATGATCATAAGGAGTTGCTTGGCTCAACCTTAGAAGAGATAGGATGGCAAAAAGCTGGGATTATTAAAGAAGGGATTGATGTTGTTTTAGGGCCAACAGTGATGCAAAATTCTGTTTTTAATGAAATAAAAAACAAGAAGGCGCCGTTTCACGCCATCAAAAAAGAGTTCTCCGATTATGTGAGTGAAAATCATGAAATTGCACTGACTTCACTTTCTGTGTTATCCAAAAAGCTCTCAATTAATTTACCCCATTGTTCTCTCGATTTTACCCATAAGCCCTCTTGCCGATTTGAGGTTATTTCAGAATCAAAGTGGCTTGATAACACATCTTTCAGCGCAATTGTTTTAGATGTAGCTCATAATCCACATGGATTTAATGCCCTTATCAAAAAATTACAAAAAGACTTAAGTGAGCTCTCGTTTGTTTTTCTTGTAGCTCTTAGCGCAAGAAAAGAATCTAAAGAGATTTTAAAAGCGCTTTCTGAGTGCTCAGACACTTTTTTCTTTCCAGATATGGAAGATGAGCAGTTTTATAAACCCTCCGATTTAGAAAAGCAGATTAAGGCTTATACTAACTCATCAGCTCTATCTGGAGGCACAGTTAAAAGCTTGTTTTTAAAAGCTCTTTCTGAAAAAAGAGAGAAACGATCCGCTTTAATATGCTGCGGAAGCTTTTATCTAATGAAGCCAATTTTAGAGATTCTTAAATAAATCTCAACTAGAAATTCGCGATTTTCTTGTCAGATGATAGCTCCTTTAAGTCTTTTAAAAAGAGACGGATCTCAGATCTTGTAGGTTTTTGAAAAGATCCTTCGATAAGTTCATGAGAGTAACCAATTATAACTTGAAGCATAGGGGTAAGTTTTTCTATCGATAGAATTGCTTTTTCGGAACTAAAAGATTCTTCTATTGAAATACCTTCTTCAGAAAGTAAAGTCTTTAATCTTTTTTGACTTTCTTGAGGAAGAGAGTAATAACAAAAGGTCGCTTCTTTGAAATTTTTTTCATAAAGTAAGCCTGCTAAATCGTATAAATCCATGCTTATTTCAGAATAATCTATCAGCTCAGAGCTGATTTGTTTTGCTTGCTCTCTTAGCTCTTTAGTGGAAGAGCAAATGGAAATGATTTTTTTCTCACTTTCTAGAGCTTTAATAAACTTTTTAGCCAGATTAATCATTTGCCTATTTTCTAATGAAAGAGCCTCATCTAGGTGGAGTGAAGTAATGCTTTTTTTGAGTCCGCAGATTTTTTTAGTTGTAGATTTATTTTGTTTAAAATCATAAGCAAGTTTTTGGGCTTTAAGGGTGATTTCATCAACTTTCTTATCAAGAAAAAGAGAATGGCATTTGAATTTTAAAGAAGAGAGCTCAAGTTGGTTCTCCTCAAAAGTCACTAAGATGTTCTTTGAGATAGGAGAGGTTGTTTTAAGTGAATTACACATGCTCAAAGATAAACCTTGAATTTCTTCTTCTATGTCCCCAAGTTTTTTACAAGATAGTTTTTCGTTTGAGAGCTCTTTTTTTATAAGAGAGATTTTTTCAAGAATCAAATCAGTTTGAGCAAAAGAAGAGAAAGAGATAATTTTATTCATGTCAGCCTCTTTTTTTTATTATATATTATTTAAATACTTTGAAAGCCGATTTTTATCTAGTATTACTATTTGGGCAACAGGCCCCTATAAGCTATTCTAATCGTTTTTTTATAACTTTACAAACATTCAAATATTAATTTACCACGTAAATATAAAAATATTTTTTTAAAAAAGTTTTAATGGTCTTATAATAAATATAATATAAAAAAATGAAAGAGATTATTTTAATTTCTTTTGAATTAGGATCAAGCTTGGCGCCTTTACTCTGTTAATCGTTTCAACGTGAGAGACTAAATAACAGCTTGAATCTAAGGTGTTTAAATGATTTATTAGAGCCGTTTGTTCCTTTAGGCCCTCTGAGTGTCCAGGATAACACATAATTGAGATTAGTCCTCCATCTGATAGAAGATCACATGCTTTTTTAATGCTTTCAATCGTTGATTCTACCATTGTTGTAAGCTCTTTGTTGGAGCTTGCTGGAAGGTAGCCTAGATTGTAGACGATTAAATCAGAAAAGGAGATTTCACTTGGGAAATTTACATGGGACTGATGATAAAATTTAACTCTACTAAGGTGAGAAGAGGGTAGGTTTTTTGAAAGTAATTCCTTTGTATTTTTCATAGCAGTTTTTTGAATATCAATGCAATAAAGCGCTCCATGGTCTTCTTCTAAAATTTCTTTGGCGATGAATAAAGAGTCGTTTCCATTTCCACAGGTAGCATCAACGGCGATAAAGCCTTTTTTTAAGTGTTTTTTCCAGACCAAATGGGAGAGGTCAGTGTGAGATTGAAATAGATTGAAAAAAGGTCTTGTCATAACTTTAAATGGCTTATCGTTTGATTGTTAGTGATTTTACTCCACTTTCACTTTTTATACAGTATTCTTTTGGATTATATTGCAAATTAATAACTTAGTTTTGTAAACTTCTTGGGATGTCATTTTGGGGTATTAGCTCAGTTGGTTAGAGCGTCACGTTGACATCGTGAAGGTCAGCTGTTCAAGTCAGCTATATCCCATAAATCTTTTTAAATCTCATGGAAAATTTATATTCAAATAGTAATCAGCTTGGGGCTAGGCTCCTTGCAGCTAGCATTTTGATCTTGGATCCTAAGGCCCTGATTCATTCAGCTCAAGCGGAAAGCTACGGCTTTTCTTGTGAGTTCTCAACCCTTAATTTATTTGATCAAACTAAATCCCCGTTTCTTGAAGAGATGATGCAATCTTTTGTAAAAAAAGAAGAAATAAAAACCCTTGAGATGATCAGAGATAGTGCTGTTGAATTTTTGATTTATCACGGTCAAAAAAGAAAAGGGGCTGAGCTTAAGCAGTGGGCTAATGGACTTGTGAATGTAGTTCAAGTTGGCGGTTTTGCAGATGTTTTAGAAGATGAGATTGAGCTTGATTCAGCTCTTGATTCTTTAAAGTTTTTTAAGATTCTAGAGATAGAGGCTCCTTTAAAGCATCCTCAGGGTCGAAAAACTTTTTATATTAAAGCATTCGCTGGATCTTCTGCTTTTGAGATGAAAGAAAAGCTTAAAAAAATTAAATCTTTTAAGTCAGACTCCCACGCATTTAAGGGAGTTAAAGAGGGCTACTTTGAGTTTTTTGAAAAAAACAACCAAAGTGGTGCTATTTTCTTTGAAAAAGGGGAGCGAGTTGTTAGCTCTTTATTTAAGTTTGCCAAGGATTTTTATTTATCAAAAGGATTGAGTTTTATAAGAGTTTCATCCCAATTTGAAGAGGAAGGCGATCAAATGGATTGTTTTTCTTTAAGTGGGTTTTCCTATTTGAAAGGATGGTTTTTCCAAGATTTAATTTCTACCTCTATTGAGACTAAAGAAAAAGATTTAGGCCTTTTTAATCTTGCTCAAAACACTCAAGTTTCCACATTTAAAAAAGCAGTAAATGAAGATTTAGAAGAGATTCTTTTTTCTCATTTGCAGGATTCACTTCATCTTTTGGAAACTCTTGGTGTAAAAGTTTGCTTTAAATTAACTCCCTTTAGAAAAAAGACAACTAAGAAAGTAGATGCTTATCAGCTTTTTTCTAGGTTTTTAGCTGAGAGTCAATCTTCTTTAAATATTGAGACTGCTCCCTATCAAAAAAACAGTGATTATGAGCTTGTTTTTACTGCAAAAGATTTTCTTGAAAGAGAGTGGGAAATTGCAAGATGTGAAGTGGATGATAGAAAAAATCCTTATTATATTAGGTTTGATATACTCTCGTTAGAGAGGGTTTTTGCGCTTCTTTTAGATACTTCAAAAGAATCTTTGTCAAAAATAAATTTAATATAAAAGATTTAAACTCTTGAAAGTAAAAAAGAATACCAGGAAAATAGTTAACTTCGTTAATCTATTATAAGATTTTAAAAAGACGAGAGGTTATTTAGTTTGAAGATTAACAAGCAGATCCGAGCTCCGAAAGTTAGGGTGATTGATAGTGAAGGAAATCAGTTAGGTATTTTAGGAATTTTAGAAGCTATTCAAATGGCAGAAAGTGCCGGCCTAGATCTTGTTGAAATAGCGCCAACTGCAGCGCCTCCTGTTTGTAAAATTATAGATTACGGTAAATTCCGTTACCAACAAACTAAAAAAGAAAAAGAAAGTAAAAAAGCACAGCATCAATCTAAGCTTAAAGAAATCAAAATGAAGCCAAATATTGATGATCACGACTTCCATGTAAAGCTTAAAAAAGCAAGAAGCTTTATTGAAGATGGAGATAAAGTTAAAGTGACATGTGTGTTTAGAGGACGAGAGATTTTACACTCTGAAATTGGACAAAGTGTAGTATCTCGTTTTAGTGAAGGATTACAAGATATCGCAAGTGCTGAATCGCCTGCTAAAATGTTTGGAAAAACTTTATCGCTTGTGTTAGCACCAACCGGAAAAAAGAAAAGTTAGGAGAATAGTGTCGTGCCAAAAGTAAAGATGAAAACAAATAAAGCTGCAAAGTCAAGATTCAAAGTGACAGCAACTGGAAAATTGATGAGACATCGTCAAGGTGCTCGCCATCTTTTAGTTAAAAAATCATCAAATAAGAAACATGCTTTAAAAAAAGCAACAACAGTATCCACAGCTCATCTAAGCAAATACAAGCACATGATGGGAGTTGCTTAAGGCTTTATACGGATTAATAAGGTAAAGGAAATAATATGGTAAGAGTAACGTGCGCAGTCTCTTCTAGAAGAAGAAGAAAGAGACTACTTAAAAAAGCATCTGGTTTCTACGGAGATAGAAAAAATCACATCCGTCAGTCAACTAACGCTGTGATGTCTGCGATGGCTTTTCATTATAAGCATCGTAAACAAAGAAAATCAGAATTTAGACAGCTTTGGATCATCCGTATCGGAGTCGCTGCAAATATCAATGGTATTTCATACAGCAGACTCATTAACGGATTAGATAAAGCTGGAGTGTTAATTAATCGTAAAATGCTAGCAGATCTTGCAATCAATGATCCAGCTGCATTTGCTGCAATTGCACAAACTGCAAAGCATGCTTTACTAGCTGCTTAAAAAATTAGACAACAAAATATTTGTCTTTAAACCTATGCTTGATAAAATACGAGCATAGGTTTTTTTATTGAAGTGAACAGGGAATAAATTGTGAGAGACCAGATAGATAATCTTCGCAGTTCTTTTCGGGATGAAATGAACGATGTGAAAACAACTAAAGAGTTAGATCAGCTTAAAGTAAAGTACCTTGGAAAAAAAGGGCCAATACAATCCTTAATGGCTCTTTTAAAAGACGCATCTGCGGAGCAAAGGCCACTTCTTGGAAAAGATATCAATGAGCTAAAAGAGAGTATCACTTCTGAAATTGATCAAAAATTTGAGCAACTTGGATCTGAGGAAGAGTCTAAACAACTACAGCTTGAAAAAGAAGACATCACCCTACCAGGAAGAAAAAACTTCCTTGGAAAAATTCATCCAATCACTCAGATGGTTGAAGAAGTTCTTCAAATTTTGATTCAGATGGGGTTTTCTGTTCAAACAACACCTGAAATAGAATCAGATTATTATAATTACGGTGGTTTAAATTATCCTGAAGATCATCCAGCAAGAGATATGCAAGATACCTTTTATCTAAGCAAAGAAATGCTTTTGCGCTCTCATACCACATCAATTCAGCAAAGAATCATGGAAACTAAAGAGCCTCCGATTCGAGTTGTATCCTACGGTAAGTGTTATAGAAATGAAACGATTACAGCAAGGTCCCACGTGCTCTTTCATCAGATAGATGGTCTTTATATTGATAAGAATGTCACATTTGCAGATCTTCTTGCGATTAAAAAAGAGCTCTATTCTAAAATTTTTAAAAAGGAAGTGAAACTAAGAGTTCGTCCTAGTTATTTTCCTTTCGTTGAACCTGGAATGGAGATAGATATTCTATGTACATGTTGCGATGGTGCAGGATGTAGACTTTGTAAATCCACTGGATGGCTAGAAGTGTGTGGAGCCGGAATGGTTCATCCTGAAGTTTTAAAACAAGGTGGATTAGATCCAGAGGTTTACTCAGGTCTTGCATGGGGTGGGGGAATCGAAAGATTGTTCATGCTTCGTCACGGTGTCTCAGATATCAGAATGTTTACAGAAAATGATTTGAGATTTTTAAATCAATTTCATTGATAATAATTCTTAAAATAGAGTAAGATTTTAAACAAATTTCTACGGAAGAATGGCAGAGCGGCCTAATGCGGCTGTCTTGAAAACAGCAGTCCTGAAAGGGACCGGGGGTTCGAATCCCTCTTCTTCCGAAAGTAATTTAGAAAGCCTTAAGATAAAAATCTTAAGGCTTTTTTATTTACCGAATATTTTTCCAAAAATTAAAAAGGTAAGATTCCTTTGAACCAAAAGAATTGCCAATAGTTTCTCGGGCCGCAAAATCAGTTCATGTAGGTAGCATATACGAGGATTATAAAGGCAATCGTTACAAAATTCTTGGCATAGCTCCTCATAGTGAGAGCTTAGAAGAACGTGTTGTTTACGAAGGTTTATATGAAAATAGTGAGATTTGGGTAAGACCTCTTTTCATGTTTTTTGAAAACATTGGTGAAAAACCAAGGTTTAGACTCGTTGACTAGAAAAAACGAAAATTACCTCTTAAATCATATCGAAAAAGTAATTTCCTCTTGCTCTTTATCTAAGCTAATTCCTCTTATAAAAGCTTTTATTTGTTTTATCAATCTAATTCTACACTTAAAGTGTAAAGAATTCTCTTAAATCTAAAAGATGTTAAGTGACATTTATCAAAATAGACCCTATAAAAAAAATTGATCAAATAATTTTTATATAGGGTTAATTTTTTATGAGCTTGTCATTATCCGCAAGAAATGCATACATAAGAAATCAAGCTGGGGTGTTTATCAGCTGCTGCAATCAAATTTTAGATAATCTTGGATCTAGATGCATTGAAGATGAACCTGCAAGATCTTATTTGCTTTCAAGGCTTTCCATCCTCTCAAGAGAATTCTTTTCTGCTAAAGAAGTTTTTACTTTAGAGTTTCAAAGAACCCAAGATGGAAGATTTTCACAAATAAATGAAGATTTAGGCGAGGTGATTTCGATCCTTCAGGGAGAATCTGATCTTTATCCACTTCCAATCCAATATGCAGATGGGGAAGGGGAATTGAAAGAGGAGATAGAAGAGGAGGATCTCAGAGGGATTTTAGCCCTTTTACAAAAAGGTGTAGAAGAAAAAATAAGAACTCTTTGTTTTGAGCTAAAACAAGACCCAGGTGCTTTAACGTTGAGATCGAATGTAGAGTCTTTTGAAAAAATTTATTCTCCAAAGCAGGCGATTGCAATTCTTGAAAAACATAATTCAAAAGTGTTTAGATTTTTTTCAGAAGAAATTATAGCATCTGAGCGAGTCGGGGTAGTTGCTGTAAAGCTTTTTCCTCAAAACTTTCAGTTTCTAAATGCTGAGCTTAAAAAAAAGGAGTTCATCGCTCTACTTGCAATTTCTAAAGATCCAAGCTTATTTATCCATGTTGATGTAGCCCTTAAAGAGAATCTACTCTTCATTACAAAAGCAATCAAGCTTGTTAAGCAAGAGTGCCTAGCTGTTTTGCTCCATCTATCAGATGAGCTAAGAGATAGATTTGAAGTTTTTGATTTAGCTCTTACCTACAATAAATCATCTTTGATGTATGGCTCAGAGAGGCTCAAGGCTAATACATCCCTTATAAAAAAGCAAAAGCAGCAAAAAAAAACTTTGTTTTGCCGATTTTTTCGAGGTCAGTTAAACCTTGAAACCGAAATGAAAAATCCAGTGGATTCTAAAGAGCAAGAGGCGGTTACAGATAAATTTAAACAATTAAAATTTAAGTAAATTTATGAAATTTTTTGTCGATTTTTCAAGGAATATTGAAGCTTCTTGTCAAGAAATCTTTCGATATTGTGAAAGAGAGTCGTTTTTGGCTCGCATTACCCCTCCATTTAAAAAAATCGAGGTTGTAAATAAACAAAGAGGTCTAGAGGTCGGCTCAATTTTTTATGTGAAAGTTCCTTATGCAAGGTGGAGTGGAAAAGTTTGTAATGTTCAAAAGCCTCATTTAATAGAAATGGAATTTTCAAAAAGTTTCTTAAAAAAAATTCATCAACGAATCCTTATCAAAAAAAACTCTGAAACACAATCTGAGCTTCGATTTGAGTTTGAAGGAGAAGTTAAGGGAGCTTTTTTTGCTAACATTTTTTTCAATAAATTCGGTCGTAAGTTCCTTGAGAGAGTGATAAATTATCGCTACGAAACGATGATTTGTGATTTGAAGAATTCAAAAAAACTCTCTGCCGAAGGGGTAAATAAAAAAATTCTTCTTTCGGGATCAAGTGGCCTTATTGGTGGGCAACTTAGAGCTGTTTTAGATGTCATGGGATACGATGTTTATACCTTAGTAAGAAGAAATAAATTACGATCGGATGAGATTTATTGGAATCCTGAAAAAAAATTAATAAATAAAGCAGATCTTGAGGGCTTTTATGCTGTGATTCACTTAGGGGGAGAGTCAATTTTTGGGTTCAGGTGGAGTGAGGCTAAGAAGAAAAGAATTTTAGATTCTAGAATTAACTCGACATCTTTTTTAGCAAAAAGCTTAAATGATCTCTCTTGCCCTCCAAAAGTTTTTATGTGCGCTTCAGCAATTGGATACTATGGAGATACTAAAGATCAGGTTTGCACAGAAGCCTCATTGAAGGGATCTGGGTTTTTATCAGATGTTGTCTCTTTGTGGGAGGAGGCTTCAAACATTTTCTCAAAATCAAGAGTTATTAACCTCCGTTTCGGAGTCGTGCTTCAAGCAGGAGGAGGTGTTTTAAAAAAACTTGCTTTTCCTTTTAGCACTTATTTTGGCGCGATTCTTGGAAGTGGTAGGCAGTTTTTTAGTTGGATTTCTCTTGATGACCTTTGCTACAGCATTTGTCATTTGCTTAAAGATCAACAAATAAAAGGAGCTGTAAATCTTGTTTCTCCAGAGGCTACAACTAATGAAGAATTTTCAAATGAGCTTGCTCAATGTTATAAAAAAAGGGTTTGGCTTAAAATCCCTTCCTTGATCTTGAAGATTTTATTTGGGGAAAGCTCAACTCTGTTTCTTTCAAGTACCAAAGCTTATCCAAAAAAAATGATTGAGTCTTCTTTTAAATTCTCATATGCTAAATTGCATGATGCACTTAAACACACTCTTGGAAAATGATTATACTTTGGCATAAAAACGATTTAAGACTTTCAGATAATAAGGCTCTTTCAGAGGCGATTGAAAAATCTGATCAGATTCTCCCACTTTATATTTATGATTCAAATCAAAAAAGCTGGCCTCTTGGCGAAACTAGTCGCTGGTGGCTTTTACATGCACTAAAAGATCTGAGATCTCAATATCAAGAAATCGGAGGAGATCTTTTTTTTAAAGAGGGAGAGCCTCTAGAAGTTTTCAAACAAATCATAAAATCTCATAGCGTTGAAGCTCTCTATTTGAATTTATCTTTTGATCCATCTTCTTTAAAAGAATGCTTGGAAATAAAACAGAAGCTTGAAAAGGAAGGGGTAGAGGTTAAGTTTTTTAATTCAAATTATGTCATCAATCCTGAAAACTTTTTAAATAAAAGCTCAGAGCCATTTCAGGTCTTTACTCCCTTTTATAATGGGGTTTTGAAAACACTTTCCTTAAACTTTTCTTTAGTACCCAAGCCTAAAGCAATCAAGGTTCCAAAGAATTTTAAAGGAGATAAATTAGAAGATTTTTCACTTTTACCAAAAATTCATTGGTATAAAAAATTAGAAAAGAGGTGGAATCCTACAAGAAAAGCGATCAAAGAGCTTCTTGATGATTTTAGTAAATGCGTTCATAAATATACTCATGATAGAGATTTTCCGGCGATAGATGCAACTTCTAGAATGTCTCCCTACCTGCATTTTGGGCAGATCTCTCCGAAAGAGGTGATCGTCTATTTAATTAAAAAAACTTCAGAAGATAAAGTCGCTCCTTTTTTTCGCCAACTTGTTTGGAGAGAATTTGGAATGTATTTCCTCTATCACTTTCCTCATGTTGCAGAAAAAAATTGGAGAGAAAAATTTGACCACTTTCCTTGGAAAAAATCTAAATCCCTTTTTGATAAATGGAAGAAAGGGGAAACAGGTTATCCGATTGTTGATGCTGGAATGAAACAGCTTTGGGAAACAGGGTGGATGCATAATCGAGTTAGAATGATTGTTGCTTCTTTTTTAATTAAAGATTTAATGATTCACTGGAGAGAGGGTGCAGAGTGGTTCTGGAATACGTTAGTGGATGCCGATCTTGCAAACAACACCTTAGGTTGGCAATGGGTTGCAGGTTCAGGCCCTGACGCTTCTCCTTTTTTTAGAATTTTCAATCCTATTTTACAGGGAGAGAAGTTTGATCCAGAAGGTGAATATGTTAAAAGATATCTCCCTGCTTTAAAAAATGTTCCGAAAGAGTGGATCCATAAACCGTGGGAAGCTCCCATGCATGTCCTTAAAAATGCTGACGTTACCCTAGGGTCGGACTATCCTCATCCAATTGTAGATCATAATGAAAAAAGAGTCGAAGCTATGAACGCCTATAAATCTCTTTAATTAATCTGTTTCTTTAAGATTTTTTTCTCAATTGTTGAAATAATGGGATTTACCCACCATGAAATCCAAACGCCCGTTAAAAATTGAAGTGTTTTGCTAAAGGCGGAAAGAAAGATCGACCCTTTGTCTGGGATGAAAACTGCAGCTGAAAGTAGAACGCCACATCCTGCAAGAACGAGAAGTGGCCTTAAAATTCGCTGAGAGATAAGAGTTGGATCTTTTAGTTCGTTTGAATAAATTAGACCCACCATCACCCCAAGCGCGCAGTAAATGACCATCGTTGAGTTTTTATTCAATGCAAAGATAGCCAGTAAAAGAGAAACTGACCCAGCAACTGTAATCAGAAATAGGCGCGGCTTTGTTGTTAGGTAGCAAGAAACAGAGGGCTGAAATCTTATGAATAGAAAAAGAGTCATTACTCCAAAAAACCACCCCCCTAAAATATCTGTGAAAAAATGTAGTCCCAGATATATTCTAGAAAATCCAATCAGAATAAGAGTAAAAACAGAGAATAGGTAAAGTCTCAACGTCCTCATTCGATAGCAAAAGTAGCCCAACAAAACAGTGAAGCTTTGCGCGGCCCCACTTGGAAAACCATAGGATTTAACTTTAATTAGACAGACTCCAACATCCATCTGGCAGGGGCGAGGTTCGGCTATAAGTTCTTTTAAGTTTTGGTTGAGATAGGATGTAATGAAAAATAAAAAGAGAAGCTTAAGACCAAATTCTCTTTTATAGGCAAAGCAAAGGCATATTAGAAAAAGAGCATAAAATGGGAAAGTATCGAGAAGGTTTAACTTATACATAATTGAGTCAATCCAAGGAGCTCTTATTTCTTGAATTTTTTTTATCCACTCAATTTCGAGAAGATGGATGTCATAAATGCTCATATTTATCCCTAACTTAAGATGAGAGTGTAGAATATCCACCATCAACGTGAATGATTTGACCTGTGATCCAATTTGATTCTTCAGATAAAAGAAAACATACCACACTCGAAATATTATCAACAGATCCGATCGAGTGTAAAGGGTGTTTTTTAGCTAGGGCGTCGATTTTTTCTTTTTGATTTAGAATCTGCGATGCAAGGGGGGTGCTTGTGATCGAGGGAGCAACAGCATTGACTCTAATGGAAGGAGCAAGCTCTGCTGCAAGGGATTTAGCAAGTCCTTCAACAGCTGCTTTAGCGCAACCGATAGAGCAGTGGAAAGGAAACCCTTTGCTTGCAGCGATGCTACTTAATAATACAATAGAAGATCTCTCTTTTTTTAAAAGAGGCAAGTAGGCTTGTATGACTTTAAAGGCTCCAAAAGCATTGATTTCAAAATCATGAAAAAAATCCTCTTTTTTCAAAGAGGCTATCGGCTTTAAATTAATAGTCCCAGGAAAGTAAGCGATTCCATCTAAAGCCCCACTAATCTGTGGAAGAGAGTCTTTTGTAACATCAAAGGGTAAGTAAGAGAGGTTTTTAGACTCTGAAAGTCCTCTTTTTTCTCTTGAGAGATTGGTGACTAAATGGTCCTTGGAAAGAAGATGATTCACAGTTGCAAGCCCAATTCCTGATGAACCACCTACGATCAAATAGTTTTTTTGCATGAAAAATCCTTTCGTTTATTCATAATAAATAAACGAAATTTTTATTTAATTAAATTAAATATTTTAGGAGATCATGCAGCTATGGAAAAAATCACAAAAGCTTTCTATTGAAATTTGATCCATCTCCTCTTGCTTTTTGATTCGGTCAAGCTCTAAAAGAACTTTGGAAATAGTTGGTCGAGAGAAAGGCATTTCTTCTTCCATCCACCACTTAAGTTTTAATAAATCGAAATATGCAGTAGCTGAAAAAACATTTTCATCTTTAGTCATTTCCAAAAGATGATTAAACACAGCAGAGAGGGCAAAAATATCAGAGGCTTTTGATTGTTTTTCATTTATAAGATCTTTTGGGCAGTACTCCCTTGATCCGCTCCACTGTGAACCAATTTTAGACTCTTCAATGACCATCTCTAAATCGCCAGCAAAAAGAGAAAATGCATTAGGATCAAATGGCTCTTGGCCTCTTTTGAAATCTATGAAAATATTTTCAGGCTTTAAATCTCTATAAACAAGATCTTTTTGATGAAGAGCCTCTAGAGCAAGCGAAAGAGAGAAAAGGATATTCCAGCAAGCTTGCCGAGTTAAAAATGGCGTTTCTATTTGAAGTTGCATTACTTCAAGAAGAGTTGTGTCGTAGAGTCTTTCGATAATACATTCTTTTTTAGTCTCTTTCCCTTTTTGAGTAAAATATTCGTAGGTTAAAAATGGAGAATCTATAAAAAGAGGGGTTTTATTGAGACCCCAAATCTCTTTATCAAATTGGCTTATTTTAGCAATTCGCTGAGTTTTTTCGGCAACCCATGAAAAGACTTGAGTTTGATAGCAAAGAGCTTTAAAAACTCTGCAAGATCTCCCTGCTGCCAAAAATGCATTAAAATGTTTTTTTTTCACATGAATGAAAAGTTGATCTTTTTCTTGGCCTTGAGAGCCAGATAAAACAGCTGTAAAGGAGCAAACTCCAACTATTTTACATCTCTCAGCTCCTTGTTGACTCAAAATTTTTTTATCTTTTAGGAAAAGATAGATTTTAAAAATAGTTTCTACTTCTTTCCTTGTGAGTTTAAGCTCATGAAGGAACTTTAAAGACTCAGGAGCTTTAGCTAAAAGCCCTTTTTTTTCCATTGTAGATAGGTATTGAGTTTGAGCTAATGTTTCAGATTCTAAAAATTTTTGATAGATGTTGGAGATTGAATTTGCAGCGAAATCAAAGGGCGCAAGGAGTCTCTGCTCGATGCTTAACATTTGGTTTTTGGTGGAAAAATATATTTGATAAATTGTCATCTTAAAATGAAAAAGTAATTTTAATAAAAAATTGTTATTTTATTATAATTGTTAAAATAACTCTATTTTTTATTTAGTTTTTTTTGGATTAAAGGGAATGCACAAAAATTTTTTTAAAAATACATTCTGATTTAATAGGACTGTATTAAAAAATTTACAAGAGAAGTTGTGCAATAGTTCTGAACTGAAAATATTGAATTAAATCAGAACTCATGTTCAGATTTCATCTTTTTAATTGCTTGAACTTGCGTTAAGGCATAAGAAAAATTTTTAATCTGCTCCAGCTACCAATAGTAATTAAATTTTTTCAATACAGCCCTTTCTCTCTATAAAAAAGAGAAAAAACGGGATATATTATTATAACATATTAAAATGAATTTATTATTTAATGTATAATTAATGCATAATTAAAATGAGATTTACATGAAAAATTCAGCAAATCTAAAAAAAATCAGTCTACATGCAAAAAATTTGCATGCTTCTGTTCAGTTTTTCTTTTTCTTTTTTACTCATCTTGGAGGAGTTAGGAATTGAATCGCTGATTTACGCCCCGACTCCTAGGAGTCGGGGCCCTTCTTTTTAGGCAAAAGCCCCGATTTTTAAATCGGGGCTTTTTGTTTTAAATTTAAAAAATTAAAAGGAGGGAATTCCTATGAGTTCTATAGTTAAAAAAGATATTAATCAAGAAATACACAACCTAAACGAATGCTTTTTAGAAAGCCATCGTTTAAGAAAGGAGCTTGCAATCAAATATATCAAACAGACC
>Ga0172372_10000574_pt1 | contig 56469 bp, 80 predicted proteins | sample LakKiv5m_2_FD_114544 | JGI IMG/M metagenome (GOLD analysis project Ga0172372, IMG submission 114544) | Freshwater microbial communities from Kabuno Bay, South-Kivu, Congo - kab_092012_9.5m | ecosystem: Environmental > Aquatic > Freshwater > Lake | place: Democratic Republic of the Congo...
CAATAGGATAAAAGTATAAATGCTTACTAGCGAATCTTGCATTACGAACAGTGACTTTCATTACCAATACTCCCCACGCTCACGGCGTTGTTTAGCTTCGTTTTCAAAATTGGGCAAACGCTGGAACTTTTCTCCCCTACAGGTCTGGGGATCATAATGCCTAGTACCAGGGCATAGTGGCTGATAGTTATCCAAAAACTGTCCTACTGACCCACAGCCAGCTAGGCAGCTGACTAAGACTAAGCTAGCAAGTTTCATAAAATATCCTAAGGATTAGTTGACAACACCATAATTATACTGTATACTATGTTCAGTGTCAAGTAAATATACTTATGAGAATACGAGAAATGGCAGACCTTGCCCAAAATTACGCAGATGCAAAGCAAAATAAGTCCCTAGCCGATGCTTTGGCAATAGAATTACCGCAGGGAAAGTTTACAGCTAAACGTGCTCAAGGAACCAAACCAATTCCTCATATTAGAGTGCAGAAATTAAGTTTGGATGAACTTAAAGAGGCTCTAGTAAAATTTGGTGCCGGTTTTGGTAGCCCAGATCTTACGCAGAGTAGGATGAGCGGTAAGTATCCTGTACATAGTATAGACATTGACGGCATAAAATACAGCTTTGTAATTGCCAGTGTGGGCAAAAATAAAGATAGCAGTGCAGTAGGTATTAATAGGAAAGAGCTAGCACCTACTGGACTAGGATTAGATGGGGCAATTTATACTAGAAAAGAACTGATTACATCCACTAAAGAGGCCATAGACAATATTATCCGCGACCCTAAACTTAAAGATTGCTTGATGGCCTTGGTTGATATCGCAGCCAACAGAGGTTCGGGTAAACTCGCACCTGAACAAGAACAAAGACTAGAACCAATTTTAGGCACAGTTAGTCAAGACTTTGGAGAAATACTAGCCCCAATCATTATTATGGACGATAATGATACTGCGGAATTACCCGCAGGTAATAATCCAATTATTGATGTTAAATTGAAATCAATGAATCTCAGTGTAAAGGCATTAACCGGATCTGGTACCAGTTTTCGCACCATAAAAGATCTTATGGACAAGTATGAAAACAGCATTATAAATGATCCTAAAAAGTTAAGTAAGTATGCTGTGCTCAAACAATTTCACCCCAATGCTGGTGGATCAAATAAGGATAAGATTATTGCTGCTAGTATGACAGCAGCTATTCCTGAATATAAAAAACTTTGTGGTATATTTAAGGTAAAGAATATTCCTAACTTTGAAACAATGCTAAGTTTGACTAAGAAAATTACTATGAACGCAGATTACGGAACTTTTCTCAAAACTGTATATCCAGCAATGACAGCTGGTAATTGGGGAGTACCTACAGGACTACCAGCAGATGGTGCTTACTATCTAGGACAAAAAGATGTGGCTCCTAAAAGAACATACACAGCAGGTAAAGCTAGCTTTGATGCTAGCCCAGCCTTGGCAGCAGCAGATATCCTAACTTATGTGGTTGGTGTTGGACTGCTCAATAGCATAAGAAAAGGCAAAGATAGCAAAGACTATAGCGAAATGATGACATCAATAGTTAAACAGGCCAATGCAGTGCTAGGTCATATCACGATTAATCCCAACGGTAGTATGAAAGTTATAACTAGACCGTTTAGTGATATGAAGTTCGAGTTTCAGTATCATGCACCTAGCCATTTACCAGGAAATAATTTACCAGGATTCATAGGAATTTTAGACTAAGGCATTTATAATACTTGAAAAGGCACAATTATGGCAATTACTACATTACTAGGCGATTGTATTGACATCGCAGACCAAATCACCAATAACAGCATAGACCTTTTGCTAACAGATCCGCCTTATAATATTAGCTCAGATGGCGCAAAGCCTGTTTGGATAGATAAGCAAACCGGACAAGATAAGAATAGTATACACAGTCAAAAATTTAGCGAGTCATTTGATCAAGATTGGGATGATGTGGGGCACGAAGAGTTTTTAGCTCAAATGACAACCTGGAGCAATATGTGGTATAAAAAAATACGTAAAGGAGGCTCCTTTGCAGTGTTTATTAGTGACCAATATATTAGCTATTTGTGGAATATAATGGAGCAAACTGGATTTGAACCAAAACGTATTTGGACCTGGAAGAAACCCGCAGCAGTTCCTTTTAATCGAAGTGTCAATCCTGTTAGTGCCTGTGAATATATTTTATGGGGCATTAAACCTGGAGGCAAGCGCACATTTAATTCCAATGCTGGAGCAGATACAATTGTTGAAAGATACAGCGCCGCAGACAAAATTAGCAGTATTATCTATAAGTTAGCCAAAGAGCCAGGCGCATTGAATAACTTAAATCAATTATTTGAACAGGCTCGTAAAGAATCTGCTAAAATGTTAGTAAGCAGAAAAACCAGTCAGGGTCTTATAGAATGTGTTATTCCAAACACTATTGTTTATAGTGGTGGATTAGGTAAAGGTAAAATACATCCTACCGAAAAGCCCGTGGAGTTGTTAGAGTATTTTGTATCATTGCTGTCTAATCCAGGAGATTCAGTATTGGATACTTTTGCCGGTAGTGGTAGTACAGGCACAGCCTGTTATAATTTAGGCAGATCCTGCACATTAATTGAACGTGATGCTAAAATGTATGACAAGATGAAGCTACGTATTAGCACGCTCACAAGTTTAGAGTCTACTGGATTGTTCCAGTAAATATTTGATGCAAATTTTAGTCACTGGGTCAGAAGGTTTTATTGGCCGTAATATGACAGCCTTTTTAGGCAGACAGCCTGACTGGCGAGTGGATGGTTATGACTGGGACCCAAAGCATTGGCCCGATGTTAAATCATATGATTGGGTTGTACATTTAGGTGCTGTGGCAGATGTCAGTGAAACTGATGTTGAAAAATGTATGATTCAAAATTATGATTTTAGTTGTTATATATTTCATGAATGTAATAGACACGGTGTAAATCTGCAATATGCCAGCAGTAGCACTGTGTACGGGGAAACAAATAACTTTGAAGAAACAGCTCCCTGCCATCCGCAAACTCCCTATGCTTGGAGCAAATACTTATTTGATCGCTGGGTCTTTGAGCGCGAACATAATATCTTTGTACAAGGATTTAGATACTTTAACGTCTATGGTAAATGGATGCATCTACGCGGATCAAGAGCCAACGCCATACACAAATGGCGAGAGCAGGCTCGTAAGCAGGGTTATATAGAAGTTTGGGAAAATGCAGATCAGGTTTATAGAGATTGGACCTGGGTAGGAGACCTGTGCCAATTACAGTTAGATTTTATCAATACTGTCAAAGGCAGTGGTATTTGGAATGTGGGCGCAGGCCTGCCACATAGTTTTTTAGACATAGCTGAAACTATAGCCGAGCAAGAAGGTGTTAGCATTGTACGAGTTCCTGTACCCTACGAAGAAATACCTAGATTTAGAACAAAAACCTGTGCTGATCTTAAGCATTTAAAGCAAACCATAGGCGGTAGAAAATGGCTAAATGTGTATGAATGGTTAGACTTAGAAGCCTAAGCCATAAATACACAATGCTGATAAAAGAATTTATTACTGATGAAGAAATTGCTGACCTTGACGAGAAGGCCACAAGAGCACTGTGCTTGAGCACAAAATCTAATAAGGATTTAGGTTCTAGCAACCTAGCTAGTTGTAAGAGCCAAGGGCTACGTGCTAGAGAAGGGCAGAAAAGTCATTTAGTTGGTCACGGAAATAGTGCTACAAGAATTACTGTAGGCGGTAAAAAGATAAAGGGTAAAAAGTACGGAGGTCCGCTTCCTGATTACGGTACCAGGAAAGGCCAATTATAATTCCTGTACTTGTAAATACCCTATATGAATTTTACTGGACAGTTATTAATAGCACCTCCTAATGTAAGAGGAAATTTCTGGCAAAAAGGTGTGATCTTTATCACAGAGCATCATCAACGTGGTAGCATGGGTATCTTACTTAATCGTAATAGCAAAAATACTATTTTAGATTTTAGTAAGCAATTAGGTTTAGACTACGATATACCAGGCTATGTTTATGTGGGCGGGCCTGTGAATATTAAAGCATTAACCATATTACACAGTTCTGAATGGAGATGCCAAAATACACTAGAAATAGATAGTGAATTTTGTCTTAGCAGTCAGCCTGATTTATTACAAAGGCTGGCCATGGGAGACAGACCAAAATATTGGCGTATGTTCTTAGGACTATGTGCTTGGAGCCCAAATCAGCTGGAGTTAGAAGTCAAAGGACGACATCCTTACAGTCATGATAGCAGTTGGCTAACAGCTACACCAAATTATCATAGTGTGTTTGAGTTAGACAGCAATGAACAATGGACACATTGTATTGAATGTAGTAGTTCGGAGTTTGTCCAAAAACTACTTGATTAAATATAAGATTGGTGTTAAAATAATATTGTTTTAACCCCTACGATTACTAAAATGAGCGATACACTAGTTTTAAATGCTGATGGAGCGCCTATCTCATATCTTCCATTAAGCGTAATAGATTGGCAAGAGGCAATTAGATATATGGTACTTGATAAAGTACACGTATTGGATTGGCACGATAATTGGATAGTACACAGCCATCGTTGGAGTACAGCAGTGCCAGCCGTAATTATGCTCAAAGAATTTATGAAACCAAAACAAACTGTGAGATTCAGCAGAGGTAATGTTTACCTACGTGATTTATACCGTTGCTCATATTGTTCACAGCACTTGGAGAAAAAGTATTGTACATTGGATCATGTATTACCTGTGAGTAAAGGTGGTAAAACAACCTTTGAAAACACTGTGACCAGTTGTGGTCCTTGTAATGCAGCTAAAGGTAATAATCATCGTGTAAGGCCAAAGGTTAAACCATATCGTCCTAGTTATTTTGAACTAGTAAATAAGAGGAAGCAGTTTCCTTTTATGGTAAGGCACGAAAGTTGGAGAGAATTCCTGAGCTAAAGATCCAGTGGAGTTTAGCTAATCAATGTAATAGGCAGTGTACATATTGTCACCCTGAGCTTTATAAGGGTGACAATCCTTTTCCTAGTCTTGAAAAGTTATCTAAGGCCTTTGATAATTTAGATTATCTCAGTGTCAACTATGATAGAATAATACTAGAAATAACTGGTGGTGAGCCTACCTATAGCCAAAATCTACAATTGACGATGGCTAGAAATTCAAATCCTAGACTAAGATATCAATTAATTTCAAACGGCTACGCAGATACCTCCTGGTGGGCCAGTGTAAAATTAAAACTAGACCTAGTGCAATTGACCTATCATCATGATGCAGACTTTGATCATTTTTTTAGTGTGGTAAAAGAGTTAGAAGAAATACGCCCTACCATCTTGATTCCAATCACTCCAGACAATTGGAACCTGCAGGTTAGAGTATATGAAACATTAAAGCCTTTTAACTTTGAATTACAGCTACAATTTTTGTATAATAATTTTACAAGAGGCAATAACCAATATCTTAATTATAATCAGTTTCAATGGGACTATTATTACGCTAGTAAAGGTATAGTTCAGCAAGAAGAAATAGTCAAAACTGTAGAGTTTAAGCGACAGCATAACTTAAATAATTTCTATGGGCATATGTGTTGGGCAGGATCAGAGCAAATTGTAATAAATCAATTAGGTGATGTTTACAGAGGCTGGTGCTTTGGTGCTAAGTTTGGTAATATCTATCAAGATAAAATAACATTACAGGGACCTAGGCCCTGTCCTAAAACACAATGCACCAATGGCTTTGATCTAAAAGCTCGTAAAAGTGAAGGCAGTTGGGGAATGGCATGAAACGTTATTTTTGGTTATGTTTAGGGTTTGTCAGTTTAGGCTTGGCCTATCTTGGAGTAATAACTCCAGGACTGCCTTATAGCCCATTTGTGGTGTTTGCTGCCTATTGCTTTGCTAAGTCGAGTCCAAGGATGCACGCCTGGATTATGAATCATCGTATATTCGGGCCATTCATTACTAATTGGAATCATAAACGAGTGTTTCCGTTAAAACTTAAATTCTTTATGTTAGCTAGTATGAGTGTAAGCTTAATACTAATGTATTCAGGTGGGGTGCCCCAACGAGGCATAATTTATACTGCTATCTTTATGGCTCTTGTGGCCATATGGGCCTGGCGTTATCCTAGCACAGTAGAAGAGCACGATCGCCGCATAGAGCAGGGCCGCAAGGTAGGTTGGTTCAATAACAGTTTTTGAGTAAATAGTAGTAGTTTAATGGAGCGATAAATGAAACGACTACTAGTATTACTGGCCCTACTTCCAATGTTAGCCTGGGCACAAAAAACACCACAAGGTGTGACCTATGACGCTAAAATCGTTCGTGTAAATGATGGGGACACTGTGGTAATTGCTGCTCCATTTTTACCAGCACCCTTAAAGCCAGAACTGGCAGTGCGTATCTTTGGAGTTGATACTCCAGAGAAAGGATTTCGTGCTCAATGCCCTAGCGAAGATCAGCGTGGCCAAGCAGCAAGTGCCTTTACTAAAAATGCAGTAGCCACTACACAAAAGCATCAGGTTGTGCTTTATGGTTGGGATAAGTTTGGCGGTCGTGTGCTAGGTGACTTGATCCTTAACGGTGTAAGCCTTAGAGCAGAGTTAATCAAGAATGGTTTTGCTCGAGAATACTTTGGCGAAGCTAAACAGAGTTGGTGTAATTAATGCGCAGTTTAGTCGTTGCACTAGTTATCTTTGTCAGTGGATGCAGCACTATCAAAGACCTTGTGCCCAGCTTTTGGGATAGTAATCAAGCACAAAGAATTATAGATGTAAGACAAACTATTATACATCTAGACTGTAAGACCACACACTATCCACAGGCACAGCGAATACTACGCGACATTGAATGGTTTGAACTTTATAGCGAAAGTAGAGACCATAGAGATATGCTGCGTCTTATCAAACCTCTACGTGAGACTGCCAAAGAGTTCCACGACCGCACCAAGGAAAAAGACGCCAGTGAAATGTATTGTAAGCTTAAGAAAGAACTGTTAGAAACACAAAGCACTAGAGCAGCCAAGGCTGTATTGGGGAGATTCTAAATGCAGGAACTACATCAAATAGCAAACTGTGGCCGCCCTTGGGCTGCTGAACGTGCTCGTTATGCACTACAGCTACACGACGCACTACAATCTGGACAGGTCAGTGCTGATGAATATCAAGCACTATTAGAAGACCTAGTTAGAACAGACAAGTTAGACCATGAAGCAGATGACATTGAACTTAAGACTATGCTAGTTCAAAGTGTATGGCTACTGTCTAAGGTTGTATAAAACAATCCTTTAGAGCATCTACTAGATCTTCTATCATACCTTCGTCGTGTAAGGGGGTGGGAGCAAATCTAAGTCTTTCAGTTCCTACATCTACAGTGGGATAGTTAATGGGCTGTACATAGATACCGTGTTGATTAAGTAGATAGTCGCTCATTGCCTTACAGCGTTTGGCCTCGCCTACTAACACTGGCACAATATGTGTACTACTACAGGTCATTAAAGGTAGATCTGCTGCCGATAATTTCTCTTTAAGTTGCCGTGTTCTAAGTTTATGCCGCTCACGCAGTTCGTTATGATCCTTAAGATACTTTACTGCTGCCAATGCTCCAGCACAGCTCACTGGACTCATAGATGTGGTAAAGATAAATCCTGCTGCTACACTTCTAATAGCATCAATTACCACAGCATCGCCAGCAATATATCCACCCTGCACTCCAAACGCTTTTCCCAAGGTTCCATTAACTATGTCAATGCGATCTTGAAGACCCAGTTCTTCTAGTTTGCCTGCACCGTGATATCCATATAGGCCCACAGCGTGAACTTCATCGATATAGGTAATTGCTTCATAGCGATCTGCTAAATGAACTATGTCTTTGATATATCCTACATCTCCGTCCATACTATAAACTGACTCGAACACTATGCAAGGTGTATGTCCTGCTTCTCTACTTGCCTTAAGCATTTGCTCCAGCATTTCCATATCATTGTGCCTAAATATGCTTTTAGGAGCACGGCTATGATTAATTCCTACAATAAGACTGTTATGATTATTGCTGTCACTGACAAATTCTATGTTAGGAACTATCTTGCTTAGAGCAATCAAGGTCCATTCATTGGCAACATAGGCGCTGCTGAATAACAGCGCCCGTGCCTTACTGTGTAGTGTGGCCAACTCGTGTTCTAGAGCAACGTGGTAGTGACTGGTTCCGCCTATATTTCTAGTTCCGCCTGATCCTGTCCCTGTATGATCCAGGGCTGTATGCATTGCGTCTATGACGACCTTGTGCTGACCCATACCGAGATAGTCGTTAGAGCACCAGTTAACGATATTTTTAATAGCGTAAGGTCCATACCATATTGCGCGGGGAAAACGGCCATTTTCCCTTACAATATCATTGAATACTCTGTATTTGCCTGTGTCTTTTAGTGTTTTAATTAGATCCGAGAATGGCTGTTTGTTAATCATAGCAATATTTAACACTAAATATAAAAACGGAAAAAATTATGCGAATAGCAGAAATCATACGAGCATTTTTAGATCAGCTGGATCAAATTGATCCAGCGCAGTGTCAGCCTGATGATCAGCCTGTGGGCTATACTGATGATGACATTCCTCGGCTTCGTCAGATAGCAGGACTGATACCCAACGGAGAAATGAGTGTCTTGGCCAACGAGCCCAAGCCACAGTATGCTGATGTAGATGCTGTCATAGCCAGTGGTGATGATATTAATAAGAGCAAGCACCCCGCAGATATCAGAACCAATGCGCCCAGTATGTATCCTGGCGCACAATGGAGAGCATAATGTCAGCCAATGGTATTTCAACACTGGCCAATAAAAAACTTCGCCAAGAAGCCAAGTTAGCCTTAGCTGAACAGGATAGAGCAGATCGTAACCTTGTAGAACCTGGTAGATATAGTGATACCACAGCAGATATTAGCCAATTACCTACTAAGTATAAGGCAGACAATACATTGGAAAATAATGCCAATACCGGTGGATTACTAGCAGGAAGGCCTTGGGCATAAGTATAGATAACAAAGACAGAACAGAATAAGGTTAAATACTAGTATGAGAGCCCGTGACTTTTTAGCAGAAGACAAAACTGTAACTATCAATATTCCTATTAATATCACCATACCCAGCGGTGGCGGCGACCCACAGGTAGCCACCACCGCTATTAGTCCTAAAGAAGCCATTTACAATGAAGGCGAACTGCCCGAAGATCCTGTATGGGTTTTTCCAGGACAACAATTACTTGAATTAGAAAAGCATAAGTCAGGTAAGCGTAGCACAGTGCTCAATCAGATCTTGGATAACAACGGCGCAGACAGCGAAAATGGTCCACAAGATGGTTTTGGGGATGAAGCAGGCAATCCGGCACATATCAACGAAGATAAAACTGTCTACGATTTAAGCAGTGACTTTGACGAAATAACCAAAGTTTACGAATCAGCCCAACAAAAATAGTCTGATAAATACTGGGTAGGAGCGGATTGATGTCCTTTACCCAAGATTTCTTTACCAGTAGACGCAATTATGGCGATGGTGCCACTAGGATAGAACGACCTGGTGTGCTATGGTATCACAGTGACGATAACACAATTAGAGTAGGTGATGGTGTAACTCCCGGTGGTATCATATTGACTGGCGGTGGCGGCGGTAATCAAATTCTACCAGGAAATCTTACTGTCAATGGAAATCTTACTGTCAACGGCAATATACAACTAGGAGACAACGCTGGCGACACAATTAATATATTTGGCAGGTTAGACGGTGATTTAATACCTAGCCAAAATAACTTATTTGATATAGGCAAGCCAGATCTGCAATGGCGTAACATTAATGCAGCACAATTCTTTAACGGCAACATCTTAATAGATGATAATGTTATACAAACAACTAATAGTAACAGCGACCTAGAGCTAAGGGTTAATGGTAATGGCACTGTAAATGTTAATAATGCTAGAATTAGCAACTTGGCCACGCCAGTAGATGCTACTGATGCAGTTACCAAAGCCTATGTTGACAGTATTGTTGCCAGCCCTAGTGCTGTGGCAAATGTTTTATATGTGAGCAAAAGTGGCAGTGATACACAAAATGGCACAAGTTTAAATACCAGCAAACTTACAATTAAAAATGCTGTAGCAGCAGCCAGTTATGGCACAACTATCTTTGTTAAAAGTGGAGACTATACTGAACTAAATCCTATTGTCGTTCCTGAGGGTGTTAGCATTGTAGGGGATAATCTACGCAGTGTCACAGTAAGACCCTACTATAAAACACAAGATCTATTTTGGGTCACCAATGGTGTATACCTTGCACATATGACTTTTAAGGATCACGAGTCTCCATCAGCAGCAGTGTCGTTTCCTACAGATGGCAGTGCTGGTGCCATACATACTAGCCCATATGTTCAGAACTGCACCAGTATGACCACCACAGGCACAGGATTAAGAATTGATGGAGCACATAGTCAAGGGCTTAAAAGTTTTGTAGTTGATGCTTATACACAGTATAATCAAGGTGGTATTGGTATACATATGAAAAATAGAGGAAATGCCCAGCTGGTTAGTGTGTTTACTATCTGCTGTGATACAGCTATCTTAGCAGAGTCCGGAGGATTTTGTAGCTTAACTAATAGTAACAGCAGCTTTGGTAATGTAGGACTTAAAGCAGATGGCCTTAGTTCTGTATTATATTCTGCCAAAGTCAATGGCGATGCTACTGGATCTACAATTTTAATAGACAATCTTACACAAATTCCTAATGTGGGAGATGCTTTTAAATTTGCTGGGGATATCACAGTGTATGAAGTTTTATCAACTAACGGAATACACCCTTTGAATGATGGCATCAGTGCCATACAAGGACCTGACTACACGCCGCAGCCTGCACAGGCAAAGAATATTAGAAGTAATGTGCTAGATTATAAAACTAAAATTCAAATCGATACTATAGATTTCCTTAACGAAACTTACATCGATTTAAACTATAATAACTTTAAGTGTAGTAGAGATGTCGGTATAATAATAGATGCTGTATTAGATGATATGGTATTTGGCACTAACTACAAGTCTACACTTGCAGGTCTTAGTTACTATAGAGCCAGCGCCAGCGTGGTAATCAATGACCAGTTAACAGAAACAGTTTCAGCAATCAACTTTGCCAAGTCCAAGGTCTTGGAGATTATTGCTAGTCCAGGTGCAGAATACACAGCAGTTAGCAATAACTTCGATGCTATTATGAGCATACTACAAGGTAATGCTGCTCCTGTGCTAGTCTATAACAATCCAACAGGAGTTAGCGCAGGAAAAAGTAATGCTAAACAGATACTACAAAACAACAAAGAGTTTTTGGTAGCAGAGGGTATTGCCTATATTTCAGCAAACTATCCTGCACTAACTTATAATCAAAACAAGTGTCGGTCTGATATTAGATTTATGGTAAATGCCATAACCTACGATTTACTCTACGGAGGAAATAGTCAAACTGTGGACGCAGGCGACGAATATTACAGCGGCGGCAATCTTCAAATACCCGCTGGGGAAAGAACAGCAACAGCAACAACATTTGCTTATCTTAAAACTGTGGCAGCACAATGCTTGGTTAACACTGTGGTCTCGGCACTACAAAACACTGTCGCACAGAATACTAGCACAGCAGCAGCCACAGGGTCAGAAGTCACTGTCAGTAACGCATTGTTTGACATTGTGATCAATCTGGTGGAAAATGCCTATACCAGCCAGATCGAAGTATATCCTAGGATTACTACTGTTATACCAGATAATACAGCAATAACTTTTCACCAGTTTAGCAAAATTACAGCCAGCAACCAAACCTTTGAATGGGTTGGTGCAGGAGTTAATGTAAATACAGCATTGCCCTATCAAGGCGGAGTGGCTGTTCAAGTAAACGAAGTAGTGGAACTTAACGGTGGTAAGGTTAATTTTACCAGCACTGATCAAGAAGGTGATTTTAGAATTGGTGAGGATCTTGTGATTAATCGTAGGCTAGGAACTATTAGTGGCAGAACATTTACTCGTAGCCTGTTTGCTATAGTGACACCTTATATACTAGCCATCGGAGAATAACTTGGCCACAACACTGCCATTAAACACGTTTCGAACTAAGCCTGTAGAGCTAACCACAACAGATTCCGTTATCTACACCACTCCTGCCGGACTTACAGCAATTATACTAGGAGCACAGGTTAGCAATATAGGCCTAGCACCTGCCACAGTAACATTTATTTTAAGAAAGAATAGTGTAGATTATGTAATGCTTAAAGAATTTATAGTTCCTCCCAACGATGCTGCCGAAGCAACTACAGGCAAGTTAGTGGTAGAGGAAGGTTCAAGCGTTAGAGCATTTGCCAGCGCCAACAGCACACTAAATTTAGTATTGAGTTTACTGGAAACCAGCAATGAGTAATACACGTTTATTAAGCGGTCGTGCTATTAAACGAACCGGAGCACAACTTAGCACCGATCGCTATGACTACTTAGACTTATCTAATGCAGAACCAGACCTAGGTAATCCCGCAGTCAATGGTAGTGTGCTTGTTAGCACAGTGGCAGGACAACGTAGTTGGTCAGATGCTCTTACTGTAAGCCCTGGAGGAACAATTACTCTAGGTAGCCTTACTGTTACAGGACCCAGTGACTTTGAAGATCTACTAGTAAAAGGAAAATTAACTGTAGTTGGAGATATAGTAGGCGGGCCACTTAGGACAGATGATATTGAAATAGTTGGTAATAGGATAAGGACTACTCAGAGCAATAGTAACTTTGAAGTTGACACTGTGGGCGCAGGCACTATAGAATTATTAACTGATACAAATGTAACTGGAACAATTAGTGCCACTACAGTTGCCACTAATCAGATTACAGGACCAGCTACCGACGCTAATATTAACATAACACCTAATGGCACAGGGCTAGTTGTAATAAACAGTGATAAAGCCTTAAAGTTGCCCCTAGGATCTACACTACAACGTCCTACTGGACAAGAAGGACTGATTCGGTTTAACACTACAAATAAAAGTTTTGAGGGCTACGATGGAAACGTATGGTTTGCACTAGGATCTTTAGGTGGAACAGGTGTAAATGCAGATTATTTAGACGGCCTGGACAGTAGTTATTTTTTAAACTATAACAATCTAAACAATAGGCCTGAGGTAGCATTTCGCATTAATGGTGATGACAGTGTTCAGGCTGACATACCATTAGGCGGCAATTTTCAAGTTATAGGCCGTGGTGGCACACAGACATATGTAGATACCAGCGGTGATCTTAATATTGAAAGCAGGACTGTAACAGTAAAACAGGCTAATGATACAGTTGTAACACCTAATCTAGCTAGTATTAAATTTACTGGTCCTGGTGTTACAGTTAGCGGAACAGGAGATGATGTTACTGTAAACATTAATATCGGCGGACTATATAACCTTGGTGCTAATATTGACGGTGGTGCAGTAGAAAGTATATACCTGTTTACACAAAACTTAGACGGCGGAGTTCCGTATACAAATTATGCACAGGTTGGCACATTAGATGCAGGAGGAGTAGTATAATGGCTATTCAAATTCAACTTAGAAGAGGACCAGCAAGCTTATGGTCAAGTCAAAATCCTATATTAGCAGAGGGAGAAATCGCAGTAGATACTACCTATTACAGGTTTAAAGTAGGAGATGGTGTCAGACCTTGGAACCTACTGCCTTTTACAGATCAGGGCACTTTAGCTAATCTTTTTGATGTGCAAATTTCTAATAGCCCTATAGATGGGTCTGTTATGGTTTACCAAACTAGCATAAATAAGTGGGTAGACACTATAGATTTAGATAAGCAAATCATGGACGGCGGATATTTTTAAAAAATCGGAGCGATTTAGATGGCATCAACATTAAAAATTAAAAGAAGTTTAAATGCAAATGCACCAGGGTCATTAAACACAGGTGAACTTGCAGTTACCTTTGGAGTAGGAGCACAAAACAACAGCGGAGATCGTATTTTCGTTGGCGGCTTAGGGGTAGGTAACGATATCAACGGCGCTTCTGGTGCACCAATTGTAATCGGTGGAAAATATTTTACGGATATGATGGATCATGTCCACGGCACATTAACTGCAAGCAGCGCACTTATTGCTGACGCTAATAGTAAATTAGATAATTTAAAAGTAGATAACTTAGACCTTAACGGTAATACAATTAGTAGTACAGACAGTAATGGCAATATTATATTAGATCCAAATGGTACAGGAGATGTTGTTGTAAGCGCTGGTGCAGAGTTACAGGTTACAGACTTAACATCAGGAAGAGTTCTATTTGTTGGAGCTAACGGCGCTCTTGTAGATAGCACTAATTTTACTTTTAATACCGGCACAGGTGCTTTATCAATTACAGGAAGCTTACAGGTAGATAACATTAACCTAAATGGCAATGTTATAAGTACAACTGATACAAACGGTAACCTAGATTTAAACCCAAATGGAACTGGACAAGTTAAAATTGCCAACACCTGGTATTTGCCAAGAAGTGGAGGCACTGCTAATCAGGTATTGACCAGTGATGGTGCCGGTAATGCAACATGGGCAGCCCCAGCAACTAGTTTAACTATTAGCGCAGATAGTGGTTCAAACACTAGTATAGATTTATTATCGGAAACACTAGATATAGAAGGTAGTGGCGCAATTAGCACAGCTAGCGATCCTACCAATAACAGAATAACTATTAGTGCAGCTGATGCAACAGTAACTACCAAAGGTATTGCTAGTTTTGCCACTGCTAATTTTACAGTGAGCAGTGGTGCAGTTAGTTCAAAGAGCATTACATTAGGATCTAGCACATTAGATCTAGGTAGCACTACAACCGCAGTAGCTGGACTAACACAACTTGCTGTTGACAACTTAGATTTTAACGGTAATACAATTAGCTCTACTAATAGTGATGGTAATATTACCTTAGATCCAAACGGCACAGGTGATGTAGTAATTGCCACTGGAGCAGAATTACAAATTACAGATCTAACAAGTGGAAGAATGGTATTTGTTGGTTCTAGCGGAGCATTAGTTGACGATAGCGATTTAACATACAATAGCACAACAAATACTTTAACTGTGCCAAATTTAAGCATTGGTACAGAAGCAACATTAGCCAGTGCTATTGTTAGTGACTTGACATCAGGGCGTGTAACATTTGCTGGTGCTAGTGGTGCATTGGTCGACAGTGCTAACTTTACATTTAACTCTGGTACCGGTGCATTATCTTTAACTGGTGATTTAACTGTAGATCAAATTAATATTAATGGTAGCACAATTTCAACTGTAGGAGCTACAGATCTTTTATTAAACACTAATGGTGGTACCGATAGCGGGTTTATTAAAATTAATGACGGTGTAAATGGTAATATCGAAATTAGCCCAAATGGTACTGGTCAAGTTATTATTGGAGGACAAAATTGGTCTGCTTATAACGGTGACACTTGGTATGTTAGTGCTGATAGTGGTAGCAACTCGAACGATGGTCGTAGATTAAATACTGCCTTTTTAACAGTAGCTTATGCTTTAAGCCAAGCTCAAACTGGTGATACTATTCAAATTTTACCAGGAACATATCAAGAAGTATTTCCTTTAACTGTTCCAGCTGGTGTGCAGGTAAGAGGAGCAGGTGTACGCAGCACAAAAATAACTCCTACAGCTTTAACTAACACCAATGACTGTTTCTTGTTAAACGGTGAAACCACAATTGAAGAGCTAACTATTGCTGATATGCGATACAACAGTGGTGCCAACACTGGTTATGCGTTTAGATTTAACACAGCCGCAATGGTAAGTGTAACAATACGCAGTCCCTACATCCAAAGAGTTACAGTTTTAAACAAAGGGTCTGGGGCTAATTCAAACGATCCATACGGATTTTTAAGTAATAATGCTGGACGTGGTGCTTATGTTGACGGCAGTCGAGTAACTCGCGCTAGCCTTGAAGCAGCGATGCTTTTTAATGAATGTACATTTATTGTTCCTAACAGCCGTGGTTTAATAATGACCAATGGTGCTCGTGTAGAATGGTTAAATTGCTTTACATACTTTGCTGACTTAGCTATTGAAGGTGTTGTTGGAGCTGCTGGCCGTGGTGGGGATGGTAAAACTCGTGTAACTTTCGGCAATGTGACTGGTGCGTTCCAAGCAAATGATGTTGTTACAGTAGACTATGCTGATAGCACTGACATTACATTTACAATTGAAAGCGTTGAAAACGGTGGTATTACAGCAGTTATAGATGGATCTCTTAACACATTAGAAGGAAAGGACTTTACTCCTGTTAGTATTTCAGGTAGTATTTCTGGAGCAACAGCACAAAAGATTGTGAGATATGATCGTGGCGAATTTGCTGCTGAAATGCGTAGTATCAGCAGTGCTAACGTTTATGGTAATCAAGGTGTTAAAGCCGACGGAGATGATGTATATATTCATCTAATGGCACATAATTTTGCCTATGTAGGCACTGGTGCTGACTTAACTAATAACAAATCCTCTGTGGTTCAAGCAGATGAGGTTATAGAAGTTAATCAAGGACGAGTGTACTATAATAGTGTAGACCAAAGTGGTAATTTTAGAATTGGAGATTATTTTAGTGTAGACTTTGCTACTGGTAATGTCACATTTAACGCTCCAGAATTTAATGTTAATAACACGACAGGATTTACATTTACCAGCGGAGCAAATGTTACTTCAATTAGTGGTAACGGTCTTGTTGCTAATAACATTACAATTAGCGGAAATACTATAAGCTCAACTACCGGTAACATCTACATAGATCCAACAGGAAATCAAGATGTTATTATTGATGCTGATACTAGCATTAATGGTGTTTTAACCATTAACAATGAATATAGTTTTCCAACCCTTGACGGAACTAATGGACAAGTTCTTACCACCAATGGTAGTGGACAACTAAGTTTTCAAACCATTAGTACAAGCCTGAACATTGCAGGTGATACAGGTACTGATGCAGTTTCACTACTAACTGATACACTGACCTTTAGCGGTGGGGAGGGTATGGACGTTGCTGTTACAAATAATACAGTAACTATTAGCGGTGAAGATGCAGCTAGTAACAATAAAGGTATAGCAAGTTTTTCAGCTAGCTACTTTACTGTAACCACAGGTGATGTTGCTATTAATGATGCTACAACTACTACAAAGGGTATTGCTAGTTTTAACACAAGTGGGTTTGATGTAGCTACAGGAGCAGTTAGCCTTAAAGCAAATGTAGTTCAAGGAATTACTAGCGATAGCGGTGCAATGACTATCACAGGAAATGCTATATCCATACTTGGTGGTGAAGGTATGGATGTAACACACGCTGGAACAGTTATAACTGTAGCAGGGGAAGATGCAACTAGCGGTAATAAAGGTATTGCTAGCTTTAGCCCAACCTATTTTACTGTAACTAATGGTGATGTTGCTATCAATGATGCTACAACTACTACAAAAGGTATTGCTAGCTTTGATACCAACAACTTTACCGTAACTACTGGTGCAGTAGCAGCTAAGAGTATTACATTAGGGACTACTACTTTAGACTTAGGTAGCACTGATCTTACTCTTGCCGGTCTACAACAATTAGATGTTGACAATATTAGAGTTGACGGTAATGAAATAAGCTCAACAGATGCTAATGGTAACATTAGCTTGAATCCAAATGGCACTGGGACTGTTGATGTCAATAGTGCTAGAATTACCAGCTTAGGAACACCTACCCAAGGAACAGATGCTGCTACTAAAGACTATGTTGATGCTGCTCGTAGTGGACTAGATGTAAAACAAAGTGTACGTGCTGCTACAACAGGACCGATCACTCGTAGTAATACACAGACTATTGACAATGTTCCTTTAGTTGTTGGAAATCGTGTGCTTGTTAAAGATCAAGCTACAGCAAGTGAAAACGGTGTTTATGTTGTTGCCAATGGTGCTTGGTCAAGAGCTACTGATTTTGATGAGCCATTTGAAGTTACTGCCGGTGTATTCTTTTTTATAGAAGAAGGAGATACAAATGCCGATTGTGGCTTTGTTATAACCAGTAACGACCCATTAGTAGTAGGTACAGATCCATTAACATTTAGCCAGTTTAGTGGTGCAGGGCAAATTACAGCAGGAGATGCTTTAACAAAAACTGGAAATAGGTTAGATGTTGCGGTGGCAGCTAGTGGTGGTATTGAAATTAGCGCAGATGCATTACAACTTAAGAGCACAGTTGCTGGTAACGGTCTAACTTACGCTGCCGGTGTAATTGATGTTGCTGGTACTACTGATAGAATAACAGTCAGTGCTAATGCTGTTGACATTGCTAGTACCTATGTAGGGCAAAATACAATAACTACATTAGGCACAGTAACCACAGGAACCTGGAATGCAAGCACTGTGCAGGCAGCTTATGGTGGTACTGGACATACAACATATGCCAGTGGTGATTTATTATATGGTAATATCGGTGGTAGTTTAAGTAAATTAACTATGGGTTCAGGCGGTAAATTCCTTCAGGTAAATGCAGCTGGAACAGCTCTAGAATATGGTGACTTTGACGGCGGAACATTTTAAGATAGGTAATGGCAAATACATTAAAACTTAAACGATCAGACATCCCTGGTAGGACTCCTGGAAACTCGGACCTTGTATTAGGAGAACTTGCTGTCAATACCTATGATGGTAAGGTATTCTTCAAAACAGATCGAGGTGGAGTACAGGCTGTTATAGGATTGAGTAGAGACTATAACGATCTTATTAATCGACCTTCTGATAATTTGTTTAGTATTACAGGTGACGACTCTACACAACGAACTATTAGCCGAGGAGAAACTGTAAAGGTATCTGGCTCGAATGGTATTAGTGTAAGCACAGATCCTGAAGGTAATCTTGTTGTTAGTTTAAATAGTCTTGCTGCAAATCCTTTAGTTTTTACCACAAGCGGCAATTATAGAACATTAACTGGATATCAAGAATCAGGGTCAACTTATTCTGTACGCACAGCAATGTTTGATAACAATCTTTTACGTTTAGAATTAGCTACATTTACTCCTGTGCTTGCTAGTGTAGCAACTCCATCAAATAGTAGGCAATGGGATGAAGCCTGCACAGGATTTACTGTCACAGTAGATAACCCTACAGATTTTACCACACAATACGTAAATGGAGTAAGTAGCATAGTGGTGCAGGTTGGTATAGCAACAGCTTTAGTTTTATTTACAGCTGGTGCAAAAAGTGCTACTCCTGCCGGCGGTGTGGATTGGACTCAAACTTTTTCTACTAATGCTGGATCCTATATAAGACCTAATGTCAGCTCTGGTATTACCGGAGGAACAGCCACGATCCAAGTTAGGTATAATTTTTGGGATGGAGCCAATACAACATTATTCGGTAATGTTTCAACCTTTACAGTTAATTGGGCTACTCCTACAACAAATATTACATTTGCTGATTGTTCGGGGAATACATTTTTAGACCCTTATGAAACTGTGGCCTATACAGTTGCTACTACTGGACTTAATAATAGTGCTAATGCTAGCCATGCAGTAACAGGTTCAGGAGGAACTTTAAGTAGTGCCACTGGCTCAGGAACATTTACTTGTACAGCACCTATTCATAAAGATAATACAGGATCTGCTCGTAGTGTGTCTGTGACTACTACTTTTACACGACCCAGTGCAGTAACAGGAATTAGCTATACTGCTAATGCCAGTGCTACCGATAGCACAATTAATATAGATTTTACGTATCCTAGCTTTTGGATTTTTACTACCAGTGTAGCAAGTCCTCCAAGTAGATCAGATATAGTCTTTGGTTATGGCTTTGAACCAGCTGTTACAGTGTTAGGAAATCAAACCAAAGTATTTTCAGCTTTAGTAAATAACTCTAGTGTAAACCCAAGAGTTTTTTGGTTTGGAATAAGAGCAAGCGCGAGTCAACCGACTAGTTTTAGAACTGGTTCAAGTCAAAGCTTATTAAGTGATGTAAGTTATAGCACAAGCAGCGTAAGCCTTAACCCAGATGTGAATCCTGCAGGTTATAATTCAGAAAATTATCAACTGTATGGAATAATTTTACAGCCTGGTGATACATATGTGAGTATAAGCTAATGCCTGATTATAGTGGTCTAACGAGGAATTTATGGCCAGGAACATTTAGTCCTACAGCCAATCACCCTATAGTTTTAGATACAGAACTTAGAGGTTCTTTACGTACAGTATCTGGATCAGTAGGAGACAGGTTGACTGATATTACAGGACAGCGATTAGAAGAAGGGATGTTGGTTTATCTCAAATCAGGATATACATCTGGACTAACTGTTAGAGTAGGTGGAACTTATTACAAGTATAGCTTACAAGTAGGAGAATCTAGAAATGCTACTACGGGAGCTATGCCTAATGCAGAAGCTAACTGGTCACTGAACAGTTTATCTGGTAGTATAACAGTTAGTAAAACTAATCAAAGCAATGTTAACTCAGGTATAGTTAATAATGTAAGCACAATTCGATTCGACGAAGATTCTGGATTAGATGTTGTTGATTTAGGTAATGGTGAAGTAAGGATACAACTTAATAGCACCTTTAAAACCTGGAAAGTTGCAGGAGAAAGTGATCTTGTTGCCAGTGGGTTAGACACTGTTGAATTTGTAGCAGGTCCAGGAATTACTATAAACACAGATCCATACGGTAGCCCAGATAAACAATTGATATTTGGCACTGTAGAAAAACACGTTATTTTATGGCAAGACGGAGAGCTTAAGCCGAAAGTAGGAACAGTTCGTTGGCACGCACCTGACATAATCTATGTTAGCAAAGTAATAGCACGATTATCTACTGCTGCTGATCAACCTATTGTTGTACGTTATTTAAAAAATGGTACACAAATTAACACAATTAGTGTACCAGCAGGTGTGCTAAAAGCAGAACAGGCAGAAAACACCACAATGATAACTGATGACTATCTTACAGTAGATGTTGTTAATGTTGGAACACCGGCAGCACCTGGTTATGGTTTAAGCGTTGAATTTAAATATAATTATGTTACTGGTGGTCCTCAGCCTACTCTTTCTAATCACAGTCTTAGTATTGAAGAAATCACTACAACTAGCATTAATACAACCACGCCAACCACAGTTGACTATTTTAGCAAGTCTATGTATAGAACTGGAAAATATGTTGTGAATATTGTACAAGGCTCTAATGCAATGAGCGCAGAAATACTGTTAACACATAATTTAACAATTTCTACTATAACAGAATTTGGCGTATTAGAAACTGCCGGCACGCTTGCTAGCTTTTCTACCAGTATAGTTGCAGATCAAGTAAGACTGATTGTTACTATGGTAAGCTCTGCTCCTGCTACAATTAGCATAAGCAGAAGGATGCTTTAATACTAAATATATTAAACTAACAAGGATGAATTATGGCAATTGTATTCACTAATTCAGGAGAAGCAATAGCACTGAGAAATATTGTAAATCAAACAGCACCACAAAACCTAGTGTTGAAACTCTATGCAAATAATATTTCTCCTGCAAAAACAGACGTAACAGCAGACTATACTGAATGTAGTGGTTACGGATATTCAGCAGTAACACTTACCCCAGGTAACTTTACGTTTACTCCTGGAGATCCTAGTACAGCAGCTTATCCACAAATAACTTTTACATTTACAGGAGCGATAGGTTTAATATACGGGTACTACGTTGTTCAAGCTAGCTCAAACTCATTAATTTTTGCTAATAGATTTAACAATGCTCCAATTAATGTTTTAAATAATGGCGATGAAATTCGTATTACATTAACATTATCTTTGAATAATCCTTAATTATGGCCGTCTTTCACGATAGAATAAAAGAAACCAGTACTACCACAGGTACAGGAGCCTATAACCTTGGAGGTGCTAGTAGCGGGTTTAAAACTTTCTCCTCAGTGCTTGCAGATCAAGAAGAGTTTGATTATGGCGTAACTGCTGTAGGAAGCTCAAATTGGGAGAATGGATCAGGAAGATACAATTCTTCTACTAACACTATTACAAGGGTTACAATTCATAGCAGTAGCAATAACGGTCTAGCTGTGAATTGGGGTAATGAAGTAAAAGCAATTTATATTTCAGTTAATGCTCCTACTTTTAGAGCATTTCAGGACGATGCTGTAACCTACGCTTTACTTTTTGGATAAACTAAATGCTGATAGGCATAGATGCAATTGGTTATTTGCCTATAGGTGTTGATGGTCCTACACTTACTCTTACCTATGCTGAATCTAATACAGGATCTTTAACATTATCTGCTACAGGACCTCACAGTTATAGTCCTATCTACCAAAATTGGACCGAAGTAGAAGATAATTATAATTTCAGTATAGACTGGTTATCTGCTGAAAGCATTGTTTATAACCTTGCAGCTCAATCTGTTAATATTACTATTAGCAGTGACGACATACATAGTTCTACTTTAAACTCAACAGAAGTTACTAGTTTATTACTTGACGCAAGTACTTACCATAATATTAGCCTAGTTTCGAACTTAGAAGGGGAATTACAACTTACAACAGCTACTAGTATGTTCCCTGTGGTAGGTGAACTATCTACTGGAGTACTAGAAATCGGAGCTACTACCTTTGTAGCACCTTACCTTGCTGCTTTACAAAGTACAGTAGATACTCAAAGCGGCGTGCTTTACTTATCGGGTGAATCGTCTGTTGTATTAGCTTTGAATATAGGGGGTGCTCTTACAGAAATTCCTCAAATCTGGATTGGATAATGCTAAAAAGGTTAGATGTTCAGACCTTAAGCCATCCTATCTGTTACAAAGCAATTAATCGCTATGAATTAGACGATTTTTTATATTATGATAAAGATGGCTTTGAGCTAAACAAGGCTGAACAGCTTTACTATAATAAAATGAATTACCCATTAAATAGCTGCTTAAACCACACCTGTTTCCAACAGAATTGGTTTATATCAGATAATAAATCTATAATTATAGATCATTGTCTTATTCTACATCGTTGTAGATACGAAGACGATGCATTGGAGCAGTTAAAGAATTTAAGCAAAACTATTCCTCAGGCCACACTATTAGTTAATACTAAACCTAAGTGGGGTTTTGACTTTGCTCTAGACAGTATGGATGATGAAGGTAACGTATTTGAAGTCTTACATATAGAGTATGACGACTATGATTACTACAATTTTACTAATAAGATGCTGGCCTTTGAATATAAACTTAGGCACACCGACTGGATAGATGCGGGTAGACGAGTATTAGATAATAAAGATAGTTGGCAAAACTTAAAAGGATTTGAACAAAACAATTGGAAGGCCAAGTTCCTATTAGGGTGGTCAAGAGCCGAATATACAGAAAAGTCAAATTAAAAGGGCTCCGAAGAGCCCTTTGTCGTAACGTATTAATGTAATCTGCTATGCAGTTGAATTATCTTCTAGCACCTGCTGCATTTACAAATGCATACATTTTTTCGGCAGTTTCAAGAACCTTATCTAGTCCTGGAAATTCAGGCATACTAACTGAACTAACAATTTGTCCAGTCTTGTCATCGCGTTTAGCGCTCATTTCCCAACCTTGATACTTATAAGTGTATTCTTGAGCAACTAGGTCCTTGGCCAAGTGTAGAATATCTGTGCGGATTTCATATCCGTTCTTGTTGAATTTTACTTCAGGTAACTTCATTTCTGGTAAATTAGACATTTTATTCTCCTTATGTGTGTATGTCTTATGTTAGGCTTTTTGTGCTGCACGACTTTGAGCAGCCCAGGCATCCCAACCGGCCTTAAACCAATCAATGCTAAAAGGGTTAAGTAATTTTTCTACTTTTGTATGGAGTAGTTCTCTACCACAGGTTGTGATAATATTGCTTGTGGCTTCTACGGCACTGTGCAAAAATTTACTTTGAGCATCAATATAGATTATCATATCAGCTTTAATATCTGGATGACGCACATATTTCTCTACAAACTGCCTCTTGGCATTTTGCACACTATCAATAAAGAGTAAAGGTTGATTAAACATAATTGTCTCCGTGTCTGTTAATTATATAGTGTTTATTTATTTGTGTCTATGCATTTAGGCTTAAAACTAGGCCTTGTGAAATCCCATTCTTCTCCAAGTTCGTGCTTGTAACTTAGCTTTTCATCTATGGCCGCAATAAGAAATAGCATAGTTAATATTAAAAAAGAAAATAACATTTATTTGCTCATTAATTTTACAGCACTTTGCCACTTGCCGCGACGAGTTAAATGACTGGCTAGTAGCCCCTGGCACCATATTGAATATATTGCTTTAAGTATTTTCATTGCCAGGTTCCTTTGTGTAAACTAAGGTATCTACGAGCACGAGCACGCCCACTCTGCTCTAATGCTCGAAAAATGCTATAGGCTATACTGGTTAAAAATGATATCATTTGTAGTGTTCCTTGTGAGAATTATAAGTAAACTCTTTTATGTAATTGTCAAGAGTTGCAGCATCGGTAATGCTTTTGGTTTTGAGATATGTTTCTAAACGACTTTGGTAACCGTCTTTGGGAAACATTTCTGCGAGGCGCTCAAGGATATTGAGCATCATTTGGCTTAATGTCATTTGAATTTTTCCTATATATGTGTATAATTGTATTTATGTGGCAGTGCAACAAGTAATATTATATTATTTCCAAATGAATTTTAGTTAAATATACTAAAGGAATTCAGAGTATTATGCGTAAGAGCACCAGATCAATCTTAACTGAACTTACTGATTTAGGCATCAGTCGCGACAAGGATCGTGTAATTGAAAGCCGTGGCACTAATCTTATTGAAAGTGCTATTAACCTTATCGGGCTTATTCGCGAACACTATGACTTAGAAACCGCAGCAGAAATCGAACGTCGTTTTATTAATGCCATACGCACACAAGAGCCAGTGAAATTCAAACGTGGAATGCGTAAGATACAGGAAAATAAAGATGATAAATGAAGCAACAGGTAGGGCTATCTTTGCTGATACACAGCCCATTGACCCACGCTATGTTAACCCTGTGAGAAAGATTATCGCTAGAGAACTATCAGAAGTAGGTTTAGAAATTGTTCCAGTAGGCAGCAGTTGGAAAGAAGAACCGGATGAGCGTAGCCCAGAAGAGTGGAGTGGTGATGTAGACACTATGGTAGATCTGGATAACATTATACAGGTGTTTCAAACAGAACCAGATCTAAGTCGTAATAAGAAAGATACGGTAGAAGCAGCAGGTCGTCGTGCTCTGCGCAATTTTTTCGATGAAAAGGGCTATGAGACAGCACAGGCTGGTGTAAATGTTTTTGTTCGTGTGCCCTACAAGGATGGATATTATCAAGTAGACTTAGAATGTATTAGAAAAGTACCTAAAGTCAGTCGCTACCATCAACATAATATTCCTAAAGGTAGCCCATATAAAGGTGTAAGCAAGCAACTAATGCTGGCAACATTGGCAAAACAAAAAGGCTATGTCTACAGCGCCTGGGAAGGGTTGTTTGTAAGAACTAGCGATAATAAAAAAGGTGAACTAGTTGCCGACGACTGGGATGAAATAGCAGAACGTCTAATAGGAGTTAAGGACGGTAATGCTATAGATAGTGTAGAAGCTATAATGCAGGCACTACCTCCAGATCAGGCTAGAAGCTTATTGGCTCTAGTAAAGCAGGACAAGAATTGGGTAGAGCGCCCACAGCCTGCTCGAGTCGGAACTAACGAATGGTTCCGTCGTATGTTGGATATACTATGAGAGCCAAAGAATTTATATTTGAAAACACAGCGAAAAAGCTAGGTCGTGCTTTTAATCACTTAGAAGACCTAGTGTTCTTTTATGGCAGTCAAGGAACTATAGAAGCTCTTGAACACATCAGAGAAATGATGAGTGATCAGGCAAGCCCTAGCATCAGAATGAAATGGGATGGCAATCCACAGATCTATTGGGGCAGAGAAATAGAAAACGGCCCCTTAATACTGGCAGGTCATAATGGATGGAGTAGGGGCGCCAAGACCAATAACGCCAAGGACCTAGCAAAATTTATTGCCTATGGCAGTGGAGATCCTAAAACTGATGAAGAACGTCAAGCTCGTATTGCTTTTGCCAAGCAGTTTGCCGGACTATATGACATCTTTGATCAAGCCACTCCTAGTGATTTTGTTGGCTTTGTCTATGGAGACGCCTTATTTCTAAGCAAGCCACAGATTGATGCAGAGGGAAATTATACGTTTTGCCCTAACCCTAAGAGCGAAACCTGTTATCACGTTAACCCTAAGAGTCCGTTAGGTCAGCAGATAGCTAATGCTACGGTTATGGTAGTAGGGCACGCTTATTTTCCAGAATTCGGTATGGACGATAGCGAACAACAGCCTTTAGATGACTTTAGTCAGTTTAATCAAAACCCTATGCTTATTGTGCAAGGGCCGGTTTATGTTACTAATCCTACACAGCTAGACACCAGTAAGATTGTTGAAGTAGAGCAGGACCTAGCCAGTAACGCAAGACTTATAGATAGCTTTTTACAAGAAACACCTGGCCTAGGCGATCTTAAAAATATCCTATATACCTATGTTAATCAAACTGCCAAGGCCAAACAATTAGATAACCTAGGACTACAGAGCTTTTTAAGCTGGCTTAAGAGCAGCAAGGTAAGCACACCCAAGCAAGGCAAGATAGAGCAAAAACTAGCACAAAACCAAGGTGCTTTAGATGCTATCTTTAACCTAGTGACTAAAGTAATGACACTTAAGGATCAGATAATTGACCAGGTTGAAAACCAGCGTGGAGAGATATGGGCCACTAACGGTGAAGGCTATGTGCGTTATGGCACGGGCAAAAAGTTTGGCAATGTTAAAATGGTGCCTCGTAAACGCTGGACTCCGAAGTAATTTTATTTCACTAAAATACACCATATCAGGGTGATTTTTTTCGACTTTGGTAAATAATATTACAAAGGCCTATTGAGAGTGGGTCAAGCCAACGAGGAGAAATAACATGGCAACATTTACAAGAGTTAATGGTATTAGCGGTCAGCGTAATACTTTTGCAAGCACTCTACAATTAAAAGTATTTAAAATTGTTCCAGGCACTGCTTTTGCTGACGGTGTAGACGGAACAGGCGAACTAACAGCACGTGAAATCGGTACAACTGGTGCAATCATCAATGTCAAAAGCGATGGCACAAGCATGGTTGTAGTAGGTGATGGACACGCATTAGATATTAATACAGTAGCACGTCGTGTAGACATGGTGCTTGGCGGTGCAGGCGTATTGACTGGATCAGGAACAACTGCTTTAGTAACAGTTACAGAACTACAAAGTTTCTACAGCATTAGCTAATTGGCAGTTTAGTAATAAAAGGGCCTAGTTTATCTAGGCCTTTTTTTATGGCTGTTAAATACTACCGATGATTTACAGCCTTTACACCTTAGTTGATATTACAGAAACTAGAACTTACCGTAGTCGAAATGATCTTGAAAGGCTTCAGCAACAGAACTTTGACACTGTAATTAACGTAATAAGCCTAAGTGGCAATGTTTACTATGATTATGCTCCTAAAAAAATACCTGCTGATATTTTTGGAATGTCTAATCAAGAGTGCTGGTATTTTGAATGGCGTATGGAAATAGAAGGATTGTTCGAACGTAACGGTGATCCTATCTATAAACTAAGACAAAGCTTTGAGTTTGTTCCATATATACCTAATTTAACTGAAACAGTCAAATTTGAACGTCCGATATTTGTGCTAGGACGAAACATAATTTTTGACTTTAGACAATAAATATAACATTAGGCAAGTATAAGGCATTGATTAGGCTACATTAATTTTATTCTTGGAGCGAAGATGTCTTCTACTACGATTGATGAACGTATGGGTGTTGTTGAGACTAAAGTCCAGCACATCGGTGAAAAAGTTGATGATTTAAAAGCTGATCTTAAGGATGTCCACGACTGTCTAGATCGCACTAGGGACCAATTAGATGCCAAACTAGATGAAATGCTTGTAGAATATCGAACTAATCGTGATAGATATTATCAGGTATTAGAAGATAATAAAGCTGAGGCAGCAGAAGCACACAAAGATCTACAAGCAGCTATAAAAAAGAATACAGACAAATTAGAAGGCTTTGAAAAATTCAAAACAAAGGCCACCTACTTAGGTATTGCTATAGCAGCATTTTTAGCCGGCACTGGATATCTCACACACGGTGAGGTAGGAAAGATAATTAAGTTAATAGCCGGATAATTATGAATGTTTCTAAACGAATTTCAAGAAGGTATAGTAGACCAAGCAGTTCAATTTAACAATGAACTAAACCCAGTATTGTTTAGTGGCAATAGACTAAACGCCACAGTAAGATATAAACTGCTACTTATAGCACAAAATTTTGCTCGTTTTATAGATATCCCCAAACTTAACTTAAAAGATATTACTATCAGTGGTAGCAATGCTGCCTATACCTATACTGAACATAGTGACCTAGACCTACATCTTATTGTAGATATTCCTAGTGCAGCAGAATTTCATTTAAAGCCACTATTTGATGCTAAGAAAAATCAATATAACTACAATCACGATATCAAAATTAAAGGCATTGATGTGGAACTTTATGTGCAGAGCAGCAAAGAAAAACACATCAGCGCTGGTATATACAGTGTGCTAGATGATCAGTGGATTAAAGAGCCTGGACTAGTTCGAGCCAATATAAACGACGACGATGTAGAGCGAAAGGTTGAAAATTACTTAAATAAAATAAAGCTAGCACTAAAGACCAAAGACTATGACAAGGCTAACAGTGTAAAGTCTGAAATCAGCAAGCTAAGAAAGGCAGGATTAGAAACTACTGGCGAGTTTGGTGTGGAAAATATTGCTTTTAAAGTTTTAAGAACACAGGGCTGGATAGACAAGTTAAGGCAGCACATATATGACTTAGAAGATCAAAATCTAAGTTTAAAGGAAAGAAAATGAAGCGTGATGAAATATTAAGTGAGTTTAAAAAAGGCGTAAGAGCCCGTAAGTATAATAGACACTATATCAATCCTGATAAAGAATCAGAAACAATGATAGCACCACGCATTCCACCTAAGAAGAAAGATGATGTGAAAGAGCAAAGATCCGATTATAAAAAAGATGAGATAGTAGCAATTCTTACAGGACAGAAAACTCAGGCAGAAGTTGATGCAGAAGCTTTAAGAACACGTGGTCCTGATAAAGGATCAACAGCGACTCCTGCCACAAGGCCTACTACTCCTACAACTAAACCAGTTCAGACTAAAGAAACTACAGGTGCTCCTGTTGGCAAAATTACCAAAGTGGATCCTGCTACTAAAAAAGCTACTATTAGCAAACCAGATGGCACCACACAAGAAATAGATTCAACAGCATTAAAGCCCACTCCAGATGGCAAAATGCAGATGGATGCTCCTGATACGGATGAAATTAAAACTGGCACTGATGTAGTTAGCACAGAAGATGCACTGTCTCCTCCGGGTGATAGCCAAAGTCCTATACACGGTGGAGGAGACCACGATGAAATTAGTAAACTGCTAGTTCAACGTCTACGCAAACTTGCAGGACTACAAGAAGAACCATCTCCAGCTCCTACTGCTGCACCACCCGCAGCTCCTACTGCTGCACCAGCTAGTCAAATACCACCAGACCTTACAGTAGTAGGAATGCTAGATGACCCTGAACTCGATCCTCAGTCTAAAGCTTATATGCAAAAGATATTAGTGGCTCAGCCAAACGGCACGGTAGATCTTGCTCGAACCTTAAGGAATATTTCCGGAGAGTTTATACACTTTTTCCCACAATTAGCAGATGTATTAAAAGACTTACAAGTAGAAGTTAATAATTTTGTTAGAACACCAGAATTTAGCGAATTAGCACCTGCTGATCAAAATTCTATAATTAATTTAGGTAAGGCACTTCCCACTAGCATTCAACAAATAGAAGCCACCACAATGCAGCTGGCCAAAGCACACGATAAAGAATTTAACAAGATGGATGCTGCCACAGGTCAGTATGGTGATGGACAGGTTCAAGAAGCTGGAGCAAAACAACCAGCTACAATACCAGAGTTGCCTGTTGATAAGCAAACAGGTATGAACAGATTAGATGTAGCAGGAACCGCAGGACCGAATATACCACCAATGCCTGATATTAGTGGATTACAGCCAGGGCAAAAGAAAGATTTAGGCGACGGTGATAAAGTAGAAATAGGTAGAGACGGGAACATTCATTATTCAGGAGGATTTGGTGTTGTAGTTTATAGTCCTCAAGGCAAGCCTCTTTCATACGATACTCCTACATTTGGAGGTCTAAAACAGAAACAAGACTTATCTACCGGAGATACTACTACATCATATAATGTAGGACCTTTGAGTATGAGTGGGACCAAAAATGCTCAAGGACAAATGACAGCAGCACAAGGTAGTTATGATACTGGAGACGGAACATACGGTATGGCTCAAGATTTTAGAAATGGACAGCCTACCATACGAACAACCACTGCTACTGGAAATGCTGCTAACAGACTGCCTTTAGTGAAAAATCAAGACGTACTCAACAGAGCTAGACAGGCGCAAGCACAACCAACAGAAGATGCACAACTAGAAGCTATGCTACGTATCGCAGGACTAAGATGAAAGTCAGTGAAGTATTAAAACATTTTACTATATTCATGACCAACGAGGAACGTGCTATGCTTCCTCGGTTGCGTCAGCCTAGACCGTTAAACAGTTTTCCAGAACACGACCAATTCACAATAGAGGGTATGATTCGTAAAAGTTTGGTAACTAAAATAGGCGAACATAATCCGAAAGTAGTGGCAAATGGTTACAAAGGTTAAAGAACTTAAAAAGTTTATTGAACAGGAAATAAAAAATAATTTACCCGTAACAGTATTAGCTGATAAAAGTATTGTATATAAAAAATATAGAATTAAACACAGTAAATCAACTTGGGAATTGACCTATATATACTCAGGCGACGTTATAGAAAAATTTCATAATAAAACAAGCGCATTACTTGCTGCCAAGTTTTACGATCATTACGATTTTAGCAAATATATAAACATAAAAGATTTAGACAGAAAATATTACAGTAATCTTGCAGATGTTGAAATTTACACAGACCAAATTAAACGCACAGCAAGCATTGAGAAAAAAGATATATTAATTAATAGAAAAGAGCTTAGTGAACAACGTATTAGCTTATACAGAGATGAAATAGCTGCTCAATTTAAAAATGAGTTTTGATAAATAAAAATAGATCCTTTAGGAATTAAAAAATGCAGATTAGAGACCTTTCGCATCCAAAAACCAGCAAAACATTAAACGAGAGTATGGCTAAGAAATTTGGCTATAAGCTAAATCTTGATAGTTTTACATTAGAACAGCTACAAATGGCTCGTGATCGTGTAATGGATAAAATTGCCCAATTTGAAGGCAGTAAAGAATTTGATGCTGTATATGAAAGCAATGAATATCACAAAGATCGTATGTTTTTAGACGTTCTTACCACAGCTATTTCAGAGCGTAGCCTTAGTCCAGGCGAAGAGAAAAAACGTGAAAAATATGTCAAAGGCATGAAAAAAGTTAAAGGCGATTTTGGCAAACGTTATGGCGACAGAGGCGAAGAAGTTATGTATGCTACAGCTACTAAAATGGCTAAAAAAGAAAGCTTAGAAGAGGCAATGGAAGTGCTACGCTCTGCACTAAGTCGCAGAACCCTACGTGAAGGCGAAGAAGAAAAGGCCGCTTTAATTATGAGCGCAAGAGATATGGTTGACAAGATTACAGGTTGGCTAGAAGATGTTGCTGCTCTTAAATCTGAAACCATGTTAGAATTAGTAGACTCTATAAGAGACGAATTAGGCAGCGAAGTAAGTGGGCAATTTGCAGGCAAAGTTAAACCTGCATTAGATGAAATTTATACCTGTTTAGAAGGCAATCGTCAAACACTTGCACAGGCAGTAGCAGTATTAACAGGCGAAGAAGCACCAGGCTCTTCAGAAGGTGCACCAACACCAGCTCCAGGCGAAGAGATGGCTCCTACATCAATGGGCGCAGAGGAATTTCCTTCCGGAGATGAATTTGCCGCAGCTGAACCAGCAGCTGGCGGAATGGAACCAGCTGGCAGAGCTAAACGCGAATCAATCGAATACAGTCGTAGATTAGGCACACTGTTAAGTTCAAAAAAAAAGTAATGGAAGGTGCGGATAACTTAATCCGCATCTTACAACAACTGCGAAATCAGGCTAATAATAAAGATCAGGTTGCTACCTATACCTGGGACCAGGTAAGTAATATGCTGCGTAATGTTAGCGGTATACGTATGGACTATGAAACTTTTAAAGCAGAGTTTGATAGTATTCCACAAATGCAAAAAATTGTAGACAGGTTTGATTCAACAGGAATTACGTTAAAAACTAAGGCCAAACCAACTAATACTCAAACCCAGGGTCAAAATAATATAATGAGTACAGCCAAGCGTGCTGCTACAAAAACTCTACAGCAGCCAGGTTGACAGCTAGAGTCAACTAATATATACTAACTATATTATGACTCTCCTTATTCAAAAATATACTTATAAATCATTATCTCGAAATGAATCCAATGGACGCAGGCTATACTCTACCCCCGAAGGCCATAAGGTCCCAAGTGTAACTACTATACTTGATAGAACCAAACCAGCAGAAGCTCGAGAAGCTCTTGCTCGATGGCGCAGAGCAGTAGGTGAACAAAAGGCTCAAGAAATCGTAACCGAAGCTGCTGGTCGTGGCACTAGAATGCACAAGTTCTTAGAAGACCATATTAAAGGCATTCCACTTAAAGAATCGGTAACAAACCCATATGCCCAACAAAGCTTAGATATGGCTAGAGTTGTAATTGATAAAGGGTTTTTTAAAATTGATGAAGTTTGGGGTAATGAAGTTCCTTTGTATTTTCCAGAGTTGTATGCAGGGACCACTGACTGCGTAGGTGTTCATCAAGGCCAAGAGGCTATTTTAGATTTTAAACAAACTAATAAGCCTAAAAAAGAAGAATATATTGAAGACTATTTCTTACAGCTTACCGCCTATGCTCTAGCACATAATGAAGTACACGGTACTAATATTCGCAAGGGTGTTATTCTAATGTGCAGTAAGGATATGGAGTACCAAGAGTTTATACTAAAACCACAAGACTTTGATATGTGGGTAGACCGCTGGTGTAACAGGGTAAGCGAATACTATAAAATCAGCTAAATATCCAAAAGAGGATATTTTATGGCTGTAGTTCAAATTTCGCGTATACAAATACGTCGTGGTCAAAAAAATCAAGGTACAGGACTTCCACAGTTAGCCAGTGGTGAAATGGCCTGGGCTATAGATACACAAGAACTTTACATAGGTAGTGGTTCAGTCAGCGAAGGAAGTCCAGCTGTCGGTAACACTAAGATTATCACTCAAAAGGATAATCTTTTAAATCTTGTAAATCAATATAGATATAAAAGAAATAATCCTCTAATCCAAACTTCTGTAGATCCAAATAGCTCTACTGTAATATCTTTAGAAGATAGGTTAGACTTCAAAGTAACTAACCTTTCATATGGAATATTGGACAATGGCGAAGATATGACTGCTGAAATACAGCACGCTATTGATAACCTTTTTATTACTAACAAAGTTGGCGGTGAGTCTGAGCGTGTAACTTTAGAATTTCTTCCTGGTCGTTATGCAATTAGCAGCACCATTTATATTCCTAGCTATGTCAGCATTGTTGGCGCCGGAGCACAAAAGACCATATTTGAATATACCGGAACCACTGGACCAGTGTTTCGTTTTATTAACGATACCTCAACCACATCTGCTAGAAATTTTACTATAGGTGGTACTACAGGACCATCTGGAAACTATAATGATAGTGGTGTTTATAACCAGCAGCCTAAAAATATAACCTTAAAGAATTTCAGTGTAAAAGTTAACGAGCTAGATAATGCCTGCTTTTTAATGGAATCAGTTAGAGATAGCGTATTTGAAGACTTGGAAATTACTGGAAATTATGATTGGTATGCTGGAGCAGATTCTAGTATTCCAGTAATAGCTAGTAATTATGCTTTTAACCTACAGGCTTTTAGCTCAATGATTACCTGTAAAAATAATAAGTTTAAAAACGTCATTGTAAAGCGTTATGTATACGCTATAGTAAGTGATCACGATATCATAGGAAATACCTGGGAAGGCTGCGAAATAAAAGAATCCAAATATGGTGTTATTTTTGGGCAAAATACTAACAATACCATAGGACAAAGGCACGGGCCAAGAAGAAATATCATTAAGAATTGTTACTTTAATGACATTAAAGAAAACGGTATTAGTGTTATAAATGGCTATAGCAATGTTTCTAATAATAATACCTTTATGAACGTGGGCAACGACGGCTCAGGTAATGCTATTACAGCAGATGGAAGTAGTATAATTCGATTTGTTACTAGGGGTAACTACAGCTCAAACGATATATTTGATAGAGCTTATAATAACTATTATAATGAGCAAACATCTTCTTTGATTGATGATAGCCTGGCTGGATCAAACTACGGGTATAGGTACTATCCAGAAGTAGAAGGCCCAACTTACTTTAGCAATAACAGCTCAAATATTATCACATTGAGCCCATCTACCACATCCACAGCGTTTAGAATACCATTTTCAGGCGAAACAAACATAGAAATTAAATACGTGCTGAAAATAAGTACAGGAACACAGATGCGCAGAGGAACCATTCATATAGCAGTGGATGACACACATAATGATTTGTTACTGTCTGACGAATATGACTATGTGGGTAGCTCTAGCCAAGATCTTAATATAAGGTTTTCTGCGGACTTTGATGTATCAGGAACCTGTATTAATATCATCTACACCAATACAAATACTACATATAATTCTAGCTTAACTTACGTTTATTCTGTATTATCTTAATGGTAAAATAGTGATTGACACACCAATATAGTTGTGTATAATAACTAATCCTAAGATGATAAGTTAATATATTCAAAAAAGAAAAGAGAGCAGCTTTATATCTCTCAATAAATATTGTTTCCTAAAAAAAGAATCATCTTATAGAGAGTACTATGGCACAAATTACAGTAATAAAAAGAAGTGGAAATAAAGAAACCCTAACAATAGAAAAATGGCAAAATCAAATCGCAAAAATATGTAGAGGTATAGCAGATGTAAGTCAAAGCATGATAGAAATTAAGGCACAGCCACATTTCTATGATGGAATCACAACTAGAGAAATCGATGATATCACACTTAGAGCAGTGGTAGATCTTATTGATGTAGAGCACAATCCAGACGTAGGTCACACTAATTATCAATACGTAGCCGGCAAGCAGCGCCTCAGTATGCTGCGCAAAGATGTCTATGGCAGCTATGATGTGCCACACCTATATGAAATCGTCAAGCGTAATGTAGCCACCGGGCTATATACTCCAGAACTGTTAGAATGGTACAGTGAAGCAGACTGGAACAAGATGAATGAAATCATTGAAAATGACAAAGATGAGCAATATAGCTATGCTGCCATTGAGCAGTTGATTGAAAAGTACCTAGTAAAAAATCGAGCAACTAAAGAAATCTACGAAACACCACAGGTTCGTTATATGGTGGCTGCTGCCACTGTGTTCCACAAGGAAGAACCCAACAGTGCTCGTATGAGATACATAAAGGAATATTATAATGCTGCCTCTGATGGGCTCTTTACTCTTGCCACTCCTGTGCTTGCTGGTCTTGGTACTCCTACCAAACAGTTTTCTAGCTGTGTGCTTATTCGCAGTGATGATGATCTTGACAGTATATTTGCTAGCGGCGAAATGATGGCAAAATATGCCAGTAAGAGAGCGGGGATTGGATTGGAAATCGGTCGGCTTCGCCCATTGGGTTCGCCTATCCGTGGTGGCGAGATTATGCACACAGGAATGATTCCGTTCCTGAAAAAGTGGTTTGGTGACTTAAGGAGTTGCAGTCAAGGTGGAATTAGAAATGCTAGTGCTACAGTTTTTTATCCTATTTGGCATCATCAGTTTGATGATCTTATTGTTCTTAAGAACAATCAAGGAACTGAAGAAACAAGAGTCAGACATATGGACTACGGAGTGGTCCTGTCCGCATTGTTCTGGAGAAGATTCAAAAATAAAGAAAACATCACGTTCTTTGACCCCAATGAAGTCCCAGATCTTTACGAAGCTTTTTACAGAGACTCAAAGCTCTTCGAAGAACTCTATGTAAAATATGAAAAGCAGTCGGGACTTAGAAAGAAAACAATATCTGCTGAAGAAGTCTTTAAAGGTGGCATATTAAAAGAGCGTACTGATACAGGACGTATCTATCTTGTGTTCATTGACAATGTGATGAACCAAGGACCTTTCGATCCTGACTATCATACAATCTATCAATCAAACCTATGCTGTGAAATTCTCCTACCTACCGTGCCTTTCAAAAGACTTGATGATGCTAGTGGCCGAATCGCACTATGCACATTGGGCAGTATTAATTGGGGAGAATTCCGTAATCCGGAAGATATGCGTCGTGCCTGTCGTATTTTACAACGTAGTCTTTGTAACATTCTTGATTACCAAGATTTCCTAAGCATACAGAGTAAGTTAAGCAATGATGAAATACAGCCATTGGGTATTGGTGTTACTAATCTGGCCTATTGGCACGCCAAGCGTGGGTTTAAATATGGCGAAAAGGATGCACTACAAGAAGTAAAAAGCTGGATGGAACACCAGGCATTTTATCTAACTGAGGCCACAGTCGAATTAGCCAAAGAACGTGGTCGCTGTTTGGACAGTGACAAGACCTACTATGGACAAGGCATATTTCCTTGGGAACGTAGGACCAAAGGTGTCAATGAAATAGCAGATTTTACCCCCGAGTTAGATTGGGAATCATTGCGTAAGGAGATGAAAACGTATGGAGTTCGTAATGCAACACTTATGGCTATTGCCCCTGTTGAGTCAAGTTCTGTGGTTATTAATAGTACCAATGGAATTGAAATGCCAATGTCTCTTATTTCAACAAAGGAATCAAAGGCTGGAAGTTTTACACAGGTAGTTCCAGAATATCAAAAGCTTAAAAACAAATATCAACTGATGTGGGAGCAAAAGGACTGCGACGGCTACATTAAAACTGCGGCAGTTCTAGCAGCTTACGTGGATCAAAGTATTAGCACAAATACATTTTATAACCCCGCACACTTTCCAGAACGTAAAGTTCCTACCACACTGATTGCCAAGAATCTTATGCAGGCACACTACTGGGGTATTAAAACTTTTTATTACAGCCTGATCAACAAGGCAGGCAGTAAGGTAGTAGATGAGCCTAAAATAAATGGTAATCATAACTACGAATTTAATGGGCACGAAGTAGAATTAGAGGAGAGCTGCGAAAGCTGCGTACTATGAGCAAACAACAATATAACCTACGCACAAAGACAGACTACCTACATCGTAAAATGTTTCTTGATCCAGCAGGTCCAGTGACCATACAACGATTTGAGGAAGTCAAGTATAACAAAATAGCAGACTTTGAAAAGACAGCACGTGGTTTCTTTTGGGTACCCGAGGAGATCAGCCTTACCAAAGATGCACAAGATTTTAAAGATGCCAGTGATGCTGTCAAGCATATCTTCACTAGCAATCTATTACGACAAACAGCATTAGATAGTCTACAAGGACGTGGCCCAAGTCAAATATTCACTCCAGTAGTAAGCTTGCCTGAACTAGAAGCCCTAGTATATAACTGGACATTCTTTGAGACTAACATACATAGCCGTAGTTACAGTCATATTATTCGTAACATTTACAATGTGCCTAAGGAAGTGTTTAATACTATCCACGACACACAAGAAATTGTAGATATGGCAAGTAGTGTGGGTAATTACTACGACAAACTTCACACGCTGAACTCCTATAAGGAAACAGGCACTGATGTTGCAGAAAGTCATCACATCAAGGCAATTTGGTTAGCACTGAATGCCAGTTATGCCCTTGAGGCACTACGATTTATGGTAAGTTTTGCCACTAGCCTAGCTATGGTAGAGAACAAGATCTTTATCGGCAATGGAAATATCATTAGCCTAATTCTACAAGACGAACTATTACATAAAGGTTGGACAGGGTGGTTGATTAATCAAGTGGTCAAGGAAGATCCAAGATTTGCACAGGCCAAAGCAGAATGTGAAACAGAAGTCTATGCACTATATATGGATGTTATACGTGAGGAAAAAGCCTGGGCAGACTATTTGTTCCAAAAAGGTCCAGTAATCGGACTAAATGCAAATATACTTAAAGACTTTGTAGATTATACCGCAGCAGCAGCTCTAAAAGAAATTGGAATAAAGTATCAGGCTAACGCTCCTCGAAGCACACCGATTCCCTGGTTCAATAAGCATAGCGATACTAGTAAGAAACAAACTGCGCTACAAGAAAATGAATCGACTAATTATGTTATTGGAGTAATGAGCGATAGCATAGACTACGAAGAATTACCCACACTATAAGGACACAGGATGGCAAAAATACACGAAGAAGTAATTATAATAAAATTAAGTAAATTACACAAAGAAAATCAATCAGTCGGTGAATTGGCTGGAGAAGATACACTTGCTAATTTAGAAGCAGTGGTACAAGAATTAGTAGGATCAGATATTATTGTAGAAGTGGAGACAGCAGCATGAAGGCCATAATTTGGAGCAAGTATCATTGTCCCTATTGCGATAAAGCCAAAGCACTATTAAAGATGAAAGGTGTTGAATTTGAAGAACGCAAGATTGGAGATGGATATACCAAAGAAGAATTATTAGAAGCAGTTCCAAATGCAAGAACCGTCCCACAGATTTTTATCGATGAACAGCTGATTGGCGGGTATACAGAATTAGAAAAATATTTTCAAAAGGCAGCGTAATGTTATTAGAAAAAACAAAGTTCAAAGAAGGCGATATTGTAAGTTTAAAACTTATTAGTGGGGAAGAATTGATAGGCAAATATATCAGTGAAGATATGACTGATATGGTAGTGCATCAACCTACAATGTTAGCAATGACACAAAAAGGTCCGGCCATGGCGCCGGTAATGATGACCATGGCTCCTGATAAAGATTATACTATTTCTAAGACTGCTATAATTTTACGAGGACATACTCAAAAAGAAATAGCGGATCAATATTTTTATCAAACCACAGGAATACAACCAGTAAGCGCTGGTAGTATTATTAGATGATGCCAGAGGTAGCACAAAAAGATCAGCAAAGCACAGTAAGCTGCTCAGATGGATCCAGAGGAGGCCAATGTGGCAGTAGACCTTCACGATGGAATTGGAATAGCGGAATAAACAGCACAAGTGATACAGGAAGTTCTGATGTATTTGTTGAAAACATCGGTGTAGTTAGAAAGAACGATACTATGACTAGTCATGCCGATGGTGCTCCTTGTGTTACCAGTGCAGTAAATCACACTCCTTATCTTAACACCTATAGTCCAAATGTATTTGTCAATAACCGAGAAGTGGGCAGGATAGGAGACACTTATAATGGTGGCACAGGCTTCAACCATGTAATCACTTCTACTCAAGGAACGGTGTTCGCAAACAGTTGACATACAGATTTTTTTGTGTTAAGCTATTCATAAATGTCTATATAATAAGGCATCGGCAATAATTATTAAACAAAGGAGACAATTATGTCAGCAAATAGATTTCAAGATTTTGCAAAATTAGTAGAAGCCATGGAAGGCGATTTTGAAAAGTTCTACGATAAAGAAGTTGGAGCAGCAGGAACTAGAGTTAGAAAACATTTACAAGAGTTATCTAAACTGTGCAAAGAAGTTCGTAATGATGTTACCGCTGTAAAAAATGCTCGTAAAGAAGCCAAATAAGTCAACTAAATTGGGGATAAATACGTTATATACTTATAGGAGTATATTATGAAAAAATTACTAGCATTTTTATTATTAACATCGAGCACACTGGCATTTGCCAGTCCTCATCACCACGGACATAGACACTATGGACATAGACACTGGCATAGCCCTCCTGTGCATCATTGGGTTGTACCTGCTCTAATTGGAGGTGCTGTAGTATATGCTGCCACTCGCCCGGATCCTGTGATTGTCCAACAACCAGCTGTAGTCTTACAGCCAAATCAGGTCTTGATCGATGGTGTAGTTTATACTAAACAGATTATGATTATTAATGGCGTTCAACAAGAAGTCTTCATGAGGCAATAATGTACAAATATCAATTATGGGTTCGAATTAACGAATATCAAACAGCCAATACTATTGTTTGGGCAGAGAACGACTATGCTGCTAAAATGTTAGGTGAAGCTCAATATGGTGTTGGTAATGTTCTTAACTATACAAGGATAGATGAATAATGGCATATTCAACAAAAGTGTTAGATCATTATGAAAATCCACGCAATGTAGGTAGCTTTGAAAAAGGTGATACCAGTGTGGGCACAGGTATGGTGGGAGCACCGGCTTGTGGTGATGTAATGAAGCTACAGATACGAGTAAATGAAGAAGGTATAATTACAGATGCTAAGTTTAAGACATATGGTTGCGGAAGTGCTATTGCGAGTAGCTCATTGGTTACAGAATGGGTCAAAGGAAAAACTCTTGACCAAGCAGGACAAATCAAAAATGTCCATATTGCGGAAGAACTTGCTTTACCTCCAGTCAAGATCCATTGTTCGATTTTAGCAGAAGATGCTATTAAGGCAGCCATCGCAGATTATAAACAAAAACATGATCTCGTTAACTGAACGTGCTGCTGAAAAAGTTAAAACTAATTTAGAAAAGCGTGGTCGGGGCCTTGGTATCCGAGTTGGAGTAAAAACTACAGGCTGTAGTGGCCTTGCCTATGTGCTTGAATATGTAGACAACCCTGCTGTAACTCGTGATCAATTTGTCTATGAAAATCACGGTGTTAAAGTATATGTAGACGGTCGTAGCCTAGTTTACCTAAATGGTCTAGAAATGGATTGGGTAAAACAAGGACTCAATGAAGGATTCGAATTTACCAACCCAAATGAAAAAAATAAATGTGGGTGTGGAGAAAGCTTTAATGTATAGTCCTTGGACAAGGACACATACACAAGACTGGATTAACCAATTAGAAAACCGCATCGAAGACATTGATTACTATCTTAGCAGAACAGTAGAATACTGTGAAGATAATGGTATTTGGGATGATATTAAAGTCTTTTCAATTAGTTTTGTAGTAGTAGTTTGGGTTTGTCATATGCGTGAAGAAGAAGTTACTAGACAGGAAATTCTAGAACTACTAGGAATGGAACATTTCAATCAGGCTGAAGATGCTGTAATGAACTTAGGTAAGCATCTGGCAGACAAAGATTTTGAGGAATTACTCCAAATTCTGTCAGATTTCAGTGAAAATCAATAGACTTTTAGCAAAATAGAGTATATACTAATACCATAGCTAACTTTTGAGGTGTATTTTATGAGTATGCATATGGTAGGTCCTTGGTTATCAACTACAGGCAAACGGAAAGGTAAACCAAAATTTAGAAGTGCTGAGGAAGCACGAAAGGCAAGAGAATTGGAAGCTAGCTGGGAAGAACTACAAAAACGATTAGGTGTTGAGCAAGAAGATCGACGTCGTAATCGTGCTATGACTGCAAAGGTCTATGTTCCTCCTAAGGCTACATATCGTGGTGCAGACAGCCCACGCATACCAAGTCTCAACAATGGTATGGACAGTGCTCCAGCAGTTAAGGCAGCACAGAAAGTTTATACTGGCACCAAAATTAAGGGCATTGGCACAATGCATAAGAGCAACGCTGTACCCATCTTTACAGATGATGAAGCCAAGGATATTGCTCATATGCGTCGATAAACTTAATCCCTAGCGTAAAGGAGATAAGATGTTGATACGCATTATCAAAGTACTACTTGTCATCGTAGGTTTAGCACTAGTAGGTTGGATTGGCTACAAGGTAGTTCAATACAAGCTTAATGATAGTAAGGAAATTACAATTAAAATGAGCGCGGTCACAGCAGATGTTCGTAACCGCCAACTAGAATGTCTAGCCAAGAATATTTACTACGAAGCAGGCAGTGAACCATTCGAAGGCAAGGTAGCGGTAGCACAGGTTACACTTAACAGAATGGACAGTGGGGTATTCCCTAGCGATCTCTGCAAAGTTGTATATCAAAAAAACGTAGTTTATGAAAAGGTTCTTTGCCAGTTCAGCTGGTATTGCGAGAACCCTAACGCCAAAGCACCTAGACATACAGAAGCTTTCAAAGAAAGTGAAGTAGTGGCTAGACAGGTTTTGCTTGAAGGATTTAGGTTGCCCAGTTTGGAAAATGCCTTATATTTCCACGCCAAACACGTAAAACCAAATTGGCCTCATCAAAAGGTAGCCCAAATTGGCGGGCATATCTTTTACAAAGCTAAGGAGTAATTATGAGTATTGATTCAATTAAAGATATGTTTAGTGTGGCCAAATTAGCTGACACACTAAGAGAAAACGTAGCTCATTTGAGCGCAGAAACTTTGGGTTGGGTAGCAGTAATTCTAGTCCATATGGCCACCATCCCAACTTTGGTGGCCGTGCTTACAGGTATGACCGAAAAAATGCCGCCTGTAGATTTGGTTGGATTAGTTTGGTTGGGCCTGTTCTTTTTCTTTGTGCGTAGTGTAATCGCCAAAGATTTACTAAACATTATTACAATTGGTTTTGGATTTTTCGTCCAGGCGATGTTATGTGCTTTAATTATTTTTAAATAACCAAAATAAATTGACTTAGGCACAAAATGATGCTATACTTGTTTTGTTGTAACTAATCACACACAGAGGATCCTACAAATGAAAAAGCTATTATTAATTCCAGTTATTGCTACACTTACTGCCTGTGGTAGTATGCAAACTGTGGAAGATCGCAAAACTTATGCCCAACCTGAGTGGTATGCCAAATGTGTACAAAGTGGAAAAGAAGGTTGGTTTTGGTCTAGCAAAGATTATGTATATGCTTGCGGTGCTGGTGAAAGTGTCTATGCTCAAGCCGCAGAAGAGCAAATGTATGCTATCGCTATGAATAACTTTGCCAAACGTATTAACGGCCGTGTTAATAGTGAAACTGCTATTAAGTTTGACAATGATAAACGCACTACTCATACACACATTGCCTATAAGGTCACTGATACTACTGTAAGGCAACACCTACAACAAGAGCAAGGTCGTTTTACTATGGGAGGTAGTCATTACACATTTGTTCGTCTTAAAATGCCTAAAGATGTTTTTGATAAGTTGATTGAAGAAAACCGTGTTAGGTAAATTTAGACCAATGCAATTTAATCCAGTGTTCAGCCTTAGAAGTCCTTATAAGGTTGGTAGATATAATTGGATTATGCGACCAGATTGGTCTATTAATGGCTACCTACACAAAGTTCATAGCCAGCTTCATTACCTAGGTAGACACGCACCCTATCCTGTTAGAAAGAAATGGCAAAAGATTACTTCAATATTTGAACATAAACATCAAAAGATTATATGAAACAATCTATTTTAATACTAGCAATTATAATGGCAGGATGTAGTTCAGCACCTAAGCAATCTGCTCAAGCACCGTATTGCTATACGAATCAAGATATTCGTGTACAGAATGGAGAACGTGTAAGCAGCGAGACTCGTTTACAATGTAGTGATAATCCAGTGGATCGTATAGCTATACGTAACTATGGAATTAGCCCTAATTGCGGTGAATACAAATACCTAATGACATTAAACGGAAAAACAGTAGAGAGGAGAGGATATGCTTGCCAAAAAATTGATGGGACTTATGAAATTGTCCCTCATCCTAGTATCCACCAACGTTAGTGCTCAGAGTTGGGAAAGCCCACATCATAACCCATTTGCAGGCCAACTTAATGGAACTGCTATTTTCCTTGGGAAAATTTTTGAAACTAGAATGGATAAAACTGATCAGGCTTATCATAGTCAAGCAGTTTATCACGCTCTCAACAATGCAGTAGAAGGACAGGACGTAACTTGGTTTAATGATAGTGCAGGTAGTCAAGGATTAGTAAGAATTGTTTATACACATCCTAGCCCAGGAGGGTGGTGTCGTAGAGTACATAGCTTTGTAGAGTTTAAAGGAATACAAAAAACCTACGAAGATACAGCCTGTTATAATACACACAGAAATACTTGGAGTTGGATCTATAAATAATTTTGTATGAAATTAACCTTGGCTGATAAATTTATCGCCTGGCTTACTTTATTTTGCGGTTTGACGTTAAGTGCAGTAGCCATTTACTACTCTGTAGCAGGACTAGTAAGTATTTTTGCCGCCGCTGTTGTGCCTATTATAATTATGGGCACTGTATTAGAAGTAAGTAAGCTAGTCGCGACTGTTTGGCTTAAACAGAATTGGTTTATTGCTCCAAAAGCAATTAAGGCCTATTTACTTGCGGCTATATTCCTATTAATGTTTATAACAAGTATGGGCATCTTTGGATATCTATCTAAGGCCCATATGGATCAAGGCTTAGTTAGCGGCGATGTATTATCTAAAATTTCAGTATATGATGAAAAAATCAAGATAGCCAAGGAAAACATAGATGCTAATAGGCGTAGTCTTAAACAGATGGATGAGGCAGTGGACCAGACAATGGGCCGCTCAACAACTGAACAAGGAGCCGATAAAGCAGTACAGGTTCGACGCAGTCAGGCTAGAGAACGCACACGATTGCTTAGTGATATCGAAGCCGAACAGAAAAAGATTACTGAGCTTAACGAAGCAAGGGCGCCTATTGCGGCAGAAGTACGCAAGGTTGAAGCCGAAGTAGGTCCTATAAAATATATAGCAGCTCTGCTCTACGGAGATAATCCTGATGCCAATTTATTAGAAGCGGCTGTACGTTGGGTCATTATAATGATTGTTATTGTTTTTGATCCTTTAGCTGTTATTCTTTTATTGGCTAGCCAGTATAGTTTTGCTTGGTTTAGACAACAACCAATTGAACCTATAAAAGAAAATATAACAGATAAAACAGAGCAATTTTTAACTGTAACTGATACGGTAGAATTCGTACCTGCCGAAAAAAAAGAGATTGAGCAGGTTTATCTTAGCCGAAAAGGGAATTATAAAGTCCCTGGTGTTTCTTTTCCTCCTCAGGTCTATAGGCCTGAAGAACCTCCCAAAAAAGTCGAGCCCATTGTGGAAACTATAACAGCACAAGAAGCTTTCCAAACTTTGCCAAAATCTTGGCCTCCGGCTGCTTCTCCAATAACTAACGAGGAAATCGATCAACTATTAGACGACGATTTGAAATCAGAAAAACAACAATGGAAAGCTAGCAATCCAGAAAACACTATTAAGCGTCAAGAAAAATTAAAAGAGCTTGGAATAATTGAAAGCTTACCTTGGGAAGAACCTATCGAACCAAAAAAAAAGTATATGATCAAGTCGGACCAAGAACAGATAGTGAAAACAAAGAAATAGGTTATATACAAAACCAAGAACAAAGTTCTAACACACTTTGGAATAAACTTAAAAAATGAGTTCAAAAATTAATTTAATTACACCACCAGATAAATTGTTTAATCTTTCAGTAGGAATTCTATTAATAAAACCAAGTAATAATGTAAAAATAAACTTTCAAGAACTGTTAGCTAAAATAGACGAAGATCTTAATGTGTTCATTTTTGACCAAGATGACTATGATGTTAGTTGGTTATTAGATGTAAGCAATCAGGCTGATTTTATTATTATGGATATTGATAACTGTGATGAGTTGACAACAAAATTTATTAGTTTTATAATTGCACAACCTAATGTACACTATATAACTAATGACAATGTCACTCCTTGGCATTTAATTAATAGAAATAGAATATATAATTTAGATTGTATCAAAGAAAAATTTCATAACGAGGATGAAGATGAATCAGAAGATTAAAGGTACACACGTAATAGTTAAAGAAGGCGAAGATATTAACAGAGCACTGCGTCGTTTTAAAAATAAAATTGAAGAGTCAGGTCTGTTAAAAACACTCCAGAAAAAAGAGTTTTACGAAAAACCAACTACTAAACGTAAGCGTATGAAAGCTGCGGGTCGAGCAAGATTTCTTAAGAAATTAGAAAAACAAGCACTTCCACAGAAAAAATATTAAACTTTTTACACACACAGACAAAAAAATTTAAGGAGAAAACATGGAATTTGTCTACAAAGTCCTTTTAAAGGACATTTCTTATCTGTGGATGATTTTCTTCATTATGATCAGTGCAGGATTAGCTAAAGAATATCATCTCTTTGCCCCTGCATTTGCCTATGTAAGAAACACGTTCCGCAGTAACAAATTCGTCGTTGTTATCCTTAGCGCAATTGGTGGTATACTTCCTATTGAAGGCAGAGTTACAGTATCAGCAGGACTGCTAGATACAGTAGCACCAAAAGAAGGACCGGGCCGTGAAAAAATGGGCATTGTTGATTATCTAAGCACACATCATTATTATATGTGGAGCCCTTTAGAAAAAACAGTAATCATTCCAATAGCAGCTTTTGGTCTGACCTACAGTGCTTGGCTCGCTCAAATAGCACCTCTACTAATCGTAAGTATCCTTTTCATATCTTGGTATATATGGCGCCAGGTTCATGAAGAAGATATAGCTATTAGTCCAGTAAGCTTTAAACTTAGCGCGGTAATAAGAAATAGTTTGCCAATGTTTGTGGCCATTGGCTCATACATTTATACAAACAACTTCATACTATGCTTTGGTTTATTAGCTCTTTACTATATCATTATAACCCAACAATGGAATCCTAGAAAATTATTAGGCTACGTTAATTGGGAAGTTTTGATTACAGTAGGTGTGGTCATTATCTTAGGAAATTACTTTAAATCACAAAGCGGACTTTTTGAAACTTATATTAAACATAGTGTAGTAGATCCTACATCTGTTGTTGGTATGATTATCATTAGTTGCTTAGGTTTGATAGCCAGTTTCTTAATGGGTTCAAGTGGAAAGTTTATTGCATTGGCAGTATTAATGGCTCAGATATTTGGCACAGAATACTTCCTATGGTTTTTCGCAGTAGACTTTGTAGGCTATCTGTTAAGCCCAACTCATAAGTGTGTAATGGTAGGAAATCGTTATTTTGGAACTCCAATTAGTACCTACTATAAAGCATTAGGGGCTTGGGGTGCGCTAATGTTAATAACAGCTGGCGTATTTACTTTCGCAATTTAATCAAATTTCTTTACAATGATTTGATTATCTTGTATAAATAAAATCGTGCAATGCCATAAGGGTTGCACGATTTCTTGCTTATTAAAGGAGAGAAAATTATGAGCAAAGTCATCGGTATCGATCTCGGTACTACCAATAGCTGCGTAGCAGTCATCGAAAACGGAAATCCTAAAGTAATTGAAAACAGCGAAGGTGCAAGAACCACACCTAGTATTGTTGCCTACACAGATGAGGAAATCTTAGTAGGAGCCAGTGCCAAGCGCCAGGCTGTTACTAACCCAAAAAATACTATCTATGCTGCTAAACGTCTTATTGGACGTAAGTATAAAGAAAATGCAGTGCAAAAAGATATTGACTTAATGCCATATGAGATTATGGAGTCAAAAAATGGAGACGCTTGGATTCGAGCACAGGGCAAAGAACTAGCACCTCCACAAATTAGTGCTGAAGTTCTGCGCAAAATGAAAAAGACCGCAGAAGACTATCTTGGCACACAGGTAACACAGGCTGTGATCACTGTGCCTGCATATTTTAATGACAGTCAAAGGCAGGCCACTAAAGATGCTGGACAAATTGCTGGTCTTGAAGTTCTGCGTATTATCAACGAGCCTACCGCAGCGGCATTGGCCTACGGTGTAGATAAAACAGACAAGAAGGACCGTAAAATTGCTGTATACGATTTAGGTGGTGGAACCTTTGATGTAAGCATTATCGAAATCGCACAGGTGGATGGCGACAAACAGATTGAAGTATTAAGTACCAATGGTGACACATTCCTAGGCGGTGAAGATTTCGACCAACGTATTATGGATTATCTTGTTGACACTTTTAAGAAAGAACAAGGTGTAGATCTTACCAAAGATGTTCTAGCACTACAACGCCTAAAAGAGGCAGCAGAAAAAGCCAAGATTGAATTATCAAGCAGCCAACAAACCGATGTGAATTTACCATATATCACTGCTGATGCCAGTGGTCCAAAACATCTTAACATTAAGATTACCAAGGCCAAGTTAGAAAGCCTAGTAGAAGACCTAATTCAACGTAGTATTGAGCCTTGCCGTATTGCTATGAAAGATGCTGGAGTTACAGCCAACGACATTGACGAAGTTATCCTTGTTGGTGGTATGACTCGTATGCCAAAAGTTGTAGAAGCAGTGGAGCAATTATTTGGAAAAACTCCACGTAAAGATGTTAACCCCGACGAGGCAGTAGCAGTAGGAGCAGCAGTTCAAGGTGCTGTATTAAGTGGGGATCGCAATGACGTTCTACTACTTGATGTTACACCATTAAGCTTAGGCATTGAAACGCTAGGTGGAGTAATGGCCAAGCTAATTAACAAGAACACAACCATTCCTACCAAGGCTAGTCAGACATTTAGCACAGCAGATGACAACCAGCCTGCGGTAACAATTAAGGTATTCCAAGGCGAGCGTGAACTAACACAGCATAACAAAATGTTAGGTGAGTTTAACCTAGAAGGTATACAGCCACAACCGCGTGGTATGCCTCAAATTGAAGTAACCTTTGATGTAGATGCCAACGGTATTATGAATATCAGTGCCAAAGATAAGACCACTGGTAAAGAAAATAAAATTACTATCAAGAGTGACAGCGGCCTAAGCAAAGAACAAATCGAAGCAATGATTCGTGAAGCAGAAGCCAATGCCGAAGAAGATAAAAAGACTAGAGAAAAAATCGAAACTCGTAATATGGCTGACAGCCAAATTCACACAGTTAGAAAGGATCTTGAAGATGTCAAGGATAAACTTACAGACAGTGAAGTATCTCAAATTGAAACTGCTATTACAGAATTACAGTCAGCAGTTCAAGATGCAGACAAAGACACTGTGACACAGAAGTTAAGTGATTTATTGGCTGCTTGTGAGCCCATTAGAAAGGCCAAGGAAGCCAAAGCCCAACAACCAGAAGAGGTTGTAACCGATGCAGAGGTTAAGGAAGTAAAGGCTGCTGCCTAATCTCTGTAAATATACTAGGGTGCCGAGGTCGGGCCCTAGACATTCTTGCTTAATTAAGGAGAAATAAAATGACAATGAATGGAACTTTAACTCGTTTAGACACTACAAACTTAGCCAAAGCCTTAGTTGGTTTTGATCGTATGTTTGACACTTTTGAAACACGTTTTGCCAATCAACTAACCACTAACTATCCACCACACAATATTGTTAAAACTGGTGAATATACCTATACAGTAGAAATCGCTGTGGCTGGATTTAAGCGTAGTGAAATCAGTGTAGAAGTAGAACAGGAAATCCTCACTGTAAAAGGTGAAAAATCCGATGAAGTTACTACAGCGTATCAATACCTACACAGAGGATTGAGCAGCCGTAACTTTAGCCGTAGTTGGCAATTAGCCGAACATATGGTGGTAAAAGGTGCCGAAATATGTGACGGTGTTCTTACTATTAAACTTGAATATGTCCTACCCGAAGAAAAGAAAGCCAGGGTAATTGACATTGTAGAGGTTAAGTAATATAATAAGGGGAAGGGAACTTCACCTACTTATTTCGGAGAATACCATGAGTGTAGCAGACGTAAAACTTGACGAGAAAATTAAACAAAAAATTGAAGAGCCTAAGCGTTGGAAAGTGGTCTTTCTCAACGACGATCAAACACCTATGGAATTTGTCATAGGTGTGCTGACAGAAATTTATAAACATACTCAAGAAACAGCCAAACAGATTACACTAGAGATACATAATGATGGAAGTGGAATCGCTGGCGTATATACTTTTGAAATAGCTGAAGTTAAAAGTGTTGAAACTACAGCCCTTGCCAGATCTAACGGATTTCCACTCCAGTTACGATTGGAAGAGGAATGAGTCTTAGAGAAATAACCAAAGATCTACACACTGACGCTGAAAGAACATTATTTGCTAAAAAATTAGTTACAGGCAATATTAGCACAGAAGAATATGCTAATTATCTTTGGCAAATGGTTCTTGTCTATAACGGCATAGAAAACTTTGCTGGTGCTCAAGGGCAGTTAGATAACTTGCCAGACATTAGCCGTTCTAGTAAAATTTACCAAGACTGTATTGAACTAGTGGGTCCACATCATAATCTACAGTGGCTTCCCGAAACTGTAGATTACTTCAAATATCTTCTTGACCTGTATAATGACCGCGATCGTAGGCATTTAGTCAAAGCACATTTATATTGCCGTCATATGGGTGATCTCTACGGCGGACAGATAATAGCCAAAAAGGTTCCTGGCTCTGGTCGTTTTTATCAATTTGAAGATGCAGAAAATCTTAAGACAAAGATTCGTGCAGAACTAACAGATGACCTAGGCGATGAGGCGAAGGTAGCCTTTGAATGGGCTATAAAATTAATGAAGGCTCTAAATGGCTATCCTGCATCCTAATTTAGAAAATTTAGTTAATAGAGCAGGTTTTAGTAAGACCTATGAACGCACAAGGTTAGAACGACTCATTTGGCTGACTGCTCTAGATATTAGTCCATTACTTACAGATGCACAATGGCAGCAGGTAAAAGAACAACTACAAATACCTGAAGGTTTTAACAAGAGAGTTAATAACAATTACCTCCTCAAGACCAAAGCAGAACAAGAAGAAAGGTATCAAGAGTGAGCCAGGTATGGGAAACACTGAGTTCTGTTCAAGCCTATTTTACAGAACGTTTTGATGCCACAGGCAAAGAAGTATTTGAAACTGGTATGGACCGCTTTAATCAGCCTGGCTGGGTAAATCGAGTATGGAGTGGTGAATTATATCGAAGAGCACACATAGACATTGTGGATGCTAGAGATAGCAAAGGATTATGGATGATGCATTGCTGTGTATTTCCTCACACACATAATCCTGCTCCTATATTTGGCTTTGACGTAATTGCAGGTCGTAATAAAATTACTGGATGTTTTATGGATTTTAGCCCAGCAGGAGACCACCTGCATCCTATGCTAGGTTGGTGGGCGATAGAAACCAGCAAGTATGATTGGAATAAAGAACGTAAACTTCCGGAGTGGGCACAACGTATTTTTAGCAGCAGTATGATAGCTGCGGGCAATGTGCAACAAGAAGAAGAACTAGAAAAAATTTATAGTGTGGCACGCAAAGGTATAGATCACTACCTATCCAGTGTGGGTGAAACTAACAAGAGCCCTGTGAATACAGTTCAAGCACAAAACTTCTACGCTCAAAATCAAAAAATGAACCCACATACTCCTAAAGTGATGACTAGCCTAGGACTAAGCGAAGAGGATGTAAAGGTTTTTATACAGGACTGTTTGTTTCCTGAAATCCGCTAAATATTAGATGCGATTCAAACAATTTATGACAGAATACGCAGCTGCCAGCCCCGAGGCTCGCGCCGGCGTTAATGAATTAAGAGCTCTCGTCAATAGTGCCAGCAGTCTTCCTGCTGATAACCCTGCTAGACTTACCGTAGAAAAACTACTCAACACCTTGCTAATGAAAGGTGCTGGACAACTAGCAGAAACCGATGCGCCACAAGGATCGAGACTTGGTGTAGTAGAGGCTGCGATTGCTGCTTTTCTTAAATTAAGTCCTGAAGAGCAGGCCAAAGCAAGAGAAGCAATTGCTGCTGGACAAAATGCTGTTGAAGTTGCTAAGACTGTGGTAAAAAAACCTGAAGTGAGTCAATCTTTTCAGGCCTTAGAGACCAAGGTAAAACTTGATGTCCAAGGCAATATTGTTAAGATGGATAAAGAACTAGAAACATTGGCACAGGATATAGCAGAAAGCCTACACCTAAATATTAAATGGGCACGTAACCTTATTGGTATGTTTAACGTGAATATCAGCAGAGAAGATCGCAATGCTTTTATTGCTGCCTGTAAAGCAGGAACAGCATTGGATATGGGTCGTATGTTTGAAGATAAAGAAGGCCGGTTAGAAGATTATATTACAAATAATCCGCCAAGTATTAAACAGGTATTCCAAAGTGTAAAAGGCACACTGCTTGATATCAGCCTAAGTTCAGGACAAGGTGCTGCTACTGGACCGTTCGAAGCAATGCTGGCCATTATGGGTGGCGCTAAGAAAGCAGAAAAAGGCGACCTACTAATCAACGATAGAAAGTATGAAGTTAAGAGCAGTAGTATTAGTGTTGGCGCCAAGGGAAATAATAACAGCAATGCTTGGCTTGATGCCACTGGAGAAGTTGCTCCTAGTGCTGTGAGACAATTATTTAGAACCATTCTAGAAGAATCTGCTCCAGATGCTTTGAAGAACAATAAGGCAGACTTTGATAAGGCAGACTTTAGGCCAAATGGTATACAGTCTTTGGCTAATTTGTTAAATGCTACAACCAATCCTACTGCCATAATGTATAAACTACATAGCAGTTTATTACCTGACACTGCTAAAATTGAAACTCCGCAATATAGTTTTAAGGCCAGTGTAAAACGTTTGGTAGCAGCCATACAAAATCAAGATACTCCTGCTATTGCTAGAGAGCAAGGTATTATGGCTATGTTACAATATGCTGCTGGTCCATATCAAAGTGGTTTTATCTTATACAATAGCAGTTTCCAAGTGTTTAAGATTATAGACACAGTGGAAGATATTGCCGCACTAGCAACAGACCCTGACGGTCAAGGTGTTCATTTTGAGTCTAAGGGTATGACTATGGGCAAGAGTAGAAAGTCTAGCCCAGGTATATACTATGGCCCAACTGCCAATAGCATAGAAGGCAAGCAGTATATTGTTCAAACAAGACAAAGCCCAGACTATATCAAGAAATATAAAGCAGGCCTGGCAATTAATAAAAAAGAACAAACTGAACACGGTATGGCAGCACCAGAAAAGCCTGCTCGTGTTAAAGTAGCTAAACCTGAACGGTCCGAGACAGAAAAAAAAGTAGATTATCACGTTAAAAGATACGGTAATTTAATTAAAAAAGTGGCCAAAGAAACATATGCGGATCAACCCGATGTGTTAAAGACTGTGACAACAAAAATAGATCAAGACTACGCTGCTGGAAAAATACACAATAATCCTAGTGCTTGGTTTAAACGATTATCAAAACAATTTCCTGAATTATCGCTATAACAGTGTCCATCGCTAAATAATTATATGGACATATTACTGTTAATGTTTCTGTTACAGTGTAAGCACTGGTATGCGGATTTTGGAATACAGACCTATGACCAGACAGTGAAAAAAGGCCTATATGGTGATCCTGTTGGTATTAGCCACAGTATGGATCACATATTATGGACGATATTGGCCTTAAGCATATTTGCTGTGTTTTATCCTGTTAATCCTGTGTTATTGCTGTTAATCAGTCTAGCAGAAGGTATTGCTCACTATCATATAGATTGGATCAAGGTAAAATATGGAAATAAAAATCCTGCTACACCTAGATATTGGCAAGAATTTGGTCTAGATCAATTCGCACATCAGGCCACCTACTTGGCCATTGTTTGGTATCTGCTAGTATAATCTTCCTCAGGCTCCGATAAATACTTGTGTATTAAGGAGCGAATATGAAGTATATATGGGCAGTGGCCTTTATTATACCTTTTACAGTTCAGGCAGAACTGGTTCAACAGTTTAAAAGCCCTAGTTTTAATGGACAAAACTGGAGCAGTCACGTGCTTACCATAGACAGTATAGAAAAGGCACGTAAGGATAATATAGAAAGTCAAAAGAAATCAGAAGAAGCCAAACTGTTGGCTGAGTCACAGAATACCCCATTGGCTCGTTTTATGAGCCTTTTTACCAGTCAGGTTTATGCTCAATTAGCCAGCCAACTTAGCACTAACCTATTTCAAAACAAATGTAATGGAGCAGATGGCTTGGCTATTCCAGGTTGTGTTAATCCTACCAGCGGCGTATTCAGTCTAGATGGCAATACTATAACCTGGATTAAAACAGACAAAGATGTTACTCTAACAGTGGTAGACAAGGCAGGAACTGTGACCGTTGTTAAAGTTCCTATAGCAAGTTTTGGATTCTAATATGAAGAACACGTTTAAATTAACCCTAATAGCAGCCTGTATAGCACTGTCAGGATGTAACAGTATTCGTCCTGTATTAGATGCTCAAGCAGCCAGTGAGCCAAGGGTCAGTGGATCAATACTGAAAGAACTTAATAAAGTTCCTGCGCCTCTAGGTCCTCCAATCACTGTGGCAGTCTATAACTTTAGAGACCTAACAGGACAGCGCAAACCAAGTAATACACTGAGCCTGTTCTCATCAGCAGTGACACAGGGTGCTGAAAGTTATCTAATCAAGACACTGAGTGAAGTGGGCAATCGTCAATGGTTTACCGTGGTAGAGCGTGTGGGCCTAGATAACCTACTCAAAGAACGTCAAATGATTAAACAGACTCGTGAGATCTATGACGGTGAAAAGGCCAAAATGTTGCCTCCAATGACTCTGGCAGGTGTGATAATTGAAGGTGGTATTATAGATTATAATTCAAACACACTGACAGGTGGCACAGGGGCACGTTGGTTGGGCGTAGGGCCATATACTCAATACACACAAGACTTGGTGGTTATCAGCCTAAGACTGGTCAGTGTTCAAACAGGTGAAGTATTGACCAGCGTGACCATTGAAAAGAATTTACTAAGCACAGCAGAAGGCATCACAGCATTTAAGTTTTTTAACACTGCTACAAGAGCATTTGAATTAGATTCAAGTCAGACGTTCAATGAGCCTGGAAATTACGCATTGCGTAGTGCCATTGAAGCGGGTGTTATAGAACTTATAGGCCAAGGTGAGCGTCAAGGACTGTGGAAATACAAGGAGCAAGTGAAAAATGACGTGGTTCCGACACCGCAGCCCAAAACTGCCTCCAAGCCTGCTGAATCAGCCCCCAATCAAGGACTGGTCGACGCCAGCGGACAACCAGTTAAAACAAACTAATGAAAGACCTAACAAAAATGAAAAAAACACTACTAACACTATTAATGATGGCAGCGTTTCCGGTGGCAGCGCAGACCACAGTCTCAGCACCAACCCCCACAACGCCCGTTGATCCCACAGTGGGCGTGATGGCAGGCACAGCCACAGCACTGACACAGAGTGCGACCAATCGTGTGTTCATCGATCAAGATGGCGAGCGTCCTAATGTCAGCATCACACAAACAGGCAGTGGCAATACTGCGGGCAGTGATTCTACATATAGCAAAGTAATTACAGGTATTGTGGATCGTTTGAACGCAGGCGGTGTGCGTCAATACACTGTGAATAGCGCACTGTATCTACGTGGTGATGATCACAACATTATATTAAACCAAGTGGGCAATAACAATACTATCAGTATGAAAGCTGTTAGTCCAGATGTAGCCGCACAGGGCGTAGATGTTACTATTCAACAATTAGGCAACAGTAACTTCGCTGATGTGCTTTGTGGTATAGGCTCAAGTTCAGCAGGTGCAGCACTGACAGGCTGTAAGGATGCTGTGATCAATTGGAAATTCACAGGCAATAGCAATGCCATACAGTTTCGTGGCACAGGTGATGACCTAAACAGCCAAATCACAGTCACTAGTGGTAACAGCAATGAATTTAACATTGATGCTGTGGGCAACAATCACAATCAGACAATCACAGTGGCAGGCAACTTCAATGTGTTCAACATCAGCCAAACTGGTAATAGCGCCTATGGTAGTAGCATATGGATGGATGTCAATGGCGCTAGTAATAGATTTGCTATTAGCCAAGCAGGCACACAAGACAATGTGGTAAAAATTACCACAGTAGGCAGCAGTGGAGTATGGAATATTATACAACGAACAACACCATAAGGAGTTGTTGTGAAAAAGATTATTGCTTGTTTATTTTTAGTCACGACCACGGCCTGGGCTGACATTGGCAGTGTTACAGAACTTACCGGTGCAGGCTCAATTAAGCGTGGCAAGGAAACCATCACTATAGCCAAGGGCACTGTTATACAGACCAATGATAAAGTAGAAACAAAAAATGGAAAAGTTAAAATTGTGTTTAAGGATAATACAACGGTATCAGTCACGGAACATAGTAGTTTGGTTATTGATGATTTTGTTTTTGACCCTAACAATGCTAAAGGATCTAAACTTGGTATAAAAGCCACTGGCGGTGCTGTTCGCTATGTCAGTGGTGCTATAGCAGGTGCTAATCCTAATAGTGTAAAAATTAATACGCCCACAGCGGCTATAGCAGTTCGTGGCACTG
>Ga0172372_10000575_pt1 | contig 56445 bp, 55 predicted proteins | sample LakKiv5m_2_FD_114544 | JGI IMG/M metagenome (GOLD analysis project Ga0172372, IMG submission 114544) | Freshwater microbial communities from Kabuno Bay, South-Kivu, Congo - kab_092012_9.5m | ecosystem: Environmental > Aquatic > Freshwater > Lake | place: Democratic Republic of the Congo...
AGTACAAGGCTAGCAGCTTCAACTTTAAACTCTGGAGTAAATGTACGTCTTGGTTTCATAAGCACCTCATTGGTGAATCTATTATCACCTAATTTGGTGTCCAACTTTATTAAACCACTACATGGGGAGGATTCAAAAAATAATTAAGCTACACTCCCCTCCAAGAAATCCTGCGCAAAGCGTTGCAACACACCACCTGCTTCATATACAGACACTTCTTCTTCGGTATCTAAACGACAGGTCACAGGCACTTCCAGAATCTGGTTTTTACCATCAGCCGTTGAACGCTCAATCACTAAGGTTAAAGTCGAACGTGGTGCGATATTACCAATCACGCTATACAGTTCTGTACCATCCAAACCTAAAGTTTTACGGTCTGTACCCGGCTTAAACTCAAGCGGCAATACACCCATCCCAACCAGGTTAGTCCGGTGAATACGCTCAAAACCTTCTGCCACAATCGCTTCAACACCGGCCAGACGAACACCTTTGGCCGCCCAGTCACGGCTTGAACCCTGACCATAATCTTTACCGGCAACAATAATCAACGGCTGTTTACGGTTCATGTAGGTTTCAATCGCTTCCCACATCCGCATTACTTCACCTTCAGGCTCGACACGCGCTTTGGAACCCTGCTTAATGGTGCCGTCAGAACGTACCACCATTTCATTAAACAGTTTCGGGTTGGCCAGCGTTGCACGTTGTGCCGTCAAGTGATCGCCACGGTGGGTGGCATAGGAGTTAAAATCTTCCTCAGGCAAGCCCATTTTTGCCAGATATTCACCTGCCGCCGAATCCAGAATAATCGCATTCGATGGTGATAAATGATCGGTGGTGATGTTATCGCCCAAAATCGCCAGCGGACGCATATTGGCCAAAGTACGCGGTGCAGCCAGTGCGCCTTCCCAATACGGTGGGCGGCGGATATAAGTACTTTGTGGACGCCAGTCATACAGCGGACTTGCCGCCTGCTCGACTACGCCCAAATCAAACATTGGAATATAGACTTTCTGGAACTGCTCAGGCTTCACCGAAGTTTTGACTAACGCATCAATTTCTTCATCCGACGGCCAGATATCTTTCAGGTAAATCGGATTACCGTTCTGGTCGGTGCCCAACGCATCTTTTTCGATGTCAAAACGAATGGTTCCGGCAATCGCATACGCCACAACCAATGGTGGAGATGCCAGGAAAGCCTGTTTTGCATACGGATGGATACGACCATCAAAATTACGGTTGCCCGACAGCACCGCAGTCGCATACAGGTCACGGTCAATAATTTCCTGCTGAATCTTTGGATCAAGCGCACCCGACATACCGTTACAGGTAGTACAAGCATAAGCGACGATACCAAAGCCGAGTTTTTCTAAATCTTTCAGTACACCCGCTTCTTCCAAATACAGCGCAGCGGCTTTAGACCCTGGCGCAAAAGATGATTTCACCCAAGGTTTACGCACAAGACCGAGCTCATTAGCCTTACGTGCCAGCAAACCTGCCGCAACGGTATTACGTGGGTTTGAGGTATTGGTACATGAGGTAATCGCTGCAATGATGATAGCACCATCTGGCATCAAACCATCGGTACGCTGTTCAACAACACCGGCAATACCTTTTTCTTTTAAATCACTTGTGGATACACGTGCATGTGGATTGGATGGCCCTGCAATATTACGGGTTACCGTTGATAAGTCAAAACGCAGCACACGTGGATATTCCGCCTGTGTCATGTCGCTTGCCCAAAGCCCAATTTCTTTGGCATAGGTTTCAACCAGTTTGACTTGTTCTGGCTCACGACCGGTCAGAGTCAAATAATCAATGGTGTTCTGATCGATATAGAACATCGCCGCGGTTGCGCCATATTCAGGCGTCATATTGGAAATCGTGGCACGATCACCCACCGACATACTGTCTGCACCTTCACCAAAGAATTCTAAATACGCCCCCACCACACGTTCTTTACGCAAGAATTCGGTTAATGCCAAAACGATATCGGTTGCGGTAATGCCCGGCTGACGCTGACCCACCAATTCCACACCAATAATGTCCGGCAGACGCATCCACGATGCACGGCCCAGCATCACTTTTTCAGCTTCAAGACCACCGACACCGACTGAAATCACGCCCAGCGCATCGGTATGCGGAGTATGCGAGTCTGTACCGACGCAGGTATCCGGGAAGGCTACGCCATCACGGTTTTGAATCACCGGTGACATTTTTTCCAGGTTAATCTGGTGCATAATGCCGTTGCCTGCCGGAATCACATCGACATTTTTAAACGCGGTTTTGGTCCATTCAATAAAATGAAAACGGTCTTCATTACGACGGTCTTCGACTGCACGGTTTTTCTCAAATGCATCTGGATCAAATCCACCGTATTCCACTGCCAAAGAGTGATCGACAATCAGCTGGGTTGGCACTACCGGATTGACTTTAGACGGATCACCGCCCTGATCGGCAATCGCATCACGCAGACCGGCCAAATCCACCAAAGCGGTTTGCCCCAAAATATCATGACAGACCACACGTGCCGGATACCATGGAAAATCATGCTCCTGCTTGCGTTCAATCAGCTGGTGTAAGGACTGCTCTAAAATGGCTGGATCACAACGACGCACCAACTGCTCCGCCAGCACTTTGGAGGTATAAGGAAGTTTGGCATATGCGCTTGGCTGAATATCTTCAACGGCTTGTCGCACATCATAATATTCTAGCGGGGTGCCTTGCAGCGGTTTACGGTAGTTGTTATTCATAGCGTACCTGCCTTGTTCTGACTTCTTCTTTCAAAGTTTTGTTGTTTAACATTCATGCTGCTTGGCATTGTACGCTGCCCGAAGCCTATTTCCCAAATTTCATATATTTCATAAACTTAAGTTAAAAAAGATACATTTTTGAAAAATTTGGTTACATCTAGTAGAAAATTCTGGCCAGAAATATGATTTTTTTTGAAAAATAGCGCAAAATTAACCTCATTCTTTAGTATTAGATACGGTTTCGAGATTAGAATATGAGTAATCTGACTTTCTCTGCATTCACTTTAAACGGTGTAGATGCGCAAAAATTCTTACAAGGTCAAGTCACGGTAGATGTCGAAAAACTGCCGCAAACCGAAACCCGTTATACTGCAATTTGTAGCCTGAAAGGCCGTATCCTGTTTGGTTTATGGCTGACCAAACAGGATGCTGAACAGTTTGAAATTGTAGTAACAGCCGATCAAGCTGAAGACTTTGCCAAACACATTAAAAAGTTTGGTGCTTTCTCGAAAATGAAACTGGAAGAAGCCGGTCAGGTTTATCCGGTCGTAAACGGTCTAAACACCCAGTTCACCAGTACTGAACAGGATATTCAAGCATGGCAATTAAAGGCGCTTGAAAGTGGTCAGGCCTGGATTCAGGCCAGCACCGCGGAACTGTTCCAGCCACAGGAACTGCGCCTGCATCAGCGTGAAGGCATTCACTATGACAAAGGCTGCTATTTGGGTCAGGAAGTGATTGCCCGTTTATGGTTTAAAGCCAAGCCAAAACACTGGTTGCATCTGATTCAAGGTACAGGCGATGCTCCGGCTGTCGCCAGCAAACTGAACAATGATGTAGAGGTGGTCAATAGCCTGGCCATTGATGGCGGTTATAAAGCTTTGGTGGTGGCCAAACCGGATGCCTTAAACGAGCTAGATGTAACAGTTCTGGATTTACCTGAAGCTTTAAGCGGTGATGTGGCGCGGCCGCAATAAGAACAGAATTCAAATCAACAACCTCTATAAGAGAGGTTGTTGATTTCAAGCCGATTATTTTTGATTCGGATAATCGTAATCACCCCACTTACTGGTTTTCAGTCCCATTCCATGTAAGGCCTCTAATAACTTAACTGCAGCACGCACCCCATCAATAACCGGAATATTGATTTCTCTAGACACCTGTTCAGCCATTTCAGCCATTCCGCCACAGCCTAATACAATTGCTCCTATTCCATCCTGCGCTTTTGCTTCACGACAACTTTCAAGTAACTTGGTATAAGCAAAGTCCTTATCATTTTCCAAGCTCAATACCGGTAAATCGATACAACGGATCTGTGCACAGTGTTGAGCAAATCCGTATTGCTGCAATAAATGTTCAGCAATAATTTTTGTACGCGGTAAAGTCGTCACAATTGAAAACTTGGTAGCAATGAGAGTCGCCATATGAAAAGCCGCTTCTGCAATACCAATGACAGGGGCTTCTGCAATTTCACGGGCAGCATGTAAAGCTGGATCTCCAAAGCATGCAATCACATGGCCATCTACATTGCTCTGCTTCCCTTGTTGAATTAGCTCAAGTACGCCTATGGCAGCAATTGCTTCATCATAGTGCCCTTCAATAGAAGCAATGCCCTGCTGCGGAGAAACCGCAATAATGTCTACATTTGGCCCAGCTACCTGCTGTGCAGCAATGCCTATGGCCTGTGTCATTTCGATACATGTATTCGGATTAATGACCTGAATTTTTACACTCATCGCTTATTTTCACTTTGATTTAATTAAAAATAATTCAAAAACTAGAATTTATTGTGGGACTCATCTTCAAACTATAAGCAAGAAGTACACCACTCCACCCTATAAGACGAATTCTTTCAAAGACTTAAAATAATAATGATCTGACTTGGCATAAATTCTGCTCAATCCAGCAAAAATAAACGCCAACGGATAACTATGAATAATCCAAATTACAGCCCTAAACTCAGCAATGAAGACTTGATACCCGCAAAACAAAATTGGACGTGGTACAACATTTTTTCTTTCTGGATGTCTGATGTCCACAGTATGGGCGGCTATCTGGTTGCAGCCAGCTTATTTGCTCTTGGACTTGCCAGTTGGCAGGTTTTCGTAGCACTTATTGTAGGTATTGTGATTGTCCAGATTGCAGCCAATTTAGTTGCAAAACCCAGCCAGGTTGCAGGTGTACCTTATGCTGTGATTGCCCGTCAGTCTTTTGGCGTATTTGGTGCCAATATTCCAGCGTTAATCCGAGGCATTATTGCTGTGGCTTGGTACGGTATTCAGACCTGGCTTGCCTCTAATGCCCTCATGCTAATTCTATTAAAATTTTTCCCAAGTCTCAGTCCACTGACTGAGTCCAGCTTTGCAGGGCTTTCAGCAATTGGCTGGATCTGTTTTGGCATCATGTGGTTCTTACAGGCCTTAGTGTTCTGGAAAGGGATGAGTACAATCAAGGTATTTATTGATTGGGCAGGCCCATTGGTTTATGTGGTCATGCTGGCTTTGGCAGGATGGCTGGTCATGCAAGTCGGCTGGTCCAATATTTCCTTTAATTTAGGCAGTAAAACATTAAGTGTTTCTGAGCAAGTTATGCAAACACTGGTTGCCATTGCACTGGTCGTGTCTTACTTCTCAGGTCCATTACTGAACTTTGGTGACTTTTCACGCTATGGAAAATCTATGCAACATGTGAAAAAAGGTAATTTCTGGGGCTTGCCATTTAACTTTATTTTCTTCTCACTTATTACTGTAGTCACGGTATCAGGTACATATAGCCTGTTTGGTAAGATGGTAACTGATCCTCTTGAAACAGTCGTCATGATTGATAATACTTTTGCTGTTGTTCTAGGCCTATTCACCGTCTTAACAGCCACTATCGGAATTAATATTGTGGCAAATTTCGTTTCTGCTGGTTTTGATTTCTCGAATATCTTCCCGCAAAAACTCAGTTTCCGTACAGGAGGCATGATTGCAGCCATTGGTTCAGTATTGATTACCCCATGGAATCTATTTAACTCACCAGAACTGATTCACTATACGCTTGATGTACTGGCCGCCTTTATTGGACCACTGTTTGGTATTCTGATTGCTGATTTCTATTTTGTGAAAAAACAAAAAGTCATTGTGGAAGATCTCTTTAATGAGCAAAAAGCAGGCGCATATTGGTATAAAGGTGGCTTCAATCCGAAAGCGATTGCTGCACTTGCTCCTGCCGTTGTCATTGGATTAGTCTTTACTCTTGTCCCAGCTTTACAGCATTTAGCCCCTTTTAACTGGTTTATTGGTGCATTCCTGGGTGCTATTTTCTATTATTTCCTGGCACGTGTGCCTGTTCTTACGGCACAAGAACCTACTCTTAATGACCTTCAACCCAAATAATCAATCGCTGTAAGTTAATTTTTTTGAAACCAGATTTAAATCAAATCTGGTTTCATGCCTTCAATAGAATAGAACAACATCCTTCTTTTCAGCATCAATTTACAAATTGAAGCAATCCTTAAATTCACGATTTTTTTATTATTGTTCCTGTGCGATTGGAAAAAATTACCGGATTCCGATACATCTATATTTACATTCTTTGATTTCATCTTATGATGATGAGTGACAATTTATTCCCCACACATAAATGGAATTATGTGGTCATTGATACAAGGTTTTATACAACGATGAAAAAACTGATTTTGGCAAGTCTGGTTGCCCTTTCGACACAATTTACCCTCGCCAACAGCAATAACAGCATTCCAACCGATCCGGCTTTCGCCAAAATTGAAGCCATGGTCAAAGCTAACAACCTGAGCGGTGCCTATCAGGAATTAGACAAACTGGCCAAAACCGGTAATCCGCAAGCGATTTATAATCTGGGCTATTTGACCCAAACCGGCCAAGGTACGGCCAAAAATGAAAAGAAAGCCATCGAGCTATATGAGCAGGCCGCGAAAAAAGGCTATCCGGTGGCGAATTATGTACTCGGTAAAAACCATCTGACTGGCACTTTGGGTCTAAAACAGGATACCAATAAAGCCAAACAGTATTTGCAAAAAGCTTCATCACAAGGCTTTCATGATGCCACCATTGATTTAGCCGTAGTGTATTTCTCGGAAAACAAGGCCGATTCAGATAAAAAAGGCCTGCAACTGTTAGAACCCCTCATTAAAAAAGGCAACAATCAGGCCCTTCATGCCAAAGCCTTATATGACATTAGCCTGGGCTTTAAAAACAAAAATGAAGCACCCATTCAGCAAGGCTTAAAGAGCATTCAGGATTTAGCACAAAAAGGCTATATTCCAGCGCTGATGGCGGTTGGTAATATGTTTACCAATGGCAACATCGTGCCGCAAAACCTGCCGGAAGCGAAAAAGATTTTCTCTGCCCTGGCCAAGGAAAATGTCCCGCAAGCCAAAGAATCGCTGGCTGTGGTGGACAAGATGATTGCCGATCAGGCCAAGAATCCACCAAAAGCAGCAGCCAAGAAAAGCTAATACTCCTGACCGAGAAAAGCCCGATGATCGGGCTTTTTTATTTGGGCTCATGATGACTTAAAGAAAATGCGATGACTGACTTAACCAGAAAGCCACCCCGATTAAACCCAGGACCGTACTCATAATTAAAGGCTGGAGTGCCTGTTCATTCAGGCCATAATTCTGGCCAAAAATCCCAAAGGCCACTGGCATCGGCAGTGCCGCCAGCAAGGTGCCGACAAATAGCATTTCCGAGCTGACATTGGGCAGACTCCACAACAAGGTGAAAATAACCAGCGGCATCAGCAGGACTTTCATCCCGACCAGCAGCACACTTTGCAGATTAACCGAGTGCAGGCGCATTCCGACCAGACTGCCGCCAATCACAAATAAAGCCAACGGCGAGGCAGTTTTGCCAAGCATCTCCAGAATCTGATTGATGCTGTCTGGCAGTTTTAAATTGAGCAAGACACAGGCCATCCCGGCAATAATCGACAGAATCACCGGATTTTTTAGCAAACTTTTTAAGGTTTTCAGATATAACGCCGAAAGATGATGGTTTTGCTTTTGCAAACCGGCTTCGGCCAGAAACAGCACCATCGCTACAATAATCAGGTTTTCAATAATTAGAGTTAATGACAGATAAATGGCGGAATGACTGCCAATCAGCAGGGTCAAAATAGCCGTGCCAATAAAACCGGTATTGGACATCGACGCACCCATCGACAGTACACTGGCGTGAGTCAGGCTATGCCGGAAATAGGTTTTATAAATGGCCAGTGCCAAAAAAAACAGGATCAGCGAGCCCAGCCCATAACCAATAAAATAACCGGGATGCCAGATTTCGGCCAGGTCTTTACTGGCCAGGGCATACAGTAAAAAGGCTGGCAGTGAAACCTTCATCACAAACTGACTGAGCGCCTGAATATGCGTGGCCGCCAGAAAATTGGTACGTACGCTGCTATAGCCCAGCGCCAGTACTGCCACCAAGGGCAGTAAAATATTCAGCAACAAAAGAGCCTTCCTTCTCTAGAACGAGATCTAAAACGCATCATCCCTGATGCTGCTGTTGCTTATTCCTGAACAGGAAATGGATGGAATAAATCTTTTAAACCATGCGGCTGACAGCGCAAGTATTGCGGCGCGATGGCAATCTGCCCGCCCAGTTCAGCAGCGGCATGCCACGGCCAACGTGGATCATAAAGCATCGCTCGTGCCAGTCCAATGGCATCTGCATACTGATTTTGCAGAATTTCTTCAGCCTGCACCGCTTCGGTAATCAGGCCCACAGAAATCACCGGAATACGATGCACCGCCTGTTTAATGGCATGGGCAAAAGGCACCTGATAGCTTGGCCCGATCTCGATACTCTGCTGGGCATGCAGACCGGCACTGGACACATGAATATAGGCCGCGCCCAATTGTTCCAGTGCTTTAGCCACCCCAACCGTAGACTGGATATTCCAGCCGCCCTGCGCATCCATCCAGTCGGTAGCAGACAGACGTACCCCAATCGGATAACCTTCTGGCACCACCTGTTTCATGGCCTGGAACACCTCCAGGGTTAAACGAATCCGGTTTTCAAAGCTGCCACCATATTCGTCATCGCGGACATTGGATAACGGCGACATAAACTGATGCAGCAAATAGCCATGGGCAGCATGAATTTCAATTAAATCAAAGCCGGCATCCACTGCACGCACCGCAGCACTGGCAAAGTCAGCAATTACCTGTTCAATTTCATTCAGACTTAGTGCATGGGGCGCATGATCGGTCGGGTTAAACGGCAAGTTACTGGCCGATACGGTTTGCCAGCCCTGGGCATGATCCGGCGCAAACTGGTCTTTGCCCAGCCACGGTTTATCGGTAGATGCCTTACGTCCGGCATGTGCCAGCTGCACCGCAAATGGCATTGGTGACAAGGTTTTGACTTTGGCCAGCAAGGCTTTCATCTGCGCACGCTGCAAATCATTCCAGAGGCCTAAATCGGCATAGCTGATCCGCCCTTCTGGCTGCACCGCCGTGGCTTCAATAATACATAAACCGGCACCCGACAAGGCATAGTTGGCCCATTGCTGCTCATGCCAATAGCTGAGCTCGCCTTTGTCATTGGCCGAATATTGGCACATGGGGGCAATAATAATTCTGTTGTCTAATTCAAGCGTGCCAAAATGGATAGGTTCAAATAATAATGCCATGGGGCGATCCTGCCTTATGATTTTCATGAAAATTATTCTAACCGAGATAGACGGCCGAATTGGCTAAAAGCTGTTTATTTTTACCGCTTTATGTAACCGAATTAAACTGTGACGTTGATCAAAATACGCTGCGTTTTTGTCAGCCCGATGACAGCCATTTTTTTGCACGATCACTTACACTTCAGACGCAGCGCGACAAGCCTGTTCCAGCCGGTTTAAATAGGCGGCAAAACCATCACTGACCCGGCTGTCCAGACGACTGCTGGTGATGACCCGTACCTGGTTGCTCCAGACAATCGGCAGGTTTAAACATTGCATCTGCTCGACCAACTGCACATCTTCATGACAGCTGCTGGCCTGAAAACCACCAGCTTTTAAATAGGCCGCAGCAGAAAAACTGAGATTGGCCCCATGCACATGCCGATGGTCCATTTTGTCCTGATAATGGCGCAGATATTTCTGCCGGGCGGCCGCAGATAAATGCGACCAGTCTTTAATTTCAACCACGCCACAAATTAGCGCTGCCGGCTGATGGGCATATTGTGCAGATAACCACTGCGCATCGACCTGGGTATCGGCATCGGTACAGGCAATCCAGTCGGCGCCTTTGGCAATCATGACGCGCACGCCCAAATCCCGTGCCTTACCCACACAGCGTACTTCACAGCACAAGTAGTCGATTCCGGCCTGTTGTACAATCTCGACAGACTGATCATCACAACTGTCCAGCACCACCAACACCTTTACTTCAGACACAGCGGGCGGTAATTGTGTAATAGCCTGCTGAATAGCCGCCAGACAGGCACCCAGCGTTTCGGCTTCGTTATAGGCAGGCACCACCACCGCCATCCTCATATCAGTCCCTCCCGCGCAGCCACAGTTTGTGGATCTTGAGTCCAGAGATCGAGCAGAAAATCCGGATCATTCATCTGCAAATAATGATGCAGCACCAAGTGTTGCCTTAAACAGGCATGTACCTGATCGCCATTCAGCTCAAAGCCTGCAATCGGGTAACGCCAGTGACAGGCCAGCAGTACACCATCTGCACTCAAACACTGCTGCAGCTGCTGCATCAGCTGCGCTAATTCGGCCGGACTCAGGTAATAGGCCACTTCACTGAGGATAATCAGATCAAACAGACCGCCATCTTCCAGCGCCAGATGCGTTTCAGGAACACGTTGTTGCCGCACCTGCACATGCGCAAACCTCGCCAGACGGGTTTGTGCCAGTTCAACCGCACGACGGTTGGCATCTACACAGATAAGCTGCTGACAACGCGGAGCCAGCAATTCACTGAAGATGCCATTGCTACAGCCAATTTCCAGTACCTGCTGAAACCGCGCCTGCGGCAAGGCTGCCAGACACAGCTGCCGTTTACGCTGCTCATACCAGCGCTGCTGATAGTGCCAGGGATCATCATTGTCCTGATACAGCTGGTCAAAATAGTCATCCGTGTTCAGTCGCATCAATATAAACCTCGTACGGGATTAAGAGTCGTGAAATGGTTTTTGCCGATAAAATTGGCGGCTGGTGAATGGTGTCATCAGCTTCGATCTGGGTTTTAAAACACTGAATCGCCTGCTGTTTTAAAGCCAGCTGCTGTGCAGTTAAACGGAGTTTTCGTGCCTGCGCCCAGGGAATCCGTGCATCTGCCGGTATGGCCCAATGCCAGGCCCAAATCAGCACCTGATAACAGCGCTGCCGGTGCTGTCTGGCCCAATGCTGCACCACCCGTCCGGTGGCTTCATGATCGGGATGACCATCTTGGGCAAAGGTGGTCACCAGAATATCCTCAGGCTGCACCCAGTTTTGTAGCTGCTGCAACAGTTCGGATTCAGCCTGCATCACCTGGCCATCTGTAATGTTCAGAGCAATGCGCTGGACCTTATGTTCAAGCCCCAACACCGCCAAGGCATTCAGACTTTCTTGTGGCCGCAGCACATTCAGCTGCTCGACGCTATAACGCTTTGACTGGGGATGACTGCCGGTACCATTAGTTACTGCGACCAGCAGCAGTTCACGCCCTGCTTCAGCCAATTGCTGCATCAGTCCCGCACAACCGAGAATTTCATCATCGGGATGTGGCGCAAAAATCAGTACCCGTCCCCGCTCAGGAAAATGCTGCGTCAGATTCAAATCCGGCAGCCCAGTCAGTCCGGGCCAGTTAAGCCACTGCGCCTGATCGGTGCCACTCCCATAAATTTTCCGGTCACCCACCACAGGATCAATCAGAGTTGCCATGTTTGCCCCTCCTGTAGCGATAAGCGGCCAATTGCAGCCAGATCAAAAGCGGCATGACTCTGGCGTAAAAATACTGGCAAGTCGGCAGCTAACCGGGCAAAATGCGCCTGCTCGCAAAAAGGTCGTGCGCCTAGGGCTTTTCCGACCTTTTCCAGTACCAGCAGCGCGGTGTCCTCAACTTGGGCGCGTAACATCCGGATGATCAGTTCATGGCTGTGTGCCGGCGCTGCATCTATCTGGGCCGCCACATGGGTAAAAAACTGCCGTGTCACGGCCAGTCGGGTACTGATTTCACCCAAATACAATTCATGATAGGCATGGGTTTTCTGCTGCACATACTGCTGTAAATATTCAGCCAAACGTACCGCAGCACCATACCAGCAGGCCGCAACACCGGCTGCGCCATGCCAGAAACCCGGCCGATTCAGATAATCTCCGGGTTGTCCAATTCGTGTGGCTGGAGTGTGCTGAAAATGAACGGTTGCTGTAGCCGTCTGCTGCATACCGACGGCTTGCCAACCGCTATCATCTACTTGGATTGAAGGCTGCTGCATCTCGACTATCAACAATTGTGACAGGCCATCTGCATCGCGATAAGTCATTAAACCAAAATCCACCGCATGTGCCGCCGAGCACCAAGCCTTATAACCTGAACAATAGCCCTGCTGATACTGTACAGGTTGTGGATGGCCTTCTGCGGCCCAGACTGCCCACCAGCCCGCCGGAACAGACGGAATTTGCAGTTCGTTTAAAATACTCAGCGCATCTAAATGCGATTCCAGCCATTTCACCAAAGTTAAATCAGTGGCCGCAACTTTAGCCAGCAGTTGCCAGCGCAGCAGGGTTTGCCCCCTGCCCGGATGAGGAAATTCAGGTGATACTGCCAGCAAACGGCGTAGTGTGGTGACGTAATCTTCGGCGGTAGGCGCGGTCTGCTGTTCAAATTCAGCCAGAATCTGGTCCATAGTGGTTCTATATTCCAAATATATAATTGTTCTCAATCTATCCGGTTGTCATCATTGCCAAAGCAGTGACCACAAGCGGACATGAGTAGCCAAACTTGCAGTCACGGTACGGCGATGTTGATCTTTTTAACTGATGACCCTGTTTAGATTTAGCACGTGGCTGAGCAGATAAATATTGAAAATTGTTAACGTGTTAGTGAATCACCGGCGAAACCTGGGCGCGAAGCGGCATCTTGTAGTGATACAGGAAGCTGTTATGACGCAGATCATTTAAGAAAGTAGTACGCCAGTCGGCAATATCAAATTTTTTCAGACCATCCATTAAGCGACTGTAACGCTGGATCCGCTCTGCTCGCGGCATCTCCAGTGCCTGTTTCAGGGCTCGCGTCATGGCCTCGCGGTCATGCGGATTCACAATCAGCGCATCCGGCATCTGGTCTGCGGCACCGGCTTTATCGGACAGAATCAGCACGCCCGGATCATTGGCATCCTGAGCGGCAATATATTCTTTGGCCACCAGATTCATGCCATCTTTTAAGGAAGTGACCCAGCAAATATCCGACTGGCGGTAAATTTTCATCAGCACCTCATGCGCCAAGGTCTGATGACTGCAATTCACCGGCAACCAGTCTGCTGTGGCATATTGGCTGTTAATGGCGGCAATCTGGTCTTCTAAACGCTGGTACAGGCGCTGATAGGCGGGAATATCCATGCGGCATGGACAGGCAATTTGCAGGTCCACCACCTGCTGGTGATATTCAGGATAAGAAGCCAGGAAATGGGCAAAAGCATCAAAACGTTCTAGCAGCCCTTTGGAATAATCAATCCGGTCAACGCCGATAATAGTTTTTTGTTGGGCCAGGGAGTCAAAATCAAAGATATCTTGGGTGCTCGTTAAGGGCTGAGCGGCCGCGTGCTGGATGAGGTCTGGATTCACCCCAATGGGGTAACTCTTCATCATGGTCAGCTTATTCTGATAACGCAGGATATAAGGATGAATTTCCTCACCACTGAGCATGGTCTGGCAAATGCGCATACATTGCTGCTGATCGCGCTGGGTTTGCAGTCCAACTACATCATATTCACAGAGGTCTTGCAGTAAACGTGATGCCACCGGAATTTCCCGCCACACCGCTTCATGGGCAAAAGGAATATGCAGGAAAAAACCAATCTTGTTATGCATGCCTAACTGGCGGCAATGCCGGGCGATACTGAAAAAATGATAGTCATGCACCCAGATCACATCATCCGGCTCAGCAATCGCCTGTAGCTGTTCGGCAAACATGCGATTGACTTCCTGATAAGTCAGATATTCGTCTGTGGAGTATTCAATTAAATCGCTGCGATCATGCATGGCCGGCCACAAGGCATTGTTGGCAAAGCCACAGTAATATTGCTGGTACTGCTGTTCAGTTAAGGGGCTGGTCAGATATTCCACACCCTGATGCTGCACCGAGTCGAATTTCAGCTGGGAAAATTGCTCGACTCTTTCACCATTCCAGCCCACCCAGACCCCGCCAATATCATGCAGTGCATCTTGCATGGCCACCGCCAGACCACCTGCGGCTTTTTTTTCAGGATTCGGTAAACTGACCCGATTGGATAACACGATTAGCTTTGACATTTTTACCCTCACATCCTCTTTTGATGGTCATTGCTCCTGTTTCGCAATGTATTTTTATTAAATGCAGCAACTCTGCCACCGCTTGGGTATTGGCCAGCCGATAGCGGGCCAGTGTCTCGCCTTCACCGACTTTAATACTCAACCCTTGATGCTGATTGACCACAGCAAATCCATCTTCATCTGTCACATCATCACCAATAAAAATGGGAAAAGTGCTGTTTTCTGGCATTGCTTCCAGTAAGCGACTAATTGCAAAACCTTTACTCGCTTGCTGAGGCAAAAGCTCGACCACACACTTGCCCTGCTTGAGTTTAAGTTGAGGATAACGCGCTTGCAGCACCGCCATAATCTGCTGTGCAACCGGCGCAAGATCTGGATATTCCCGGTAGTGCAGGGCTACCGAAAACTGCTTATCCTCAATACGTAAATTCGGGTAGGCGCTACAGGCCTGACTCAGGTCTGCCCGGAGCTGCTTATAATTAATATGACTTAAATCAAGTTGTAATTTCTTTGTACTATTCCACCAAATTTGTAATCCGTGTAACTCGGCAATCGGCAGTGGTAACTGCTGTAACAGTTGTCTGGCCATTTCAATGGAACGGCCAGTGACCACACTCACAGGAATCCCCAACTGCAATAATTCGGCCAAGGTGTTTAAAGTCGAGATGGGAATAAAACTGTGCTGCGGGTCAAGCTGAAAATCGGCCAAGGTACCGTCTAAATCGAGAAACAGACTTAATTGACGTTGCTGCTGCTGACAGATCTCGATGATGTGTTGCGGCGTATGCATATTGCTCCTCATCTGGATAACTGATTTTTGTTTTGCCCTATCTTGGCGTTTTTTTATGAGCGGCATGTGATTTTCAACATTAATGATGTGCAGGCTTACATTTTTTTACCTGGACGCTGAATCGCTTTTCTTTTTCTGTGAATGTTCAATTTGAGCTGCAAGACTGATCAGGCTGCGCGGTGCGGCAATTCACTTTATAATGCAGCCTTACCCTGTCTTGTATTTTTCAAGATTCAACCCGATATTAGCTGCATCCTCATGCCGAAGCCTGTCCATGCCTGAATTACCTGAAGTCGAAACCACCAAAACCAGTTTATTGCCACTGTTAGAACAGCGCGTGCACGCCGTGCAGGTACGCCAGTCCAGCTTACGCTGGCCAATTCCAGACGATCTACAAAAACTGGTCGGGCAAAAACTGCTGAACCTGACCCGTCGCTCCAAATATATTCTGGCCCAGTTTGAACAGGACAGCATGTTGTGGCATCTGGGTATGTCTGGCAGTTTCCGCCTATGTGAGCCCGAGGCCGAACTGCGCAAACATGATCATCTGATTATCCAGTTTGATGATATTCAGCTGCGCTACCACGACCCGCGCCGTTTTGGCTGCATTCTCTGGCTAGATGAAAACTCACAAAGCAAACTGATTGATACGCTAGGTCCTGAACCTTTAAGTGATGCTTTCAATGCTCACTATCTGGCCGATAAACTGAAAAACAAAAATGTCGGCATTAAAATTGCAATCATGGATAACCATGTGGTGGTGGGCGTGGGCAATATTTACGCCACAGAAAGTCTGTTTAATCTGGGCATTCACCCGGCACAACCGGCGTCAAGCTTAAGTCTGGAACAGATTGAGAAACTAACTGTGGAGATCAAGCGGATTTTAAAACAGGCCATTGACTTGGGCGGATCGACCTTACGCGACTATAGCAATGCTATGGGCGAAAATGGCTATTTTCAGCAAACCCTGCTGGCCTATGGTCGTGCCGGTGAAATGTGTGTCAACTGTGAAACCACACTGGAAAATCTCAAGCTCGGTCAGCGTGCCTCAGTGTTTTGCCCGGAGTGCCAACCGCTGAAGAAAGTCAAACTGGCTCGTCCTAAAACCAGCAAGCCAAAACATACAGCGAGGTAATACCCATGAAAACGGCCATCGTCCGTCATATTTTGGTAAAAGATAAAGATACTGCCGAGCAGCTGAAAAAGAAGCTGCAAGCGGGTGCAGACTTTGCCAAAATTGCCAAACAGTATTCCACCTGCAACTCTGCCAAACGTGGCGGTGAACTCGGTGAAGTGAAAAAAGGCCAACTGGTCCCGGTAATTGATAAACTGGTCTTTACGGCTGCTGAACGGGTATTGCATGGTCCGGTCAAAAGCCAGTTTGGTTTTCATTTGGTGGAAATTAAATTCCGGATGGATTTTTAATCCCCCTAAATCCCCCTTTGGCAAAAGGGGACTTCTCCTCTCTTTATTAAAGGGAGGTTAGGAGGGATTCTATAAAAAAACGGCGCCTTTGCGCCGTTTTCTTTTGCTTTTCAATTACGCCTGTGGACGTTTTTTCAATTCGTCACGAATTTCACGCAGTAATTCGATATCTTCTGGTGTTGCTGCCGGTTCTGGCTCTGCTTCCTGCTTACGGCGCATTTTGTTCATCAGTTTCACCAACCAGAACACTACCCAGGCCAATAACAGGAAGTTAATGAAGATGGTCAGGAAGTTACCATAATGGAAAATGTTCAGACCGGCTTCTTGGGCAGCAGCCAGGGTTTGCACATTGTTCGGGTTATCGCCCAGAATCAGGAATTTATTGGTGAAATCGACCTCACCCCCTAAAATCCATGAAATCAGCGGCATGATCACGTCTTTTACCAATGAATCAATAATCTTACCGAATGCACCACCAATAATAACACCGACTGCCAAGTCCATCATGTTGCCCTTAATGGCAAACTCTCTAAATTCTTTTAAAATGCTCATATGTGCTCCAGAATATATCTTTATTTATGTGATGAAGTATACATAATTACTAGGATTTGATTTCTGCTTAATGTACGCTTTTTTCAATTAATTCCAAGTAGTTTTAGAACATTTAATACAAAAAAAACCGCCAAGTGGACTTGGCGGTTTCTTTTTTCGTCTTAATTTTAAAAATTAAGATTTGTTACGCTTACGTTCGTTTTCAGTCAGGTAACGCTTACGGATACGGATTGACTTCGGCGTTACTTCAACCAGCTCGTCATCTTCAATGAATTCAAGTGCTTGTTCAAGCGTAAATTCAATTGCAGGAACCAGGGTTAACGCATCATCTGTACCAGATGCACGTACGTTGGTTAACTGTTTCGCTTTGGTTGGGTTTACCACCATATCGTCTGAACGAGAGTTAATACCCACGATCATACCTTCATAAACTTCTAACTGTGGTTTAGCGAATAAACGACCACGGTCTTGTAAGCTGAACAATGCATAGCCCAAGCAAGTACCTTGAACCATAGAAATCAATACACCGTTTTGACGCTTCGCAACAGTACCTTGTTTCATTGGACCGTAGTGAGAGAAGCTTGAAGTCATGATCCCTGTACCAGAAGTCATGGTCAAGAATTCAGAACGGAAACCAATTAAGCCACGTGAAGGAACTGTTGCTTCAATACGGATACGACCTTTGCCGTCAACTTCCATATTGGTCATTTCGCCTTTACGGTTACCCATTTGTTCCATTACAGCGCCTTGGTGCTGTTCTTCAACGTCAAATGTTACGTTTTCGTATGGTTCTTGCTTTTCGCCATCAACTTCTTTCAAGATCACTTGTGGACGTGATACGCCCATTTCGAAGCCTTCGCGACGCATGTTTTCAATCAGAACTGACAGGTGAAGTTCACCACGGCCAGAAACTTTGAAACGGTCTGGACTGTCAGTGTCTTCTACACGTAATGCTACGTTATGAATTAATTCGCGGTCTAAACGTTCACGAATGTTACGTGAAGTTACGAATTTACCTTCTTTACCAGCAAACGGTGAGTTGTTTACTTGGAAAGTCATGGTCACTGTAGGTTCGTCTACAGACAATGGTGGTAAAGCTTCAACATTTTTCGGATCACAAATCGTGTCAGAAATATGAAGTTCATCAATACCTGTGATACATACGATATCGCCTGCTTGAGCAGAATCAACATCAATACGCTCTAAACCGTGGTAACCCATGATTTTCAGGATACGGCCGTTACGTGTTTTACCGTCTTTGTCGATGACAGTTACAGGTGTGTTCAGTTTTACAGAACCACGCTGGATACGACCCACACCGATTACACCCACGAAGCTGTTATAGTCCAGTGAAGACACTTGCATCTGGAATGGACCATCAACGTCAACTGCTGGTGGTTCAACAATGTCTACGATGGTTTCAAACAATGGTGTCATGTCTTCAGCCAGTTCTTCTGGAGATGGACCAGCCACACCACGTAAACCAGACGCATAAACTACCGGGAAGTCTAGCTGTTCGTCAGTACCACCCAGGTTGTCGAACAAATCAAATACCTGGTCAATCACCCAGTCAGGACGCGCGTTTGGCTTGTCGACCTTGTTGATGATCACGATTGGTTTCAAACCACGAGCAAACGCTTTTTGCGTTACGAAACGGGTTTGTGGCATTGGACCTTCTTGAGAGTCAACCAGAAGAAGTACACAGTCAACCATCGACATGACACGTTCAACTTCACCACCGAAGTCGGCGTGTCCCGGGGTATCCACGATGTTGATACGGTATTCAGTATCGGTACGTTTATCTAACCATTTGATTGCAGTGTTTTTTGCAAGAATGGTAATACCACGTTCACTTTCAATAGCGCCTGAATCCATGACACGCTCAATCTCGCCCGCTCGTTCACCGAGAGCACCTGATTGTTGTAAAAGTTTATCTACAAGAGTGGTTTTACCGTGGTCAACGTGCGCGATAATCGCGATGTTGCGGAGAGTTTTAATATCTGACATGTAAATTCGATACGCTTTAAATTTGAGGGCAAATTATACAGAAAAATACTCTCATTTAGTAGTGACACTTTATTGACAATCGAACTTTTTTCGACAGAAGCGACGATTTAAAGTTTGTAAAGACGTGTAACTCGATTAGAATACCGCCACCTAGCCTAATTTGCTTTTGACTTATGTCTGAATTTAATTCATCTCCTGATCAAAAACTGCAACTGGATTTGGTCTATGGTCTGAATGACCGTCCTAAACCGTTTATTGCTTTTCTTGCTGCCTTCCAACACTTATTGGCCATTATTGTCCCGATTGTGACACCAGGTCTGTTGATCTGTCTGGCCTTGGGCGTTTCCAAAGAAGACACCAACATGATTTTATCCATGTCATTGGTGATTTCGGGGATTGCAACTTTCCTGCAAGCCAAAAAAGTGGGCCCTTTTGGTGCCGGACTGTTAATTGTTCAGGGCACCAGCTTTAACTTTATTGGCCCGATTATCGGGATTGGTTCTGCAATGGTCGCAGCAGGTACACCAGTTGAGTCGGTTATGGCCGCTATTTTTGGTGTGGTGATTGCCGGTTCATTTATCGAGATGGGTGTTTCACAAATTCTGCCATGGGTTAAAAAACTGATTACCCCGCTGGTAACCGGGATTGTGGTCCTGCTGATTGGTTTAACCTTAATTAAAGAAGGTTTGATCAGTATGGGTGGTGGTTATCAGGCCATGTCGGACAAGACTTTCGCCAATGCCGATAACCTGATCATGTCCTGTACCGTTCTAGCGTTAATCATTATCCTGAACCGGATTAATGTGACCTGGATTAAAAGCTCCGCCATCCTGATTGCCCTGATCGTGGGTTATATTGTAGCTGGTTTTATGGGTCATCTGGACTTCTCTGGTCTACAGGAAGCGCCACTGGTACAAGTGCCAACACCAATGCACTTTGGTCTGGAATTCTCCTGGAGCCTGTTCATTCCGATGGCCTTTATTTATCTGGTCACGTCGTTAGAAGCGATTGGTGACATCACCGCAACCTCTAAACTGTCGAACCAGCCCGTGGATGGTCCAAAATGGATGCAGCGTATTAAAGGTGGCGTACTGGTCAATGGTGCCAACTCATTCCTGGCCGGTATCTTCAACACCTTCCCAAGTTCGGTATTTGCACAAAACAACGGTGTGATTCAGTTAACCGGTGTGGCTAGCCGTTATGTCGGGATCTGGATTGCCGCGATGCTGGTGATTTTAGGTTTATTACCGGCTGTTGCTGGCGTGATTCAGGCTGTGCCTCAAGCCGTTCTGGGTGGTGCAGTGATGGTCATGTTTGGTGCGGTAGCAGCATCGGGAATTAACATTTTATCGGGTATTCATCTGGACCGTCGTGCCCTGCTGATCATTGCCATTTCTCTGGCACTGGGTTTAGGCGTTGCACAAGTGCCACAAATTCTGGAACATCTGCCAGAATTATTCCGTAATATCTTTAGCTCAGGTGTTGCGACCGGCGGTATTGCAGCACTGATTCTGAATATTGTATTACCTGAAACCAAGAAGTAATTTCATGTCCAGAAAACACTGTCTGAGCAGGACTTGGACAGTGTTTTTCTATTGGAGAGCGACTCATGGATGCTAAAAGCGAAGTGCTATTACGACAATATGATTATTTATCAGGTCGTGTGTTACTGATCAATGCGCCTACAGACCAGCTGTTCGCTGAATTCGGTGAATCGGTCCAGCCTTTTTTCTGGACATGGAATTTTAACGATTACCACTATTTCCAGAACCAGACTGCCCCCGCTCATTTTGGTGCCGACTTTCCAGAAGGCGAATTTGATCAGGCGGTTATTTTTGTGCCGAAATCCAAAGAACTGCTGAATTATGTGCTGCACAATGTTGCCGCCCATCTGCAAACCGGCAGCAGTGTTTTTCTGGTCGGTGAGAAAAAAGGCGGCGTCGAACGTGCAGCCAAACAGTTACAGCCTTATGGTAAAGCCTTAAAACTCGACAGTGCCCGTCATTGCCAACTCTGGCAATTAACACTAGACTGCAGCGTCGAGAAAAAAGCGCTGGCCGACTGGGCGCAGCATTATACTGTGGCAACACCGAAAGGTGATCTGCAGATTTGTGCCCTGCCAGGTGTGTTCAGCCAGAACCGTCTTGATGTCGGTACAGCGATCTTCCTGCCTTATTTAAGCCAGGTGCCATCGGGTAAAATTGCCGATTTTGGTTGTGGTGCCGGCATTATCAGCGCCTATCTGGCCAAGCTTAATCCAGATAACCGTATCTTCGCACTGGATGTAGATGCTTTTGCACTCGCTTCAACCCAAATGACTTTTGAGCACAACCAGCTCAATCCGCAGCAGCTTGAAATTAAAGCCGTCAGTGGCATTGAAGATGCGCCGCTGTTTTTGCATGCCATTGTCAGCAATCCGCCTTTTCATCAGGGGATTCAGACCGACTATGATGCCAGCGAAAAACTGTGTAAAACTGCGCGCCGCCACCTGAAATCGGGTGGTGAACTGTGGATTGTGGCCAACCGCTTTTTAAATTATCCCCTGTTGATTGAGCAGAGTTTTGGCCAGTGTACGGTCAAGGCAGATCAACAAGGTTTTAAAGTGCTGTTCGCGAGCACTCAAAAAAATGTTAAGGAAGTATGATGAGCGAAACTCAACACAGCCGACAGCTGCAGCGTAAGCTCGGTGCTCGCCATTTAAATATGATCGCCATTGGCGGATCGATCGGGACCGGTTTATTCCTGGCCTCCGGTGCGACCATTGCCAATGCCGGTCCGGGTGGTGCATTACTGGCCTATGCCCTGATTGGCGTCATGATCTATTTCTTGATGACCAGCTTGGGCGAATTGGCGACCCACAATCCGACCTCAGGTGCATTCTTTACCTATGGCAGCAAATATGTCGAAGGTGGTTTTGGTTTCGCGCTAGGCTGGAACTACTGGTATAACTGGGCCATTACCGTGGCGTTTGAACTGGTTGCGGTACAGTTCATCATGAAGTTCTGGTTCCCGGATATTCCCGGTTTCTACTGGAGTGCCCTGTTCCTGACCGTGGTGTTCGCAATTAATGCCCTGACAGTCAAAGGCTTTGGTGAGTCCGAGTTCTTCTTCTCTTTAGTCAAAGTACTTGCGATTATCATCTTTATTATTATTGGTCTGATCATGATCGCCAAGATCATGATGACCCCGGATGTTGCAACTTTTGGTAACTGGAGCAAAGGTGAAGCGCCCTTTGTCGGTGGTTTATCGGCCCTGATTGGTGTGGCGATGATTGCCGGTTTCTCCTTCCAGGGCACGGAAATGGTCGGTGTGGCTGCGGGTGAATCCAAAGATCCACAGAAAACCATTCCGATTGCAATCAAACAGATTTTCTGGCGTATCCTGTTGTTCTATATCGTGTGTATTTTCATTATCGGCACCCTAATTGCTTATGATGATCCACGATTACTGCAGGCCGCTGCAACAGATGATGTGGCACTGTCACCGTTTACCTTGCTGTATGAGCAGGCTGGTTTTGCCTTTGCTGCCAGCGTCATGAATGCAGTCATTCTAACCGCGATCCTGTCTGCGGGTAACTCAGGCATGTATTCATCTACGCGTATGCTGTTTGATATGGCACGTAAAGGTAGTGCACCAAAAGCCTTTGCCCGTCTTGATCCACGCGGTGTACCAATGAATGCACTGTATGCCACTACGGCCATTGCCGCATTATGTTTCTTGACCACTTTTATTGGTGAAGAACAGGTCTTTAACTGGCTGCTGAATATGTCAGGCATGTGTGGCTTTATTGTCTGGCTGGGTATTGCGGTTTCTCATTATCGTTTCCGCAAAGGCTATCTTGCACAGGGCTATAAACTTGAAGATCTGGCGTATCGCGCCAAGTTCTTCCCGTTCGCACCGTGGTTTGCCTTCACTTTATGTGCGATTGTGGTCTTGGGCCAGAACTATCAGGCGGTACTTGATGGTGAGTGGCTGGCTGTGCTTTCCACCTATATCGGGATTTTATTGTTCCTGGCGATTTGGTTAAGCTATAAATGGAAATACAAAACCAAGCTGATTCCTTATCAGCAGATGGATGTCCAGCCGATGAAGATCGACCGTGAATAATTTATTCAGCTTTCTTTAAAAGCACGCAACAAAAAAGCAGTCCAAGTGACTGCTTTTTTATGATCTCGATAAATGTGGCTTAGCTATAACGCATCACAAAATTTCGATCATCAATCACGATGGCCTGACGGCAAATGCCCTCTGCCTGACGCTGCTGCTCGAAAACCTGTGCTGGCATCGGATTAAAGCTGTCAAAGAAACAGACCTCTTCTGCATCCATCGAATAGATTAAGGAATGATTCCCCACGCCTTCTAGCGTGTCATAGAACACTATCACAAAGCGGCCCTGATCAACACATGTCTGCAAAGCGCTATAGCTGAGTGCCGGTTGTAGCGGAATCTGTAATTGCTTCGCTTCCTGATAACACAACACTTCCGTCGGGTGCTGCTGCGGATCAGGATCAGTATGAAAACTCAGCTCAAGCCCCAGTTTTTTCAATCCCACTGCTAGCGCAATTCCGAAAGTGCCATCTTCATTATTATGCCGGCACAGCTGGACCAGATCGGCAATTTCCAGATCAATTCCATAGTGCTGAAAAATCTTCCAAATAGCAAAAATACCACCATTGGCTTCAAGTTGAAGGAGTTGATCCGGAATTTCTGTGCTCATATCCATCTTACCCAAACTACGGGATTTTTAAGGCAATAAAATTCCATTATAAAAAAAAACGACTCCGAAGAGTCGTTTTTTCTAAGGTCTACTCAAATTATTGAGCAGCTGCTTCTGGTTGTACAGTAACTGTACGGCTACCAGTGATTGTCGCGAATACACGACGGTTCATAGCACGACCTTCTTTGGTGTTGTTGTCAGCAATCGGTTGATCCCAAGCGAAACCTTGAGTTGACAGACGAGCTGGGTCAACGTTGTATTCGTTTACAAGTGAAGATTTCACAGAGTTCGCACGAGCTAACGATAAACGTTCGTTCAGTGCACGTGGACCAGTGTTGTCTGTGTGACCTTCGATACGCGCTGTTGCGTTTGGATACTCAACCAGTTTCTCAGCAACTTTAGCGATTTCTGGCTTGTATTGATCTTTGATGTTTGATTTGTTGGTATCAAAGAATACACGAAGTTCCATGTTCAGGTCTTCAGTCAACTCTTGTGGAGCTGGTTGAACTGGAGCAACTGGCTCAACTGGAGCAACTTCTACTACTGGAGCAGCTGGTTTCAAACGGCCGCCAAGAACAACGTTCAGACCTGCTAAAGCAGTGTAGTTCCAGAAGTCTTCATCAATGTTATAAGTAGCACGCGCTTCAGTACGCAGCGCTAATGCATCGTTTAAGTGCCAGAATGCACCTAGACCCGCATTACCTAAAGTACCTTCTTCTTTAAGACCACGACCTTCACGACCAGCAGGTGAATCCAATTCATATTTGTAGTGACCAGCACCTAATAATACATATGGCTTAACTTTGCTGTCGTAGTTCTTAGTGATCAAATCAGAAGTCGCGTAGAAGTTACCATTGATTTGAGTTTGTTTATATTCTGCGCCTGGCGTAGTGTAGTCAGAATCACCTTTCACTTGGTTGTATTCAGCTTCGAAACCTAACCAAGGAGTCAGTTCAACACCGATAGCCGCACCAACGAATAAATCGTCTTGAAGCTCTTGACCTGCGTTAGTCAAGTGCTCAGAACCATTGTTGTGTTTAGTGTCCTGCCAAGTATAACCCAGCATTAATGGAGTAATAGTTACGCCTGCGTTTGCAGCTGCTAAAGGCGCAGCTACGAGCATTGCCAATGCAATACGACTCATTTTCATGGATTTATCCTCCAGAGATAACAAATTGTTGTTCAAGCTCAAGCCTAAAGTTTTGGCTATCCTGAGATAGGCTTTTTTTACCCCAGTTTTCTTTTTAAGCTAGTCACTTTGAATCATACAAACACTTTATTCTTTTTCCAAGTGCTTGATAATTTTAATCAAGTAAATTATTGACAAAATTACTTACAATTTCCGTTGTAATTCGGTAAATTTTTACTCAATTTTTTGTTGTGGATAGCTTATTGTCACTTCCACTTTATTTTAGCAGCTTTATAGAAAGATGAGTAAAAATAATGACAACCTAGAAAAATATTACAAAACAATATTTTGTATTACAGAAACATAATAAAAATATAAAAATTATAGGTCTACCTATTATGTACCCGATCAAATCTCATGCTTCAGGCTTTAGCCTGTTTGAACTCATTGTGGTGATTGCCATCATTGGCATCATCAGTGCGATTGCTTTGCCTCATTTTCAGCAATACTTGGCCCAGCAAGAAGCCAAGCGTATCCGTTATTTACTGCAATATAGTATTAACCTGGCCAAATCCCAAGCGCTCACCTATCGCGCCAATATTGTGATTTGTCCCAGTGCCGACCTGCAGCAATGTCAGAATAATCAATGGAACAGCGGTTTTATTATTTTTATCGATCATAACCGCAACCGAAGCCTCGATTCTGGTGAATCCATTGTCTTAACCGAAAAGACCCGCCTGAAATACGGTAACCTAGAATGGAAAGGCGCCCTGTCTCTGCCCAGTCTCAGATTTAACGCCCAGCAGGGTTTACCTTTAGGCTCCAATGGCAGTTTTTATTATTGTTCGGGTTTTACCCCCAATCAGCGTATTTTCCTCAGTAATCGTGGTTTTCTACGTACAGAATTTCCCAATAGCTGCTAAAACTTATGCGTCTAAAGATGTATGAAAATTACGCTTTATTCTGTGGATTTTTCCCCTATACTGCTAGGGCTTAAGCTCAAAATAAATATTGAATTGATTAGGAACAGATTGGAGATACAACGATGACGGATATCGTAATTGTTAATGGTGCACGGACAGCAATGGGTGGTTTTCAGGGTAGTCTTGCCAGTTTAACCGCACCCGACTTAGGTGCAGCCACCATTCAAGCCGCTATTTCTCGTGCTGGCTTACAACCGACCGATATCGAAGAAGTCATTATGGGCTGTGTTTTACCGGCCGGCTTAAAACAGGGTCCTGCACGTCAAGCCATGCGTAAAGCGGGCTTACCAGATTCAACCGGTGCCGTGACCATTAACAAACTGTGTGGTTCAGGCATGAAGGCGGTGATGCAAGCCGCAGATATGATTAAAGCCGGTTCAGCAACTTACGTGGTTGCAGGCGGGATGGAGTCAATGACCAATGCGCCGTACATTCTGCCAAAAGCACGTGGTGGTTTCCGTATGGGCCATGGTGAAGTTAAAGACCATATGTTCCTAGATGGCCTTGAAGATGCAGAAACCGGCCGTTTAATGGGTTCTTTTGCACAGGACATGGCCAATACCAAAGGTTATACCCGCGAACAAATGGATGACTTTGCCATTCGTTCATTAAAACGTGCGCAAACTGCGGTGAATGAAGGTTATTTTACCGATGAAATCGTGCCTGTGACGGTGTCTACTCGTAAAGGCGATGTCGTGGTCGATAAAGATGAACAGCCATTCAACGCCAATATTGAAAAAATTCCAACGCTGCGTCCAGCCTTTGCCAAAGACGGCACCATTACTGCGGCCAATGCCAGCTCTATTTCGGATGGTGCATCTGCGCTTGTGTTAACCTCAGCAGACAACGCTGCAGCAAAAGGTTTACAACCGCTGGCGAAACTGGTTGCCTATGCTTCGAATTCACAGCATCCTTCTGAATTTACCATTGCACCAGTGGGTGCAATTCAAAAAGTTCTGGATAAAACTGGCTGGACCGTTGCAGATGTGGATCTGTGGGAAATCAATGAAGCTTTTGCCATGGTGACCATGTGCCCAATGGACGAGTTCAAACTGAACCCTGAAAAAGTCAACATCAATGGCGGTGCCTGTGCACTCGGTCACCCAGTCGGTTCGACCGGTTCACGTATTATTTTAACCCTGATTCATGCCCTGAAACGTACCGGTGGTAAGCGTGGTATCGCAGCCCTATGTATCGGTGGTGGTGAAGCAACTGCGGTAGCGATTGAGTTGCTTTAATTGAAAGTCTCCCTTTCTTAAAGGGAGATTTAGAGGGATTCAATCAATCATTCCCAATCCTCTCCTACAAGGAGAGGGTCAGGGAGAGATCTACCCTCTCTCTAACTCTCTCCCAAAGGGAGAGAGAACTACTAGGAAGGAAAATAAAAAAGCCTCCACTTGGAGGCTTTTTATCATCACAATTAAAGTAACCGTTTAAATTTTAATACTTAAAGAATTTCTTTACGCAGTTGTTCCGGTGACTTCATCGACAATAAACCTGGTGCAACATCAAATGCGGTTTTCGCACCGTACTGACCCATTTGGTTCATGCGGTAACATGCACGTGCATAAGCCACCAGTACACTTGCAGTGAACTCAGGATTACTCTCCAGTTTTAAAGAGAATTCCATGACTTGATTATGGGCCTCGCTGGTACTGCCACTACGAATCACGAATCCCCCATGTGGCATACGATTGTGTTCATTGCGAAGTGTTTCTTCATCAATGAAGTTTACCGTTGTATTGTAATCCGTAAAATAGTCCGGCATGGTCACAATGGCCTGTTCAACCTTGGCAGCATCTGCACCCTCTTCAAGTACCACATAGCACTCACGCGTATGCTTATCTCGGGTGCTTAACTCTGGACGTAAACCACTACGCACTTTGTCCATCGCATCGGTGGATGGAATGGTATATTGCACACCCGCTTTCACCCCCTCTACACGACGAATCGCATCTGAGTGACCTTGACTCAATCCTTTACCCCAAAAAGTATAAGTTTCACCATCTGGAAGTAATGCTTCACCGAACAAACGATTGATAGAGAACATACCTGGGTCCCAGCCAATCGAAATCATGGCGGTTTTCTTGTTCGCAAGTGCTGGTGTATTCACAGCATCAAAGAACTCTGGAATACGCACATGCGTATCAAAGCTGTCTACAGTATTAAATTTGCTTGCTAATTCAGGGGTCTGTTTAGGCAAATCATCTTTTGATCCACCACATAAAATCAGTACATCAATCTGATTCTGGAAGTCAGCCAATGCATCCATATGAAAAACTTTGGTTTCAGTAAAGCAGGGTGAAACAGTTTCAGGCGCACGGCGAGTAAAAATACCCACAAGCTGTAAATCCGGATTCTTTTGAATGGCAGTTTCCACACCACGCCCTAAATTGCCATAACCAGCAATACCAATACGAATAGAATGTTGCATACAGACAAGTCACTTCAAGCTAATAGTTAAACTTTTCCAAATCAGATTCACAAAACGAAGATGATTGGGTGGTTATTCTGTGGATTCAAGCCATGATTCAGCCTGCTCACAGAATGCACCATATTGTGCCATAATGTTATATTTGCACCAAATTAAAGCGAAATCAGATGACGATGCTGATCTAAAGCTATCGCACAAAAACAAAAAAACCTCCTGACGGAGGTTTTTTGCAATGGGTGAAATTAAGCACCCGTTTGATAACGTGCCTGAGCCACGGCCGTCGAAGCCTGATAAGGGTTAGTAAAATCACCCAGACCGGCTGCCGCCTCAGTAATATCTTTACCTTCTTTAATCACGAAAGTATCGAAACCGGAACGCTTCATATAGTTCAGTACGTCTTTAAATACATCACCTGTTGCACGAAGTTCACCTTCAAAACCCTGACGGCGAAGCAGTGCAGCAAATGAATAACCACGACCATCGTTAAAACCGGCAAACTCAATAAAGATGGCATCGAGTTGATCTAACGGAAACTCATTGGTTTCAGGCGAAGCATCTACCGTTAAGTACAATGCTTTTTTACCTGAAACATTAGCAAGTTGATCGAGCTGCTCAACCGTTAAAACCACATCGCCCTGTGGTAAAACACCATCTTCACCAACTAATTGGTAAGTATTGTCTGCAATCGTGCCATCTTTAGAGAGCACTTGTAGTGCGGTATTAAGCATATGCACGCTCCTTAAATGGTTGAATGCCGACACGGCGATACGTATCGATAAACTCTTCACCTTCCTGACGCAGGTCAAGATAAGTATTCAGAATTTCTTCTACGATATCTGGTACGACTTCTGCAGCAAATGATGGCCCTAAGATGTCACCGATTGAGGCATCATGATCTGCGTTACCGCCTAAAGTGATCTGGTAGAACTCAGCGCCTTTTTTATCAACACCTAAAATCCCGATGTTGCCGACATGGTGATGACCACAGGCATTCATACAACCGGAGATGTTCAGATCCAGTTTACCCAGGTTGTAAATGGTATCAAGGTCATCAAAACGGCGAGAAATCGCTTCAGAAATTGGAATTGATTTGGCATTGGCCAGCGAGCAGAAATCACCGCCTGGGCAGCAGATAATATCAGTCAAGAAACCGATATGTGCACGCGCCAGATTATGTTGATCCAGGGTTTGCCACAAGGCAAACAGGTCTTTTTGTGGTACATCCACCAAGGCAATATTCTGCTCGTGTGTAGTACGCAGCTCACCGAAGGTGTACTGATCCGCCAGGTCAGCGATCAGGTTCATTTCTTCCGTGGTGACATCACCCGGGGCAATTCCGGCACGTTTCAGTGAAATCGTCACAATACGATAACCCTTCACTTTATGGGCATTGGTATTGATGTTAAACCATTGCTTGAACTTCGGATATTGTGCAAACAGCTCGGTAAAGTCTTCATCTGCATAGTCCTGATAATCAAATGGCGTAAAGTTCTCATCCATTTTTTTCAGGGTGTCTGCATCAACTTTTAAAGTTTTCACCGTATGTGCAAATTCAGCTTCAACTTTCTCGGCAAATACTTCTGGCGTCAGTGCTTTTACCAGAATCTTGATACGTGCTTTATATTTGTTATCACGACGGCCGTGCAGGTTATAGACACGCAGCACTGCTTCCAAGTAAGCAATTAAGTCTTCACGTGGCAGCCATTCTTTAATCACTGCACCAATGATTGGGGTACGGCCCAAACCACCGCCAACCATGATCTTATAACCCATTTCACCGGCTGCATTGCGTACAATATACACACCAATATCATGGAACGCAGTGGCCGCACGGTCAATTTCTTCAAGTGCAGATACCGCAATCTTGAATTTACGTGGCAAGAAGGCAAATTCTGGATGGAAGGTCGACCATTGACGGATCAGCTCACAGGTCGGACGCGGATCGGCAATTTCACCAGCCACTACACCGGCATACTGGTCCGTGGTGGTATTCCGGATACAGTTACCTGAGGTTTGAATCGCGTGCATCTGAACTGTGGCCAGTTCAGCCAGCATATCTGGCACGTTTTCTAGTGCAGGCCAGTTAAACTGAATGTTTTGACGTGTTGAAACGTGGGCATAACCACGGTCATAGGCTTTGGCCAAGGCAGCGACTTTACGCAGCTGGGTCGAGCTCATTAAACCATAAGGAACGGCAATACGTAACATTGGCGCATAGCGCTGTACATATAAACCATTTTGGAGACGAAGCGGTCGATATTCATCTTCTGTCAATTTGCCCGCTAAATAACGTTCCGTCTGGTCACGGAACTGCGCAACACGTTCATTAATCAGTTGCTGATCGAAATCAGTATATAAATACATGGCGTACAGCTAGTAGTTTCATTATAACGACCGACAGGATAGCGACATTTTATCTATCAACAAAATGCGTTTTTTACATATTTCATAGCGATTTTATTGATAAGTCAGCTGGACTTGCGCTGTAAGCAAGCCTTTACAGCCATTCATTATTATTTTCTGGATCTTTCATTATTTTTTGCGTTATTTAGCATTTTTTTTCATAAGATGTTTATCCTCACTTTTGGGTCTGGATAAACATCTTATATTGGCTGATGGACCTCTTTTATATCCCCGGCGGCGTCACCAGTTCCCCTGCCCCAAACCTTGGCCACGGAAATCATAACGGGCTTTGGAGCGCGAGAATTTAATCGGGCAGGCCAACTGCGCTTCAGTGTCAGGACTGCCCTGTTCCAGTGGTACCTGGACCACCCATTCGCGTTGCTGGGCCAGTGGTGAATGTAGCGCTTCTTCTAAATACAGCACCGGCTCGACACAAACATCCTGCTCGGCAAATATTTGCTGCCATTCTGCCCAGGTTTTGGATTGAATTTTATTGCCAATGGCCTGTTTCACCGCCTGCCGGTCGTCTGAATCAAAAGAACTTCCTTTTTCCACAATTAGTGGCAACTCCAGAACCGTGGCCAAGCCCTGCATAAATTGTGGCTCCAGCCCACCGATCGAAAGATAGCGGCCATCTGAGGTACGATAATAATCATAAAAAATCGCGCCATTTAAATGGCCGGCTTCCGGACGCTGCGGCTCCTGTCCGGCCAGGCTGGCTGCCGCAGCCATATTGTTTAAGGCGGCCACACAGTCGGTCATGGAAATATCAATATATTGTCCCTGTCCGCTGCTTTGTCGCTCAATGACGGCGGCCAGTATGCCGACCAGCGCATGTAGTGAGCCACCTGCGACATCGGCAATCTGAATGCCCATTGGCGGTGGCCCGGACTGTGCCCGGCCACTATGTCCAGCAATACCGGAAAGCGCTAAATAATTGATATCATGTCCAGCCTTGGCCTGATAAGGACCACTTTGTCCATAGCCGGTAATGGAACAATAAATCAGTCCGGGATGAATTTCTGCCAATGTGGCATAATCCAGCCCCAAACGCTGCATCACCCCAGGGCGAAACTGCTCGACCACAATATCGTAATCTTTAATTTTGGCTTTAATTTGTGCAATGCTGTCCGGGTCTTTTAAATCCAGCATCACTGACTGTTTATTACGGTTCAGATAACTGTGCGAAGTCGCCTGGCCATTGGCATAGGGCGGAAATAGCCGGACCAAATCGGGACGGTTCGGTGATTCAATATGCACCACTTCTGCGCCTAAATCGGCCAGATAAAGCGTGGCAAATGGTCCGGGTAACAAGGTGGAAAAATCTAAAACTTTGAGTCCGTTTAAAGCATATGACATCGGAGTTTTTACTCTATTTGTGTTGATTTTTTCATCATCTTAGAAATATAAAAGCATAAACACAATGTCATGTTCAGCCATTTACCTTGATCATTTCGGCAATTTAATATGTGAAAATGGCAAAACAACTCAAGTAAATTGCCAAAAACTTTATTTTTAATGTCATTTAGGTCAAACATACGTGATTACCAAAGACAAAGAGTCAGAAGGCTTTAATATGAGCCGCGATACCATTAGTATCCACTTCGTAAATGCGGCTCTAACCGGTGTCAAACGCCTTGGCATGGACGTCGAGACCTTATTATCACACGTGGGTATTGAGGCCGAGCTGTTACGCCAGCCCAAAGCGCGAATCTCGCCAGAACAATATACCCGTTTTATTAAAATGCTGTGGATGGTGACTCAGGACGAGCACATCGGCTTTGATGTTCAAGGCCGCCGTCTGGGTACTTTTGCCATCATGTGCCAGCTGATCATCCACGCCAAAACCTTGGGCGATGCCTTAGAACTCTCCTCCCAGTTCTATAAACTGTTTGGTGATGAATGGTCAGTGACGCTGGAACGTGACAAACACGAAGCCCGTCTGGTGCCGTTAATTCCTAAAAGCATGGACCCGGACCACTTTATTACTGAAAGTATGCTGATGATCTGGCATGGTCTGGCGTCATGGTTAATTGAACGCCGTCTGCCGCTGGAACGTGTCCACTTTGGTTATGAGCGCCCTGCCCATGCCGATGAATATGATGCACTGTTCTTCGCCCCGGTAATGCAGTTTGATATGCCGCGTACCGAAATTACCTTTGCGGCCGACTATCTGGACTTGCCAATTCGCCAGAATGAAGAAACCCTGGAAGAATTCCTGAAAGCGGCACCGGCACAGTTATTGGTGAAATTCAAGAATACCAACTCTTTAACTTCACGAATTCGTGATGTCCTGAAGAGCCAGATTGGCGAAGAAATGCCAACCTTGAATGATGTTGCCTCAATGCTGTATCTGTCGCCGCAAACCCTACGCCGCCGTCTGGCAGCCGAAGGTAAAAGCTATCAGGGCGTCAAAGATGCCTTACGTCGTGATGCCGCGATTCACCTATTGCTGAATCCGGAACTGACGCTAGAAGATGTAGCGCAACAGGTCGGCTTTAGTGAAACCAGTACCTTCCACCGTGCCTTTAAAAAATGGACTGGGGTGACACCAGGGCTATATCGCCAGCTACACGGTTATCACTAAACATTTTTTAGACAACGTCTTTTCAGGTTTGATCTTCCTCTCCGCCCTCATCGCCAAGTGAGGGCTTTTTTTATTGGCGAAAAGCATCATCTGACCTCGCCCGTTCTCGTCATTGCACTTCATCAATTAATCATTACACTCAAAAAGCATAACAATTTAAAACTCATCAAAGGGATAGCACATGAGCGAGGCTTATATTATTGATGCCATTCGCACACCACGCGGAAAAGGAAAAAAAGATGGTTCACTCTATGAAGTGAAACCGATCAGTCTGGTCACCACCCTGTTACGTGAATTAGAACAGCGCCATCAGCTGGATACTTCACAGGTCGATGATATTGTGCTGGGCTGCGTCACGCCAGTTGGTGATCAGGGTGCCGATATTGCCAAAACAGCAGCGATTGCTGCTGGCTGGAACAATGATGTCGCGGGCGTGCAGATCAACCGTTTCTGTGCCTCCGGTCTAGAAGCCGTGAACTTGGCCGCGCAAAAAGTCCGCTCTGGATGGGAAGATCTGGTTGTCGCCGGTGGGGTGGAGTCAATGTCCCGCGTACCGATGGGTTCAGATGGTGGCCCGTGGGCGCTGGACCCTGAAACCAACATGGCGTCGGAATTTGTCCCACAAGGGATTGGCGCCGATTTAATTGCCAGCATTGATGGCTATAGCCGCGCCGATGTCGATGCCTTTGCCGAGCAGTCACAAAAGAAAGCCGCGGCTGCGCAGGCCAATGGTCATTTTGAGCGTTCAATTGTGCCGGTCAAGGACAAAGCCGGTGTGGTGATTCTAGCCAAAGATGAATTTATTAAACCGAATACCACCGCGGAAGGTCTGGCCAAACTCAATCCAAGTTTTGAAATGATGGGACAGATGGGTTTTGATGCCATCGCCCTGCAAAAATATCCTGAAGTCGAGAAAATTCAGCATGTACATCATGCTGGTAACTCCTCCGGTATTGTCGATGGTGCTGCGCTGGTGTTACTGGCCTCGGAAAAAGCCGTGCAGGAACAGGGTTTAAAACCACGCGCTAAAGTGCTGGCCACAGCACTGGTTGGTGCTGACCCGACCATCATGCTCACCGGTCCTGCACCGGCAGCTCGTAAAGCCCTGGCCAAAGCTGGCCTAAGTATTGAGGACATTGACCTGTTTGAAGTCAATGAAGCTTTTGCGGCGGTGGTGATGCGGTTTATTAACGAGATGCAGGTCGATCCGGCCAAAGTCAATGTCAACGGCGGTGCAATTGCCATGGGCCATCCACTCGGGGCCACCGGTGCCATGATTTTAGGCACCCTGCTGGATGAACTGGAACGTCAGGGCAAAAAACGTGGTCTGGCCACCTTATGTGTTGGTGGCGGTATGGGCATTGCCACCATTATTGAACTGGTTTAAGGAGGAACCGCATGAGCGCTATTCAATTCGAAAAAAACGCCGACAATATTGTAATCTTAACGCTAGACTCGCCAAACCAGTCCGCCAACACCATGAATGCAGATTTCCGTGCAGCTTTGGCGGAAACCGTGGAAAAACTCAAAGCCGATGAACAGATTGCCGGAATTATCTTCCGTTCGGCCAAAAAAACCTTCTTTGCCGGCGGTGATCTCGATGAACTGATTCAGGCCCAGCCGGAACAGGCCAGCGACTTTTTCCAGATGGTAGAAGGCATGAAAGCCCAGCTGCGTTATATCGAAACGCGTGGTATTCCGGTGGTTGCTGCCTTAAATGGCACAGCACTCGGCGGTGGCTGGGAACTGGCGCTGGGCTGCCATCACCGGATTGCCTTGAATGACCCAAAAACCAGATTCGGTTTACCGGAAGTGACTTTGGGCCTGCTACCAGGTGGCGGCGGCATCGTGCGGATGGTACGCCTGCTCGGCCTGCAAACTGCTTTTCCATTTTTAATCGAAGGCAAACAGTTTGGGGTAGAAAAAGCTCTGTCTTTGGGCTTGATCCATGACACGGCCGACTCAGCAGATGAAATGCTGCAAAAAGCCATCGACTGGATTCAAACACATCCGAAATCACAGCAACCGTTTGATGTAAAAGGCTATAAAATTCCGGGTGGTGATCCGAAACATCCAGCCGTGGCGCAGATGCTGGCGATTGCTCCGGCGATTTTACGTGACAAGACCAAAGGCTGTTATCCGGCACCGGAAGCAATTATGTCGGCTGCAGTCGAAGGTGCTCAGGTCGATGTCGATACCGCACTGACCATTGAATCACGTTATTTTACCTATCTGGCGACCGGTCAAGTCTCTAAAAATATGATTGGCACCTTCTGGCACGGCCTGAATGCCATTAAATCCGGTGCCAGCCGCCCACAGGATATTGCGCAGTGGCAGGCGAAAAAAGTCGGTATTTTAGGTGCGGGGATGATGGGTGCCGGAATTGCCTATGCCGCAGCCATTCAAGATATTACGGTCATCCTCAAAGATGTTGCTATAGAAAATGCCGAAAAAGGCAAAGCCTACAGCCAGAAACTGCTGGATAAAAAAGTTGCTCAAGGGCGAATGACTGCGGAAAAACGTGACCAGATTCTGGCACACATTACCCCAACCGCCTCAGCGGCAGATCTGGCTGGTTGTGACCTGATCATTGAAGCGGTATTTGAAAATCAGCAATTAAAAGCACAGGTGACCCAGGAGGCCGAAGGCTATCTGGCTGCCGATGGCGTGATGGCCTCTAATACTTCGACCCTGCCCATTAGCGGTCTGGCACAAGCCTCAAAGGATCAAAGCCGTTTTATTGGTCTGCATTTCTTTAGTCCGGTCGATAAGATGCAACTGGTTGAAATTATTAAAGGCCAGAACACCAATCGTGAAACCGTGGCCAAGGCCTATGACTTTGTCCAGCAGATTGGCAAGACGCCTATTGTGGTCAATGACAGTCGTGGTTTCTTTACCAGCCGTGTGTTTGGCACCTTTGTACAGGAAGGTCTGCGCATGCTGGCCGAAGGCATCCATCCGGCCAAAATTGAAATGGCCGCGCTCAAAGCCGGGATGCCCGTTGGACCGCTGGCGATTCAGGATGAAGTCTCGCTGACCTTATCCAAACATGTCGCGGCAGAAACCCGCAAAGCCTTGCAGGCAGAAGGTAAAGAACGCCCGCGCTCAGGTGCAGATGAAGTCATTGAAACCATGATCCATCAGTTTGACCGTAAAGGTAAAGCAGCCGGCGCCGGGTTCTATGACTATCCTGAAGGTGGGAAAAAATCGCTCTGGGAAGGCCTCAGTTACTGGAAAAAAGAGCAGACTGTCGATGAACAGGAACTGATCGATCGCTTCCTGTTTGTGCAGTCGCTGGATACTTTGCGCTGTCTGGAAGAAGGCGTGCTGGAATCGGTGGTAGATGGTAACGTCGGCTCGATTTTCGGGATTGGTTTTGCCCCGTGGACAGGCGGTGCCCTGCAGTTCCTGAATCAATATGGACTGAAAGATGCGTTAAACCGAGCACAAGCTTTGGAACAACGCTATGGTGAGCGTTTTGCCCCACCGCAGTTATTGAAAGACAAAGTCGCGCAAGGCGAACAAATTTAAACCCATCCATCTGGGTAGCATTCAAGAGGCCTTTAGGGCCTCTTGTCTGTTCTGGCGACAGTATTGGGCAGCGCCTCGGCGCAAGGAAAGCATTTTCTGGGCTTGGACTTTGAAATAATTATGTTATAAAGTTTCAACAGATTCAGTTTTCTTTTTATCCAATTGGGCAGTTTGTTATGACCGACCACTCTTCTCCAGAAAAATCTCCTTGGGGTTGGAAAGCACTTATTATTTTCTCGGTTTTAGGTGCGTTATTTCTTGGCCTGTTCTATCTTGCCGTGAGCAATGAACCGGACTATATGCCAAGCCAGCAGAATAAACACAACACCCAGCAACATGCCTTTAAAAATGCGCCTGCCATGTCTGAAGAGGCTTTGGCCAAAGCTCAGGCTGACCGCGAAGCGCGTGAAGCTCGTGCGGCTGCCAGCGCAGAACAGCATCAGATGACCGAAGCGGAACACGCTGCCATGGATGAAAGCCATAGCGATACTACTGGACACGGTCACTAATCAGTAAATATTAAAAAAGCGGACTCCATGTCCGCTTTTTTATTGGATGCAGATTGCTATTTTTCTTCGGTTGGATGCAGTTCACGGCGCATCCGAATATGCGGAATGCCGCAGTCCAGATATTCCTCACCTTCGACTTGAAAACCAAGCTGCTGATAAAAACCGGTGGCATAGACCTGCGCCGATAACACCAGAAACGGACGCTGCTCCTGCTGGGCCTGCTGAATAATGGCTTCCATCACTTTCTTGCCCAGACCTAAACCTCTGTAAGACTTTAAGACCGCAACCCGGCCAATACTATGGTTTGAGAGCAAACGTGCGGTGGCAATCGGCTGCTGCTGTGCATACGCGACAAAATGTAGCGCTACGGCATCCTCCTGATCCCATTCATCTTCCGGGGCAATCGCTTGCTCCTGAATAAAAACCGCTTCACGAATCTGTTTGGCATCGGCCTGCAAGTCCTGCCAGCTGCCGGCATGAATACTGATCTGGCTCATTGTTTTATCCTTAACATTTACGTCCGATATCCTGCTGGTCCCACTGATCATTCAGCAGTAACTCCAGCGAATGTTTCTGAATGCCGTAGAGTTCTTTTAAGGCCTGAATCTGGGCCAGCACCGCCGCATCCGGCGCATCCGGCGCATCCGGCGCATCCGGCGCATCCGGCGCATCCGGCGCATCCGGCGCATCCGGCGCATCCGGCGCAGTATAGTCTTTACGTTTGGTTGCCAAAATCATTTTGTTCTTACTGGTATGTTCCAAAGAGACAAACTCAAAAACTTTGGTGTCATAACCATAAGCTTTGAGCAATAACGCACGAATGGTATCGGTGAGCATTTCCGCCTGCTGTCCGGCATGAATCCCAAAATGCAGCATCGGTTGCAACACTTTAGGTGCCTGTAACTGCGGACGCAATTCTTTATGGCAACACGGCGCACACATAATCATTTGTGCATTCAGGCGAATGCCGGTGTGAATGGCAAAGTCGGTGGCGACATCACAGGCATGCAAGGCAATCATCACATCCAGCTGTTCCGGTGCATAGGTACGGACATCGCCCTGGAAAAAGTCCAGTCGCTGAAAGCCGGAATCTTGCGCCACCTGCTGGCAGAACGCGACCATTTTTGGATTCAGTTCCACACCGGTCACATACGGCGTCTGCTGATGCTTGGCCAGATAGTCATACAGGGCAAAAGTTAAATAGCCTTTGCCAGAACCAAAATCGACAATATGCAAGGGCTGATCTTGAGTGTTGAGCTGCTCCACCGCCCCGGAAAAAATTTCCACAAATTTATTAATCTGTTTCCATTTTCGCGCCATGCTTGGAATGATCTGGCCGTGCTGGTCAGTAATACTTAAATGCTGCAAAAATGGGCTATCCTGTTCGACATAACGCTGTTTGCTGCGGTCATGACCTTGTGTGACAGCTGCAGGTGCAACCTCAGCTTTTTTCTTGTTCACCATCAGCATGGCTTTTTTCTTGTTCTTTTTCAGCTGCAGGTCTTCATCTAAGGTCAATAAATTGGCCTGTTTGCAACAGCCAAGCAGCGCGCTGACCTGAGCCACAGCCTCAGATAAAGGATAGTTTTTGGTGACATCCTGGGTTTTATATCGGTACACACAGTTCAATACAGCTTCATTTTGCAAAGAAATGACCCGGAAGGTCATTTTTTCCAGCTGTTCAAGTTCGCCTTTGTACTGACTCAGAATTAAACGCTCAAAACGCTGTGTTTCAATGGCTTGCTGAAACACATCTAGAAATTGTTGTTCCGGATTGGGAGAAGTCGCCAATTGAGACATGAGTAAAACCTGAAATGAATTGCAGCTAAAGTGTAAAGCGTCTTACGCGAAATGCAAAATTGAATTACTATACATTCGTATATTTTAATTATAACGATCCCACGCTTATGAATGCACCCTTGGCACCCGACTACGATACGGTTGAAGAACGAATGAACTTCATCAGCCATGCCATAGGCGCGGCTTTGGCGCTGGTGGCCGGTATTTTTTTAGTGATTAAAGGCAGTTATTTAAGTATTGGCCCCTGGATCGGGCTGTGGGTCTATGCGCTGAGTATGTTCCTGCTGTTTTCAGCGTCCAGTCTGTACCATTATGCCGACAGCCCACAGCGCCGCGGCTGGTATAAAAAGCTCGATCACACCGCCATCTATTATTTAATTGCCGGCACCTATACCCCTTTTCTGTCTATCGCCATTCCCACCGCCAAAGCGCAATATCTGTTAATTGCACTGTGGATTATTGCCCTGATTGGCACTGTCTTTAAGCTGGTGTTCATCAACCGGTTCCAGAAAATTTCGCTAATTGCCTATCTGGTGATGGGTTGGTTAGCACTTCTGGTGATTGATGATATGCAACGCTTTTTAAGCCCACCTGCGCTAACTTTTTTATTGATTGGTGGAATTTCTTATACGATTGGTGCATTGTTTTATGCGTTAAAACGGGTAAGATACACACACGCTATCTGGCATATTTTTGTATTGATCGGGGCAGGATCACATTTTCTGTCTATCTATCTGTACGTGATTTAATTGTTTTGATTCTCCATTTCAGTGACCCTGAGCGCGTTGAATCGAAACGATTGCCGTTGTTTTTTTAAGAAATTACGCCTTTTTTAAAAAGATTACGCTTGTAAAACTAATTTTTTATTTTTAATAAGTGTAAGGTCATTCATGGCGTCATCAACTTCTGCTGCAATCAATGAAGAAGCAGCACCAACGAACTCAAAATTTCGTGTCCTCACCGCGAGTCTGGTAGGCACTACCATCGAATTCTTCGATTTTTATATTTATGCGACTGCTGCGGTCATTATTTTCCCGTACCTGTTCTTCCCGACCAGTACCGATCCAATGACCGCCACTATTCAGTCTCTGGCCACCTTTGCCATTGCCTTTATTGCCCGCCCGATTGGCGCGGCACTGTTTGGTCACCTCGGTGACCGTATTGGCCGTAAAGCCACCCTGGTCGCTGCGCTGCTGACCATGGGGATTTCCACTGTAGCCATTGGCCTGTTACCCACCTATGCACAAATCGGCATTGCCGCACCGTTACTGCTGGCCCTGTGCCGCTTAGGTCAAGGTCTGGGCTTGGGCGGTGAATGGTCAGGTGCGGTTTTACTGGCCACCGAAAATGCACCGGAAGGCAAACGTGCCTGGTACGGCATGTTCCCGCAACTGGGTGCTCCAATTGGTTTTATTCTGGCCACAGGTTCCTTCCTGTTGTTGGGTGCGTTCATGAGCGAAGAAGCGTTCATGAGCTGGGGCTGGCGTATTCCTTTTATTTCCAGTGCATTACTGGTGATTGTCGGCCTGTGGATTCGTTTAAAACTGCATGAGACACCGGCTTTCCAGAATGTTTTAAACAAACAGAAAGAAGTGAATGTGCCGTTTAAAGAAGTCATGACCAAACATTGGGGCATGCTGATTTTAGGCACCATTGCCGCGATCTGTACGTTCGTGGTGTTCTATCTGACCACGGTATTCGCGCTCAACTGGGGCACCACCCAGCTCGGTTATAGCCGCGCCGACTTCCTGGAATTACAGCTGATTGCTACCCTGTGCTTTGCTGCGTTTATTCCACTCTCAGCGATTTTGGCAGAAAAATTTGGTCGTAAAGCCACGTCTATTGGGGTGTGTGTTGTATCGGCGCTCTTTGGTCTGGTTTTTGCCAGCATGCTGGAATCTGGCAATACCTTGGTGGTGTTCCTGTTCCTGTGTATTGGTCTGGCGATTATGGGTCTGACCTATGGTCCAATTGGCACCGTTCTGTCAGAGATTTTCCCAACTTCGGTGCGTTATACCGGGTCTGCGCTGACCTTTAACCTGGCTGGTATTTTCGGTGCCTCTTTTGCACCGCTAATTGCCACCAAACTGGCCACCGAATATGGTCTGGCTGCCGTGGGTTATTACCTGACTGCTGCATCCATCTTGTCACTTCTGGCCTTCCTGGCAATTCGTGAAACCAAGCATGATGATGTCAACAGCCAGATTTAAAACATTCATCTGACTGAAAAAACCAGCGTAGATAACGCTGGTTTTTTATTTGTGATGCAAAATCATACACAAACACACTATTGCATCTGGCCAAGTTTAGAAACAATAAAAGCTTATCCCCCGCCAGCAGGTCATTGTATGGATCGTCTGATTGAAACCCTTCAGGAAGAACAACTGGTGAAAGTCATTTTGTTGCTGGATGATGGCAAACGCCATGAAGCGGTGCAGTACCTCAGCAGAGACAGTCATTTGACTGAAGCAGAAGCCCAGCAGCTGATTGATGAACTGATTCGCCAGCACGGTCTGGCCATGGATGCCTCCAAGGGTGAATGTGCCCCCAAACCGATAGACGACATCAGCACACCTTATTTTGATACTGAAGATCCACCGCGCCCGCAACTACATACCGAAGCACAGGCCCCGGTCGAAACACCGGCAAATGGCATTGAAAATTTAAACCGGAACAATCACCGCCTGAATATTGGGGTGTTGGTCCTGATTGGCGTCGTGGTTCTGATCGCCTTGCTGTGGTGGGTCTTTTAACCCCCACCCTTTGGCATTAGCAGAGCTCAATAATATCAACGGTCGGTGGCACCCGGAAACGAAATGGCACACCCACCATTCCGGTACCAACAGTGACAAACACATCGGCATGTTCATGCCGGTACAGGCCTTTTTTATGGCCGACAATGGATACGCGTTTCATTACATAATCGGTCAGCCACGGTAATTCCACCTGACCGCCATGAGTATGTCCCGACAGCATTAAGGGATGGGTTGGCAATTTTGGTACCATATCGACCGTATCGGGGTTATGCGACAAAATCAGCCACGGCTTGTCCTGCGGTAAATCTGGCATATAGCGCATATCGGTGCGGCCGGACCATAAATCTCCAATCCCAATCAGGCGGAACTCGTCAAACTCGACAATCTGCCCTTCAATATCAATCACATGATTGACCTCAAGCGCATGTTTGAGCAGTTCCTGAATCGGTGGACCAGGATACTGTTCATCATGATTGCCGGTCACAGAATAAATTGGCGCTTTAATCTCTTTTAGTATTGCCAGTTCATCAGCCAGTTTATTTTCCGGCTCATAGGTCCAGTCACCTGCCACCAGCACCATTTCCGGTTCCTCCTGGTTAATCTTGGCAACAATCTGCTTGAGCTGGCGTTCATGCCCGGAAAACAGGCCAATATGCAGGTCAGCAATCAGGGCAATTCGGACCGGGCGTTGTAGCGGCTGATCGGGCAGCATCTGATAGCGGGTGGTTTTGACCAGAATCAGATGCGGTTCAATAAAACGCGCATAGACCAGCACACCACTGACCAGCCCGATAAAAATAGCTTCATGCAAGGAGTAATAACCAATCCAGCCGGCATAAATACTAAAGAAAAACAGCGGAATTAATAAATAGGACAGATAAAAAGCCAGCAGATGCACAAAGGCTTTAAAGGGATGAATCGTTTCTGTATTGGCCTGACTGCGCCATGCCTGTGACACGGCCCAAACCGCCAGTATGGCCAGGCCGATATAGAAATACAGTATAATTGATTGGCTATCCCACATAGTTATGCCCGACTCTCCCCCGGCGACTAAATTCGTCCGTTCTTATATTTATCTTTTCACAGCTGGCAATTATACTCAAACCAAATTTTGGACTTGTTTTAGACAATATGATACATCCTGACAAATTTAATTTGCAATCAAATATATACGCGAGAAGTTCTATGTCTGCTTCTACCGCGGCCATGCTGTTGAGTTGCAGTTTAGTGTTGGGAGTCAGTGGCTGTTCAACCCTGCCCAAGCAGATTGAACATCCGGTTCAAATGGCCTTTGAAACGCCAACCGAGCATACCCATCTGGCCCAGATTGTATTGCCGCTGCGTGAAAAAAATCCGCAGCTGACCGGTTATCGGGTACTGTACGATCCGCTGGAAGCCCTGTCGGCACGCTTGTATTTAATTGATAAGGCAGAAGAAACCCTAGACCTGCAATATTATATCTGGGACAACGACAAAATCGGGGCACTGGCGCTACATTCAATTATTCGCGCAGCTGATCGCGGCGTGAAAGTGCGCTTACTTGTCGATGATAACAATGCTAAGAAAATGGAAGGTATTTATCTGGCACTGGACCAGCACAGCAATATTGACGTCAAGCTGTACAATCCGTACCGCTTCCGGAAATACCGCGCCATGGACATGGTGCTGGATTTAAAACGCATCAACCGGCGCATGCACAATAAAAGCTTTATTGCCGATAACCAGATTGCCCTGATTGGCGGGCGCAATATGAGCAACCAGTATTATAACGTCAGTGATAGCTACCAGTTTTCCGATGTGGATGTGATGCTGGTCGGTTCTGCCTCCGATGAAATCATTCACTCCTTTGATGAATACTGGAATGATGATTATGCCTATTCGGTCAAGCAGCTGGTCAATCCACAGCAGCATCATCTGCGTTATGAAAACCTGAAACAGCAGCTCGAAGACCATTCTGCAGAAGTGGCGGTACAAAATTATCTTGATTTAGCCACACGCTCCCAAGCCATTGAGCAGTGGTTTAATCACAAAATCCAGTTTGACTGGGTCAAAGCAGAAGTGGTGAAAGACTCGCCGAGCAAGATTAAAGACCGCGCACCGAAAGAAGAATTACTGAATTTCCAGCTGCTCAGTCATCTGGAAAAACCGACTGAAAGTGTGGATATTATTTCGGCCTATTTTGTGCCGGAAGAATCCGGGGCTGACCGCTTAAAACAGCTGGCCAATGACGGCGTACAGGTGCGGGTACTGACCAATTCCTATAAGGCCAATGACGTTCCGCTGGTACACGCGTTTTATGCCAAATACCGTCAGGACTTACTAGAACATGATGTCGAGCTGTATGAATTCTTGTATGCACCCGAGGCCGAGCACCTGAACAGCAATACCGAAGAACTGTCGAAAAAAGCCAAAGTCAGCTTAAAAGGTCTAAGCCGTTCCAGCCTGCATGCCAAACTGATGGCACTGGATGAAAAACAGGTCTTTATTGGCTCTTTTAATTTTGACCCGCGCTCGGCCTATTTAAACAGTGAAATTGGCGTATTGCTCAACAGTCCGACGCTGGCAAAATCAGTGCATCAGACCATGGATGCCAATTTATCCAAATATGCCTATCGTCTGGTGCTGGATGCACAAAACAACATTAACTGGCGTCTCGTGAATAGCAAAGGCGAAGAACGCGTATTTGTTAAAGAACCGAAAATGAAATGGTATGAAAAAGCAGCCATGAAAATCATTTCCTGGCTGCCAATTGAAGGCTTTATGTAAGCCTGCCACACAGGTTACAGCTTAAGCACTGGCCTGCTGAATCAGGACTTTTTGATGCAGCTGCTCCAGGCCCTCAATCATCTTGTTTTGAACCAGCGAAGTCAGGCTTTCCACCGTATGGCCTTCTACCGAAATCGGATTTAAAGCCATTAAATGTGCGGTGACTTTCGGCATCTCCAGCACATTTTTGACATGCTCAATAAAGGTCATTTCATTGATAAACGGCGCTACGGTATCCAGCTCGCCCTGCTGGTTGATATAACAGATCAGGCAGATTTGCACCGGACGCTGCGCTTCAATTGCCGCACCCAATAAACGGCCATGTACTTTTTTAATTTTAGTCCCGTCCGAAGTCGTGGCTTCCGGGAAAAACAGTACCGGCACATCTTTTTTTAAAAACTGGGTAATCTGGTCTCGGATTTTAATCGAATCTCCCGAACCGCGTTTAATAAATAAGGTTCCGCCACCTTTGGCCAACTTTCCAAACACCGGCCATTGCTCAATTTCAGCTTTGGCCAGAAAAAATACCCGTGCGCCAGAACCGAGCACCGGTACATCCAGCCATGACACATGGTTGCTGACCCATAAGGCCGGCTGGGTGGGAATTTCTCCATGCACTTCAACTTCAATATTAAACACCTTGCACAGCTGACGGCAAAAATGCTGCACATAACGGGTATTCTGCGGATTATTCGGCTGCTTATACAAGCTGTGACGATACACCAGATAAAAGCCTTCGCTCACCGCTGCCAGACCGGCAGTGATTTTTTTAGAATAGAGAAAAAATTTGGACAAACTATTCATTGAAGCGGATGAAGATAAAGAAACTTGAGACATAGCATAATCGTGAATTGCGAAAATCACAGCAAGAATTGTTCAGAGAACTGTATTCTATCTTGAAGCAATTGACCAGACATTGATCATAAGCACCGAAAAACTGTCCAGATCGCTCAATTGAAATGCGCTATACCAATTCTTCTACAGTCTTGCTGCAATGGATAAATCCACAGCAAATCCCTTGATGTAATGATCATCCTGATGAATCAGATACAACGATCAAGCTTTCCATGCCTCCCTCTCACAAAGAGGATGATACTGATTCCAAATTGAGGATTGTGAGGATTCGCCTGCTTTTTGTCATGCTGCTGTAATCATCTTCATCTAGTTCACGCAGCTGGCGCTTTTTGCTCTAGAATAGAATTTTCATGAGGAGAAATGCCCAGGTGCCAGATTACCAGCAACATCAAGGTGGTGAACGCGTTGTGCTCGTGAGCGTCAGCGTACAGATTTTAGAAGACCTTGATGCAGAAGAATTTCATCTGCTTGCAAAATCTGCAGGTGCTGAAGTTTTGCAGCATGTGTTTGCCCAGCGGATTAAACCCAATGCCAAGTTATTTATCGGTTCTGGTAAAGCGGACGAAATTGCTGCGCTGGTTGCAGAACTCGAGGCTGAACTGGTGATTTTCGATCATGCGTTGACGCCGGCACAGGCACGTAATCTTGAAAAAATCATGAAATGCCGTGTGGTCGACCGGACCGAGCTGATTCTGGATATTTTCGCCCAGCGCGCCCGGACCTATGAAGGGAAATTGCAGGTCGAGCTGGCACAATTGCATCACCTCTCCTCACGCCTGATTCGTAGCCGCGGCAATCTGGACAGTCAAAAAGGCGGGATTGGTTTACGTGGTCCGGGTGAAACCTTGCTGGAAACCGACCGCCGCCTGTTAAGAATTCGTATGGGCCAGCTGAAAGCCAAACTGGATAAAGTCCGCCAGACCCGTATGCAGGGTCGTGTGGCCCGTCAAAAAGCCGCCGTTCCTACCGTATCACTGGTTGGCTATACCAATGCCGGCAAATCGACCCTGTTTAATATTCTGGCCAATAGCGATGTCTATGCCGCCGATCAGCTCTTTGCCACGCTCGACCCGACCTTACGCCGGCTGGAATGGGATGGGATTGGCACGCTGGTGCTGGCCGATACTGTGGGTTTTGTCCGTAATCTCTCGCACTCGCTGGTAGAATCGTTTAAGGCCACACTGGAAGAAACCCTGGAAGCGACCCTGTTGCTGCATGTGATTGATTCTAGCAGTTCGGACATGCTGGAACAAATTGAAGCAGTTGAGCGCGTCCTGAAAGAAATTGGCGCAGATGTGCCGGTGCTCAGGGTCTATAACAAAATCGACTGCACCGGCGAGCAGGCCAAAATTGTCTATGCCAAGCCGCATCAGCCGGAGCGAGTGTATATTTCAGCACATTCCGGTCAGGGGTTGGAGCTGTTACGTCAGGCCGTGCATGAATGTCTGATGGGCCAGATTCAAAGTTTTGATGTGGTGTTAAAACCGGCCTATGGCAAATTACGCAACCAGTTTTATGAACTGAATGTGATTCAGTCCGAGCACTATGATGAGCAGGGACAACTGAATCTGCGTGTGAATATGGCCCCGGCCAAACTGGAACAGATGATCCGTCAGGCGCACTTGCCGCTGGACGAAATTCTGGGTGCCAAGGCCCAGCAATTTAAACGGCCTTTAGAAGAATTTGAAATTGATGATGAGATCAGTTAAAACTTGAACAGTAAAATATGACCGACTGATAAAATATGAACAGGCTTAAACGTATCGACTGGCCAGCTTGGATTGGCACACTGCTCTTAATTATTGTATTTCGTGAAACAGCCGTCTGGATTGCAACCTATTTCAACCATCCTGAACTGGGCAACCTGATGGGTTTGCTCAGTCTGCTGGTGGTGCTTTTCCTATGGCGCCGGCTGCATAAAATTCCAGCCCGGATTGTCGATACCAACAATAAAATCATGAAAGAAAGTGCGTTTGCCTTTTTGCCGATTAGTGCCGGCTCACTGCTGATGCTGACCTATATGGGCAATAAAATTCCGGCCTTTCTGGTGGTGCTGTTCCTCAGCACCCTGCTGCCGTTATGGCTGTATGCCAAAATGGCAAAACGCTGGCTTTAGGAGATTAAAAATGCTGTCTATTCTATATGGTTTTTTAATCACCCTCGTTGCGTATTTATTGGCAAAACCTTGCAACCAAAAAATCCCGCAAATCCCCGTCATTGTCTTTGGCATGTGTTTTGTGTTGCTACTGTTGTATTTTTTCGGGATTCCATACGAAACTTACGTCGCACAAACTAATCCTTTATTTAATCAATTATTGGGTTATGTGACCGTGGCACTGGCGATTCCGCTGGCGGCCATGCGCTATGATGATCTGCCACTCAAAGCTATTCTGGGTATTTTGCTGTTTGCCAGCATCAGTGCCGTGGCCTTACCGATGGGACTGGCCTATCTTTTACATATGGCCGGCGATGACATCATGGCATTTGCCACCCGTGCCGTGACCACACCAATTGCCATCAATATTGCCACCCTGCTGGAAGCACCGGTCAGTCTGGCCATTCTGATTGTGATTTTATCCGGGGTGATTGGTGCCGCTTTCTCACCGCTGCTGCTACGTCATATTAATGATGAGCGCGCCTCAGGGTTGGCCTTAGGCCTTGCTGCGCATGCAATTGGCACAGCACAGGCCTGGCAGCGTGGTAGTGTAGCCGGTCGTTATGCTGCATTTGGGATGGCGGTGAATGCCGTGTTTACCGCAGTCTGGCTGCCAACATTTATACTCTTTATTCAAAAAATGTGACTCAAGAATCAGTATTTACATCTTGTGTTGATGAAAAAATATTCTTAAGATGAAAATTGAATTTTTTGAAGTGTATTAAAAGGATAGAAACATGGGAAAATTTAAATATACAGTGGCACTTCTGGCAGCCACATTCAGTGCTGGCGTTTTCGCGGAAGATCTCTCCGGTACCTGGCGCAATATTGATGATAAAACCGGTTCATCTAAAGCAATTTTAGAAATTCGTCAGGAAGCTAATGGTACCTATACAGCTAAAATTGTCAAAGTTACCCCTCGTCCTGGCTATAGCCCTAAAGATACCTGTATCAACTGTCCTGCACCTTATACTAACCAACCTATTCTAGGCATGGATGTACTCAAAGGCTTAAAACATACAGGTGGCAAGAACTACTCTGGTGGAAAAATCATTGACCCATTAAGCGGCAATATTTACAGCACCAAAGCCAAATTAAGCAGCAACGGTAAACGTCTAACCTTGAGAGGCTATGTCGGTGTGTCAGCTTTAGGACGCAGCCAAACTTGGATTAAAAGCGAATAATTAATCACTTTACTTTTCACTTAAAATGCCACACGTTCGTGGCATTTTTTATTGTTTTCCAGCATTTTAGTTGCAACTTTACGATTCACTTTCTCTCAAACCGCTTGACTCCTACCACAACTCGCTTTATATCTTAAATTAACCTCTGTGATAACTTTCGACAATCAAAGGAACTGATATGAAGAAAAATGTATTGATGGGCGTATTTGCAAGCTTCATCTTCAGTGGCTCAGCATTTGCATCAGACCTAACGGGTATCTGGCAAAGTATTGATGACAAAACAGGCTCACCTAAAGCACTTATTGAAATTACCAAAGCTGAAAATGGCAGCTTTACAGGTAAAATTATTAAAGTCACACCAAGACCAGGCTATACCCCAAAAACCATGTGTGTGAATTGTCCTGCACCTTATACCAACAAACCTTTGGTGGGTTTGGAAGTTATTCATGGCTTAAAGCATGTGGAAAATAACAACTATGCCGATGGACGTATTTTAGATCCGCTTACAGGCAAAATGTATAGCCTTAAAGGCCGTTTAGCGTCTAATAATAAACGTCTCACTTTACGTGGTTACGTCGGAATTTCAGCCATTGGTCGGACACAAACGTGGATTCGTCAATAAAATCTAACTCAAAGTGTCGCATCGGTCATTTTTTCAAGACCCTCAGGGCTTTGTTCAAGCCCTATTCAGAGATTAGACTAGCCGCAAAGACCGAGTAAGGGAAATAAAATGATTCAGAAATTGACTTTAGGAATAGCCGTCATCTTCGGCAGTCTAAGCACTTTGGCGATGGCACAAGATTTAGCAGGGACTTGGCAACAAATTGATGATAAAACTGGCTCCCCTAAAGCCATTATTGAAATTCGTAAAGAAGCCAATCAAACCTATACGGGTAAAATTATTAAAGTAACTCCACGTCCAGGTTATACCCCACGTGAACTCTGTAATAAATGCCCAGCGCCCTATACTAACCAACCTATTTTAGGGATGGACATTTTAAAAGGCTTACAACAAGTCAAAGACAGCAATAATTACGAAAAAGGACGCGTAATTGATCCATTGGCAGGTCGTATTTACGATACAAAAATTCGCCTCAACTCGACAGGTAAGCGCTTGACTTTGCGCGCTTATATGGGGGTATCCACACTAGGTCGCAACCAAACTTGGATTCGGATTCAATAAAATTCAAGAAAAAATAGCCACTTTAATAGGTGGCTGTTTTCATTTCGACATCACATTTTCAAATTATAAAGATAAAGTATTGTTACCATTCTGCCAGCGGATTATCCACTGCAAACAATTGCTGATCTTCCAAACGATACGCCATGAGCTGATTACCCCACACACAACCGCCATCCACATTTTGAATATTGTCGGCTACCCTTTTCCCTTGCAATGCCGCCCAATGACCAAATACGATTTGATGTGTTTGCGCAACTAAAGATGGATATTCAAACCACGGTTTAAAACCTTCTGGCATCGGGTCATCTAAGGCATCTTTAAAGCTGAACTCCAAACCACCCTGCAAATTGGCTAAACGCATACGGGTCAAATAATTGGTAATACAACGTAAACGCGCATGTCCCGTTAAATCATCCGACCAAACTGTAGGTTCTGCTCCATACATTTCCTTTAAAAATGCATCCACCACCTCAAAGTCCTCATGCCCAATCACCGCCTCAACCTCTTTTGCCAAAGCTGCGGTTTGTTCCGCATCCCAAATATGTGGAATGCCTGCATGAGTTAAAATGGTGTTTGCATTCGGGAAAAGACACAAAGGTTGTTTTCGTAACCAGTCAATCAAATCATCACTGTCAATTGCGTCAATCACATCACGCGTATTGTCTTGCGCTTTGATTTTCTTTAAGCCACGTGCGCCTGCCAACAAGGTTAAATCGTGATTGCCTAACACCGTTGCCGCAACGCCACGATCCACCAGTTTTTTAATAAAACGCAAAGCACCTACCGAGTTTTCACCCCGCGCCACCAAGTCGCCAGCAAACCAAATAAAATCTTGATCGGGATCGAACTGTATTTCTTTTAATAACAGTTTCAAGGCTTCAAAGCAGCCCTGCACATCACCAATGACATAGTTGTATCGAATTGCTGCCATTAATTCACCATCTGATCTGCCAATGCGACAAATGCACTCAAGCTTAAAGTTTCAGGACGTGCCATTGGGTCAACCCCTGCACGCTCAAACGCATCTTCAGCCAACATGCCTTTTAAGCTATTGCGCAATGTTTTACGACGCTGGGTAAAGACATGCGACACCAAACGTGCCAATGCTTTTTCATCTTTGGCAATAATCGGTTTAGTCACATAAGGTTCTAAGCGAAATACCGCAGAAGTCACTTTAGGCGGTGGGTTAAATGCACCAGGTGGCACTTCAAACAAAAAGGTTGGCTTACAGTAATATTGCATCATCACCGATAAACGCCCATATTCTTTGGTATTGGGTTCAGCTGTAATGCGATCTACCACTTCTTTTTGCAGCATAAAGTGCATGTCTTTAACTTTGTCACCAAACTCTAAGAGATAAAACAAAAGCGGCGTCGAAATGTTATACGGCAAGTTTCCAACCACACGTAAAGGACGGCCTTCAGCAAATAATTCACTAAAATCGTATTTTAGAGCATCACTTTCTACAATGGTTAAACGCTCAGGATGTGGCACACGTCCTGGTAAACCTGCAGCCAGATCACGGTCCAGTTCCACCACGGTCAAGGCATCACACTCACCAATTAATGGTGAAGTTAAGGCCGCCAGACCCGGGCCAATTTCAACAATATTATCGCCCGGACGCGGATTGACCGAGCGTACAATTTTCGCAATCACACGTTGGTCATGTAAAAAGTTTTGACCAAAACGCTTGCGCGTGTGGTGCCCTTCATCTTTCGGGTTTAAGGCATTAATCTGATACATAAAGATTTCCAACGTGTAATAAAGACAAGATCAGTGACGCGCTAAATCCAGCGCCAAATCAACAGCCACATGCAGGCTTGAGCTTTTCGCAAAACCGCTGCCTGCGAGGGAGAGTGCTGTGCCATGATCAACTGAAGTGCGAATAAACGGCAAGCCCAAAGTAATATTGATGGCTTCACCAAATCCTTGCGATTTTAGCACAGGTAAGCCCTGATCGTGATACATCGCCAGAACCGCATCGGCATCTTTTAGGTTTTCCGGGGTAAATAAGGTATCAGCCGGCAGGCTTAAACTCATCTGGATGCCTTGCGCGCGATAGCTTTCCAGCACCGGATTAATCACTTCAATTTCTTCCATGCCCAAATAACCGCCCTCACCGGCATGCGGATTTAAACCACAGACCAGAATATTCGGCTGCTCAATTTTAAATTTGGATTTTAAATCATGAATGAGAATATCAATCACCTGATGCAGACGTTCAGCGGTAATCGCATCAGCCACTGCACGCAGCGGTAAATGCGTAGTGGTCAGGGCCACTCTTAAGCTTTTGGTGGCCAGCATCATCACTACGCGCGGCACGCCCGCAAACTCCTGGTAATATTCGGTATGGCCACTAAAGGCTATACCAGCGTCATTGATGACCGACTTCTGTACCGGCGCAGTTGCCACCCCGACACTTTTGCCTGTCATTGCATAAGAAGCTGAACGACGCAGCTGTTCCAGCACATATGCGGCATTTTGCGGATTCAGCTCGCCCATTACCACAGCTTGCTGTAAAGGCACATGCTCGACATACAGCTGCCCTTGTTCTGAAGAATTGGTTTGCCCGCTGTATTCAATCAGTTCTACCGGCATATTCAACACTTGCGCACGCTGGGCCAGCATGGCCAGATCGGCCAGCACCACAACGGGACGCTCATCCACACGGTCAGCAAGATGCAGACAAATATCCGGGCCAATGCCGGCAGGTTCACCACTGGTCACATATAAAGGCAGCATGATTGATCCTAAACAATAAGGCATCTCCCATTATAAGCAGACTTTAACCACAGCGGCCGTGAATTCTGCTGAAGATTTGGGCAGATTGGCCGGTTTTGGGGCAATCTAAACTGCTTTTGAAGGCTGATGTTTAGCTGAAAGTTGATCAGCACCAGACACGGCAGATGGATGTTCTTGGCAAACCTTTCCTTTTCTCAGGATTTTGATTAAAATACAGCGCTTGAAATTTTATATTTTCATTGTGGTTCTCGACAATTTCGTTTAGAATCTCGTCTCCTTTTTGTTTGGACTGATTCACCGTCCAAACCAACTATAATAGGTAGTGGTTTAATGAAAACTCTCAGCGCTAAGCCAGCTGAAGTTCAACACGACTGGTACGTTGTTGATGCTTCTGGCAAAACTTTAGGTCGTCTTGCGACTGAAATCGCTCGTCGTTTACGCGGTAAGCATAAGACTTCTTATACTCCTCACGTTGACACTGGTGACTACATCGTTGTTATCAACGCTGAACAAGTTCAAGTAACTGGTAACAAGTCACTTGACAAAAAATACTATCGCCACACTGAATTCCCAGGCGGTTTAAAAGAAACTAACTTTGAAAAGTTAGTTGCTCACAAACCTGAAGAAATCTTCCAACGCGCTGTGAAAGGCATGTTGCCAAAAGGTCCTCTTGGTTATGCAATGATCAAGAAAATGAAAGTGTACGCTGGTAGCGAGCATCCTCATACTGCTCAACAGCCACAAGTTTTGGATATCTAAGGGATACAGCACATGGCTACTAACTATGGTACAGGTCGCCGTAAGACCGCAACTGCACGTGTTTTCTTATCTGCTGGTACTGGTAAACTCGTGATCAACAACCGTTCATTAGAGCAATATTTCGGTCGTGAAACTGCTCGTATGGTTGTTCGTCAACCTTTAGAGCTTCTTGAAGCAACTGAAAAATATGACCTTTACATCACTGTTGCTGGTGGTGGTATCGGTGGTCAAGCAGGCGCGATCCGTCACGGTATTACTCGTGCATTAATCGCTTCTGACGAGACTTTAAAACCTGCTCTTCGTCAAGCTGGTTTCGTTACTCGTGACGCTCGTGAAGTTGAACGTAAGAAACTTGGTTTACGTAAAGCACGTAAACGTCCTCAATTCTCTAAACGTTAATTCGTTTACCGAGTTGGACAAAAAGCCTTGGTTTATCCAAGGCTTTTTTATTGGCTGTTATTTTTGAAGATAAAAAATTTATTGTTCAGGCACATCTTTACCCCAACTGCCCTCATGCAGCCAGAAGGCCTTGCTGAAATAATAGTTCACTACCCCAATTCCTAAGCAAAACATCAGAAACACAAGTTTTATCGTCATACTGCGCCGCTCCTGTTATTTTTTTATAATCTAACCCATTTTCACCCGATTCATCCTTTTTCGCTTCGTGCTTTTTAGGTTGAATTTTAGTATCCTAACTGATTCATTTTGCTGCTTACTGATTTATGTCCTTGGAAAACACACCGCTACAGGGAATTACACTATACAGTCATGCAGACGATTTCCGCTCGCACTGGATTCGCCTGGTACTGGCTGAGAAGAATATTAAATATCATCTGGTCCTGGTCGACCATGAAGATGAAGATTTAGCCAGCCTGAATCCTTATAATCGCCTACCCATGCTGATAGAGCAAGATTTAAAGCTGTTCCATGCCCCAATTATTTCTGAGTATGTCGATGACCGCTACCGGCAAAACAAGCTCTATGCCGATGCACCGGCACCCCGTGCAGAGCAGCGCCAATACATCTGGCGTTTTGAGCAGGACTGGCTAAAACTGGCCGATATCCTGCTTTGCCATAAAGATACGCTGGATAGCGCAGCACAAGTCAAGGCACAAAAGCAGCTTCGTGATACACTGGTCTCACTCACACCATTATTTCAGCATTTTCCTTATTTTATGGCGGAAAACTTTGGCATTCTGGATTGTATGCTGGCCCCAATTTTCCTGCGCTTGAAAGCCATGGGCATTGAACTGCCAAAACAGCATTGCCGCCCGATTCATTTATATTGCCAGCGAATTTTTAGTCGCCCTGCATTTGTAAAATCCTTAACCGTGCAGGAAAAAAACCGCTATAGCGAATTTTTAATAAATAAGTAGAGAGTAGATATGTCTGAACAGGAACTCAACTTAAGCCCAACCCGTCCCTATCTGGTGCGTGCCATTTATGAATGGATTTGTGACAACCAACTTACACCGCATATTCTGGTCGATGCCACCCAACCCAACACCATGGTGCCAGAGCAGTTCATTCAGGATGGCCAGATTGTGTTAAATATCGTGCCACATGCAGTCCATGGCTTGCATATCTCCAATGATGCCATCAGCTTCTCAGCACGCTTTGGTGGCGTAGCACGCGATATTTATGTACCCATTGCTGCAGTTTTGGGAATTTATGCCCGTGAGAATGGCCAAGGTTTATTCTTTGATCCAAGTGAATATGAACATATCCAAAATGATCCAAATGCTTTAAAATCAAGCACAGAGGAACAAACTGAAACACCAAAGAAAAAACCAAGCCTAAGATTATTAGATTAAAAAAGAAATAGGAGTAAATGCATGGCTTTTGATTTAGTACAATACTTTAGCGATCAGGTTAAAATTCAAAAGCCTCAGCTTTTGCAGCAGTACGATGCTGATAGCCGCAATGCATATATCCAGGAACTCAATGCGCTAACTCTAGGCAAACTGATTCGCCTGTGGCGCGAAGATGACAATAAGCTCTACCAGGAAATCAAGACCCTTGATCCGCTGTATATTCAGGAAGTATCGCGTCATCTTACCACTTCGGTACACAACCAGTCTGAACTACCTAAGCCTGAACTCGAACACGGCATTAGTGAAATTTTAAGCCTGCAACTGACCGAATTAAAACAGCTGGATGAAACCGGTAACTTTGGTAGCAACGGCTTAAAAGAGCTGTTACAGGGTCAAATTGAGCATTTGTCAGGTCAGGCGGATGATTGGGTTTGGTCAACAAACGAACTAATAGAGTTAAAGGGCTCTAAACCCCTTCCCCAAGAAGAGCTATCATTAGATGATACGATGAAGGAGTTTAATCAAATGTTACATCAACAAGCCGATCATGCGCCGGTAGAAAGCACAGTCGTAGCAGAACCGACTGTTCCAGGCTGGGCCAAAGTTCTGGAACCTGTGGTAGCGATCGCGATTCTGTGGATTCTATATTGCGCAGCAAGCCAAATGTTTGCTTAAGCAGTCTGATTCCAAACCGCCTGACATAGGCGGTTTTTTATTGTCAACGGCATTCTAAAATTGCCCCCTTTTACCTTACAAATGGCGAAGTAAAATGGACCCCTTTGATCTCGTATTAAGTTTCAACCTGAGGCTGAATCCCAATTCTTTTTTTATCCTTCAAACGATAACTCTCACCCGATATTTGTACCACATGACAGTGATGCAATAACCGATCTAACATCACAGCGGTCAACGTGACATCATCCGCAAAGGATTTGGACCATTGGCTAAATGGTAAGTTACTCGTCAATATAGTACTATAGCCAAGTTCTAAATGGGATATTCAAAAGATTTTAAAGACAAAGTCATTGAGATTTTGACTAGAAATAAAATGTCTGTGTGAAAAACAGCAAAGCATTTCAATGTTTCTACACGTACGATCCAACTGTGGCAAAAGTCCACAGAGCGAAAAC
>Ga0172372_10000578_pt1 | contig 56351 bp, 54 predicted proteins | sample LakKiv5m_2_FD_114544 | JGI IMG/M metagenome (GOLD analysis project Ga0172372, IMG submission 114544) | Freshwater microbial communities from Kabuno Bay, South-Kivu, Congo - kab_092012_9.5m | ecosystem: Environmental > Aquatic > Freshwater > Lake | place: Democratic Republic of the Congo...
ATTTCAGTGAAATTTGGGGTCATCTATCCTTTTCTTACGCATATCGAGTTTTTTCAAAAAACTATCCTGATCATGCAAATTCATTTGATATAACTTATCAAATTCCTTTTTCTTTGTTTTGATATCGCAATCGCAACAGCACACGCATAACTTTTACAGTGAGAAATGGAAATTGAGATTTGGGGGGAATTGAATTTTTTTTTTGCTGCTTTGCTAAGCTCAACAACTGGCTTTCCTCTTTCGTCATTTAAAATTTCTATTTCTAACCAGCCAATATCTCGACCAATTCCGCAGCCTAGGGATTTTGATATTGCTTCTTTTGCTGCAAATCTTCCGGCAAAATGGCGAAAGTGGTGAGCGTGTTTTGAGCAATAATTGATTTCCGCTAGGGTGAAAATCTTTTTTAAAAACTTTTCACCATAGCGTAGGATGATTTTTTCAATCCTTTCGATTTCAATAATATCGTTTCCAAGGCCTTGAATTAATTTATTTTCTAAAGTCATCGTCGTAGTCAGAGTCGTTTTCATAATAATCTGAAAAATCATCATCTGAATCACTGTCTAAAGCGTTACAAAAGATCATTCTTCCTGAGGAGGTATGTTTTACAGAGAGAACCTGTGCATCTATAACTTCCCCAATGAATTTGCCTCCACCATTTATTACAACCATTGTTCCATCTTCTAAATAGCCAACACCTTGTCTTGGCTCTTTACCATATCTTTGAACTTTAATTTTGATGAACTCACCAGTTTGAGTTAAAGGCTTCAAAGCATTAGACAAAGAGTGAATATTAATAATACGGACCGCTTCGATAGAGGCCATCTGCACTCTTGAGATATCAGCTGTTAAAATATTGCAGTCAATTAGCCTCGATAATCGAATTAATTTTGAAGTCATGTCTTTGACTTCAGGAAAATCTGTATCGTTGTAGCGGAGTCCAAGATTTGGCATTCCTTCAAGTTTTTTGATTGTCTCAAGACATCTTTTAGCCTTTTCTTTTGTTGCTTCATCAGCTGTTTCGATTTGGCCATAGAGCTCTTTTACAACAAATCTTGGTAAAACTAGATAAAAATCGAAAACTCCCGTCGTGCATACGTCAATAATTCTGACATCAGATAAAACGGAGCTGTCTATAAGCAAATCTTTTTTCTTTTGAGCGGTTGGAGCAAATTTAACAAAAGGAATGCTGACATAAAGCTCGTCAGAGGAGCGAATAGTCATAACTGTTCCTAGGTATAATCCAAAAAGAAACAAGCCTATTTCGAAAATTTCTCGAGTAGCAGGGGCTAAAGTAAAGGAAAGGGCACTTATATGTAAAAAAGCATCAAATGTTAACACAAGAGCCTGTCCCATAAGATAGCCCAGAAAAAGGCCTATAATCGATATGTTAAAAGATCTTAGGTTAAATTTTCTAAATAAGAGATCAGATCCGATCAGTAATGCAGTCAGACCAAGTCCTGCAAAAACGCCGATCAAGATATTTGCCATACTAGCATCTCCAGATGAGGAGACTACATATGTCACCATAAAAAAGAGTGATAGAAGGGTAAAAAGGATTCTTGTAAATATTAAAGAAAGATTCATTCTTTTTTTCCTGTTTTTATTTTATTAGTAAAAACAATATTTTTTTTGTATTATACATTGTTTCAGATTTTAGGATTTTTAATTCTTTTTTGTCGACTTGATAAACTTTTTTTTATACTATTTTTTTTAAAATTTCAAAAGAGGGAAAAATGAGAATCGGGTATATTTCTGGAATTATTATTTCTGGAATGATTTGGCTTGCAATAGGATGTATGCTTACATTCAAAGGAGTTTTTTTGCTTGGATCAGCGATTGTAGGTCCTGAGAAATATTGGCTGATTGAAACATTAACACGTGTTTGTAAAAATCGAGATCAAGCAACTATGTTTCTTGTTTTTATTCCAGTATTTATTGGGATTTTGAAGGGAAGACTTGTTTTATCTAAATCTGTTGAAAAATTTGTAAAAAGACTATTATTAAAACCCTCTCCGATTCATCTGAAGGATTTGTTTAGCAGAAACTACCTGATTCTGATTTTCTCCATGATGATGCTCGGTGTTTTAATTCGATTTTCCCCCATCGGAGCAGATGTTCGAGGATCTATTGATTTAGCCATTGGCTCAGCTCTTGTCAATGGGGCTTTTTTGTATTTTAAGCAAGCTTTCTTTTTGAAAGCTGAAATTGCAAGAAGGAAAAAGTAACTATTTACACTGAAGAAAACAAATGATGCTTGGTTGGTTATATTGGAATCCTAGCAGGGTTTTTTTTTACATTCCTTATCTGAACTATCCAATCTATTGGTATGGTTTTTTGTTTGCTCTTGGATTTGTTTTAGGACATTTTATTTTTTATACTTTCGCAAAAAGATTTTTTTCGCGCTCTCCTTTTTTAGCGGTTGAAGATATCAAAGATTATTCTACTCTAATTTTGACTCTAAAAGAGAGTAGTAGCCACGTAGTCATTCATAATTTTTTAAATACCATCCCAGATACCTTAAAAGAGAAAATCTTTAAAACATCGGGAAATTCAACTATAGATCACGGATTCAAGAAAAGCTTGATCTTTGCCTTTAATCATTATATCGAGCAAGGGGAGACTTTTAAGCTCCAAAGAAGGAAAGATTTAGAGCAACAACTAAGCTCGATACAAAAAATCTCTGAAAAAACAAAGTCATTGACTGATGCTTTATTTTTGTACGTTTGTATTGGAGCGGTCATTGGGGCAAGAGTTGGTCATCTTTTATTCTATGAAGAGATGACATCATATATTAAGAACCCCTTAAACATTTTTAAAGTATGGGAAGGGGGACTTGCATCTCACGGTGGTTTTGCCGGAGTATTTTTATCAATTTATTTGTTTTGTAAAAAATACAAACGAATCTTTGTCGGATTTGATTATTTGACAACAATTGATTTTTTAGCTGTTTCACTATCCCTTGGTGCTTTTTTTATAAGAATTGGAAATTTTTTTAATCAAGAAATCTTAGGGAAGCCGACAAAAGCCCCTTGGGGAATTATTTTCGGATCCCCTTTTGATGGTTCGATTGCAACTCCAAGGCATCCAGCTCAGCTTTATGAGGGTTTTTTTCAGCTCTTTCTATGCTTTTTTGTTTTAGTTTTATCGAGAAAAGAATCTTTTTTCAATTCAAAAGGAAAAATAGCAGGTTTGGTGATTGTTCTTGGTTTTTCATTTAGATTTTTCTTGGAATTTCTAAAAGAAAACCTTAGTGTGTATGATGGAAGTTTCCTTAACATGGGGCAGCTTTTAAGCGTTCCTATGATCTTTTTCGGATTTTCTCTTTATTTTTCAAGTGCCTTTCTTGAAAGAAAATCAAGACTCTCATTTTTTAAAAAATAAGTCTCTAATTCTTTCGAATCTTATCTAAAAGAATGTGGCACCCGTCAGCACAAAAAAGTGCTAAAAAAAGATAGAAAAAGCTAGTTTTTTCTTCTGTGATTAAATTTAAAATGCCTTCTTTGATGGACATTGCTCTTTCAAAACTAAATAAAAGACTTAAAAAAACAAAAATAATCCAAGCTGCCCAAGCGATTCTTGATAAGGTTCCAAGAACAATCAAATGAGAAAAGCCTCGATGTTTAAAGATCTTGGAATATCCAATTAATGGAAGAGATAAAAATCCCCTTACAGAAAAGAGTTTGATTTTGTGGATTAGATCTAAGTCTGGGGAGAAAAATAAAGTTGAATAAATAAAACTGCACGAGAAGATCGCTAAATACTTAGACTCAGTTTTTAAGAAATATAAAAAAAGAATTAAAAGAGGTAGAGCAAAAAGAGCATTAAAATAGCAGTGGGTTTTGTATTTAGGCATCTTTATTAAGAGTCAACTAAGTCGTTGATAAAAGAGAGACTTGAAATTTCTTCTTGCTGCAAGCGAATTTGCTCTTCCCATTTTTTCATGTTGGAGTAGACTTTATGGTGAAACCTTTCATACTCACATTTATGCTCATATCTAAATAAAAAGCCGATTGTTGTAATGTCGTATAGGTTAACCCATGAATAAGAAATGTCATGGTCTGTTGAGATTAGATCCTCAATTACGGCATTAATGGTCTCTTTGAAGCTAGATTTAATTGAGCCCACAGTTAAAATATAGTAGTCTTCATGGAAGCTGTGGTTAATAAAAAAGAGCTCTTTTTGAAACTCATACTCTAAAACATTTAAAAGCATCAAGAAAGCCTTTTTAAGAAGTAAGGGGGATAGGATGCTTTGCATATAATTTGGAGTTAAAGAATAAAAGAAGTTTTCTAGAAGAAAATCGTTGTGGATTCCATCTTGCAAAAGTAAATCTTTTAAAGCTGAGAGTATTTCGTATTGCTTTGCAATCATTCCTCCGTTGTAATCTCTAACATCTCCGATGAGTCTTGTGATTTCAGAAACAACACAAAGTCGCGCTTTATAAAGATCTAAAGAAAAATCTTTTCTCAAAAACTGTTTTTTCTGGAGTCTAAATTCAATAACATGAGCCTCTTTTGGGTAGCGTTTTCTAAGCATGCCAACAATTTTCACATCATGGTTGTAAAAATTAAGTATTGTTGATGAATGATGAAGAAGCTCTTTAAGAGGACGCTCTTCTGATTTTTTTAATCTTAAAATGATAATGATAAAGCTTATTTCAAAAGCTGTTTGTTTATGAAAGTTGACAGTGACTTGAGGTAGATCGTGGATATATTTTAGCTGCTTACTAAGATCTAAAATACTTCTCATAATTTCTTCTTCATTACGGTGAACGAAGACTGGGTGAACAAGACTTTCAACCCGGTTTTTTACTTCAAGTCTAATTTTTTTCTTGAGTTCTTTGATTTCTTCTGCTGTAAATGGCTTTTTATCAAGTCTTTCTACTTCGAGATAGACGCTTCTAACTTTTTTATTCCCCCTTCTTTCGATAATCGAAGAGGTCGGGATCATTTGAGAATTTGGAAGAATAGACTGTATAGCTTTAAGAAGATGCTTTTCTTCAAAAATTTCATTATCTGTTAGAAAGTTTAGGCAAACAAGAACGCCAAGGATTGGTTGCGTCGTTGTATCTGTTTTAAGAGTAGTTCTTAAAACCTTTGTGCTGACGTGTCGTTGTTCTGGATCGATGGAAGCTGCGTTCGCAGTTACTTTTCTAAAAATATAATGGTAGGAGATAATACGATTTAGATATTTAAGCTCTCTTGAGAGTGTAAAAGTGTCCTTGAGCTGAGAGACAAACTGCTGCATCTCAGAGAAAATATCTCTGTCAAATGCTGTGGGTTTTAAATCAAGTAGAGGAGCAATTTGATCTTTAATCTGAGTCACTTTCTCTTCAGCAACAAATCTATTAATCAGTTGATGCATGTATTCAAAAATGTTGGGCTCCATCTCCTTAGCAGAGCGATCAAGAAGGGATGTAATATTTTCTTGAATAAGTAATTTTTTCTGCTCTAAAGAAAGAGGTTTTACAGAAATCACATGCCGTGCGTGCTGGACCGCAAGAATATTGATTTTAAGCTCTTTTGAAACTATCGGTAAATTATGCTTAATGAGAGCGACATCTTTCAATTCAGAGATATTTAAAATCACCTCATTTAAAAAAAACGACTCCTTAGGATAGTATTTAAACTGAAAGGCAAGAGATCTTGTGTTTACAATTGGAATTTGTTTTCCTGGAATAAGCCATCTGCTAAATAAATCGCACATGAATCTTCCTACGCCGTGAGTATGTTTTGCTGAGCAGATTAAAATGACAGCAAGGCTCTTTTGGTTCTTTTCGAAGTTTGTCGAATAAACTAGGGGGATTTCTTTAATCAAGTTTTCAAAGTAAGGCTCCAAGTCTTTTAGATCCTCTGGAGTTTTTCCTTTAGCTTTTTTAATTAATTGATCGCTAAAAAAAAGAGGAGTTGTAATTTTTTCAATTAAGGATTCAATGGATTTAAGATAGTGGTGATAGGTCTCGTCATAATCTATTGGAAGAGCAAAGCTTGTTGTGATTTTTGAAAGATCAACCATAGTTTTAACAACACTACACGAATGTGTTTATTCTTAATTTTTAATTTACAATTCTTTAATAAATTTTTAATTTTTCTTCTAGTTTTTCTTCATCGAAGTAAATTTTTTCTAGATGAACAGAGCCAATCGATGAAGTGTAAATCCCTTTGATATAGGGCTGAATCATTCTTATGCTAGAGCCATGAAAGATTGGAGCTATAGGCATTTCGTCGATAAAAATTTCTTCAGCTTCATCTAGAAGGAGATCTCTTTTCGTTCCTAATTCAAAAGCTGATTGATCTAAAAGAGAAATATAGCGCTGGTTTTCCCAATTTGAATAATTCTTGGGATTGCTTTTCTTTCTGAATCTATCCAAAATATTCATCGGATCATCGTATTGAGCTACAAGAAAATACTGAGATATTGTGAAATCCCCTGTATTTAGCTTTTCAAGGAAGGTTTTTGTTTCAACAGAGCAAACTTTAATTTGGATACCTAGATTTTTTTTCCAGTGGTTTTGAATAATTTGAGCGATTCTATGAGAGTATTCTTGATTTGGGTAAATTAAACAAAGTTCTTCTAAGTGTCTGGTCTCAATGTTTAGCTCCTCAAGGCCAATTTTAAGCTCCTCTTTAGCTGCATCTAAATCAATTGATTTAAAAAGCTCCTTGTTCAATCCTTTTTTTAATATAGGAGCAACAAAATTTGTTGCAGGAACTTCATCTAAAATTCCTACAGCATTTACAATTTGCTCTCTATCTAAAGAAAGAGAAAGAGCGCGTCTAATGTGTTTATTTTTTAAATAAGGATGCTCTACATTAAATGAGCAAAAAAGGGTTTTCCCGACAGGAAATGCTTTGAGATATTGTTTTTTATTTAGATCTGAGGCTGCATCGATTGGAATGTTAGTATATGGGGAGCCTAAAATATCCAATTCTCCATTGCAAAACATTTCTAAGACCGTATTTTCATTCCCAATTAAACTAATATCTATCTTCTTTAAATTCACCTCACTTTCGTTCCAAAATTTAGTGTTTTTGTTTAAACTTAGACAATCTTGATGTTTCCATTTTTCAAGGATATACGGACCGTTTACGACGAAATCAGAGTTCAGGGTGTCTGCCCACTTTGGATTCCTTTCAACAATCGATTTGCATACAGGAAAAAAGACGCAAAAAGAGGTTAAATTTAAAAAATAAGGAGTTGGACTCTTAAGTGTTACAATAAGTGTTTTAGGGTCTTTAGCTTTTACTCCGACCTCAGAAAGGGAAACAAGCCCTTTTTTCGCTTCTTCTGCGTTCAAAATTGGATATAAAAGATTAGCATTTGGACATGGAAAGCTTGGATCTAGCATCGATTTCCAAGAATACTCAAAATCATCCGCCGTTAGCTCAATGCCGTTAGACCAAAGGCATTCTCTTAGATGAAACGTATAAGTTAAATTATCGCCTGAGATCTCAATTTTTTTTGCTACAGCAAGATCACACGAGGAATTGGGAGAAATTTTTGTGAGTCCCTCAAACATAAAAAAATGCATTGCTGAGGAGTAAACATCCCCTCCCTTTCTTGGATCCATTGTTACAGGCTCTTCAGGGAAATTAATTCTTAAGTTTTCTTTATTGGTGAGGTTTTTTTTACCTTTAGTGCAGCTAAAAGGGATAAAACTAAGGGTGCACAAAAGAAAAATATTAATTATCTTGATCCAGTCTTTCATTTTATTTTTATTTAAGGTCGAGGTTCTTTCTTATAAAGAAATCGTTTAGATTTTGTAAAGGCAAAAAGGATTCTTCAGATAAATTTATAAATGGATTCATTTCGACGTCTCTTTTACATCAATCAATTGGCAGTATCTAAAATCAATCGTTCCGATTGGAGAAATTTCAACCCCTGTAATTTTAGAACTTTGGATGTAAGTTAGATTATGGTGATAAATAGGGGCTACAGGCATCTCATCCATTAAAAGCTTCTCAGCTTTTTCAAGAAGGGGTGTTCTTTGAGAATCGATTAGACACTCAGAGGAGAGATCAAGTAATCTCTGAAATTCTTTATTTTCCCACCCTGTAAAGTTTTTGTTCGATCCGTTTTCCGTAAATCGTTCTAAAAAGTTCATTTGGTCAAAGTATTGAGCAATAATTGACATTAAGCAAAATTGATAATTTTTTTTATGAAGCTTATCTAAAAAGATCTTAACATCGAGCATTTCTAAAGAGACTTTTACTCCAAGTGTTTTCAGCCATTGATTTTGGAGGGCTGAAGCTAGAGTTTTTTCTAAATCTGAGTTATAAAAAGTAAAAACAAGTTTTGGAAGCTCTTCTTTTGTTATGCAAAGCTCTTTAAGCCCTTTTTCAAGAAGCTCTTTGGCTATAGATCCACTATCTTTAGGGATTAAAAATGCATTTTTGGTTCCCTGTAAGATGGAGGGGGTAATTCTGTAGGCTTTTTTAACAGGGATCTGACAGATATGCTCAGCAATTTCATCCCGATCAATTGAGTAGGCAAAAGCCTTTCGAATATTTCCATTATTGAATGGATAAGTATTCGTATTGAAAAAACACATTGAGGTCCCAGCTGTGTCTTTGGATTTGCAGTTACTCTTTTTTAAAGAACTTGCGATTGCATCTTGAGGAATCGGGGAAAAAAAGCTTCCTATCCAGTCAAGTTTTTCCGTTTGTAAAAGCTCTAAAGAGGTGTTTTCATCTGGAATGATACTAATATGGATTCGGTCGAGCTTTACTTTATTTGCGTTCCAAAATAGGGGGTTTTTTTTGAGAATAATATAGTCGTTTGGTTTCCAGTGCTCTATCACAAAAGGGCCGCTAAAAGAAAGATTCGTTTTTTGGTTTTCATTAAATTTTTCGATCGATTTTGTTGGAAAATAGGTTGTAAAGGCTAACATCTTTAAAAAACTTGGGTTTGGATGCTCAAGTTTAATCACAAGAGTTTTTTTATCTTTAGCAAAGACCCCAATTTCATTGACTGAAACAAGCCCTTTTTTGGCAGCTTTTGCATTTTTTATTGGATAAAGGAAGTAGGCGTTGATTGAGTTAAAATCTGGACTTAAAATCTGTTTCCATGAATCGACAAAATCCAAAGCGGTAATTTCACTTCCGTCTGACCAATAAGAGTCTTTTAGATGAAATGTGTACCTTGTTTTGTTTTTTGAAATTTGAATCGATTTTGCAAGGGCTAAAGAGTATTCTCCCGAAGGTTCTAGCTTAACAAGTCCTTCAAATAACATATTAATTAAGCTGCAGCTGAGTGGGTCACTATTTTTTTTAGGATCCACAGTAAGAGGATTATATTTGAAGCTTATTCTAAGCTCGGAGGAGGGGGGGGCTTTTTCTTTTTTTTGAGAACATCCTAAAAAATTGAAGAGAATTAAAATAATCACCAAGAATTTTGGCATATCTAATTGAGGCCTGATGCTACAAATTAAACTATATTACTTACTTTTCGAGATTTTTTTCTATAATTTTCAAATCTGAGGTTTTAAGTTCTATTAGCAATCTTTTAGCCTTTTCAAGATGTGTTGGAGTGTTTTTTTTGATCCAAGGAATCAAAGAAAATTCGATTTTTTCAACTTCTCTTGAAAATTTTTTAGAATCGGAGGTTTTCATCAACCCCCCAACATCAATTAAAAGAGGCTGATCGTTTTGAAAACCTACATTTTTAATTAAATTTGGATCTTTATCAATAAATCCACAGGACCTTCTTTTTTTAATAAGACAAAATAGCTTGTTTAGTAGATCTTCTTGTTTTTTGTTATCTGAATTTAAAAGGGTCTCAGAAAATGAGCTCCCTTTTTTTTGCAAAATTACAATAGTTTTTGAAAAAGGGATTAGATGATGGATCCCTAATCGATCTATCACTTTGATTTTTAAATCCCTTAATGCATCAGAGTTTACAGCAAAAACTGCTATCGCAGATTCATCGGGGAAAAACTTTATAGAGTTGTTGAAACTATCAACACTTGAAATAACAGAGATTTTCTTTTTTTCAAGCCAAAGCCTATAGATAGTCACTTTTTTTAAAAAAGAAAGCTTCGAAAACAAGGGGAAAAGAGTTGGGTACTTTAGTAGCTTTAAAACATACTCATCATCTGGTGAAGCAAAGACAAAGGACTGACATCCCTCATCAAGGTATCGATATTCTTGTTTTAAAAGCACCTCTAACCGCTTTTCATTTAAGTTAGAGTAAAACAAAGGGTGGGTTAGATTAGAGAAATAAGGGTTTGAAATAACCTTATATTCAAGAAAGCTTTTTTTGAAAAAGAAGTAGGAAAAAATCAGAGCCAGTAAAATTTGCGATAAAAGAATTAGCTTTTTACATCTACTTTTCATCTTGAATGATCTGCTCTTTTAAAAAAGCTTTTAGAGAGGGAGAAAGTGATGTCAGTTTTTGATCTAATGGAGTGAAAATACGAATAAGCTCGTCTTGGATCTCCTTTTGGTTTTTTTTCTTTTCATCTAAATAAAAACGTCCAATATCAAGCTCAAAAACCTTTCGATCGATCACCCCGAAATTCGTAAAAAAGTTAGGATCTTTATCGGCGATTCCTTTTTTACAGCGACTGATGCAGTTTTGAATTGCTGAAGAAAGAAGCTCTTTAGCAAAAGGTTCATTCTTTGAAGAAATCGAATTCATCAAAACATCCATAAACAAATCCCCTTTTTTTTGTAGGATAAAATGAAGTTGATTTGGGTTGATCTTTGTTTTAATGCCGATTTTGTCGATAAGTGAGATGCTTGGCAAATCATTTGTTTGATGTAAATGTAAAAAAAGGGTTTCTGTTTCACTTTCAAGCTGCTCTGAAGCTAAGATGTAACTTGAAAATTGCCTAGAGAGCTCCAGCTCCTTTTTTTTCACTTTTTTGTCTTTATATTCTTTAAACATCCCCCATGAAGGAAGAAGAGAGAGAAGGGGAGATGGACGAAGATGGTGGAACTTAAATACTTTTAAGACATATTCACCATCTTTTGATGCGAACGCGTAGCATTGAGCTCCACAGCTAAGATAATAAAAAGGCTGATTTAGTGCGTTTGCTATTTGATTCGTAGAATTACTATCAGTTCTTTTTAGCAGCTGACTTGGATAAAAAATTCGACCTACGCTGAAACCATCTGAAAAGAAATGAAGAGAGCGCTCTAAAATAAAAAATGAGGCAATAAATAAAAAAACATAAAGTAAAGATCGAAATTTACTGAAACTCATCTGATTGTATATTATCCATTTAGTGAATAAAAACGATTTTATCATATCATCTGCTGGGTGAAAAGGTTTTATTTTAATTTGAGGCTTGGTGAGCAGGCATAGCTATAAAGTGACTCTTTCAGATTCGAAAGTAAAGTTTTTAAGGTTAATTGGCCTTTCGATGTGCTCTGCTGTCGTTTTTATGGATTCATCGATTCTTCCAGTTGCACTTCCAACAATTCAAAAAAGCCTTCAACTCTCTGAAATCGCTGAAAGCTGGGTCATTAACTCTTATTTACTCGCTATTGCTTGCCTCTCAATTCTAGGGGGTAAGGCGGCTGATTTTTTTGGTCATAAAAGAGTTTTTTGCTTTGGGATGATTTTTTTTGGCTTAGCCTCTTTCGCTGGAGGATACTCAGATTCCTTTCCTTCTCTTTTAGCAGCTAGGATCTTGCAAGGGATTGCAGCCGCTGCCATGATTCCCTCATGCATGAGTATTTTGATTAATAGCGTAGATGAATCAGAAAGGGGAAGATACATCGGGTGGCTTGTTGCAATTGGCTCAATTTTTCTCTCCCTTGGGCCGTTTTTAGGAGGATTTTTAACCCAGTATTTCTGTTGGAGTTTTGTTTTTTGGATTAATATTCCCTTTATTATTATTGGCGTTTTGATCATTAAGGCAACAGTTAAAAACATTTACATTAAAAATCAATCCCTGGATTTTTCTCTTTTTTTACTGTTTGCAATCGGTTTTTTTTCTTTAATTTTAAGCCTAATGCAAGCAAAAGATCAAGGATGGCTCTCTAAGAGTGCTATGTTGTTGTTTTTACTTGCTGTTTGTTTTTCCTATTTTATTTTTCGAACAGTAAGGCAAGATAAGTTTAGCTTTTTAAACCATAAGCTTTTTTTCAATCAGAGATTTATTGGGGGATGTGCCATTGTCTTTCTTGCTCAGATTCTTCTTATGATGAGTGTTTACTGGATGATCTATTTTCAAAAGATGTATGGTTTTACGCCGATTAAATCAGGAACTCTTTCTTTGTTTTCTTCTCTACCCTTGATGATCTTTCCTCCTTTTACTGGGTATTTTTCTGATAAACTTGGACTTAAAGGACCTGTAATTTCTGGATTTCTTTTAACTTTTTTTAGTTTTACACTTCTGGCGCTTAACCAAAACTTTCTGAGTTTACCTTATTTGATTTGCTGCCTCTCTCTATTTGGAGTTGGAATCGCATGCATTATGACGCCAATTAGCGCTGCTGCTATTGGATCTGTCCCCGCTGAATTTAGAGGCCTGGCCTCTGGGGTGTACGGTACCATTAGAAGCGCGGGTGCTCCATTTGGGATCGCACTCATCGGTAGTCTTATCTCAAATATATCCTATGAAAACTTCCATAAGATTTTGAAAAATGTTGGAAGTTCTTCTTGTATTGATATAGACCGCTGCTTTGAAGGATTATCAAGAAAAGCTGAGCTCCGGCAGCTATTTCCTCTTTTAGCTGGCGATATTGTCACTCAAATTGAGGAAAGTTATCTTATCGCCTCAAAATTTGCTTATTTTATTTCTAATTGCTTTTGCGCTCTGATTTCTCTTTTTTGCATTTACCTTGTCTTAAAGGTTTTTAGTAAGAAAAAATGTAATTACTTTTAAATAAAAATCATCTTCTTTATTCAAATTAATTAAAAATTTATTGATTATTTAATTAGTTAGTTTCAAAATAAACCTAGGGATGTGCTTTTTCAGCCATAGGGTGGTTTAGGTTTATGAAGAAAACTTTAATAGAAGATATTTCTGTTGTTGATGCATTAGATAATTTAACTTCAATGACAGATTTAGATTTAGGATTAGTCAGAAAACAACTAGAGGCTCTTAAATCAAATCATGAGGTGATTTATTTCTCTAAGTGGCTCGATTTAAATGACCAAGCGAGAACTTTAGAGAATGTAAAGTTGACATTTAGAGGCATTCTTGACTACCTAAAAGAGCTGGCTAAAAAAGAGAAGGAAACTCTAAAGGGGGAGGACACTCAAAAGGGGATCCGCTCCATGATGATTTTAGCAGAAGAAGCTGCAAGCAAGGTGGATAAACTTTTTCTTCTTTATGATAAAAGCTTGCTTGATCGATCGATTAAAGAATCTAAGGAGTTCCAGGATCTTAAAGAGTTTTATCACAAAAAGCTTCTGAAAAATCTTCAAAAAAAAGAAATCGAAAAAGAACTTTGGGAAGAGACACTAGAAGAAGAAGGTCTTGATGAATTTGATATTAAGGAAAGAGGCCTCAAGGATCTAGAAACTGTTAAAGCCGATGCTCAATATGAGCTTTTTTTAATAAAAAAAGAAGATGGAAAGCCATTTTTCAACAAAAACCTGATGCGACACATTAAACTGATTCATGATTTCGATAAAATCATTGTAAGTCAGTATGAGCAGGATCCTTTTTTACTTGCAGAAAGGGTAAGAGATAGAGGAGCATTTGCATCTGCCAAAGAAATTAAAGAGAAGATAATTAGTCACATAGGTCATTTTTTAAAAACTCATGAGCATCAAAGTACTTCAGAATTTTATCAAAATCTCTCGAGCGCTCTTCACGCCTTGATTTTAGCTACTTCTACTCATAATCTAATTGAAGAAGGGGGGAGAAAAAGTTGTTTTCAATACTTTTCAGACTTCTCCTTATTTATTAAAGAGTCTCTTCTTTCTACTGATTATCATGCAAATAAGGGGATAGGTTATGAGGATCTAACGCATTTTATGAGAGATTTAATGGAGCTCTTAAATCGACTTTCTTTAGAGCTTTTTCTTCACGTAGGATCGAAGGATCAAATGATTGGACTCATTAATATTTTAATGGATCAAGTTGGAAAACATGAAAAGCAAAAAAAACCGCTAAGTAAAGAGATTTGGATTTCTCTTTTAGAGGGGAATAAGCATTTAAATGATGTCTTAAAAAAATATCCAAACGGACCGCTTTTTAAACTCATTGAGCATTTTCAAATTTCTAAAGAATCTCAGTTTGAACCCTTAGCTCAGTCAAATTATCCTTCTTTACTTTACTCGTTTCAAAACAAACAGCTCCACCTCTCGGTGTTAAGGATGCCCTCACCAACACGTCAAGAGGTCATTAACAAAGCTGAGCCCTCTATTCTTTTTGAAGGATTTATTCGCGCTTTAAACATGGATCAAAAACACGCTAAGCTTCTACTTCTCAACTTGCAAGATCGCACCTGTTGGCAAGACCACGCTAGATGCTCTGTGATTGAGGGGCTGCCAAAACGCTCAGAATACGTAGACACTATTGAAGTTTGCACTCTTGCAAAATGTACAAGTTTTTATAAACAAACTGAAGAATATCTAGGAGTTCAAAAAGGATCTGATTTTATCAGGCTATTAAAAGAGCAATTTAGCGATCCAAAAGAGTGTGGGTTTTATTTTCCCTCTTCTTTAGATCTTAAACAGTTAAATGAATTTGTCGAGAAATCAACAACGATGATTTATCATCATTTCTTCGCAGAAAAAGAAAATCTTTCAAGGAAAAACCGCCTTGATTTTATAGAGATCTTTTATTTCTTTTTAACTCTTAAATTGATCGATCTTTTAAGACCTTCTCTTTTGACAATGAGCTGTAAAGATGCAATTGACACTGGCCCCGGAGCCTATAGTGCATTTTTTGCTTTTTTGAAAATCTGCTCAGAGGATGATGTGTGGAGCAAAGAAGAGCTTGATTTCTTTTTGTGGATGATGCAATCACCTGCTCTTTTACAAAGAGAAAGAGCTATTCATTCAGATAGATTTGAAAGAGCAGTTTCTGCTCTTGAGATCTTCCATGCTGAGCTTGAGATCAATAAGGCAAAAATCTTGAAAGATTTTGAATCTTTATATTCTTTTTCAATCTTTAAGGATCTTACAGTTGCTGAATCTAGATAAAAGGGGGCTACCCCCCTTTTTTCTTTAGCTTTTTAAAAATAAATCAAGTTCATTAAGGCTTTTCATCGCAAGTGAGAAGATTCCATCTTCCTTGCTTGCTGCCTCTTCATAATAGGTGATTGTTTGATCTAACTCTTTTTTAAGCTTAACCGATTGAAATTTAAAGTCTTTAAGTTTTGGTAAAAATGTATCGCACGTCTCTTTGACAGAGGGAGGTAGGTAGGAAGATGCAAGAACTTTTTTATTTAAAGATGCAACTTCAGATAACACCTCAATGCTAACATTTATTTCTTGCTCAATTGCACCAAGTGATCCTTTAAATTCTAAGACCTCTGCTTTTATTTTTTCAAATTCCTCTTTGTAACCTGCATACTTAACTTTGTTTTCCTCAAGTGTTAAGCCTGGAAAAACCTCCATTTGATAGACTAAAACATGCACTTTCGATGCTGCTTTTCCAAGAAGTTCAACTCCCTTTTGATGCAAAGGAGGAAACATTTCTTCTATTGTATAAAAAGAACTCCCTTCATGATGAAGTTGGCCGATTGTCGGTTGGTGTGTTTTTGAGATAGCTGCCATAAGATTCTCCTAGGTAGAAAGAGCCTTAAAAAAATAAGGCCCTATGTTTAATTTATTTAGATACAAGGTTTTCAAGTTCAAATAGATTCTCAAATAATGAGATCTGGTCTTTGTCTTTTTTGGTTTTATGATAACTTGAGAAATTAGACTCAACAAGAACCTTAAGGTTAAAATAAAGGCTCGCTTCTAATTTTTTTGATTCAGCTGCATAATGGCTGCTGATTTGCCTTGAAAGACTATGAAACATAATCTGATCTTCAGGTAAGAGCTGCTCAATAAGTTCTTTTTCCTTTTCACCCAATCTTTCTATAATTTTTCTGCTAAGTAGAGCCATTAATTTTTTCTGGATAGGTTTTAACTTTTCTATGACCTCTTCTTTTGAGCTAATTTTTGGAAGATCTCCTTTTTTTACTTTAGCTATATATAGCTGTAGTAAAATTGTAAGTCTTGTTGAATCAGTATATCTCTCTTTTTGACCTTCAAATAATTCGTAAGAACTTAAAATCTCCTCCTTAAGGTCTAATTCGCTCGGGAATTTTTTAAGAGAATTTTCGATGACTTCACAAAGTATTAAAAGAGTCTCATTAGAAGTTAAAGAAAGAACTTCTTTAACTTCTAATGGGTCAGCTTCAATTAGTTTTTTTTTTCTAGCTCTTGAGCATCTTGACCTATATCAAGATTTGCTAATAGAGGGAGGAGATCATCTCTTTGCACTTGATCTGCACTAGCTGCAGAAGATAGTGAAGAACCTCCCCATCCGGTAAAAAATCCAGCAACAGAAGAAAGAAGAGACGTTGAGGTAGGGTTTACAGTTGAACTGAATTTAGACATAGAATCTTTAAAGTGTTTTTGATCCTGCTCCATAATTAACCCAAATCTTTTATCAAGAAGAGTTCCATGAATATTCCAATCTCTTAACTTAGGAAGGTATTCTTGACATACATCGTAAACCCTAAAGGCCAACGTTTCTTGTTGCCACACTCTAACATCAGAGTCTGGAACCTTAGAGCATAACTCAATTGCTCTTATAATTTGACCGTTTACTGATTTAAGAGATGCTATATAGTTTTCAACTTTTTCACTAATTCCCCTAAATTCGGGTTCTTTACTTCTAATTGAGTCTTTATTTTCTTCAATTCTTAGAAGGGGGAATATTTCAGTTGCAAGCCTCATCACTTGAATTTTTCCCGCAGTTTCCTCAAGAAGATCTATTCCCTCCTGGTAGATTTTTGGAAAAGTTGCTGCTATGTTATCAAATATAGCAGCTTCTTCAGGCTTTGATTCATTATGAAAACGCTGTCTTACTTCTGCTGTTGCCATACATATTCTCCTTTTTTAAATATTAAAATGACGCAGAAAATGGTTGCTTTTTTTAATAAATTTTTACGATATCTTTACAATATCTTAAATTTCAAGAGAATTTTTAAAATTTTTTTTTGAATCTTGAACTAGTTTAGAGAAAGATCCTCTGGGATAGAGGCAAGGGATGCAAATTTTCCTCCTTTTTGCTTTAAGCACACCTCCCAAAGTTTTTCGATAGGTGTCTCAAAAACATGTTTTGAGTTTGCATCAAGTGTAATCCAAGCTCCACTCATTAAATCTTCTTCTAGTTGATTCGGTCCCCATCCAACATATCCAAAACAAAGAAGAATAGAGGGACCCTCTTTGTTTTGAGAGGCCTCTTGCAAGAATTCAAAAGTGCCTCCTAGAAAGACTCCCTGGCAGATCTCAAGAGTTTGATCTGCTTGATGGCTATTATGAAGCAGCATTAATTGGTTTGGCTGGGCAGCTCCTGTAATCCGAAGGTGGATTTTTTTATTTTCGCAATCAGAAACATCGATCAGCTCTTCTGGTAAATCAAAATCAAAGGGTTTATTCAAAATGAGTCCAAATGATCCAGCAGAGGTGCTCTCACATACTAAAATCACTGATCTAAAAAAAAGACCAGAGGTGATTTCTGGAGTAGCAATGAGTAATGTCCCTTTTTTAACAGAGGAGAAAGGAGTAGGTTCCATCAATTTTCACACTCAAGCGGTTGGGTTGCATCTTCGAATTGCTCATTATAGTACTTAATACTATCTACAAGCTCTGAGCTTCTGCGCAGTAGCTCTGCAAAATCCTTTCTAAAAGAGGGACTATTTAAGATTTTTTGTTTTTGAGGAGTCTGCTCTGCTTTTTCAATTAAAACTGAAATTCTAGCCATTGAAGTTGTAATCATATCGATTTCACCTTCAAAATACTCTTTAAACTCCTGAGGAGTTTTAAGCGCTGTAAGTAAATTTGCCCTTTTAGCTCTAGCTCTTTGCCACTGCTTGTTGGTGTTAAATAAAATTCCGTAGTGGTTAATATCGTTCATTGTAATGTCCACTTTTGAAAAAATAGACATGAGCTTTAAGTAAAAGTCATCGTAGGAAATAAGCTTTCCAATCGTTCCTTTTCCCTGCTCAATTTGCTGTAAGATGTTTTCTAGATAAGCTGTTGAGTCTTTGATGTTGGCAATTGCAATCGCAGCGTTTGTAAATGCCTTGTTATCTTCCATCTCTTTTATGACTTTATTAACACTTGTTGAAGTTTCAGTAAAAGAAGTGAGTGTTTCACCAATTGTATCTACTAAATTTGAGTCGTTCACAGAGGCAAGAGTGTCTCCAAATTCTGTCATAGCGCGATCAAAAGATCTCACCGCATCACCTACTGCTGAGCCGTTTTGATCTACCCAGGTGATGACCCTGTCTACGGCTTCTTCGACCTTATCTGCAAGGCTTCCAAGTTCATGAAAGGCACTTTCAATTGGGTCCACTGCATTTCCATAAAGAGGGGTTTTTTCTGTTGCAAGTTTAGCCTCAAATCCGCGAGGAGGGTATTTGGGCATAATTACCACAGAGCGCTCTCCAAGAAGTCCGGTTGTTTGTATCGTAATTTCATCTGTTGTGTAGACCTTTACATGAGAGTCAATATGAGCTGTAAGCTGGTAATAGTAGATTTGTCCAAGTTCATCTGTTGGCTGCGCTCTTGCGTTATTAATTGTTTGGATGGATGTGATTTCTCCAATGGGTTTTCCAGCAAAAGTCACTCTTGTTCCGACATTGATTCCGTTTACATTGGAAAAACGAATAAAGAGAACTTGTTTATTGTCACCAATACTTGGCTCAACAAATAAAATCATTCCGATGATAAGTCCGCATGCTACGACCACAAAAAGGCCAATTAACATGGTTTTAGTCTGATTTAACATAATCTCTCTGCCTAAATGTTCTAGGGTCTTGTGTGATTGTTTTTCTCAAAAAATCAATCACAGGATCATCAATTTTTAAAAAATTATCGGGAGTGTCAACGTATGCAATTTTTCCATCTTTATGCAAGGCAAGCCTGTCTGCAACATAAAGAGCTGATATAATATCGTGTGTGACAACGATACTTGTTGGCTTGAGCTCTTTTTGAGTTTTTACGATAAGTTCATTAATTTGCATTGCAGTGATTGGATCAAGTCCTGTGGTTGGCTCATCATATAAAAGATATTGAGGTCTATATACAATCAGTCTTGCAAGAGCAGCTCTTTTTTTCATTCCTCCGGATAAATCAGAGGGCATTTTTTTTTGAACCCCCTCAAGACCAACTAGTTCAAGTGCGTAATCCACTCTTTCTTTGATGTCCTTTTTATCATGTTTATGACCTGTGATTGGATCTTTATGTTGAGCTAGATAAAATCCAACGTTCTCTTCGATATTCAATGAATCAAACAAAGCAGCCCCTTGAAATAGCATGCCCATATTCTTTGTTACGTTTGTAAGCTTCTCTCCAGATAGTAGTGTAACTTCTTGACCGTCGACATCAATTGAGCCTGAATCTGGCTTGGTAATTCCTATAATGTGTTTCAAAAGAACGCTTTTTCCAACACCTGATCTTCCTAAGATTACAAGAGTTTCCGAGGTCTCAATATTGAGACTTAGTCCTTTTAAAACCTCATTGTCATCAAATTTTTTCCAAACATCTTTAACGATGATCATATAAATAACCTTTCTATTTGATCTCTTATGATGTTTAGTCCAAGTGTGATTAAAAAGTTGCTAAATAGAATGCATGTATAACAAATGACAACGCTATTAGTTGTAGATCTTCCAACTCCCTCAGCTCCACCTTTTGTGATCATTCCCCTATAACAAGAGACAGTAACTATAAAAATTCCAAAGATAAGCGCCTTGACAAATCCAATAAAAAAATCGAAGGTTTTTATATATCTTGGCATCGGATCGAAATAGGAAAAAGGAGCCATTTTGAAAAAGTAAACAGCAACGAGGTATCCGCCGAAAATCCCCATAAAAACGCTGAATGCAGTTAGAAGGGGCATCATAAAAATTCCAGCAATAAACCTTGGAGAGATAAGATACCTATGAGGAGTGACAGCCATTGTGATTAAAGCATCGATTTGCTCTGTCACTTGCATGGTCCCAAGTTCAGCGCACATCGCAGCGCCGACTCTTCCTGTTACCATGAATGCAGTTAAAACAGGTCCAAGTTCTGTGAGCATGGCTTTTGCAACCATGATTCCAGTAGCTCCAGCAAGTCCCTTATCGGCAAGCTGAAAAAAGCTTTGGGCTGCAAGAACAAGACCTGTTGAAAATCCAGTCATTGCAACAACAGGTAAAGAGAGTACCCCTATATTATAGAGCTGCTCTCTGACGAGCGACCACTGCGGAGGTTTTTTTAAAGTAACCACAAAAACATCCCAAATGAGAAGGGAATACTTTCCTACCTCATTGATATAGCTCATTTTGCTTAGTAATCTATATATGATATTCATACGCTTTTTGATGTTAAGCCCTTAATTGCGGATTGTAGGGATTTAACTCATTAGCGTAAAGTGATTATTTGAAATAATAGTATTAACTTTTTGTTTTATTATAATAGTGTTTATGAAGGGGGCTGATTAAATTAAGATAGGGAGATGTTTTATGAGAAACTCTTTTTATTTGATACTTATGATTCGGAGATTTTTGAAAAAGGATGAAATGTAATTTAGGCCCTTTTATTAAGATAAGGGCCTAAATTTGAGTTTATTAACCTCTAAACGAGAAGGCTCCGCCTGATTTGTCAATCATTGAGGCTTTAGCGTTTTGCATATCCGTTAGAAGACTTTTTAATGCTTCTTTTCTAGACTCGTTTGTTCTTTTATCAGATTCCCAAACTTTTGTTGAGTTTTGAGTCAGCTCTTCAATTAAAGCACTTGTATTTTGCGTTGAGTTTTGAGAGAGATTGTCGGCAACTCTTGATCCAAACGATGTTCCATTGTTTCCTAAAGAGGCAAGTAAATCTGCCGCTTGTTTATCAAGATCTGTAATCCCAGCTCTTGAAGAAAGCGCAACAGATCCAATCGAGCATGCTGCAGATGTTACTAATAAAGCTGCAGAAACAAAAGCCATAGTTTTATAGACTTTAGCAACTTCATGTTGCTTTTGCTGTTTACTTTGATTTGTTTGCTTCCAGATTGCTTCTAGATCTTTTTCTTTCTCATTTCCTGATTTGATGTATTCCTCAACTTGATCTTCCATCCTAGATAAGATGGCATTTGCTTCGATTAGAAAGTTTTTTGATTGAATATGATCCATAGTTTTCTCCTAAAATATAATTTGTTACGCAGGAAAGTCTGCGGTTAATACACGCATCACATCTCTTGTATAGCGAGAGTTGGCTTTTGAGATTTGTTTGATGCTTCCCACGAAATTTTTTGTTAAGCTTTGAAAGCTAGTTCCAGCTCCCTTTAATTTTTGCTCATAAGTTTTAAGTGTTGTATCGGTTTTAGTATGCAGAGCCTCAAGTTGTGAGAGTTTTTCAAGATTTGTGTTTTTTTGCATACTTGTATAAAAAGAAAACCCGTTTGTAAAAAATGAAGAGAGTGTCGCAGCGGATTGAAAAAAAGAGGCTAAATTTTGCGATTTTAAAGCAGCCATTGTCTGAGAAGGCTTTGAAAAAAGACTATACAGACCTCCTCCAAGTCCTCCAACGAGCCCAACTAAGCTACTTACAATAGATGTTGCTGCAATAAGTTTTGAGTTGCACTCAAATCCTTGCATTAAATTAGAGCTAATCCCTCCGATCCCGGAAAAGACTAAACTTCCGCCTGGGACAATTTGACCTGATGTAATGAGGCCAGCTCCAGCTAAAATTGAGATCGAGTTTGTGACATAATTACAAATTCTTTGCCTTGACTCCCAAGTCTTTTTAGATCGCTTAGTATCTAGGATTTGCTTTTCAGCATGTCTTAAATTTTGTTTTGTTTTACTAATTTTTCCCCCGATTGAATCTTGCTTTAATTCAGCGGGCTCTCCATTTGAAATAATGTAATCTTGCATTGTATCAATCATTCTTGCAAAAATAATTGGAGATGCCTCTTTACTTGGAGTGAAATCTGCTTCAAGTGTTGGCTTAGAAGGGGTGAAGTTTGTTTCTTCGTTTTTATGGGTAATTTCAGCGCGAAACCTTGAGTCTTGCGCATGAATAAGAGGTTTGAGCTCTAAATCAGTTTTGGATATTTCCATACTTTATATTACCTTTTTTTAATCCAGCTGGAATTTAAATGATTGATCTTTTCAACAAGATCCACCTGATCTTGTTTGACTCTTGCTTTTGCACTCTCAAGAGCGATAAACGCCTCCTCTTTTTTTTCTAAGCAAAATAGACATTCTGCTGCATGAAAATGAGGTAAAGCATCTTCATCATCAATTAAAGAAGCCATAGACCATGCGTTTATAGCTTCTTCATAATTTTTACTCATTTGTAGACAAGCTCCAAGTCCAAGCCAAAATTTCTTTTCATAGGGCCTTGAAAGAACAAGTCTTTGAAAAAGATCTTTTGCGGCCTCATAATCACTCATTTGATATAGATTAAACCCAAGAGAGTAAAGAAGAGTCACATCTTCATTTGTAAAATCAGAAGGAGCGAGCAGTCCATGCGTTTCAAGATTCATTCCAATTTTTCTTAAGGCTTTTTTTAGCACTTCTTGGTCTAAACTCAAAATTAACCTCTAGCTGAACTTCTGTTAATGTGGCTATTGACTTCAGCAAATTTTTTCGGGAACTCTTTCAAAATATCCACAAGAATAGTAAAGAGTTCGATAAACATCCTTAGCTCATTTGGAATTTTCTGATATTTGAACTCAAAATGTCTTTGCACTTTCTCAAGTTCAGGAATTAACTTGTCATCTAGCTGCTCAAGTGTAAGTTTTGAGAAATCTAGCTCTTCTAAGTTCACTTTAAGGTTGTTATATTCATCCATGTCTCTTTCTTTTAGAGATTCTTTCCACTCATTCCATAGATTTAAAATGTTTTCTTTGAAATGGGTTAAATCGAGACCCTCTTTAGAACCTCCCTTTAGATGCTTGTAGCTGGCTTTTAGGTGGTCTTTCAAATTTGAGAGCTTATGGTTTAACATCTCTTGTTTTGCTTCAAGCTTAGATAATCTTGATTGATGGAGGTCCTCAGCTAAAAACATCAGCTTTGAACCTTCAAGGCCAAAGTTGTATTCACGGCCTAAAGAGCTTTGCTCAGAGTCTACTTTTAAATCAGACATAAGATCCTTATCTTTTTGTAAAATTAATCACTAACGCACCTACAATTTTATTCAGAAATGAAATTAATTTCAATTTTTTTTATCTTTAATTTATTTATATACAATGATTAATAATAAAAATTACTTAAATATAATAAAAAATATTTTAAATTATAGCTTATCTCACGTTTACAAATTTTAAGATCTTATTTAGACTTGAAAATTTAAAATTTCAATTCAGGTATTTGGATCTATGATAAACGAAAGAGAGAAGTCTAAAGAAATTTTTAAACACCTTAAAAACCTTTTACCTGGGGGAGTGAACTCACCTACAAGAGCGTTTAAAGGGCTTGGGGTTGATCCCTTAATTATTCATCAAGGGTTTGAAGATATGATAGAAGATGTCGATGGAAATCAGTATATTGATTTTAATTTGGCATGGGGCTCTTTGATTTTAGGCCATTTGCATCCAAGTGTCGTTAAAAATGTCAAAGATCAAATCTCACGAGGTACATCTTTTGGAATTACAACAGAAATAGAGCTTAAATTTGCCGCTAAATTAAATGCGGTTGTTCCATCGATTGAAAAAAGTCGAGTTGTTGCTTCAGGGACGGAGGCAACGATGACAGCTATTAGACTTGCAAGGGGATATACTAAAAGAAATCTCATATTAAAATTCAATGGACACTATCATGGGCACAGTGATGCTTTTTTAATTAAAGCTGGATCGGGGGTCTACGAGCACTGCGAAGATTCTTCTTCAAAAGGGGTTCCAAAAGAAGTTGTTCAGCACTCATTATCGATTCCATTTAATGATATAAAGACACTTTTTCATGTTGCAAATCAACATAAAGAGGAGCTTGCAGCAATCATTCTTGAGCCTATCGCGGGCAATATGGGTGTTGTCTCTGCTTCTTTTGAGTTTATAGAGGCTTTAAAGGAAGTCTCTAAATTAACAAGTGCTTTAATTATTTTTGATGAAGTTATCACTGGCTTTCGAGTCGCAAGATCTGGCGCTCAAAGTCTTTATGGGATTTCTCCTGATTTAACAACATTTTCGAAAATTATCGGAGGGGGATTCCCAGTTGGTGTTCTTGGAGGAAGGAAAGAGATCATGGATATGCTAGCTCCAAATGGAAATGTCTATCAAGCGGGAACACTATCTGGAAATCCTGTTGCGTTATCTGCTGGAATTGCTGTTTTAGAAGAAATTTCAAAAGAGGGGTTTTATCAGGATCTGATTGAAAAATCAGAAAAATTTCTCGATCCAATTCAGCAGATCATCTCTAATCTTTCCTACAGAGTGACCCTCAATAGATCGGGGCCTATGTTTTCTTTATTTTTTGGAGTGGAAAAAGTTAGCTCTTTTGAAGATTTAGTTTCTTTAGATAAAGAGCTTTTTAATGATTTTTTTAAGTACCTTTTTGAAAGAGGCATCTATATTTCCCCATCAGCTTTTGAAGCAAGCTTTATCAGCTCCGCACATAAAGAAGAAAACTTAAGGTATTCTCAAAAGGTAATTATTGATTTTTTACTCAAAGTGGATCAACAAATCAAGAGTGGATCAATATCTAAAAAATATGATAGATGTCAGTTAATACATTAAAAGTAGAAGGTCTATGAATCAATTATTACAACTATTTTCATTTCTTTTTTTCTCTATTTCCCTTTCACTAAGTGCACTCAATAAAGAGCCCGATTCACTTAGATATGGGGCAATTACAGCGGATAAACTTCATGAAGAATTTAAGGAGAGAATTTCTCTTTCTGAGAGTAAAACAGGACTCATCGGATATATTGATTTTTTTCCATCAGAGGCAATTAATGATTCTACCTACATTTATATCCAGTCAGCTCTTGATTTTTTTAAATTAAATAAAGTTGCTTTTATCATCGTTAGAATTAATGCAGAAAAAGGAGAGATCTTCCCAACTCTAAAAATTGCAGAGCTTTTTCAAAAATTTGATTTTAATGAAAAGATTCCATTTATTGCCTACATAGACAACTTAGCAATTGGCTGCGGAGCAATTATTGCCTACTCCTGTAGGTTTATTGCTATTAACGAAAACTCCTATATGGGAGGGGAGTCTCCAGATAAAAATATTAAATCAAATCTTCTTCCTGAGGCGTATAAACCCTATATCTTAAATGAGTTTGCCTCTCTTGCAGCCTCTTATGGAAGAGATCCTCTACTTGCCCAAGGAATGGTTGATATCAATATGATTTTAGTTGAAAGAAACGGAGAGCCTGTTGTTTTAAGTTCTACCCTAGATGTGGTCTATGATACGGCAAATCCAGATGTGATTCTTTCAGCTGATAAAGAGTATCTGACATTGAATGCAGATCAACTATTAAAGTATAATGTTGCAGATTTTTGCATTCAGAGTAGAGAGTGGCCTTTTGTTAGCGGTGAGAACTTTGGTAAAACACCCCTTTCTCAAGAGCCTTATCTGTTTTTATATAGTAATTATTTAGTGAAAAACTACTTTAACCCTTTTCTTGCACTTCTTTTATTTTTAAGTTATCCCCTTATTTCGGGAATTTTGATATTTACCGTTATCTCCTTATTTTATTTACAAATTAGATTAAGCAAGTTCTCTATTTATTCGATTCTTTTGATACTTGTTTCTACTTTAACAGCCCTTTCTGCTTATGGACTTCGCTCTGCCTCTTGGATTGAGTGCAGTTTTCTTTTTATTGGTTTAGTGATTGTGGTTTTAGATCATTTGTTCCTAGGCGGGACAAACATCTTCGGTTCATTTGGGATAGCGCTGCTTATTGTGAGCTTATTTATGGTCATGATTCCAGGATTTGAAAAAGTGGGTCTTCTTGATCTTGATTCTTTAGTTTTTTCCCTAAAATCGATTCAAAATAGACTATACGCTCTTGCCTCAGGGCTTTTTTTAAGTCTTATTTTTATTTCTTTTTATAAAAGAGCGCAAGTTCGTAAAAAGGGCTTGTCAAATATTGAAAAGAAGGATAGCAAAGACAATACATCCGAGAAAGGATATCAATTTACATCTTCTAACTCGTTCCCCCAAATCGGAGAAGAGGGATTTGCTCACTCTTCTCTTCGCCCGCTTGGAAAGGTCTCAATAAAAGATCAGATCTATGATGCAGAAAGTAAAGATCAAGAGCAAATTTTAAGAAAAACAACAGTTGTTGTTGTTGGGTATAACCAAACAAGAATTGTTGTAAAACCTAAATGAACTAAAGCCCTTTCTTCTCTGGTTCAATCCAATCTAAAGAGGAAAGGGATCTAAGTTCTAGCTGAGATTCTCCAATCAGCATTTTTTTTCCTCCCACTTCTACTAAATAGAGCATAGATTTAGGACTTATTGCTCTTTTTTCAAGGATTTTGATGTTTCTAAAGTGGTTGGCTTGTTGCATTCTTGAAGAGGCAAACTTTTTAAAAAGATAAAAAGCTAAAGCAGATAAAAGAATCAGCGTCAGTAAAACAAAAACAATTTTATAGATAGCAGATTCGTAGCTCGCTTGGGTAGATTGAAGCTCAGAGAGATCTATCGGCTCTTTCTCAGATTCGGTGAAAGAGGAGTCGTTGACTGTTTTTCCTCCCTCTTCCAGAGAAAAAGAGGGGGAGATAATTAAAAAGAAAAAAGCAAATAAAAATTTTATCATAGAGTCCAACTTGTGTTTTTGCCCTAGTATAAATAGCAAATCTCAAAGATCTTGTCACAATTTTTTATAAAAAGATCTTCTATTAGTATTTATTTAAAATAGATGATAATATGTTACATCAAATTAAGAGGATTACTCAATGTATAAAGGAACAATTGGACTTGATATCGATGGAACAATCACCGATGCAAGGCATCTGATTTCTGATGCCACAAAAGAGTACTTAAGCTCACTTTATCAAGAAGGCTGGAAGATAGTTTTTATTACAGGCCGAGAGTTCTTCTATGCAATCCACGCACTTTCAGGGATTGATTTTCCTTATTATTTAGCTGTGCAAAACGGCGCTGATTTGATTGAAATGCCAACTAGAGTTCATCTTAAAAGTTTTTATTTCGATAGTAATGTGGTTTCTGCCTTTGAGAGGTTGTTTACAGAAATGAACCAGGATTTTCTTCTTTACTCAGGATACCAAAGGGGGGATTTTTGTTATTTTAGGCCGAATCGAAATTTAGATGAAATCAAAGGCCATCTTGAAGCGATGCAAAAGCGCTCTTTCCTTCCCTGGAGAGAAGTGGAATCATTTGATTTATTGGAGCAGCAAAGCTTTCCAATGATTAAAGCAATTGGGTTTGAAAAAGATTTTAATTTAGTTGAGAAGAAAATTAAAAAAGAGTGTGATGTCCACTGCGTGAGCATTAAAGATCCTAAAACAACTTATTTTCACTACCTTCTTGCAACACACTCTAAGGCATCCAAAAAACATGCCCTTGAATTTTTTATGAATAGCTACAATCTCCCAAGACCGCTGATTGTGGGAGGAGATGATAACAATGATCGCGATTCACTCTTATTTGCGGATGTGAAAGTAGTGATGGAAAACGCTCCAAAAGATATGCATGCTTTTGCAGATGTGATCGCCCCACTCTCAGTGCATGATGGGATTATTGCAGGGCTAAACCAAGCTACTAAAATCGCAAAAAACAAGGTGTAACTGTGGGACTGATTCTTGAAGAAGATCGTAAAAGATATTTTAACCAACTTGCCCTTGAAGGAGTCAAAGAGAGCTTTAGCGAAGAGATCGGATTTGTGCATGAAGGAGTGAAAATCCCCCTTCTTGAAAATTTTTATGCTGTCATTGCTCTTTGCGGCTCAAGACAAAAAGAGAGTGTAGAAAAAGCAAAAACCCTGCTTTCAAATCTTCTTTGCTTTCAGATAAAATCGGGTAGATTTCCATGTTATTTACATCAGTATCCGTCTATTAAAATGGATGTTGAACAATTAGATTTTTATTTAACTTTGGATCATTTGATCAAAGAGCATGGTTTTTGCCTTGGAAAGATTTTACTTAAAAAACTCAAAGCCTCTGCAAAAAGACTTTATAAAGATATATTGACTCACTTGACACTTCCAAACTCTTCAAGATTTTTCTTCAAATCAGCTGTTGTGAAAGCTCTTTTTGAGCAAAAGGAGTTTGATCAAGAAATTTATACTCCAAAACTTGCCTCAGAGCGCCTTGGAGAACTTCTTTTACTCTATAAAAAGATTCGCTCAGATGAGAATTTACTTCTTCAGTACTCAAAGTTTTGGCACTTAAATCTTGGAAACTATGTAGGACCACTTTTAGAGGAGCATTACTATAAAAAAGAATCAAAGCGAACAACGTTTGATTATTTTATGGAAGATTTCTATCAAAAATACTCTGAAAAGTCCCAATTAGATTCTCAGCTCAAGTTAAAAGGGATCTTTGTTAAATCAAGTCAAATCAAAGAAGATAGCCTCCCTAAAGATTTCGAAGGAGTGACACAAGAAGGTAATTACTCAATCACCTCTATGGAAAATTCTTCCCTTTTTTTCTTTAAGAGTTTTAAAAAAGAAGAGAATTGTTTGCCCTGTGGTTTTCATCTTTTGAGATGGCTTTGGAAGGATCAAGATGCTCTTTACAATTTTTGCTCGCAAAACACTAATTGCACCTTTGATGCAACCTTTGACAAAAACACCCTAGATTGCCTCTTTACCTATAAAGAGGAGATCTCTGATGAGACCCATGAGATAGATTTTTTTATATTTAAAGAGAAAAATCTAAATTATTTCGTAAATGGAAAAAAGGGGATGGTTTTTTTCTCAAAAGATTTACTCACCCTCGAATCACCAAATCATAGCCTTGAGTTTGTTTTCGAAGAGCAAGGGGAGAAAACTCAGGTGATTGGCCAAATTAGCTATGGAAATCGTCCAGCTCAACTTTATCCAAAAGCTTCTAAGTCTTTAGAAGCTTTTGATGTTAAAATTACACTTAAGACACTAAGAAAAAGTCCTGGGAGTCAATTGAAGGTTAGGTTGAGACTAACTCCAAAGGAGCCTTCATTGGAGCAAACACTTGTGAATCTAATGAAACACCCATTGCATGTAGACCATTATCAACATACAGATTCACACCAGTAATTGCAGATGCAAGAGGGGAGAGTAAAAAAGTTGCAGTGTCTGCGATCTCTTTTGCCTCTAAATGTTTTTTAAGCGGAGCATTATCATAGGAGTAATCAATCATCATATCGATGAAACTGACCCCTTTTTCTCCAATAGCTCTTGCAGCTCTCGATCTTAAAGGGCCAGCTGAGATCGAATTCACTCGGATGTTCCATTTTTTCCCTGCCTCATAGGCAAGAACCCTCGTATCACTTTCTAGTGCCGCCTTCGCAGAGCTCATTCCACCCCCATATCCAGGAACAATTTTTTCTGATGCGATGTAGCTCATTGTAAGGGCAGCGCCTCCTTGATGCATAAACGGACCAAAATACTTAACAAGGGAGATGAAAGAAAAAGAGGAGTTACTCATTGCAGCAAGATAGCCAGATCGAGAAGTTTCAAGAAGTGGTTTTTTTACCTCAGGAGCATTTGCAAGAGAGTGAACCAAGATGTCGATAGGGCCAAATTCTTTGGACACAGCCTCTGCTACTTCAGATACCGTATACCCTTCTACGTTTTGATATCGCTTATTTTCTAGGATCTCTTTGGGCACATCTTCTTTTGTATCGAACGAGGCATCAAGAGGATAGACCTTTAAAAATTCGAGCATTTTTCCATTTTCTAGTTTTCTCGACTCATTAAACTTACCCGTTTCTAAAGAAGTGGTAAATATTTTTAAAATAGGGGTCCATGTTCCCACAATAATTTCAGCGCCGGCTTCTGCAAGAGATTTTGCAATTGCCCATCCATAACCCTGGTCATCGCCGATTCCCGCTATAAATGCTTTTTTACCTTTTAAATTTAGGATGCTCACAGTTCACTTCCTTTTTTGTAAAATTAGTTTCAAGTACTTGAGGCGTTATAGCAAAATTTAAACTATTTTCACAACAAAAGGATGAGATGAGATCGTTAAGATTCAAAAATCCTTTTCCAACCTTCTGCGGTTAGGATTTTGCTTAGTTTTAGTTTGAAAGAGCTTCCTCTAAAAGGCACCGGATCATAAGAGCCAACAGCTGCTGGCTGATGATGAGTCAAGGAATTAATCTGAGCGTCAGTTTCAGCTTTCGCTTTTCTTCTGACTTTAGGTTCAGATTCCTTCACCAATCTCGACTCCTTCTCAACACTTTTCAGTTTTGAGGGGAGTTCAGGGGATTTCCTCTTGCTTTTTTTAGAGGAAGCTAACTCTTTTTTGCTTTCCTTTTCAGAAAATAAAAAGGAAAAGACACTTTTTTTCTTAGCAGTAGAGGTAGAGGGTTTCGCTTTAGTTTTTTTAGATTTCGTCTTTACAGCAACTACCTTTTTCTTTTTTGCTACCGCTTTTTTAGCTCCCTTTTGGGTAGAAACAGCGACTTTCTTTTTGACTTTGGTCACCTTTTTAGTCTTTGATGCGCTACTCTTTTTTGTTTTTTTTGTCTTAACCATAAAGTTACTTTATTGTTTCATCCCACATCTTTCATTCTATGTTGAAAATAGGGGGTCGTCAATCCCTTTTTCTTTAAAAAAAATAATTTTGGCTATAACTTGGAGCAGATCAGGAGGTTAAAGAGAGTAGATTTTTTTCAAAAAGTGAAAATTAAACCTCATTTATTTTAATCATCTATGGATGAGTGCTTTAAGTGGATTAGGCGCTGCTAACTGATTCACCTTTAGCTAATTGAAAAAATGTAAGATCTAATCAGAGTTGTACTAAAAAAGATTAATAAATTAGACTCCCTATAACAATTCACAAATGAGGCCAAGTGTCTGAGATCTTAATTCACTTAGAGGAAAACTTTGCAACCGAGATTTATTCTACGTTAGGAGCTTTAGAGTGTAGAACAGATGCTCCCAAGGAAAATGGGGGAATCGGGGTTAATCTTTCTCCAACTGATTTACTTGCAGCCTCCCTTGGATCTTGTATCTTAACTATTTTGAGTTTGTTTGCTAAAAAAGCAAAAGTTGAGCTTTTTGATGTAAAGGCAAAAGTGATAAAAACTCCTGCTTTAGGCGGGGGAATCGGAGAGATTCAAGTGGATGTCTACATTGAAGCAGCTCTTGAAGATTCAGTGAAAGAGAAGCTAGAATATGGAGCGCGTCATTGCCCAGTCCATCAACTTATCAGTGATAAAGTGAAACAATCGATTAATTTTTACTACAATCAAACCTTAAAATAAGAGAGTTAAGTGCGATTTTATACAGTTTCTTCTTTTGATAAACATCTTTCTGAGACCCTCTCTTTGCCATCTCAAGAGTTAAGTTTACTCTCTTTTGTCGCTTTGGATCCGTTTGAGAAAAGTTTTTTAAGGGAAAAAGCTCTTTTTCAAATAAAAAAGAAATTTTCAGATGTTAAGGCTATTGTTTTAGATCTTTCTGAAGTGACCCTCCAAGAGCTAAATCAAGAGGTCAGCTCATGTGATTTGTTTTTTTCTCGAAAGCTTTATATCTTTAAACATCTAGATAAAGCATCTAAGCAAATTTTAGATGGAATCACCGAGCTCACAACTCAAAGAAGAGTGGATTTTGCAATTTTTGAGTCGTCAGAGGGAAAAGTAGAAGAGAAATTCTATGAAAAGGTCAAAAAGCAACTAGTTACCCTTGATTTATCAAGAGAAAAGCCTTGGGAGAGGAAAGAGAGGGTTTTTCTTTGGCTAGATCAAATAGCACATAAAAGAAAGAAAAACATTCATAAAGAGGTTCTTGAGTTTTTATACGAAAAATGTCAAAAAGAGTTTTCTTTCATGTTTCAAGAGATCGAAAAACTCATTTGCTTTATCGATCCAGCGACGGCTGTTACCCTTAAAGATGTGCAAAAGATCTGCCTGACTCAAACAGAGGTAAACAACTGGAATTTAACAGAAGGACTTGTCTGGGATCCAGGCAATATTTTGTCTGATGCAGCCTCTAAAGAGGTCGATGCGCAAGAGTTTTTCTCATTATTGGGTCAAATTCGCTATCATCTACAGCTTGGGATGAAACTTAAGAAAGCTCTTGTATCAGAGGGGGATCTGCAAAAAATTTCTTCCTTATTTCCAGCTGTGAATCAAAAATCGCTAACAAAACACCTTCAAGCGCTTCCTAAAACTTCGTTAGAGTTTTTCACTACATCGCTAACGACTCTTTTTGAATACGAATTAAAAGGAAAATCAAGTAATATAGATCACACCATTTTATGGACGAGTCTTATTTGTCAATTAATTAAAAATCGCTAAGTATTACACTATGTTACTTCTACTTCCAAATGTTTTATCTCAAGAGTTAGACCATTCCCCTTTTATTTCAAAATCAGTAGATGAGGCTATATTCTCTTTAAAAGGGATCATCGCAGAAAATGAAAAAAACGCAAGGGTCTACTTAAAAAAGTTTAGTTTTTCAGAAGGAAGGACATTTAGAGATATACCAATAAAGCTTCTTAATGAGCACACAAACGACAAAGAGTTAAGTGAGCTTGCTTGCTTAATTAAAGAAGGGGGAGTTTGGGGGCTGATTTCAGATTGTGGCCTTCCCTGCATTGCAGATCCTGGAGCCTCTCTTGTAGCAATATGCGCAAAGCATGGTGTGAAAATCAAAACGTTTGCTGGACCCTCCTCGATTGTGATGGCATTGCAGCTAAGTGGAATTTACTGCCAACAGTTCTCTTTTTTAGGATATCTACCTAAAGAAGAAAAAGAGCTGATTGCAAAACTTAAGTTCATAGAGAAAGAGGCTCTTGAGAAAAAGGTGACTTTTGTTTTTATAGAAGCACCCTATAGAAATGATAAGCTACTCAAACAACTCCTTGCAAATCTATCTCCAAAACTTCGTCTTTGCACAGCTTGTAATTTAACCTTATCTACTGAGTTTGTTAAAACACAAACAGTGGATGAGTGGAGAAAAGGCTCAATTGGCTCTTTTGATGATATGCCAACTGTTTTTGTTGTTGGAAAGTAATTAAATTAGAGCCTCAGCGACGCTATCGTAAAAAAGAAACCCTTTTTCTGTTAAAAAGAGTCGATTTTTTTCCTCTTTCAAAAGTCCTTTTTGAGAAAGAGATTCTATCTCACTCTTAACGCTTAGAGGAAGAAACTGAATGTGTTTATTTATCTCAATTCCCTCTTTTAGGCGCAGTCTTATGACAAGAAGCTCTCTTAGATGAGCTTCTTCTTCAAGTTTTTCCTCAAAATCGATTGGTATTTGATTTTTTGAAATAAGAGTTGAGTATTTATTGACATCAGAGATGTTTTTGAATCTTTTTTTCTCAAAATAACTAAAAGCTGCAGGTCCATAGCCGTGGAATTCTCTTCCAAGCCAGTAGCCAACATTGTGCTTTGAGTGAAAACCTTTTTTACAAAAAGCTGAAATTTCATATCGAAAAAGCCCCATTTCTTCAAGAGAGAGCAGGGCTAAATTTAAAAGATGAAGGCTTTTAGATTCACTTGGCAAAGAGGGCTCTAAAAGCTTTCTTTTTTTATAAAAAACAGTCTGAGGCTCGATGGTTAGATTATATAAAGAAAGGTGAGTGATTGGCAGCTGCTTTGTGATCGCAAGAGTTTCACACCAATCTTTTTCTGTTTGAGAGGGAAGATCATACATCAAATCAATCGAAATATTTTCAAATCCAATTTTAAAGGCGTTCAAAATTGCAGCTTGGGCCTTTTTAGAATGATGCTGCCGCTCAAGAGTCTTTAATATTTCATCGTTAAAAGATTGAACCCCAATTGAGAGACGGTTGATTTTTAGCTGCTTTAAAGAGCTTAAATACTCATAACTTAAATCTTCAGGGTTAGCTTCAAAGGTAATTTCAATGTTTGGATCAAAGTGTAGATTAGAGCTAAAAATTAAAGATAAAAAATCTTCGATAAGATCTAAAGAAACCTGGGATGGGGTTCCCCCACCAAAATAAATAGAGTAGATTGTTTTTTTTTCAAGATAGGCAAGCTTGATTTCCCACTCTTTTTTCAAAGAGTCAAAAAAAGCACTTTGGGACTGCTTTTTAGTTTTTATCACATAAAAGTGGCAGTAAGGACATTTTTTGGAGCAGAAGGGGAGATGAAAATATAGGCTAACATATGATCCAAGCTCGAAGTCTTGGATCATCAAAGAATTACCATCCATTAGAATCTGGATCTTCTAAAACACCTCTTCTCCAGCGGTTGCTGTCAGAAAAAGGATCGTCATCTTCATCTAAAGAGGTGATGTCTTCTGATAAAGTTTCTTCTGAGTCATCAGCTGAAGTCTCAGATTCTGTAAAGGTGTCATTATCTAAATCAAGACCTGCATCTGTTATGCCTGTCTCGTCAAGATTGATATCAGGAATGGTATGCGCCTCTTGAAATCCAGAGCGTGGTTGCTGATTTCTTTTCGGAGCAATATATTCGAGCTCATCGTTTTCTTTTAGATAACGTAGACGCTCTTTCTCTTCGTCAATTTTTTGGTGAATAGATTGCATTTCTAAAGAATGTTTCTCTAAATCTTTTTTAGGAACAAGTCCTAGCTTGAGCCACTGCTCTAAATCGCGAAGCTCTGTTTCTAATTTTTTTAGTCTTTCACTTTTAACATTCATAATAATATAAAAGCTCACTCCTCAAAGAAATTTAAAATTTTGCCAAAAGTTTAATGGTTAAAATGAATTACTTTCCACTTCTTTCTTGAAAAAGGTGAAGGGGGGTGATTCCGGCTGTATGCGTTTGTTTACTCAAAAAACTATTTTTTTAAAAGTTTTTTTTAATTTTGCGGAACTTGTATTAAAAATTATTCCAAATAAATGTTGGTGTTTTTTTGAGATGTTTTGTTATAGCTAAACTTAGAAAAAATATTTAACAGATCCTCATAGTTATGTTTGATAAAAGTTTTGAATACGCAAATCTTTCTAACTTGGCATTTATTGAAAAGATCTATGCAGAGTATAAGCTAGATCCCTCAAAAGTTGATCCTTCCTGGGTTTATTTTTTTGAAGGAATGGAGCTTGCCTCATCGCTTGCAAAAGTTCCCTTTCATAAGATTGAAAAATCTGAGAAGAGCTCCGCGACTAGATTTTTATTAGAATGGTTTCGATTTTATGGACACCTCTATGCAAATATCAACCCCTTAAAAGAGGCAAAAGAGCTTCCTATTCATATACCTTTAGCCTACGCAGGATGTGATAGCTCAGATCTTTCTAAAACTGTAGAAACAAAAGGGTTGCTAGATGAGGACTCCTTAAATATTTCACAAATTATTTCTAAACTTCAAAGGATTTATGCTTCAAATATTGGAATTGAGCTACTTCATCTAAGCGATGAGAAAAAAGAGTTTATCACCTCCTATTTTGAAAAAGGGGATTTAGATCTTAGCCCGGAGCAAAAGCTTGAAGTTTTTACTCTTCTCAATCAATCAGAACTGTTTGAGTCCTACATTCACCTAAAGCATCCAGGTCAAAAAAGGTTTTCGCTGGAAGGAGGAGAGTCTTTTATTCCTTCGCTTCATGCTTTGATTAAACAAGCATCTAATGAGGGGACTAAAGAGTGCGTGATCGGAATGGCTCATAGAGGGCGCCTTAATGTTTTAACTAATGTGATGGGAAAAGGGTATCAAGATGTTTTTGTAGAATTTACTCCAGGATACATTCCCCCATCTTCAGAAGGACGAGGAGATGTAAAGTACCATAAAGGGTATGTTTGTCAATTTAATGCTGGCAGCGCAAAGACTGTAAGACTTGAGCTATGCCCAAACCCAAGTCACCTTGAATCTGTCGATCCAGTTCTTGAAGGAATTGTCAAAGCAAAGCAAATCAAAGAGAAGCAAAGTGCCTCGATTTTGCCAATTATGATCCATGGAGATGCCTCCCTAGCAGGGCAGGGGGTGGTCTATGAAGTGCTTCAAATGTCAAAAATTGATGGATATTCAACAGATGGAACAATTCATTTTGTGATCAATAATCAAATCGGATTTACAGCAAACCCAAGCGAGGCTCGCTCAACCAAGTATTGCACAGACATAGCTAAAGGATTTGAAATTCCAATTTTTCATGTGAATGGAGATGACCCAGAAAGCTGCGTAAAAGTTGCAAGATTTGCTGCCATGTTTAGAGCTAGATTCAAATGTGATGTCTTTATCGATATTCTCTGCTACAGAAAGTATGGACACTCTGAAGGAGATGAGCCGTTTTTTACTCAGCCAGCTCTTTATAAAGTCATTCAAGCAAAAGATAACGTAAGAAATCTTTATAAAGCTCAGCTTATAAAAGAAGGAGTTATTACAGAGGAGAGAGCCTCTTTTATTGAAAAAGAGTTTTTAGCCTTACTTGAGTCTCCAAGTGAGAAAATAAACAACCAGAGTGAACCTGAAAAGATCAAAACCTTAAAATCCCCTGAAATTACAGAAAGTAGACTAAAAGCAATCACATCTAAATTTTGTGAGTTTCCAAAAGAGCTAAAAGTAAACTCAAAAATTGAAAGGTTATTTCAAGAAAGAAAAGCGATGGTTGAAAAAGCAGAGGCGATTGATTGGGGTCTTGCAGAGTATTTAGCCTACGGAGTTATTTTATCAGAGGGGCGCTCAGTTAGGATTTCTGGTCAAGATTGTAGAAGAGGAACTTTTGCTCATCGCCATGCAGCAGTTGTCGATCAAGAAACTGAAGAAAATTATTTCCCCCTTTCTCATTTATCGCAGGATCAGGGAAAGCTCTACGTGTACAACTCACTGCTTTCTGAATATGCTGTTTTAGGATTTGAGTATGGATATGCTCAAATTGCAAAAGAGGATCTGACGATTTGGGAAGCTCAATTTGGCGATTTTGCAAATGGGGCTCAAATCATTATAGATCAGTACATCTGCTCTTCTGAGCAAAAATGGGGAGTTAGATCGCCAGTGACTCTAATGCTTCCTCACGGCTATGAGGGGCAAGGGCCAGAGCATACATCTGCTCGCCTTGAGAGATTTTTGCAGCTTGCAGCCCAAGAAAATATGAGAATCATCATGGCAACCCGACCCGCACAAGTCTTTCATGCACTTTTAGAGCAGGTTTTTTCAGATGTTAAAAGACCTCTTGTTTTATTTAATCCAAAAGGTCTACTTCGTTTTACACCAAGCTTAAGCAAACTCTTAGAATTTACCGAAAGCGGTTTTCATAAGGTGTTTGGGGATGAACCCCATCTAGCTGCTACCAAAGTTTTAATTTGCTCTGGAAAGGTCTATTACGATCTTCTATCTGAGCGGGAGAAACGAAATTTAAATGATGTAGCAATTATTCGCATTGAGCAGCTCTATCCTTTGGATACTCAGGGTATTAAAGAGCATTTAATGAAATTCAACTCAGCTAAAAAGTTTGTTTGGGTACAAGAAGAGCATAAAAACATGGGCGCTTATTTTTTTGTTGAGCCACATTTAACTCAAATTTTAAAAGAAAGAGGATCTTTAGAGTATGCCGGGCGCGATGAGAGCGCTTCGCCTGCTACTGGATCGATGGCTCTTCATGGCAAAGAAAAAGAGCAATTTATCAATCAGGCATTTAATTAAAGGGAAAGGGGATGAAAGTAGAAATCAAAGTTCCAGCGGTTGGAGAATCGGTCACAGAGGCAACTGTAGCAAGAATTATCAAACAAAACGGCTCCTTTGTTGAAAAAAATGAAGAAATTTTAGAACTAGAAACCGATAAGGTAAATCAGGTTGTTACAGCACCTGAAAAAGGGGTTTTGTCTCTTCTTGTAACGGTGGATCAAAAAGTTAAGATTTCTGAGGTCATTGGATCTATAGAACCCGCATCTATCCCTTCTAAACCTCAATCGGCACCTGCAGCAGTTGAGGTAAAAAAAGAAGAGGTGAAAAAAGAGGTCTCTTTTGTAAAAGAGGCGATTCGAATACCAACTGAGCAGTATTTAAAAGAGCAAAAAAAAGAGGAGCCTGCAAAAAAAATGGAAGCTCCGCTTCCCTGTGATAAAAAAGCACCATGCCAAACTCCTTCTGGAAAAAGAGTGAGAATGAGCGGTTTAAGAAGAACGATTGCTCAAAAACTTGTAGAGGTTAAAAATACAACAGCGATGCTAACTACTTTTAATGAAGTAGATATGTCAGCTGTGATGAAAATCCGCTCAGATCAAAAAGATCAGTTTGAAAAGAAATTTGGCGTGAAACTTGGTTTTCTTTCCTTTTTTGTAACAGCATGTTCTTCTGCTTTGAAGGCCTTTCCAGAAGTGAACGCTTATATTGAAAAAGATGAAATCGTTTATAACGACTCCCATCATATAGGGATCGCAGTCTCCACAGAAAAAGGGTTATTTGTTCCAGTTCTAAGAGATTGTCAATCTCTTTCTTTTGCGCAGATTGAATCAGAGGTGATGGTATTTGCGAAAAAAGCACGGGAGGGGAGCATTGGGATTGCAGATTTGCAAGGGGGAACTTTTACAATTACAAATGGAGGAGTCTTTGGCTCACTTCTTTCAACCCCGATTTTAAATCCTCCTCAAAGCGCAATTCTTGGAATGCATAAGATTCAAGAGAGGCCTGTTGCTGTGGGTGGCCAAGTTGTCATTCGTCCTATGATGTATCTTGCTTTAAGTTACGATCATCGGATCATTGATGGGAAAGAAGCTGTTGGCTTTTTAGTTCACATTAAAGAGTGCCTTGAAAATCCATCTAAACTTCTTCTTGAATCATAAAATATGTGTGAGTGATGAGTGTGTCAGTTGATAATAAATTTGATTTAATCGTAATTGGAGCTGGACCTGGTGGATATGTTGCTGCAATAAAAGCAGCTCAACTAGGGCTTAAAGTTGCATGTGTTGAAAAGTATCAGCCGCTTGGTGGAACTTGCTTAAACGTTGGGTGCATTCCGTCTAAGGCACTTTTGCAGTCGTCAGAAGTCTATTCTTTTACTAAGCATCAAGCTCAAATTCATGGGATCACCTTTAAAGATCTTTCCTTTGATTTGAAAAAAATGATGGAAAGAAAGCAGCAGATTATCTCTTCATTTAATCAAGGAATTGAGGGGCTTTTTAAGAAAAATAAAGTCGTAAGAATTCAGGGACGTGCCTCTTTTATTTCTAAAGATGAAATAGAAATAACAACTCTAGCTGGCAAACAAACCTACTTTGCTAAAAATTTCATTTTAGCAACAGGGTCTAAGCCCACCCCCCTTCCTTTTTTACCCTTTGATGAAAAGCAAGTTATTTCATCGACTGGAGCTCTAAGCTTAACTGAGGTCCCCAAAAAAATGATTGTAGTTGGCGCCGGGGTGATCGGAGTAGAGCTTGGCTCTGTTTATTCTAGACTTGGCTCCGAGGTGATATTTCTTGAGTTTTTAGATAGGATTTGTCCAACTTTAGATGAGGCTGCTTCTAAAGGATTTCAAAAAATTCTTGAGAAGCAAGGCTTGAAATTTCACCTCAAAGCGAAGGTTGTTAAAGGAGAGAGAAGTGGATCGGGAGTTGAAATTCACGCTGAAATCGATGGAAAAATTGAAAAGTTTTTCTCCGATGTTGCCCTTGTCGCAATCGGTAGAAAACCCTATACAGAAGGACTTGAACTTGAAAAAATTGGAGTCAAACAAGATGCAAAAGGATTTGTGATTGTAGACTCTTTTTTTAGAACCTCAAACCCCTCCATTTTAGCAATCGGAGACATCATTGATGGTCCAATGCTTGCTCATAAAGCCGAAGAAGAAGGAATTGCGGCTGCTGAGTATTTAGCAGGTCATAGCGCAAAAGTTGAGTATATGATGATTCCAAATGTTGTCTACACAACCCCAGAGGTTGCGGCGGTTGGACTGACAGAGCAGCAAGCAAAAGATTTAGGGATTCAGATTAAGACATCGATGTTTCCCTTTAAAGCCAACTCAAGAGCCCGCTGTATGGCAGAAGAGGAAGGATTTGTTAAAATTGTGGCGAGATCTGAGGATTTAAGAATCCTTGGGGTGCATATTGTAGGTCCTCATGCAGGAGAGCTGATTTCAGAAGCAGTTGTTGCGATGCAAAATAAAATGAGCGCAAAGGATCTATCTTCCACCTTTCATGCTCACCCAACGCTTTCAGAAGCTATCAAGGAATCTGCGATGATGATTGGATCCAAAGCAATCCACTTATAAAAAAAAGAAGGCTATTTCTAGCCTTCTTTTATTCTCTAGCAATTAGGGTGGGGGTTTATGACCCTCTTTGCATTAATCCAACAAAGTTCCAAGGCTTATATTCTACCGCCTTTTTACCTTCATCAGAGCGAATTGCGCACTTAACTATCTCAACTCTTGTCTCATCTCTATTTTCTGTAAAGTTGATTAGAATCTCCTTGCCTTGCAGCTGAGCCTCCTCTCCAAATCCAGCTTGTCTTCCAACCACGCTCTCAAAGCGCGCTTGTTGAGCCGGTGTCATTGCTTCATACAGAGCTTTGATCGATTCTCTAAATGTTGAAGCATCTATAACCCCAGAGTTTAGATTTTCTCTGATTGCATCAATCATAGAAACTCTTATTTCTCCAAAACCAAGAGCACTCTTGATTTTTTCCATACGAGTTTTATAGGTTAATTGGTTGTTAGAAAGGTTCTGAGTTAACTCAAGAATTCTTTGCTCTTGCAAAATAGAATCTTCAGTTTCATCTACTCCTTTCATAAGCTCCATAAACGCTCTAAAGGCTCTTATGTTTTGAGGCCCTTTATTTGCGTTAGCTTCTAAAAGAGATCTTTCTAGAGATAAAGCCTCTTTAGCTGCAGCTCTTAAAGCCTGAATCTCAGCTCCGTTAAAATCAATTCCATTTCTATTGTTTAAAGCAGCAATCAACTTTTCTTTCTCATTTAAAGATCGAGTGATAGAGACAAGCTCTGCTTGAGCGTCTTTTTTTCTTTCAAGAAGTTGAGTTTCTGTTTCTTCAATTTTTTGGAGGTAGTAGTACTCTTTTCTATTTCCTAAAGCATTTAATTTTCCATCAATTGTTGCGATCTCTCTCTCAAACTTTCTTTGATCTTTTTTTAGACGAGAAATTTCCGTTTTTCTGATTTGAGCTCCTTGCTGGATATCTAAAATAATAGCTAAGTGCTCAAGATCTAGGAATTTATCATCTAAAGTTGCTACTTTATCTTTAAATTCATGCTTTGCCGCATCTAAAAGAGCTTGAAACTCTTTATCTTCTTCTCGGCAAATTGCGCTAAGTCTTGGAAGGGCAACCATTTTAAAGGTTTCAACGCTTCCATTTTGAGCTATGATTTCTTTTTTCACTTCACTTGTAAGCAAAGCTGCAGCTGTTTTTTCCTCGAGTCCAAATGTCTCAGCAAACTCTTTTGAAAGCTGGTCAATGGATCTATTTAATCTGATGAAGTTGTAGCTTGGGCTGAGTTTTTGAACCATTTCTTTTGCTTGAGCAATAGCTAATTTCTCACAGATTTTATTTGAAAATCTTACTGCAAAATCAAGCCTTTGATCTGGTGTTTTGAATACGTCTTCAAACCCAACGTGAGTCATAAACGCTCCAAGAATCTCTCTATGTGCTTGAAGGCGCTCTTCTTTAGTTAATCCTTTAAGATAGGGGACTAACTTGTCTACTTCTCCATCGATGACTTGGCAGTATCCATCGGCAGCGTTTGTCAATTGATTCATTCTTTGCTGATCGTCAATTCTTACAACCATTTCAGAAGAATGATCTGCAAGCCCCTCAGGGGATAGTTGATTTGCAGAGCTGACTTGATCAATAATAACTTTATTTCTTTCTGTATTATAATTTCTAAGCGCTGTTAAAGATTCTTTTGCATAATCAGAGTGTTGTTTGAAGTCATAGAGTCTTTTTGGAAGACCGTAAAATAGTGATTGGAATACAGGCGCAAGTGTTACTGCAGAGAAAAAGTATGTCATGGCTCTTGCTGCTGTTTTTGCAAAACTAATGGCTGCTGAATCTCCAGCTCTTTCTTTCCATAGCGTATTTACTAAGTAGTTAGTAAGTGGTAAAAAAGTATGCATTGCAAATTTTTTACCCACTTTAAATCCAAGCTGTCCTGTTGATTCTTGAATCGCTGACAACTCGTTTTTAAAATCAATTTTGTTTCTCTCATTAGTAATCATGTTATTACCTTTTTATTTTAAAGATTATTAATTATTAAGTTTAAATTATACCAAACTAATTTTATTTTTATCATTGTTTTTCTATGCAAGAATTAATTAAAATAATAATTATAATTAAATAATCATAATAAAAATTTTAATTTATTTTTAAGTTAATAATAATTATTTTAAATGTTGCTCCTGCTGACTATTAAGTGGTAAAATGGGAGGCATATAATCCTTGGTAGTCTTTAATAAATAATAAAAGGGGTATATATGGACAATAAGCAGTATGAGAAGGTGATTGCTCACCTTGAGAGTAAGGTAGATCAACTAGAAGCAGAACTTGTCTATTTGAACAAGATTCTGATAGAAGTTGGTTTTACAGATGGAATTTCGACGCTAAAACAAAGCGTTGAAGAGCTTATAGAAGAGGAATCTGAAGTAGTTAAGAAAAGCTACTAATTAAGCTTAAAACTCTATGTTTTTTCCTTCAAAAAGGCAGGTATTTTACCTGTCTTTTTTTTTGACTTTATTGATTTTCTAGGATAGATTCTTAGGTTTTTATCTAAAATGAAGTGTATTATGGCAAAGCTAATTTTTAACAAAAAAGAAGAATTTGATGTAGAAGATGGATCTTCTATTAAGCACGCATGTGAGGAGTTTGGTGTTCCTTTTGCCTGTGAAGAAGGGGTATGTGGAACTTGCGTGATTGAAGTAGAGCAGGGGATGGAAAATCTAACAGCTTTTACTGAGGAAGAAGAAGATTTTCTTGGTGAAATGGGATGTGAAAGGCTTGCGTGTCAATGTAAAGTAAAGTCTGGAACTGTTAAAATAAAATTTTAATTTGATAAAAGAGGTGTTTTATGGAGCAAACGGGGAAAATTTCAAAAGAAATGACAATAGATGAGATTCTCTCAACTTTTCCTCAAAAGGGGCAAAAACTAGCCGCTGCGCTTGCAAGCGTCGGTCTTGAGTGTGTTGGGTGCTGCTCAGCAAGCTATGAAACCCTAGAGTCAGGCATGATGGGTCATGGAATGAGCGATGAGCAAGTGAATAAAATGGTGGATCTGCTCAATGAAATTCTAGAAGAGAAGCCTCTTGATTTAGAAAAAGTGCATCTAACAAAATCAGCAGCTGACAAGTTCAAAGAGATTCTAAGTGAAGAGGGAAAAGAAGGTTGGGGACTTAGATTCGGAGATCATCCTGGAGGATGCGGCGGATATGAGTATACTCTTGATTTTTCAGAGAAACCACTTGAAGATGATGTAGTGTTTTCTTGCTTTGGTGTAGACCTTCATGTAAATAAGCTTGATCTCCCAAGACTTAAAGGGTCTGAGATTGACTTTCATAACGGTTTAAGAAATTCTGGTTTCAAAATTTCAAATCCAAACGTTAGAAGCTCCTGTGGATGTGGAAGCTCACAAAGCTATTAATTAGACTCTTCTAGCTTGGATAATATTTGTAAAAGATGTTTCACTAAATGCTGGTGAAGCATCTTTTAATTGAGCGCAGCTCTGATAAACTGCACTAATCTCTTTGAGATTCTCAAGTGAATACTTGGTCTTTTCATGGATCTTTTTAAGTTTTTCAATCATCTGAGCGCTCAATTTACCACTGATTTTCTTCTTTTCAGATTGATTTGATTCATTTTTTCTTAACTCTTTTGCAACTACTTCAAGAGACTTAATAAATTCTTTAGGGGCTTGTTTGCGAATTGTTATAATTACATTAAACACTGCATCGACAAGCTCTTTATAATATCCCTCATTTGATTTCTCTTTACCTAAAGCCTCTTTGATAGAACCTTCTTCAAGAATTGAATTAACCTGTGACTCCAAGGCTTGTTGCGAATCAGTACTGCTTGTAAACAAACTGCCAGGCCTCCTTAAAAATGAAGTTCCTGTATTTTGAGCTTGTTCTAATAGAGCGGAGGGATCCTCTTCTGCTTCTACAGAAGAGTGAGGATCTCTTTCAAGACTCATTTGAATTGTTACAGGCTCTTGATCTTCTTCCTCTTCTCTTTCTAAGCCATCCACCTCTTCAGCAGCGGCTTGCTGATCAAGAGGGATAAGAACTGAAGTAGTGGAGTTTTCGAAGTGGGAGATTAAAACAGCCTTTGCTTCTTTCCAAATAGGGCTTATGGTCTCTGCCATCTCTACTAGCTTTTCATTGGCTTGCGAAAAGACTCCTTCATCATCGATTTTAAGAGAGGAGTAGCTTGATAAAGACTTAGATTCAGGGATTTGTGCTATTGATTGACGGATGAATTCATGAACCTTTTTACTTTGATCTTCTGAAAAAAGGCTAAAATTAGAGGGATTTTCAATCGGAAAAAGATCGCCAGATGCGTCTTTATATGAGACATTTACGTCATAGAGAACCCCACCAAGAACAATCTGGCTAATTTTGACAGAATTTATGCTCATTTTTAATGTCCTATATTTATTTAATAATTATATTATATCAAATTAAACTTTTAATTACACCTTGTTCTTTAATTTAGTTTAAATCATTGCTTTTTAATTACTTGTAAATATATTATAGTTTTTATTGCAAATATATTAAAAAAAAATATTTTTATGTTATAATTATTATATAAATAATATAGGTGGATCAAAAAACTATGTCCTCGACAAGTACTGCTCAGTTACTTCAGGCTCAAGAGACTCTGTCGCATGCATCAGCGGCTCAGCCTCCTTCTACACCTTTACGTGCACAGCAGCAGGTAAAAGGAAATGAAGTGGCAAAAGGGTTTTTTGAAAAAATCTCCACCTCAGCTGTTCCAGAAAATCATTTTATTTTATCTGATATCTCAGGCGCTATAACAGATATGCGAGAGCTTGATGCGACGCTTCATGGTAAATCATTAACTCCAGATCAGGGTGTTGGCGCTTTAGGAAGTAAAGTGAATGCATTATTTATTAGCGTTCTTAACTTTTTTAGAGGAAGAGAATTTGCAAAAGAGGGATTTCAAAATCACGATCCAAATCGATTGCTTATTGGAAATATGAGAATGGTAAGAGGTGCATCAGAACTGATGAGCGCATCTTCTGTTGTGTCCTCAACAGCAATACAGCTCTCATCTAAAGCGCAATCTCTTAAAAACACTCTAGCAACTCTCTCTCTTGTCTCAATGGTTGGAGGGACAGTGACATCGGGTATTGTAGGAGCAACAGCGGTATGTCAAGTCGCTGAGTTAATTAAAATTAGAAAAGAATTTAAAAATTCAACAGATAAGTTTGAGTATCTTAATAACTTTTTAAAGATTAACAAAGATGAAAAAACTCAGTTACAACAAAAGATTCTACACCCTAGAAAGTCCTGGTATGAAAAAGCCTTTTCTAGAGTCCTTCAAAATCTCTTTGGAAATAAGAACACTCTTTATGTTTCAAAAGTAAAAGAGTATATGGAGTTAGCTTCAGAGTATAATGACTGTAAACGGGTGGAATCAGCTAGACCTTCTAAAAGAAATGAGGAACTTGAGAATAAACTTCATGGGCTAAGTGATGAGATCAAATCCCTTGGAGTAGATATTTCTATTGATCTTTCAGAGGATGCTAAGGATTTTTCTTGTGATTCTTCTTTTGCTTCTCAAAATTTATTAAATGATGGCGAGCTTCAATCTGCTTTACAAAAAGTGTATCAAATTGAACTTAATGCATTAAGCAAGAAAAAAGAATCTTTATTTAAAAAAGCTTTTGATGAGTCAGTAAAAACAAGCCTTGATCAATACAACGAACCTGGTGAAGCTCAAAAGACAGATGCAGCAAGAAAAGCAATTGTTGAAAAAGCGCAAAAAAACCTAAGAAAAAATCTAGCAATCAACAGCCTTATTGTGGTTCTTTGTATGGCTTCTGTGGGATTAAATATCGCTTTATCAGTCACTCATATCCCCCAGCTCATCTCTCTTGCAGTTGGAATTGCATCTTCTACAATCTGGATCGGAATAGATGGTTACTTTTTTATTAAGGCAATGCTAAAAGATAAGCACTCAAATGTTGAAAAAGCGATTATGCTAGTCAATGCCTTATTTACGATTGCATCGAATGTCGTTGCAATTATTTTTGTTCACCTCGCTGCAAGCGTAAGCTCCCTTGTGGTTCCTTTAGCTCTTGTGCTGTTTTGGATGGTAGGTGAGCTTACATTAATTTTGAGAGCAAAAAAAAGAGTGAATGAACAACCTCAAACGGAAAATGTTGCAACTACCCAGAGGGCACCTCAAAACTCTTCTTTAGATTATGGTTATGATTCTCAAAGAGAAAATTCAATAACGAGTGAATTTAATGGAGCCTCTCAACAGTTTGCATAAGAAATCTTTTAAATAACTCTTAAGATTTTTTATTAAATATAGATTAAAATTTAGTTTAATTTTAATCTATATTTTAATCTTTTTTTTCGATTTTAAAATTAATTAAATTAATCTTGTTTTGTTAGAATATAATAAAAAGCTATTTTTATTATGTTATGACTGTAATTAACAAAGTTAAAACAGATTTTCCATTAGAGGGGATTGGGACTCCAACCCCTTTGATAAAAGAAGAAGGTCAGGCAGAAGGTGTTGCACAAACATTTTTTGAAAATCTTGCCGATTCCGCTGTTCCTGAAAACCATTTCCTATTAAGTGATATCACAGGGGCTCTCACAGCTGCAAAAGAAGGGAGCGCGATAATTCACGCTCAGAGTCTGACTCCAGTGGATGAAATAGGAACGATTGGTAGCAAAATCAATGGCCTACTAGTGAGTGTGTTAAACATTTTTAGAGGAAAAAATTTTGCAAAAGAGGGTCATCAAAACCAAGATGGCACAAGACTCTTTTCTGGCGTTGCTAGAATGATTCGAGGGGCGGGTGAGTTTGTCGACGCATCTTTTGTTATATGCTCCTCAGGTGTTAAATTATCATCGAAGGCAAAATTCCTTCAAAATGGTCTTGCAGCTTTTTCAATGGCCTCTTTAGTCGGAGGGACGATCTCATCTGGTTGCATCGGACTTACAGCCGCATCTCAAGCTTCTGAGCTTGCACAAATACGCTGTAATTTCAATAAGAAAAAAACGGCGCTTGATAAGTTTGATTATCTAAAAAACTTTACCGAAATTACAGAAGAAGATAAATCAAAGCTCCTTTTATCTGTTAATTCTCCCAAAAACAGTTGGTATCAAAAATCTTTTGGTCCACTATTGCAAAAGTTCTTTGGTAATGAGGAGACTAAATTTACTTGGAAAGCCAAAGAGTTTTTTGCTCTAAATGCAAAGGTAAATCGATTAAAAGAGCAGCTTCAATTCGATCCTTCCTTAAAGAGCGAGCACAAAAAAGCTAAGGAAAAACTCAGTATTATTTTAAGTGAGCTAAAAGAAGTGAAATCTCACCTTGATACAGTTTTAGGTCCTGACGCTACTAAGCTTGCTTTGAAAACCAATCCTAGATTTTTTTCTGAGGTAGAAGGGGTCAAAAAAAAGGGGCTACTCGAGATTTTTTCTCTTTTTTACCAGCTTGAGCTAACTGCTGTTAGAAGCAAAAAACAAGCCGTTTTTGATCGAGCTTTCGAAGAAAGTGTAAGAGCTAAGGTTCAAAAAACAGAAGTTTCAGAGGCGGAAAAAATAGAAATTGTACAAAAAGCGAAAAAAAATTTAAGAAAAAATATTGCTTTTTGCTGCCTGATTGTTTTTGCAAGTCTGATCGTTTCAGCCCTTAGTATCGCAGCTAGCTCTTTAGGTGTGGATAAACTTGTCCAATTTACGCTCGGGTGCGTTGCTACATCTATTTGGCTTGTCATTGATGGATATTACTTTTGTAAATCGATGATTGAGGAAAAGCATACCCCAACAGAAAAATTAGTGATGGCCTTAAACACAATTATATCTGTTTCTGCAAACTTAATCGCCTTCCTCTTCTCAAACTTGATTGCAAGCGTGACATCTGTTGCTGCACCAGTTGTGATTATTCTTGTTTGGCTAGCAGCTGAAATGTCTGCGATCTACTATGCTAAAAACAAGAAAAAAAATGAGTCTATTTAATAGATTCTATGAATAAAACAAGTTGCATTTGATTGATTCTTAATTCATGATGACGGTTTCACTGCAGCAGAAAAAAGATGCAAGAATTTGATCTAGCTTTCCCTGATTTTCTCTCCTATTTAGCGTCCGAAAAAGGGCTTTGCATCAACACTTTGAAAGCCTATAGTCAAGATTTATCCCTTTTTTATATTTACCTTCTTGAGAAAAGGGAAGGGGACCTTCATAAAATTACAGAAAAAGTTTTAGTCGCTTTTTTTGAGGATTTAGAGAAGAAAAACTACTCTAAATCCTCAAGTTATAGAATTTTAATCAGCATTAAAATGTATTTTAGATTCTTAAGAAAAGAGGGGCTCCTTCATCATGATCCAACTCTTCATCTTCAGCCCCCAAAGCTGTGGCAAAAGATCCCAGATATTTTAACAGAAGGGGAAGTTGAGAATCTTTTAGAAGCTCCAAATTTAAAGACATTAATTGGGTTAAGAGACAAGGCTTTTTTAGAAGTTCTCTATGGAAGTGGCCTTAGAGTCTCTGAGGTGTGCAGCTTAAATCTTTATGATATTAAAGAGCAGAGCATTCGTGTAGTTGGTAAGGGGAGCAAAGAGAGGGTGATTCCAATTGCAAAAGTTGCTGTAAAAGCAGTTGATGAGTACATATTACATGATCATCGAGGACAGATTAAAGACAAACAAGGAGAGCCTCTTTTTCTGACCTTAAGCGGAAAAAGAATAGATCGAGTCACGATATGGGCTAGGGTTAAATACTACACTAAGATAATAGGTGTTACAAAAAACATCTCCCCACATAGCTTGAGGCACTCTTTTGCAACTCATCTTTTAAATCATGGAGCAGATCTAAGAGTCATCCAGGAGCTACTGGGGCACGCTGACATCGCAACAACCGACCGATATACCCATATCTCAAAAGAGAGACTTCTTAAAAGCTTTCATGAGCATCATCCAAGAAATTAAAGAGATGTTTTAATGATTTCAGGTTGTTTTTCACATTGAGGGATTTCTTCAATTTCGCTTGGCTGAATGTCATCTAGCGCCTTTGTCGTTAAAATCCCTGTAGAATAACTGAGATTTGCCACTGAGCTATACCACTGCTTTTCTGTATCAATCAGCTGATATTGAGCGTTTGCTACAGAAGTTTGGGCATTAATTAAATCAACGATTGTAGAAGTTCCAGCTTTGTATTCTTCCAAATTCACTCTAAAATCAATCTTTGCAGCTTCTAGATACTGCTTAGCATATCCATAAGCTTCTTTTGAGTAGTAGACATCATTGTAGTAATTTGTCACCTCTTGAATCATGGTCAGCTCTGTTTGAGCAAGGTTGGATTTTGCAAATTCAACTTCAGCTTTGGCTTTTCTGATTCCATTTTCAATGAAATACCCTTGAAAAAGAGGGAAATCAAGTTTTACTGTAAATAGGTAATCAAAATATCCACCAATGCCTCTATCTGCATGCTCTCTTCCTATTTCAAAGTTGGATGTAACAACAGGGTATCTTTGCGCTTGAGCAAGCTTTAGCTTTTCCTTTTTTGCATTGACTGCCGATTCACTTGCAAGTAAATCAGGCCTCTTTCCTCTTGCAATTTCAATCAAGGAGGCAAGATCTAAGATATCAAAGAGTTGAAGTTTATCTGGATAGGATTCGAAGGTAAGATAAGAGTTAGCAGCAAAACCCATATCAGAGACTAAAAGAGTGTAGCTATTTGTTAATCCTTTTTTTTGATTCACTAGATTAAGCTTTTCTTCAAGGAGTTTAGTTGTCGCTTGGATTTTATCGCTTATATCTGCAACCCCTGTAGTAAGCCTTTGTAAAACAGCTTCGAGTGCAACTTCTGCATTTTTAACATTTTGCTCTGCAGCTTTCACTCTTGCTTCTTGAGATAAATAGCTATAATAATCATTCATGATTTGATTAATTGTGACATTAATCTGATTGTTGTGGGTGAAGTCTGCTTCATATAAAGTTGCAAGAGCTGCCAAAGAGGTAGCCCGCGTTTGCCCAAAGTCAAGCACCGTGTAAGATAGATTGAGCTGAGATCCGTAGTATAGCCCTTGAAAGGTGTTTTTTCCTTTTCGGTTTTGCTCATTTTGAATGTTTGGTTGAAGAGCACTAGCTCCAGAGTTTGATGCTGTGGCGCTCGATCCCCCTGAGGATATTGGGGATTGAAAGTTAGTATAGTTACTTTTTAAATCGCTTAACACAAAATAGTTTTGCTGAGCCTGTCCATATTCTGCAGCAGCTGTTTTTGCAAGAGACCAGGTTCTTTTTGTCTCGGGATTGTTGCAAAGAGCAATATCGATGACCTCTGCAAGAGTGAGTTTTTTATCAATGGATTCTAGATCCTCTGCGCTTGCAATTTGAGCGATTTCTTTTCTTATGCATTTTGGAGGAATCCAAATGCTATTTGCAGTTGCAGGTGCATAAGAAAAAGGCTCAGATGCCCCTTTGTAGTCACCACAGCTTGTAAGAAAAAATAAAGAAGAGGAATTAACAAAAAAAAGAATTCCTTTATTTATTTTACTCATATAAAAAACAAAAAATTAAAGTTTAATAAGCTATAAATCCTTCATATGGATTTTTATATTTTAAGGGAAGCTACTTTATTTAATTAGAAGAATCGTTTTTCTTAAAAATGTGTTTAAATCAGCTCTGCTACAAAATTATAGGATAATTATAGACTCAACTGTGGTAAGGTTTTTTTTGCAGTTTAGATGAGAAAAATAAACAAATTAAGATCGAACTTAAAAAAGCTTAGGGTGCTTTTTTAATAGAAGAATGGTAGGAAGATCTGTTTCATTTGTGAAATGCTCAGAGTTGCTTTCTTGAATTTCAGTAGTGATAGGCTCATCCTCTAATTTATAGATTTCATGCAATACTAGAGTTTTTTTGAATTCATCTAAGAAATCTAAGAGCTTGGTTTTTGAGGTAAAGGGATTAGAAAAATGGACTTTAACAATTGCTCGCCCTGATCTATTGTAGTTTATAATTATTTCATCTAGGTGCTTTTCGATTTCAGCTCCTGCTTCTTCAAGGATCATCTTTTGAAATTCCACCTTTTTTTCTCTAAAAAGAAGATAACCACCAGTTGCAAGAGGGTGATGATGTTGAGTGATTTGATAACCTTTTAAGTAAATAGGGGAAAAAAAAAGCCGTCTATCAAAGGAAAGAATTGGAGAAATTTTAGCGTTTAAAAAAGTTGCAAGCTTGACTGCTTTTTTAACGGCCTCAAAATTGATTGAACAAATAGCTCCTGGTTGATTTGCGTCAATAAACCCCACCGCTTGATTTGCCTTGGCGTTATGATCGATCGCTGTATCTGAAAAAAGCTTGGTTTTTACATTCATAGGAATGGATAAGACTAATGTTTCTTCTTTATCACTCATCATAGATCTCCATATCAAAGAGCTTGGGTATAAACTTATCACTATTTGTGATTTTCTCAAGTGCAAAGGCAAAGCTTAAAAGAAGAGGTTCGGAGCTTGAGTTTCCAATTAAGTGAAATCCAAGAGGAAGTCCCTTTTTGCAAAATCCAGATGGAATAGAGATTGCCGCGCTTTGAGTTAAATTTGCTGAAATAGTAAAAAGATCTTGAAGATATCTTTCATTGGGCTCACTTACTTCTTTTAGTTTAAAAGCTGAGCTCGGAGTTGTTGGCGTTGCAATTAAATCAAACTGCTGAAAAACTTGATGAAACTTACTTGCAAGTGTTTTTCTTAAAATTTGAGCCTTTTCAATGTAGTGGTTCCCTTTTTGAGAGCATAAAAGGTGAGATCCCAGGATCAAGCGCTGCTTTACTTCGATTCCAAATCCAGCGCCCCGAGAGAGAGAATAAAGCTCATCTAAGTTTTCTCCCTTTTTAGATCTACGCCCATAAACGAGCCCATTAAATTTTGCTAAATTGAAAAAGGCTTCTATTGAGGTTATCACATTGTAAATTGCAATAGAGTGGGCTAGCTCATGGAGCTCAATCTCATAAATTTCACATCCAACTCCTTTTAAATGATTGAGCATTTTAGAAAAATTATCCTTAACATCTTGGTTTAAGGATTCAAAAAAACTCCAAGGAACTGCAATTTTTTTTCCTTTAAGTGAGTTTTTTAAAAAAGGATGGGAGGATTTATGATTTGAGAGAAGAGTTAGTAGATCTTTATCACTTGGCTTTGCAATCGCATCGTAGAGAAGGGCTAGATCTTCTGCGCAACTTGCAAAAGGGCCTATTTGATCTAGAGAACCTGCAAGAGCCACAAGGCCATACCTCGAAATTTTCGAAGAAGAGGGTTTTAGCCCTAAGATGCCATTAAAAGAGGCAGGCTGACGAATAGATCCTCCCGTGTCAGATCCTAAAGAGAGTAGGCACGCCCTAGATGAAATTGAAGCGGCAGAGCCTCCGGAAGATCCCCCGGGAGAGCATGAGAGATCCCAGGGGTTTTTAGTGCTATGAAAAGCGGAGAATTCAGTGCTTGATCCCATAGCAAATTCATCAAGGTTTGTTTTTCCAATAATTAATGCGCCAGCTTCTGTTAAAAACTTGATGCAGCAAGCGCTAAAGGGGGCGATGTGATCGATTAAGAACTTCGATGCGCAAGTAAGAGGGTAGCGACTGATACATATATTATCCTTAATAGAAATTGGAATGCCAGCAAGGGGAGGAAGGGGGAGCTTTTTTTGGATTTTTTCATCTATTAGCTTACTTTGATTTATTGCAAGCTGCTCTGTAAAATGCAGAAATGCCCCGGTTTTTTTATTTGTTGATTTAGCTCTTTTTATGAAATACTCGGCCAAATCTTTGCAGGAAAATTTCTTTTCTATTAGATCCCGTCTGATTTGATGTCCGCAAAGATGATACATCGCAATTCTCCTTAGATTTATCGAAAGTAGGAAGCGTTGATTTTCAATTTATCTTGATCTAACTCACTTAAACCCTCTAGAGCTGTTTTATCCGATCCTAGATTGTTTTTTTCATCCTCTAGACAATCTATAGAAAAGGGATGCTCTGCTAAATCATCCATTAATAGATCGCCACTTCTAAAAGACATCTTCGATAGAAGTAAAAGGGTTTTTTCTATGTTTTCCTTAAGAGTTTTTCCCATTTCATCTGAGCACTCAATCCTTGCAAACTCTTTTGCTGCGATAAAATCTTCTTGGGTAAATAATTCGTTCATGGACCTGAAATCTAGATTGGTTGAAAGTGTTTTTAACATAATCTAAAAATGTTTTAAAATAAAATCGTCTTTTCTTCTTATTAAATGTTAGTAGTTTAAGTAATAATTATTAGTTATATGTAGATGGGAACATTGAAAAAAAAAGTGACAAACCCTCTATTTTTTTTTAATATGAAGTTGTAGCGTAAACGCTAAAACAAAAGGATCTTTTTTATGAAATGTAAATATATCAACATGATAGCTTACCTGCTAGTTGTGATTGGAGCATTAAACTGGGGATTATGGGGATTTTTCCAATTCGACCTAGTTGCTTTTATTTCAGGGGGTAATTACACATGGCTCGCTAGAACAATTTATTCTATCGTTGGTCTTGCTGGTTTATGGGGAGTGTTTCATATTAGAAAATGTTGCTGCAAAAAATGCAGTTGCTCAAGTGGTTCTTGCAAAGATTCTCGCAAATAATCACTTTTCTTAATTCCTTTAAGAAAAAGCCGCAATTAAAAATGCGGCTTTTTTTATTTCAAAATTATTAATTTTTCACGATTAATTAAATTAACTTGTTAATTATTAAATAAAATTATTAGGATAAGTTTAAGGCGGTGAGGGAAAGTCCCTTATCAAACGAGGACTTATCTGGAGGTTTTTCGTGAAAAAAATAATCATGTCTCATCCTTGGGTTCAGATGTGGACAAAGCCAAAGCAAACGATTGCTTCAATTATCCAAGAGGATGAAAAAAAGGGGTTTTTAATCCTAAGTTTTCTCTATGGATTTGCCCAAAGCTTTTACTTTGCACAATATTTCTCTCTTGGAATGGTTTATGAGTTTTGGATGAACATTCTTCTAGCAGCTATTTTTGCAGTCCCTGTAGGAGTTGTCTACTTTAGTGTTTCAACTTATGTGATTTATCTTGTTGGAAAGGTTGTGAGAGGTAAGGGATCCTATCACCAGATTCGAGCGGCAAATGCCTGGTCTAATGTGACTCAAATTGCAAGTTTAGCATTTGTCCTTCCTTTAATTCTCTATTTTAAAAACGCCTATTTTATTGCATCATTCTTTCAAAATCCTTTTGAAGGTGGAGCATTATTTTTGGTCTTTTTTTACCTAATTTCTCAGCTAGTTCTTTCGATTTGGACTTTTATTCTTTTTGTTTTATCGCTTGCTGAGGTGCAAAAGTTCTCTGTGTGGAGAGCTTTATTAAACATTGCTTTAGTGGTTCTATTTTACTTTGTATTGATTCTTGCCATAGGAGAGATAATCACCCTAACAACTTCTAGCAATATAGCCTTTTTCCAGGGGAAAATATGAATAATTTTATAAAAATCTTTCTTTGGGTTAGATGCTTTTCGATCTTGACTCTTCTTAGTTTCTCTTCACAAACTCTTATAGGAGTTGAAACACAACCTCCTGCTGCTCAGCAAATTAAAAATCAAGAAGCTCCAATCGACAGTTCTCTTTCTTGGAAAAAGTTCCATTCTGTTCAAGGTAAATGTAAAGTTGCGTTTCCTCAAGCTCCAGAGCATGTAAAGCAGATTATGACTTTAGAGGAAGATAAGTATGACATGCAATATGATGTGTATGTTGCAACAGAGGGGAATAAAGAAGCTGTTTATATGGTTTTAATTGCCCAGTATCCTCCCTATGTAAATGAAAGTTGCGCAGAACTAAGTCTTGAGTGCTTTTTAAATGGAATATTGACCCAGCATCCAAGTAATGAACTTGTTTTTGCAGATTTAGTAGAAATCGATGGAAAAAAGGGGATGGATTTTTTCATTAAAAGCAAAGGGATGTTTTTTAAAGGACGCGCTTTAATGTCCGGAAGCAATCTTTATTTAATTGCGATGGAGTGTGAAGAAGCCCTTTATAAAGAAAATAAATTTACCTATTTTATTAACTCATTTGAATTTGTAAAATGAATCAACCTTATTTTTTATTATTTCTTTCTCAGTTCACTCTATCAGCGGCTCTTTTGGGGATCCTCTGGTTTGTGCAGCTGATTCACTATCCTCTTTATGGCAAAATTAAAGAGGATTTTGTCAAATATGAAAAAGAGCATATTCGAAGAACAACTCTTTTTTTAACTCCAATGATCATCTTAGATCTTCTTCTTAATACGTTTTTAGTGATAAAACTCTCTTCTTCAAACGTCGGTTTGATTCTTGGGTTTTCACTAGCTTTTAATGTCATGACATGGCTTTCTACATTTTCTTTTCAAGTGGAGCAGCATAAAAAGCTGTCTTTGAAGTTTTCAAGAAAAATCGTGAGTGATCTGATTCGAACATGCTGGATAAGAACTCTTTTTTGGACTTCAAAGCTAATTTTTTTAGGATCAGCTTTTTACATTTACTTAGCATAAGGCTACAGAGCTGACTCCTCGGTTCAAAAATTAAGAAGCTACAATATTAGAATTTGCCGCTTCTACTTTTTTTGATTTTTTGTTTAAAGCCTACTAACTGCTCATTAAAATCTAAGAAATCAGCGCTAATTGATGATAGAGGTCTTGATAGTAGCAATTCTTCCATCCTGAGTGAACTTAAAAGTAACGCCATTTGTTCCTGATGTCCATGTTTGATTTTTTTTGTTTAAACCTCTTAAATTGTTGATTAAAGCCCAAATGTCAAAAAATTGATTCGATAGCGCTGGGATAGGGACAAGTTCTGCCCTTGAATAAAACTGCATTCCCTTATAGGTGAAACCCTTTTGTTGAGCATATTTTGTATCAATATATCCCCCTATCTCAACAAAGCGAATTCTGCCATTTTTGACAACACTCTCAAGTTCGATGTATTCATTATCTGCTCCGATTAAATATTTATCTTGTAAAAAGTTGAAAAGAGCCGATTTACTTTCTTCAATTTTCCAATCTTTAATAATTTTGAAAGTTAGC